>Ga0209367_1000118_pt1 | contig 54936 bp, 43 predicted proteins | sample WorMetLIZISLAND2_FD_187412 | JGI IMG/M metagenome (GOLD analysis project Ga0209367, IMG submission 187412) | Marine gutless worms symbiont microbial communities from Max Planck institute for Marine Microbiology, Germany - Olavius geniculatus... ...
CAATGGATCAATAAGTACTGTCTTTTGTATCCGCTCAAGTATTGGCATCGTAAAATGTTGACCACAAACTTGCATACCCCCTTTATAGCAATATTAACCGACGGTGTCAAGTGTGTGCACAGGTCAGCTTTAAAAAAAGGGGGGAATAGTGTCTCACTCTGCACCTCTACAAAGGTGAAACCGGGGGATTGCACTCTCCCCCCTTTTTTAAAGGAGGGCCGGGGGGGATTCTACTCCCCCCTTTTTCTAAAGGGGGGATTTCCATGCTACCCTACAACAAAAACCTGAAAAATCTGGCCCGAAATCTCAGAAAAAACATGACCGATGCGGAGCGTCGCCTCTGGTCAAGAGTAAGGAGAAAACAACTCAAAGAGTTCCAATTTTACCGCCAAAAGAACATTGGAGACTACATTGTGGATTTCTATTGCCCAGCAGCTAATTTAATTGTTGAAATAGACGGCGGGCAGCATTATTCAGAAGAAAATACGTTAAAAGATGAAGCTAGGGACGAATTTATGAACGACCTCGGCTTCAAGGTACTGCGATTTTCGAATGCCGATGTTTTCAAAAATATTGAGGGCGTTGTCAAAAGGATTTATGATCATCTTTAAATAATCCCCCCTAACACCCCTTTAAAAAAAGGGGGGAATAGTGCCTCACTCTGCACCTCTATAACGGGGAAACCGGGGGATTTCACTCTCCCCCCTTTCCTAAAGGGGGGCCGGGGGGGGATTTCAACACACACCAAAGGAGTTTGAAAATGAAAAGAACCACATTGGGCTGTCTGTGTTTCTCGTTGCTGATTCTGTTTCCGATTAGCCTGATGGCTGCCGACTACGTGGCCGATGCCGACAAGCTCTACAACCAGGGCGGTCTGGAAAATTATAAAACGGCCATTGAGCTGTATAAAAAGGCCCTGGCCGCAAACCCCAACAGCTACGAAGCCAACTGGAAATGTGCCCGGGCGCACCGGGAATACGGCGATACCGCCAAAACCGAAAAGGTGGAGGGGTGGAAAAAAATTTGTGCCGAGTACGGCAAGGCGGGCATGAATTTCGCGCAGAAGGCCACCGAGCTCGAACCTGATAAACCCGATGGATATTACTATTACGGGCTTAATGTCGGCATATACTCGGACGGGGTGAGCATCTTTACGGCGATGTCCGAAGGCTTGAAAGACAAGACCCAAAAAAGTTTTGAGAAAACCTACAATATTGACAAAATGTACCGGGACGCCGGCCCCATGATTGCGCTCGGTCGCTTCTGGCAGGTTCTGCCCTGGCCGATGCGGGATCGAAAAAAATCGCTGAAATATTACCGGGAATACCAGGGCACCCAATATTTTGCCGATAATATCGAGGTGCATGTCTATCTCGGCGAATTGCTGATTCAAATCGGCGGCAATAAAAACAAAGCCGAAGCCAAAGGTTACCTTGAAAAAGCCGCAAATTCCGATGATGCGTTTTACAAGGAAAGGGCCAAGGAGCTGATGAAAAAAATATGACCCAATGAGACACCGATTTAGACGGATCGACACAGACTTATTGATCAATTCAGGGATTGAGGGATTCATGAATTGAGGGATTTAGGAAATTAGGAATTTAGTGCCTGTATATTGAAATCACATCATGTTTGCGCAGGAATTTTGCCATAGCCGGATTGAATATTTCAGGAATGCTACTGATTAGGATTTAAAAGCCAGAGCGAAGCGATACAACAAATCTTCAATCTTCAATTTTCATTTCCGGCTTCGCCGGGTTGGGAATTTAGGAATTGAAGGAATTCTATCTGTTTTAATTTATTGATTTTATGTTTTAATCCCTCAATTCCTCAATCCCTCAATTTGGCACAGATAGATTTAGGTAGTGTTCAAAAAAGTTGACCCTTTAAAAGAGTAAACAATGAGATCTGAAGTTGTTTATGGTGCCGGGTATGAACACAGCTGATCTTCTAGATCCGGATCGCCGCAGCAAAGCACCGCTAACATTTATTTTACTCCTTTTTGTTTTGATCGGTGCTTCGCTGCTGGCATCTTTGGTTCAGCAAAGTTTCGGGACCGTCGCCGTCTCCAACGTATCCTACCTCAACTTCAACGGAATCAACATTCGAGCCAAACTGCTCAAACCGCTGAGCGCCGAAGCATCCCGCCCGGCACCCGGGATCGTTTATATTCACGGATATCAAAACAACCGCGAAACCAGCGATGCCTATTGCATTGAGCTGGCCCGGCGCGGCATCGTGGTGCTTGAAATCGATGCCATCGGTCGGGGCAACTCGGGCATTCCCGGCCGGCTGGACGACCCCGATTTCGATCCGACCTATGGGGGCAGGGAATCCCTAAAGCATTTGTTGTCGCTGGATTTTGTCGACACCAATCGCATCGGCTTGATGGGCCACAGCCTGGGAGCCGAAATGGTTTACGCGTTGGCGCTGAAGGATCCGGCAATCAAAGCGCTGGTAATATCCGGCTTTGCCTACCGCGACGATGCGTCGACCCACATGCCACAAAACATGCTCATGATTTACGGCAAGTACGATGAATTTCGACGACGCATGACCGCTACGCGGGATTTTGAAAAGGAATGGATGCAATCCCCCCGGACCCGGAACGTATTTCCTGTAAAAAATCCGAAATTTGAAACAACCTACGGCAATTTCGATAAAGGCACCGCCCGCCGGGTATTCATGCCGCGCATCACTCACCTGCGGCAATCCCACGACAAGGCGTCCGTGGCTGAGGCCCTGGATTGGATGAACCAGGCCCTTCGACCACCTCAAGATAAATGGATATCATCCAACCAACAAATCTGGCCCATTAAGGAATGGTCGACCCTGGTCGCCATGCTCGCCGGTTTGGCGGCGCTTTTGCCGTTGGGTCTGATGCTGATAAGAACGTCATTTTTTAACTCGCTGCGGGTGCAGGCCATCGGAGACTACAGTAGCACCGGTAAACCCTATATGCGATCGGCCTTCCTCAACGGCGTACTCATGCTGCTGTATTTCCCGGTTATCTTCACACTTTTCGGTGTGCACGTCTACCTGGTGCCAATTGACGGGATGTTTCCGCTGATGATGACCAACGGCATCGTCTGGTGGTTTTTGTGGATCAATGTTATCGGCTTTTTAATCTTTCGGAAGTGGTTTAAAAAGCAGGCGCAGGCCAACGGTTTGACCCTGTATGAACTGGGCTTGTCATACCGGGAAGACCGTTTTGGCATCGATGCCGAGTCAATCGGCAAAACCGCCCTGTTGGCAGCTATTCTTTTTTTGTTTGCCTATCTGGCGGAACACACGCTGGAAACCATTTTCCTGGTGGACTACCGGTTTATCTTCCCCTTTGCCAGTGATCTGACGGCCTACCGGGCGCGGCTCTTGATCACCTACTTCCCATTGCTGATGGTTGGCTTTCTGCTGATGGGCATCTTTCTGCACGGTCAGATGCGCCGGCCGCTGAAGCCGACATGGCATCAGACGTTCATCAACTGGTCGGCCTGCAACATACTGGTGCTGGTGACCCCGCTGGTTTTACTGCTCCTGTTTCAGTACTTGCCCCTATTTACCATCGGCACGATTCCGCTGGTGGGCCCCGGCGGCATGTTCATCGCGTTTACCCACAATCTTTTCCATATGATCGGTGTGTTGATCATGGTCGTACCGATTTCAACCTGGTTCTACCAAATAACCGGCAGGATCTATCTTGGCGCCCTGCTCAACGCCGCCCTGGTCACCTGGATGTTTGTGTCATCCCAGGTGGTTGCGCCGATACCGGTATAACAGAGGACAGATGTCAGAGGGCAGATGTCAGAGGACAGATGTCAGAGGACAGATGACAGAGAACAGAAGACAGAAGTCAGATGACAGAAGACAGAGGACAGAGGACCCGTCTTCGCTCCTCGAGCTTGGGGCTTCGCCCTTCGGGCTACGACCCCACAAGACGCCGCGGCACGCAGAGGATAGAAGACAGAAGACAGAAGTCAGATGACAGAGGATAGACGACCCGTCTTCGCTCTGCGAGCAGCGCCGCGGCACGCAGATGACGGAAGACCGGCGACCCGTCTTCGCTCCTCGAGCTTGGGGCTTCGCCCTTCGGGCTGCGACCCCACAAGACGGCGCGGCAGGCAGAGGACAGAGGTTAAAGATTTGAAGTCGGGATGCGGTAGGCAACACTCTCCCGCTGAACTAGCCTAGGCCTGTTTCAATCGCGATGTTTAAAGCCGCACGAGCAATTAAAAATCTTTGAAATCATCATCTTCCAGGGGAATTATCTGATCAGGGGTGAGCTCTTTCGGTGGGTGGCGGATAATATTTCTGTCATCAGTCTTTTTTTCTTTTTCGGACACCGGACGGCGGTCGATGGACGTCGGTTGAGAAGGCATCGCGACGGTTGGGCGTTTATCTCGAGATCCGACTCCGGTGGTTGTATTTTTTTTGTTTCGGCCAACAACATTGACCAGTTCATCGACAAAAACCGTTAACTGATCCGCTTGCGTGTTCATTTCTTCAGCCGCACTGGCAGATTGCTCAGCACTGGCGGCTGTTTGCTGGGTGACCTGATCCATACTGGCCACGGCTTTATTTACCTGATCTATGCCTTGAGCCTGTTCCTTGGATGCCGCCGCAATCTCATCGACCAATCCGCCAACCTTGACCGCGCTTTGAGCAACCCGGCTGAAAGCCTCCGAGGTCGATTTTACGAGCGCTGATCCATTATTTACTTTATTCAGGGTGCCCTCGATCAGCACAGCCGTATTTTTTGCCGCATCAGCCGCCCGCATGGCCAGATTTCTGACTTCATCTGCGACAACGGCGAAACCGGCCCCCGCCTCACCAGCCCTGGCCGCCTCCACAGCTGCGTTAAGGGCCAGAAGATTGGTTTGAAAGGCAATCTCATCGATCGTCTGAATGATTTTGGAGGTCTCCTCGCTGGCTTCGGAGATCTCTTGGATGGAGGTGGTGAGCTCCTTCATGGAATTGTCGGCCTGCGCAACCACACCATTGGCTTCTTTCATCAGATTGTCGGCTGCTTTGGCATTATCGGCATTGCCTTTGGTCATAGAGGCCATTTCCTCCAACGATGAAGACGTCTCCTCCAGGGAGGCGGCCTGCTGAGACGCTCCGTCAGCTAAATGCTGACTGGCAGATGAGACCTGATCGGATGCGGAAGCGACCTTTTCCGCACCGTCGCTAAGGCCCTCCACGATCCGGTTAATGGGCTTTATAATACTTTTGCTAATGACAATACCTAATATTATAGACAAAATAACGCACACCAGAGCGACAGCAAAATTATACTTGAGCGTCTTTGCAGCAGATTCTTCCAGCGTTTTTCGGATAAGTGCTCTGGATGAGGCTATGCCGGATTCAAAACTTTGGGCCGCATTCTGCAGCTTATTTTCGACATTAGCGGCGACTTTTGTTTTGGCTTCTTCGCTCATATTTCGGGCATCCGCCGTTTGAACATCAAACTTTCTTGTAGCATCCTCTCCTTTTTTCTCAAGCTGTGCCGGAATATCTGTATTCAAGAGATTAATCGCTTCACTCAGCGCGTTGCTGGACCGGCTGATGTCATTTTGAATCTTCATCTGATTTTCCAACAAACTGGTGATCACCTCATCTAGCTTTTCCATCTGGACGCCGGCAGCATCTTCGAGTTCACGGGATATGGCATAGCGCACTTTATCGGTCACCAGTCTTAATTCCTCCGCCATCACTTTGGCCTGCAATTCGAAAGTCTCCACCATGGTCCGGTAAAGCTCGTTTTTCCGCTCTTCGGCACTGTTTTTCAAGCCATCGAAGGCTTCCATTGCAAATCCCAGTAATTCATCCTTATCGTAGTTCGGATCATCAAGCCTGGTGATCAAATCTACCAGCAGCGTATCAATATCTTCGTTGTTGCGATCCTGCATTTGTTGGAGCTTCTCGTCCGTTGACCTGACCAGCATGGTCAGACGATTCAAGCCATCCATACCGGAAGTCTTCAGCGAGTCCACATTAAACGCCGCCAGGTTGGCGAGTACATTCTGGGATCTGTTATCAAACTCCATAATTTCATTTATTGAATCCGTGGAGTTGGCCAATAGCTCATCCAGGCCTCCGCTGATAATTTGATCCTGAGACTTCAATGTCTTCGAAACATTCTCACTGACCCCACTGATGGCTTCACCAAAAAGATTGGTGAATTCCTGCTGGCTGCTTTTAGCTATCGACACAATTTTTTCGATTGCAGCCATTCCGCTGGCCTTTTGTATACCCTCATTGGCCAGATCCACAAATTTGCTGAATTCCGTGATACTGGTTTGCTGAAGATCTTCAAATTTCTCTGATACACCTGCCAGGACCCTGTTTTTCCCATCATCCGAGAGGCGCAGGGTCGCAACCATAAGGCCCGAGCTAACCAGAATCACCAGGGACAGTATCAACATTAAAAATTTGTGTTTGAGTTTGAGATTCAACCGTTTCACTGGAACAATTCCTCCAGATTTCTGCACTTCGATATTGACTGCTGAGCTTCTGAATTAGCTCAAGATTCATCAAGGATTTCAAATCAACCGATTTCTTGAGAAGTTTCATTTGGGTGGCCAGGTCCAGATATTCTCTTATCTTCTCAGGCTGGGGTATAAATTGATCAAATTTTAGATCACCCTTGCGCTGGCCAAGTGAGGCGGTCACAACTTCCTCCGGAAAAAGAAAGTATGTTTTTTGGATAATCGCCGTCTGCCGGGCGCCGGTCTTATTGATGTCCGCTTCAATAAATCGGCAGCCTCGAATCACGCTGCGAAGCCATTCTTCCACACCGACCGGATGATCCTGGATGATCTCGGAATTGATTACCAGGACGGTACTGAGGGAGCCCGTTAGCTTGTCGTCCTGCCCCTCAATGGCGGCGGCAATTTTATCATTTTCGGCAATGGTCCCAAACGGCTCCGGCAAATATATCGCATCCAGTTTGGCGGCCTTTAGGTCACTGACCACGGTATTAAAGGGAACTTCAATTGTTTTGTAATCGAGACCATGCCGCAAATCAACTTCACCCAGCACCTGACTCAGTGTCAAATTTTCATTGGAATCCAGTCCCGGCACCCCAATTAATTTTCCGCGAACTGTCTCAAGGCTGCCTTGCCCCCGGGAGAGCAGCCTGGAACCACCGGTATGAAATGATCCGATAATATTGACCTTATGTCCGTCACCGGCCACGCTGAAAACGATTGGCACCGGCAAGGCGGCGACATCGATCGCTCCAACGCGGAAAGCGGCTTCCAGAGACGTAAAAGAATTGTATTTGACAAGCTCGAGATCGACTTTATCGAAGCTCAGTCTGTCATTTTCGTATGAGACAACCAGCGGCAACTGGGTTAAAATGGGCAGATAGCCCACCCGCAAGGCCAGTCTGTCCTGGGAGTGGGCGTGCTGTCCGCCGCAAATAATCAAAAGCAACAATAGAACTATCGCGGCACTTTTCAACTTTAGCAACCGTACCATGCTCAGCACCTCACTATCCCAGGGGCTCTAATTCAACGGGATTCTCTTCCCGGGTCCGGGCGACGTCATCACCTTTTTGTTCAGCAATGATATCAAAGAGATCCCACTCATTCTTGCTGTCGGACGGTGATTTGCCGACGGCGACATACGTCGGGTGAATTCCCTGATGGTCCCAGTCCCGCCAGTACTCTTCCTCGAGAAGGAGCGTAAATTTATGGCCTTCCAAGGCTCTGATCACTTTCTTGTTGTCAAAAGAACCCGCCCTTTTGACGGCATCAGCATATTGAAAAACGTCTACCCAAGCAGTTGCGGCCGCGTTGCCCGGTTTTTTGTTATATGCTTTTTCAAAAGCTTCAACAAATTCCCGGGAGCCTGCATACTTCTCCGAAAGACCGTGATACCAGCACATGGAAGTAATGATGCCCTGCATTATTTCAGCACCAACGCCATGGGCCATATGAAGCTCCATCAGGGGCACGACCACCGCCATATTCTCCCGAAGTTTGAGCTTGGTAACCTGTTTCAGGCAATTGACCATGTCGGCACCGAAGTGGACAAGCACCAGGACATCCGGTTTGGCTTTTTTGGCTTTTAAGAGGGCTGAAATAAAGCTCTTGGAACCCAGCTTCGTGGGAATATTGAGCACGGTGGTACATCCTGCCTTTTCGACCACATTCTGCACCGATTTTTGCACCGTTTGGCCCCAGGTGTAATCTGCGTATATGAAGGCGTACTTTGCATCAGTCCCAAATTTGTCGACAAGGGTTTGGGCCATGGCTTTAGCGGTCTGATGACCGTTATTGTACCAGCGGAAACTATGTCGGTGAGCGTTTTTGCCGGTCGTTGCATTGGAATGTGTCAAGCCGGCCATAAAAACCACTCCAGCCTTCTGGCATTCTTCTCCCTGGGCGATGGCCACCGACGAGCTCGAGCCGCCCGTAATCATTACAGCGCCATCGGCGATCAGGGCCTTGGCATTTTCACGTGCCGCATTTGCATTGGTTTTAGTGTCTTTGACCGAATAGACCACTTTCTTGCCCAGTATACCGCCATTTTCATTTATCTTTCCGATGGCTAGCTTGTAAGCCTTGAGTTGATCTTCGCCTTGCTTGGCATAGGCGCCGGAAAGCGGTACATTGAGACCGAACATGACGGTATCCTCGGCAAATCCAGGGATCACCATCAAAAGGATGAGACCAAAAACGCCTGCGATAATTGTTGCATTAGTCCTAAATCGTTTCATAATTAATCTCCTTAAAGCTTATTTTGGACGAGACACCAAATTTAGTCGCTGCTTTATTTCTGCAGCCGGTCATGAAGGCAAGAATTTTCGATTCAGAAGGAGTCGGTGTGCAAGTTATGAGGGCAGATTCCGTTGAGATGTAGCAAAGCATTACGAAGCAATATTTATACCAAACAAACCAGCGGCATTCTTTGAATTTCGAGTTCAAACTAAATCACTATAAATTCCAGCTCCTTATCGAACAAATCGTGAAGCGCCTTGGCTAGGAATAGATGAAATATAGTTCAATACTTTGACTCATTGAATGAAGTTAAAAAGATTGTATTTTTTATTAATTATATTAAAATCAGGCAATTAAGAAATACAGTCAATAATGTGACAAAACCTAACCCGGAGAAGCCGGAATTGAAGATTGAGGTTTGAGTTAGGGTGCATTCGAAATAACACTTGGCTTGACGTTTCTCATTAAATATTTACGTTTTAACTACAATGTGGCATTTCCACGTGCCTGACTCTGTCGATCGGCAAGATCGCAGATCTTTCCAAAGGAATGCCGCACATCTCAAACAGATGTCGTCTCGCATCTGACTTTCGCCCTCCAAATTTGTTACGATTCTTTGCAGGAGGATTGCAAAATGGCCGATTACCATCCACAAACAGTTCGGGGTCTCGACGAAGATGCCACCGTGCGGGCCATTTTAGAGGGAACCGCCACGGCAACCGGCGCACGGTTCTTTGCCGCCCTGGTGGAAAACCTTTCTAATGTTTTGGATACCTACAGTTCCTGGGTCACGGAGTATATCGAACAATCCCGCCAGCTGCGCGTGCTGGCTTTTTGGGCCGACGGGCAGTTGGAGGAGGAATTTCGACTCCAAATCAAGGGAACCCCTTGTGAAGCCGTCATCAAAAACGCCGACCTAGTTCATTATCCTGACAACATTGTCGAATTGTTCCCGGACAACGACACCATCAAATTTTTCTCCGCGGTCAGCTATATGGGGGTGCCGTTGCTGGACTCCAATGGTCGCGTCATCGGAAATCTGGCTGTCATGGATAATCAGCCGATGCCCGAGGAGCCGCGCTCCCAGGTGCTTTTCCGCATTTTTGCTGCCCGGGCGGCGGCCGAACTGCAGCGCATTCAGGCCGAAGCCGAAATCGGCAAACGCGAGGAAAAGTACCGGCGGATTGTGGAGACGGCCGGCGAGAGCTTTATTTTGATGGATCGGAATTTAGTCATAACGGACGTGAATAACGCCTTCTGCAAATTGATCGGGGCCCGCCGGGAGGCAATCATCGGCACAAGCGCCCTGGAATTCGCAACTCCGGATTTCCGGCAATTCATCGAGACCAATCGGCGAGAGATCCTGTCCGGCGAGAACAAGGATTTTGAAGGCACCGTGGCTTCCAAAAGCGGTCGAGATATTCCGGTATTGATACACGGCAATGTCCTGCGGGATGATCAGGGCGACATCATCGGCAATATGGCCTTCATCACCGATTTGTCCGAACAGAAGAAGTCTTTGACGCTGGCCGGCGAAATCCAAAAAAGCCTTCTGCCTCAAAACTCTCTCCAAATACAGGGCCTCGACATTGCCGGACGGACGGCGGCCTGCGATGAAATCGGCGGTGACTATTTCGATTTCATACAGGGGCAGGAATGTTCCAACAATCATTTCAGTGCCGTGGTCGGCGATGTCACCGGCCATGGGGTGGACGCAGCTCTGCTGATGACGACCGCCCGGGCGCTGCTGCGCATGCGGGCTTCGCAATGTGGCGGAATATCCCAGATCGTCACAGAGATGAATCGCCAGTTGTCATTAGATTTTGCTGATACCGGTCGCTTCATGACGCTCTTTTATGCGAGCCTCGACCCGCAGAATTGTTCAATTGAATGGGTGCGGGCCGGTCACGATCCGGCGGTCATCTATGATCCGAATCAGGATACTTTCGAAGAATTGGCCGGCGCCGGCCTGGCTCTGGGAGTGGATGAAAATTTTGTATTTGGAGAATACTGCAAATCAGATTTGACTCCCGGACAGATAATTGCCATCGGCACCGACGGGATATGGGAGACGTTCAATAAAGATGGCCGGATGTTCGGCAAAAAGCGTTTTCGCAACATCATTCGCGAAAATGCACATTTGACGGCCAATCAAATTATCGATGCGGTTTATCAAAATTTGAAGGACTATGCGTTGGGCCTCAAGCAGGCCGACGATATCACACTGGTGATCATCAAAGTCGACGTCCCGCCCGATTTCAGTGCGGATTAGCATTTAAATTTTTTACTGGAAGGCTCGCCAGTCGGAAGAGGAGTATGGGGCAATGCGGCAGACAGCATAGCGTGGAGAATAGAAGGTGGGAAAATCAAATCCGATTTAACTTTTCGCCCCTGTATATTTTAAAGAAATCGAGCAAAGCAGAATTAACCACGGCAATTACCTTGCTTATCCCTGTCTACTAAACAGACTCTATCGGTGGTCCTCTCCACAATCGTTTAAACACCTTAATCAAGGAACAGCCCCATGACAGAGCGAGGTTTTAAACGTAAACTTGCAGGTATCCTCAGTGCTGATGCTGAAGGCTATAGTCGCCATATGGGCGAAGATGAGGAAGCGACCATCCAAACTTTAACTGCTTACCGTGCGGCAATGGCTGTCCTTATACAGGAGTATAGAGGCCGGGTTGTGGATGCCCCAGGAGACAACTTGTTGGCCGAATTTGCCAGTGTGGTAGATGCCGCAGACTGCGCTGTAGCGATCCAGCGGCAGCTATCCAAACTAAACTCGAGTAGACCGGCAGATCGTAAGATGCAATTTCGTATCGGCGTCAATCTCGGCGACGTGGTGGAGGAAGGAGATAGGATTTACGGCGATGGGATTAATATTGCCGCGCGCATAGAGGGAATGGCCGCGGGAGGAGGCATTTGTATTTCAAGATCTGCGTATGAGCAGGTAAAATCTAAACTGAATCTGGGGTATAAATATTTGGGCGAACACACAGTAAAAAATATTGCAGAACCTGTTTCGGTGTACCAGGTGCTAATGGAGCCGGGATCCGCCGGCAAGATAATCGGTGAAAGAAGAATAAGGCTGACACGCTGGCATTGGGCTGCCTTGGCTGCTGTGGTCCTGGTGTTCTGGACTGCAGGACCGGTTGTCTGGAATATATATATGCCCTTTACTACATCTTCTAGAAATGCCATTTCACCGGGGGAGACCCTGCCAACTCTGTCTAACAAAGCTTCCATTGCTGTGCTGCCGTTTACAAACCTCGGTGGAGACTCCGAACAAGAATATTTCAGCGACGGAATCACCAACGACGTCATCACCGACCTCTCGAAATTCAGCGGATTGTTAATTATTGCCAGCAACACCGTGTTCACTTATAAAGGCGAGCCGGTAAAGGCAACAAAAGTAGGCCGTGAGCTTGGGGTGCGGTATGTGGTCGAAGGCAGCGTTCAGAGAGCAGGAGCTAAAATCCGCATCAACGCCCAACTCATTGACGCAGATACCGGCCATCATCTCTGGGCTGAGCGCTATGAGCGGAGCTTGAAAGATATTTTTGCACTGCAGAACGAGATCGTGCAAACGATCGTGGCAACGCTGGCCATCAAGGTTGACGAGGAAGAGATAACCCGTGCGATGCGCAAAGACACAACCAGCTTGGAAGCCTATGACTACGTTATGCGCGGATGGCAATATATTGCACTCAGAACGCGTTCGGCAAATGTCAAAGCGAAAGAAATGTTCCGAAAAGCAATCGAGCTCGACCCCGCTTACAGCGACGCCTATCGGGCTTTAGGCTGGGCCCAATTTAACAATGCTACTTTCGGATGGACCGAGTTCATCTCTCAGTCCATGCAACAGGCACAAGATCTTGCGAAGAAAGCATTGAGTATTGATGGATCCAACGCCGGATCTCATGCATTACTTGGAACGTGTTATCTTTACCAGGGAGAATACGATCTTGCAATCAGCGAATTGCGCCGCGCGATTGAGCTTAACCCCAACGACCCATACGGCTATCACTCCCTGGGTATGGGATTGCTTTATGCAGGTTTTACGGATGATGCCATAAATGCGTTGGAAATTACATTGCGCTTAAATCCAAATACCATCTCGGGAAGTTTTTTTTTCTTAGGGCTGGGGTACTATCTAACAGGACGATATGACGATGCCATAAGGGTCCTAAAACAAGGCTTGAGTCGAGAGCAAAATTTCGCAGAATCCCATGCGACACTTGCCGCCAGCTATGCCCAGGCAGGTCGGTTCGACGATGCTAGGGTCGCGGCTAAACGGGTCCTTATGATCCAACCAAATTTTGAGATTGACTCTTACGGCACTGCTTTTCGCAATTCTTCAGACCGTGACCGCATCAGAGATGGCCTTCGTAAAGCGGGACTTAAATGATAACGTAAAATTTAAAAAGCGGCTCTCATTGAACTAGATATCTATCCCCATCAATTGTGTTCGTCACGTTTGGCCCAATTCTCGGCGGCCTTATTAACTGTCATTTCAGGGGATCTAAAAAGAATACTCATTTTGCTCGAAGTCAAATAAAGTTTTTGATCAACTATCTTGAATGCCTCGGGATTTACGTCGGCAACCTTGCCGTCGTAGAACGCTACGGTGCTAGTTCAGTAACCTCCGTATTGCGGCGCATAGCGGTCCGGATCCGCCGCAAACAGATCACGGTTTTCAGCACTCGCAAAGTGCCACGTGGCATCGTTCCAGTCGTATGAGAACTCGCTTTTGCCCATCACTGCACGGTTTTCGGTATGATAGGCGACCGTATCATAACCATGGATTGCTATACCAAACGTTTGGTTAATCTTATCAAATGCTAAGACTAGTGGGGTTCCGATAATTAGCAATGCTATAACCAGAACTCCTTTGAAATACCATTCTTTCATCTCTGAGATGGATACCAGCATGCCGAGCCTCCTGTTATTCGGCCCGCAAAAAGTGTATTTGCGCCTGGAGTATGGGACCAATTCATTTTTGGATAATTAAATTGTCAGCAAATATCCGAAACTCGGATCGCGCATGCAATGGAAAGATTCAACTTGGGTTTTCGGATAGGTCAAATGCCTGAATTTAATTAACAAAAGACTGGAACTACAAATTGGGTCATCTCTTTGCGAGTTCCATTTAAATGCAAAATGCCACAATGTGACATAGATGTCAATAAATTTTGGAGCGGTTTTTTTGTTAATACCTGAATTTTACAGGCAATTGTCCCAGACTGAAAATTGGGTCAAGTGCCATAGTTGTGTGAGGGGGCGATTGTTACTTGAAATTTCAGGCCAGCGTCAGTATACGAAATCACTTATACGATTAGGGTCATGATAACGGCATAAATTAGATATCATCTTTCCAAGAACGCCTCCACTAGCCCGGCAACTTCATTCAACTGATCCGGCGCAAACCACTGAATTCGCGGTTCGGCACCGAACCAGGTGAACTGGCGCTTGGCAAAGCGCCGGGTGTCGCGCTTGAGCGTTCGAACACACTCATCCCAAGGCACATTGTCCTCGAGGAATTCGGCCACATGACGATAGCCGATGGATTGCATCGATTTCAACTCCGGCGAGTAGCCCATGTCCAGGAGTCTTTTTACTTCGTCCACTAGCCCTGCCCCAATCATCAAATCGACCCGCTTGTCGATCCTTTCATAGAGTTTGGCGCGATTCATTTGCAACCCGATTTTAAGCGCCGAATATGGGTCGTCTTCAAATCCGTGGTCCTGATGCAGATCGGAGATTGATTTACCGGTAGTCTCAATGGTTTCCAGCGCCCTGACAATCCGATAGACGTCATTGGGATGTAACCGGTCGGCTGAGGCCGGATCCATCTCCTGCAGGCGCTCGTAAAGCAAAAGACTGCCTTTTTCTGCGGCCTCCTGTCTCAGGCGGTTTCTGACCTGGGGATCAACCGGTTGCGCTTGAAAAAGGCCGTGCAGCAGCGCTTTGATGTAAAGTCCGGTCCCGCCGACGACAAAGGGTAATCGTCCTCGCGTGATGATTTCCGCGATCCGCTCCCGCGCCAGCTCGGAAAACCGAACCGCATCAAAATCTTCATCCGGATCGACGATGTCGATCATATGGTGCGGAATCTGCGCCAGTTCCACCGGGGTGGGCTTGGCGGTGCCGATATCCATATTCCGGTAAATTTGCATGGAATCGGCACTGATGATTTCCCCGCCCAGCTTTTCTGCCAGTTCAATGCCGACCGAGGTCTTGCCGATGCCGGTCGCACCGCAGATCACGACGATTTTGGGTTTGGGAAATGATGAACTCATAATCGAATGAACATAGCGGATAATAGCTAATGATATTTGGAAATTTCAGCCGCAGACGCTCGCAGACAAACGCAGACACTATAACCCAAACCGTAAAGAATTGCCACCAAGGCACTAAGACACAAATGTTAATGTTTAAAATATTTCAACTTGGTGTCTTCGTGTCTTGGTGGCAAAATTATTGTTTGCTGATACCTTGGCTAATATGGGTCGGCGGCAATTTCCGATTCTGCGCAGGCGAGGATAAACGTTGCCCCTACAAACGTGGCTTTATCCTTTATGTCCAAATGGGCTTCCAGCAAGGCTGACTTTCTAAATTAGATAGGATTCCTTCTAACCCAATAACAAATAACAAATAACTAATACCCAGGCGGAAAGGTTTTCAGTTCAAATCAGCTTGCGGATCGACAGGTAAACGAATTCATCGAATTACTCCTCGACAACAACCCGCCTAACATGGCACTGCCCGCACATCAGTGGTCCTTTTTTCTGTTCTTTGTGGCAGCCCTTACAATTGTCATGAAAGGCATTCATCAGGGCCGGCTTTTTGCCGGATTGCGCCAACTCGTGACAATCCGAGCATTGCTGGTCTTCGGATGATTCATCATCCACCAGTTCTCCATGGTCATCGTATACGTGGTGACACACATAACACTCGTCTAGCCTGGCTAATTCATTGTGTTCATCGTGTCGAAATACAGCCGGCGGTCGCCGCGGTTTGACAAATGCATCCGCGCTGACAAACTGCATATCTTCCTGGGAATGGGCCGAGATCAAAAAAATAGAACATGCAGCTGTCACGATAAAAGTAAATAAGATTTTTCTATTCATCCAACAATGCTCCGATACTGAATCTGACTGATGCTAAAATTCACTTGCAACGAGTAATCACGAAAGCACGAAAGTACGAAAACACGAAAAGAAAACGACACAATTTTCGTGCTTTCTATATTTCGTGTTTTCGTGATGACGCTTCTTTTATACCGGATCATAAACCCCATTGCAACCCGGTTCGTGTATTTCCAATCATATCAAATTACTATGGTATCTGAAATTTCCTGTACCTTATCTCTGATAATACACAAATTTTTGGACCATCATAGGTGTGTATCCAAATAATTTTTGTGTTAAAAATAAATTATACTAAATAATATTAAATATTTATCATCAGGATCATACCTTTTGGCAGCGTCATGAAATCAGCCCTCGATCAACGATTTTTATTGACATTAGGCAATCAAACTTATAGAAAAGATACCTTTTGATAGATTTCAAGTAAGGACAAAAAATTTAGATATTGTAAATTCGGTTTTCAGGAGAAGGAATATGCCAAATGGAGTTGTTGGTTCGGTGATGGTTGTCGGCGGCGGTATCGCAGGAATGCAGGCCGCCCTGGATCTGGCCGACTCCGGTTACTACGTGTACCTGGTTGAAAAGGGTTCATCGATAGGCGGGGTGATGTCCCAGTTGGACAAGACATTCCCGACGAACGACTGCGCCATGTGAATTATCTCACCTAAACTGGTCGAGGTCGGCCGGCATTTAAACATAGAGCTGAGAACACTAAGTGAAGTCAAAGAAATCAAAGGCGCGGCAGGAAATTTTCAAGTCGAACTAATCCAGCAGCCCCGCTATGTGGACGAGTCCTTGTGCATCGCCTGCGGCGTTTGTGCCGAGAAATGCCCGAAAAAAGTCGTGGACACCTACAATATGGGTCTCGTCAAACGCAAATCGGCCTTTGTCGAGTATGCCCAGGCAGTTCCGCTGAAATATTGTATTGACGGCGACACCTGCATTTACATTCAAAAAGGCAAGTGCGGTGCCTGCAAAAAGCTGTGCCCCACCAAAGCGATCGATTTTGATCAAAAACCACAAACCGAATCCATCAATGTCGGGTCCGTGGTTCTGGCACCGGGTTTCACCCCCTTTGATCCGTCCAAGTTCGACAATTACCAGTACGCCAGGCTGCCCAATGTGATCACCTCCATGGAGTTTGAGCGGATTCTGTCGGCCTCAGGCCCGACCACGGGGCATATCACCCGGCAATCCAAAGACAAACGCGAACCCAAAAAGATTGCCTGGTTCCAGTGTGTCGGATCGCGGGACATGAACAAATGCGACAATTCCTATTGCTCCTCGGTCTGCTGCATGTATTCCATCAAAGAAGCCGTGATTGCCAAAGAACACCAGGGCGATGACCTGGACTGCGCCATATTTTACATGGACATGCGGACCCACGGCAAGGAGTTTGAAAGGTTTTATGACAACGCCAAAGAAAAGCACGGCGTGCGATTTATCCGCAGTAAGGTCCATTCGGTGACACCGGTCGGCGATACGGATGATCTGGAAATTCGCTACATCACCGAGGACGGCGAGCTGAAAATCGAAGTATTTGACATGATCGTTCTGTCCGTCGGGCTCGAGACCTCACCCGAAATCGTGGACCTGGCACGGCGCCTGGACGTCGAGATCACGCCGGGCAAATTCTGTCAATCCCAGACTTTTGCGCCGGTGGATACCTCCCGCGAAGGCGTGTTTGTTTGCGGGGCTTTTCAGGGTCCCAAGGATATTCCCCAGTCGGTGGTCGACTCCAGCGCCGCGGCTACCGCCGCCGGGGAAATTCTGACCAGTGCGCGCAACAGCCTTACCAATACACCGGAGGTGATCCCGGAGACCAATGTCGCCAACGAGCGCCCGCGAATCGGCGTCTTCGTTTGCCGCTGCGGCATCAATATCGCCGGCGTGGTGGATGTGCCGTCCGTGGCCGAATATGCGGCAACCCTGCCCTTTGTGGAATATACGGCGGACAACCTGTACGCCTGCTCCCAGGACACCCAGGAAGCCATCAGCCAGATCGTCAAGGAAAAGAATCTGAACCGGGTCGTGGTGGCGGCCTGCACCCCCAAAACCCATGAGCCGCTGTTTCAGGAAACCCTGATCAATGCTGGCTTGAACAAGTATTTGTTCGAGATGGCCAATATTCGCAACCACAATTCCTGGGTTCACAAAAACAACCCGGAGCTGGCGACCGACAAGGCCAAGGACCTGGTGCGCATGGCGGTATCGAAAGTCGCCCTGCAGGATCCGCTCAAAGAAGCCGAGCTGGAAATCGACCAGACCGCCATGGTCGTCGGCGGTGGCATTTCCGGCATGGCGGCTGCCAGAAGCCTCGCCCGGCAGGGGTACGAAACGCATATCATTGAAAGGGATTCCCAACTCGGCGGTCAGGCCCGCAACCTGTATCGCACGGCCAAGGGCGAGGATATCCAGGACAAGCTGGCAAGTCTGATTTCCGAGGTCGAAGGACACGAAAAGATCCATGTTCACTTGGATACGCAAATCACCGATGTCGATGGATTTGTCGGCAATTTCGAAACCACGCTGTCTTCCAACGGCAGTCAGGAACTGCTCGAGCATGGCGTCGCCATCATGGCCACCGGCGCCGCGCCCCTGCAGCCGAGTGAATACAGCTACGGTCAGGATCCCAGAATCCTCACAGCCCTGGAACTCGATCGCAAATTCAGTGATGACGAAGGGTCTCTGAAAGAAATAGACACCGCCGTCTTTATCCAGTGCGTCGGCTCGCGCGAACCCGAGCGGATGTATTGCTCCAGGGTTTGCTGCACTCACTCGGTGGATAATGCCCTGACCCTCAAACGCCTGAATCCGGAGATGAACGTCTTCATCCTGTACCGCGATCTGCGGACCTATGGTGAACGCGAGTATCTCTACCGCAAAGCCCGGGAAGCGGGGGTTATATTCATCCGCTACACCCTTGACAATAAACCCGTGGTCGACATAAAAGATGACAAGGTCCTGGTCAGGGTCGTGGATCATGTTATCGGCCGCCCGGTGGAAATTGAAACCGAACTGCTGACGCTGGCCTCGGCGGTTATCCCAAATCGGGATGATACGCTGGCCAATTTTTTCAAAGTCCCGGTCAACACGGACGGATTTTTCGTCGAACGCCACGCCAAACTCGGACCCTCGGAGTTTGCCACGGACGGGGTGTTTCTCTGCGGCCTGGCACACTATCCCAAACCCATCGACGAATCCATCGCCCAGGGACAGGCGGCGGCCTCCCGGGCCATCACATTACTGGCCCGTGAAATCATTTTTACCAGCGGCACGATCGCCGAGACCGATCCATCGGTCTGCAGCGAGTGCGGTGTTTGTGTGTCGGTTTGCCCCTACAACGCGCCATCATTCACCGAAGAAGGCCCCTGGGCCGGCAGGGCTCAGATTAATCCGGTATTGTGCAAAGGCTGCGGCCTGTGCGTGGCGTCCTGCCGCTCCGGCGCCATTCACCTGAAAGGCTTCGACAATGATCAGATCTTCTCGCAGATCTTTTCGTTAAGAGAGGCCGTGTAGCGGGGTGCGGGGTACGAGTTGCGCGGTGCGGGTTATGCGGAACGAGAAGCGTGTTACGGATTGCGGGATACGAGGTGCGGGATACGAGAATCGTGGTGCGGGTTTCGCGATGCGAGTTACGAGGTACAAAAATAACGATGCGGGGTTTACAGCAAGGATGCGGAACAAGGAACGCGGGTAAATAAAGAGAGTGCATGAGGAGCTATAGAGACCTTGAAATCTATCAGCTGTCCTATGATTTAGCTGTGAAAGTACATAAATTCTCGTTGAAACTCCCCAAATTTGAACTGTGGGAAGAAGGCAGGCAAGTTAGAAAATCATCGAAAGGTATCACGTCCTGTATCGTTGAGGGTTTTGGACGCAGAAAATATAAGGCGGATTACTTAAAATTTTTGACTTACTCACATGCCTCATGTGATGAAACCATTGTGCACTTGAATTTTATTAGAGATACACACGAAACTGACACTAAAAAAATTAATTACTTTCTTGAAAAGTACGACGAATTAGGGAGAAAAATTAACAAATATATTCAATACGTCGAAAAAGAATGGAAATAAGCGGAACTGCGGCTATTTTTCCAAACGCGATGCCTGCATCGGGAGTTCGCAACGCGAACCGCGTAACCCGTGATCCGAAAAGCGAAACGCGAAACTAGTAACCCGAACCGCGAAACTCGTAACCCGAAACGCGAAACCCGAAACGCGAAACCCGCAACTCGGACCGCGCAACGCGTAACCCGAAACAGGCAACTCGCAACCCGGACCACGCGCTTCGCAACCCGAATCGCGCAACCCGGATCACGGAACCCGAACCGCGTAACCCGCAACGCGAACCGCGCACCCCGCAACACGACACGAAGGAGATATTTTCTATGTCTGATTGGGAACCAAAAATTGTGGCTTTTTTGTGCAACTGGTGCAGCTATGGCGCGGCCGATCTGGCCGGTGTCGGCCGGATGGAATATCCGACCAATATCCGGGTCATCCGGATCCCCTGCACCGGTCGGATGAGTCCCAAATTCTTTCTGGCCGCCATGCGCGAAGGCGCAGACGGCGTCTGGGTGTCCGGGTGACATCCCGGCGAATGCCATTACCTGGAAGGTAATTACTACGCCCGTCGCAAATTCGCTTTGTTTCAAAATCTGATGGAACACATGGGTACCGAACCTGGCCGTCTCCAGTTCTCCTGGATCTCATCGGCAGAATCCACCAAGTTTGTGGACGTTGTCAGGGACGTCACCGAAAAAATAAAGGCCCTCGGACCAAATCAATCTTTCTTAAAAGCAAAGGCTGAGGTTGCTTAACATGACAAGCTATACTGAAAAAATAAGGGAAATATCCGCCAGACTGCTCAAAGAGTGCAAAGTGGATGTAGTCATTGGGTTTCGACGGGGCACCGTGCCGATGATGAACGAACCCTATTTCGCTAAGACCCCGGAAGATTTACAGAACCTGGTATGGGACAGCAATTGCGGGATCAATCTGGCCAATTATCTGACCAATCGCACCGAGAAAATCGGCATTATCGCCAAAGGCTGTGACTCCCGCAACATCGTCACCCATATTATCGAAAACAAGATTAAACGGGAGCAGTTGGTCATCATCGGCGTCCCCTGCAAGGGCATGATCGACAAGCGCAAAATCAGCTCCATGTTCGACGGCGAGGTCCTGGAGATCCTGGAAGATGAAAACAACATTACCGTCAAGGGCCATGGCTTTGAAAAACTGCTGAATAAAAAAGATGTGCTTCAGCAAAACTGTGCCCTGTGCATCCACCGCAATCCGGTCGAGTACGATGAGCTGGCGGGCGAAATGGTTGACGAACAGCAGGAGGTCGACCGGTATACGGATGTCAGCCGGATCGAGGCGCTGTCAGCTGAAGAAAAAACCCAGTATTTTGAAGATCTTTTCGCCAACTGCATCCGCTGTTACGCCTGCCGCAACGCCTGTCCGCTGTGCTATTGCCCGACATGCTTTGTGGACGAATCTAGGCCCCAATGGGTTGGCAAAAGTCAGGACGAGACCGACATCAAGACCTTTCATTTCCTGCGCGCCTATCACTGTGCCGGCCGTTGCACGGACTGCGGCTCCTGTGAACGGGCCTGCCCGGTGGGCATCAACATGCGGACCCTGACCAAAAAACTGGAAAAAGACTGCTTCGATATGTTCCAATGGGAAGCCGGCATGTCCCTGGAAGTGCGTCCCCCGCTGGATACCTACCAACCGGGGGATCCGGATGACTTTATAAAATAGAATTTGTCCGTTGTGGGTAGTTCGTGGTCCGTTGCAAACACAACTGACAACTGACAACTGACGTAAAAGGGCATTTGCAATGAAAATATTCTCAATCAGCAAAGACAATTGGTCACAAGGAATTGCGTCGCTCACAGAGTCTTACCGCCTGTTCGGACCGGTTAAAGATGCTGAGTTTCATAATTTCGCGGAGCTCGGCCAGGGCCAGACGCCGGATTTCAGTTGTCTGAACACGCGCCTTTCGCCCAAGTCGATTATTTATCCCCAGTCCGAAACACTGCTCGAATACTCGCTCGATGAAACGCGGGAAGACCACCATATCATGCGCGAACCTGCCACGGATTATTCACCCCGGGCAATTCTCGGCATCAGGCCCTGCGACGCCAAAGCCTTTGTGCTGGTCAGGCATAACTTCGATACGCCTGAATACAAAGACCCCTATTGGATAAAGGCCCACGAAGCCACCACCATGGTGGGCCTGGCGTGCGATTCGCCCTGCAGCAGCTGTTTTTGCATCACCGCCGGCTGCGGACCGTTTCACGAGGAGGGGCTAGACGTACTGCTGATCGACACGGGCGATGCCTATCTGGCAAAAGCTCTCACGGACAAAGGCGAGAATCTGCTCGAAGCCGCCGGCTGGAATACGGCCGCCGGCGACGACCCTGCTCAGCAGTTGGAGACCCTGCAACAAGCGGCGGAATCCAAAATATCGGCTTCGGTTGCCACTGATAGATTAAAGCAGATTGACACGGTTGATCTTTACCATGCACCTTTCTGGGACGAGGTATCTTTTTCCTGTATCAACTGCGGTACCTGTACTTTCGTGTGTCCCACCTGCTGGTGTTTTGACATCCAGGATGAAAATAGCGGCAAGTCCGGCCGGCGCATGCGCAACTGGGACAGCTGCATGTTTCCATTGTTTACGATCCATGGTACCGGGCACAACCCCCGGGGAACTAAACTGCACCGGGTGCGACAGCGATTCATGCACAAATTGAAATATTACGTCGACAAATACGATACCGGAATTCAGTGTGTCGGATGCGGGCGCTGCATCCGCTCGTGCCCCGTCAACATTGATATCCGTCGGGTCTGCGAATTGATGAATAACTACGGCTCCGGCCAGGACACCTGCGCCGCCTAAAAAATGAATAATGAAAATTGAATAATGAATAATTGAGGAATTCTATCCATTTAATTATTGGAATATAATGACGGAGCGAAGCGACATCCTCAATTTGTCATTCGTCATTCGTCATTCTACATTCCAAACGGGGGTTAGCGTGCAAAATCCATATTTACCTTATCCGGTTCGTATCGATGATATCAACATCGAAACCGAAGATAAAAATTTAAAAACATTTAAATTCGTTTTTCTAAATTCCGGGGATGAGGAAAAATTCGACTACAAGGCCGGCCAATTTGCGGAGCTCTCCGTAACCGGCAAAGGCGAAATCCCCATTGGAATCGCATCTTCTCCCACCGAATCCGGTTTTGTCATGTTTACCGTCAACAAAGTCGGGCTGGTATCATCTTTTCTGCACTCCATGAATGTTGGTGATATCATGGGCATCCGGGGACCCCTGGGTAATTGGTACCCGTGGGAAAACCTGGAGGGCAAGAATCTGGTGATTATCGGCGGCGGCTTTGCCTTTACCACCTTGCGTTCCTCCATTATTTACATGCTGGATCCCGCCAATCGGCCAAAATTTAAAGACATCCATGTGATCTATGGCGCCAGAACTCCAGGGATGCTCCTGTACCGGGATGAGTTGGCCGAGTGGGAGCAGCGTGACGACATTAACATGCACATTACGGTGGATGGTACCGAGGATCCAAATTGGAAATACAACACCGGCTTCGTGCCGACCATCACCGAACAAAAGGCGCCGCCGGCCGACAAAGATACCTACGCAATAATCTGCGGGCCGCCGATCATGATAAAGTTCACCCAGCCGGTTTTGGATAAACTCGGCTATTCACACGACAAGATAATCATGTCCCTTGAAAATCGTATGAAATGTGGAATCGGCATGTGCGGCCGGTGCAACATCGGCCAGGAATTTGTGTGCAAGGACGGCCCGGTTTTCACCCTTGAAGAACTGAACAAAACGCCTAGAGAATATTAGTAGCTTCCTTAAGATTGATATATAATTGTGTCAAAGTAGATTTTCCGGCAATAATTACGCGGCTCATCGAAATGACTATAATTGTAAAATGACTAAATTGCCTAAAATTAAGGAATTCTGTCGATTGAAATAAAAAGAAAACTTGGACAGAATACGAAACATTTTTCTAATTTTTGCTTTTCCTAAACCAAATGTGGAATTCTCGTCAAAAAGACCGAGCGAAGCGAGACATCAATTTTAGGCAGTTTAGTCAATTTATTCCATTTTAGGCATTTCTTTTACGGAATATATCACATATTTAATATTGACATTAATATTCTATTAAGGTAAAAGTATTTTTTTGATAAAGACTGCATCGAAGTATAACAGGCTGCGCGCCGAAAAAAAATCATTAAATATTATTAAGGAGGAAGATTAAATGCCAAGTGTAGAGTTTATGGGTAAGACATTCACGGTCGACGAAGACGGGTTTATCGATTCTTATGACAACTGGTGCGAAGAATGGGTACAGTGGGTCAAAAAAGAAGAAGGTATCGATGAGCTCAATGACGAACACCAGAAAGTAATCGATGTCCTGCGGGATTATTACGAGAAAAACGGAATTGCCCCGATGGTACGTGTTCTCTCAAAAGTGACCGGCTTCAAACTGAAACACATTTATGAGCTTTTCCCGTCAGGTCCGGGCAAAGGCGCCTGTAAAATGGCTGGACTTCCGAAACCCACCGGTTGCGTCTAATTAAAAGATCGTGACTGACAACTCAGTTTAAAAAAAGGGCCCTGCGCATTGAGCAGGGCCTTTTTTTGTTTCAGGAGGTTCTACGGTTCAGAGGTTCAAGGTTCAAAGGTTGTGGATCACGGGTATTTTTTAAGATAGTGTCCGATAAGATCTCGTGTGATCTTTGTCTATATTAACCTCAAGAAAGGGATTTTAAATCGTGCTCGTACTCGTCCTCGATACTTAGAGGCTCAAAAGCTTCGAGGACGAGGACGAATTGGCAAATGTCTTCATCGGAATATTGCGTTAATTTGGCACAGTTTCTTCACGATCAGACTGGACACTCGAGGCTAGCGAAACTGCTTATGTGAAACTATAAAATATCGCAACAGGGTATCGTGGTTGAAGGCAGGACTGAGCCTCGAGCCCTGAACCTCTGAACCCAGAGCATATGAACCCCTGAACCCAGAACCTTTAAACCTTGAACCCTGAACCTCTGAACCTTTTAACCTTCATACCGGCCGGAGGCCATCATGATCTTATCTGTAAAAACCCGCGAAACGACTGAAATGGTTGATTTGACATCCGACATAAACAGTTTGGTCCACCAATCGGGAATTGATCAGGGCCTTTGCATGTTGTTTGTGCCGCATACCACCGCTGCGATCACCATCAACGAAAGCGCCGATCCCAGCGTTAAATCCGATATCCAAATGATATTAAACCAGATTATTCCATGGGAGGCCAACTACCGCCACTACGAAGGAAACTCGGCTGCGCATATCAAATCCACTCTGGTCGGATCGTCGGAACTTATAGCCATTGAAAATAACAAGTTAGTCCTCGGTACCTGGCAGGGGATCTTTTTTTGCGAATTTGACGGGCCGCGCAGTCGGAAATTGCACGTTAGACTTGTGGAGGAGCGCTTTGCATAAAAGAGCGCAAAAAAGGAGCGCTGCGCTTGAGGAGCGCTGCGCTTGAGGAGCGCTGCGCTTGAAGAGCGCTTTGCTTGAAGAGCGCTTTGCTTGAAGAGCGTTTCATTTGACGAGCGCTTCGCTTTAGGCAAAAAAAAATTATTCATTTTTTAACTTTCAGCTTTGACTTATCAACTGTTTTGCATAAAGCACCGAAGGTGCGCTCAGCAAGGCCGCAGGCCGCTCCTAAAGCGAAGCGCTCTTTTCAAGCGAAGCGCTCCTCAAGCGCAGCGCTCTTCAAGCGAAGCGCTCCTTCTAGCGTAGCGCTCATTCGGCATATGTTGACAGAATGACGTTTATGTGACAGATGCTAGCAACAATCATCAAACTGAATTGACAAGGATTCCCCATGCCGAATCTGGATGACATCGATAAAGCCATAGTGAATCGTATTCAATCGGAGTTTCCGATTACCTTGCGTCCTTACCTCGCAGTGGCCGAAGAGTTGAATTTAACCGAAGAAGAGGTACTGGACCGGGTGGCATGTTTGAAAAAAAATGGGATAATCCGCCGCATTGGGGGAAATTTCGTTCCGGGAAAATTGGGATTTGTCAGCACCCTGTGCGCGGCGAGAGTTCCGGCCGACAAAATCGAAAAATTTGCCGAGATCGTTAACCGTTATCCCGGTGTTACCCACAATTACCAGCGCGACAACCGGTACAATGTCTGGTTCACCTTTATTTCCCCCTCGATGGATGAAATCGAGGCGAACCTGAAAAAAATCGCCGAAGAATCCGGCGTCAGCGATATTTTGAATCTGCCGGCCACGAAAGTGTTTAAAATCAAGGCCCAGTTTGATGTCTAGCGGGGTGCGGGGTGCGAGTTGCGCGTTTCGGGGTACGCGTTGCGCGTTTCGGGGTGCGCGTTGCGAGTTGCGCGTTGCGAGTTGCGCGTTGCGAGTTGCGCGTTTCGGGGTGCGCGTTGCGGGTTTCGGGGTGCGCGTTGCGAGTTGCGCGTTGCGCAATGCAGCGTGCGAGTTGAAAAAACCGGCCTTCGGTGTTCGGCGTTCGGGGGAATGCCGGCACGCGGCTTTCGGTACACGGTCTTCGGGTAGGAGATCCGATTAACGCGGACAGTCTCAAAGCTTTTATTGATTCCGGAATTCTATCCGTGAGTCGCGGAATACTAAGGCAATGGGCAGGGTGCAAAGCGCAGGGCGAAGTTTTTTATCGACATCTTGCGCCCTACCCTCCGTCATTTCAATCCGCAATCCGCAAACGAGAAACCCTTAACCCGCAACTCGTAACCCGCAACACGAAACCCGTAACCCGCAACCCGCAACACGAAACTCGTAACCCGTAACTCGCAACCCGCAACACGAAACCCGTAACCCGTAACCCGTAACCCGTAACCCGCAACCCGTAACCCGTAACTCGCAACCCGCAACCCGCAAAACGAATTATGCATGACATCCGCATCGCTGCCGCAGTTTTTAATTCGATCGTCAACCAGCCGCAGGATAACCTGGACCGGATGGTCCCTTTGATTCATTCGGCCAAAAAGCAGGGGGCGAAGCTGATCTGTTTTCCCGAGTTAAATGTCACTGGGTACAGTACCCGTGAGGCCCCCGGGCTTGCCGCCGAAACCATTCCCGGACCCATCAGCCGACGCCTGCAACAGGTGGCAAATGAATACCAGATCGTTATTCTGGCCGGTATGGCCGAAAAAGGCCGAGACGGCCGGATTTATGCTAGTCATCTGGTCGCCACGCCACAGGGGTTGTCTGGCATTTACCGGAAGGTCCATATCGCCCCGCCGGAACGCGAGATTTTTACCGCCGGCAGCTCGGCTCCGGTCTTTCAAAGAGAAGAGGTCAGTTTCAGTGTCCAACTATGCTACGATGCCCATTTTCCGGAGTTGGCCACCCGGATGGCGCTGGACGGCGCCGAAATCATCTTCATGCCCCACGCCTCACCACGCGGAACCCCGACGCAAAAATTAAATTCTTGGCTGCGCCACCTGACGGCCAGAGCGTTTGACAACAGTGTCTATATTGTTGCCTGCAATCAAAACGGCGACAATCAAAAAGGGCTGCAGTTTCCCGGCGTGGCAGTGGTGATCGATCCTTCCGGTCTAATAATAAACAAAGATGTCACTGGCCGAGACGGAATCATCGTGACGGATTTGAAATCCGGCGCCCTCCTAGATGTTCGCGGTCACCGCATGCGGTATTTTCTACCCAATCGGAGGCCGGATGTATACTCCGCTGAATAACGCCGGAATCAAGTTACTACTTCCCAATGTCCGACGAGTCTGAAGGGTATCCGACGAAATCAGTTCAAAACTTGAAACCTCCCATTTAGAGATTATTATTAACGATAATCTATCGATCACCCCGACGAACTTCATATCTTTATTTCTAATAAGCAAACCACAAAGTGAGGTAGATCATGAAATCACCTGAGCATTCCGTCCAATGGCAAACAACAAAGGGTTGGCTGAACTTCACGATTTGCCTGACAACTATCCTGGCCTCTCTCCTGACGGCATGCGGCAAAAAGACCGAAGAAGCCCGCCCGGAAATCATCCGGCCCGTGAAGACCACCACCGTTGAGGCGGGTACGGCCATCTCAGGTTTGAGGCTGCCGGGCACGGTTCGGGCCTCCCAGCGGGTGGAGCTGGCCTTCAAAGAAGTGGGGGGCCGGTTGATCGAACTACCTATCGAAGGCCGCGAGGGTCAGGAGGTCAAGCAGGGTGATTTGCTGGCCCGCATCGATCCCAAGGATTTCGAAACCAGTCTCAGCCGGGTGCAGGGTCGGCTCAAAGAGGCCGTCGCGTCACTGGATTTGGCCAAGGCCGAATACGAGCGCGTTCAGCGGATCCAAGAACGGGACCCCGGCGCCGTGAGCGGTGCGGATATTGACCGCAAACGCGAAGGGGTCAATGCCATGCAGGGCCGTATCAGGGCCTTGAAAGCAGCCGTGCAGGACGCAGAAAACCAGTTAAGTTACACCCAGCTAAAGGCGCCTTTCACCGGCTTGATCGCCCAGCGCTATGTAGATAATTTCCAGGACGTCAAACCCAAACAAGCGATTCTGGCACTCGAGGACATCACACATATTGAGCTGCTGGTCGATGTGCCGGAAAATATTGTTGCCGTGGCCCAAGATACCGAGGATGATAAAATTAAAGCGGTTGCGCGATTTCCCACCGCTCCGGGTAAACAGCATGAGCTCAAACTAAAAGAATGGGCGACCCGGGCCGATGCCGCCACCCAGACGTATCAGGTGGTCCTGCAAATGCCGCAGCCCGAAGATCTCAATGTTTTTCCCGGCATGACCGCCCAGGTTACCTTTGATGTCGGCAGTTCGGCGGTTTCTGATTCTGCGATCAGAATCCCGGCCATTGCGGTCGTGGCCGAACCTGACGGTACCAGTTTTGTATGGGAAATCGACCCTGAAAAAATGACGGCGCACCAGCGGGAGGTCAAGGTCGGCTCGATCACCGGATCGGAAAACATAACCGTCCTCGAAGGGCTCAAAGGCGGCGAAAAGATTGCCGTGGCAGGCGTGCGCAAGCTTAAGGAAGGCATGAAGGTCCGCTTTTGGGAACAACAATAGGTAGACAATCCTTAATTGGTGAAAGCAGTGTTAATCCGATTTTCAAAAAGCTCTGGTGCTGAGAAATAATTAAATTCCAAAGAGCAAATCACAAATAACAAACAAATTCCAATGACCGAAATTCAAAATCCCAAACTTGTTTTGGACATTGAGTATTGGATTCTGAGATTTATTTGTATTTTGGTGCTTGTAATTTGGGATTTCAGAAGCTGTCATGTCAAATGAAACTTTGAGTCTGGTAGTGTACAAAATGAACCTGAAGTAGGAAATTGACTCCATGAACCTTGCCGAAATCTCAATTAAGAAAAGTACGATCACCTGGACCATGACTATTTTGCTGCTGGTGGTGGGTTACCTGGCCTATCAGGGACTGCCCCGGCTGGAAGATCCTGAATTTGCCATCAAGGAGGCCGTGGTCATCACGCCCTTTCCGGGAGCCTCGGCCCGGGAAGTGGAATTTGAGGTTACCGAAAAGATCGAAAAGGCGGTCCAGGAACTCGGACAGCTGAAGCGGGTGGAATCGTACTCCGAACGGGGCAGATCGACGGTCAAGGTCGTCATCAAAGACGAGTACGATATTGCCCGGTTGCCCCAGGTCTGGGATGAGCTCCGGCGCAAGGTCAACGACTACCAGAAGCAGCTGCCCCCGGGTGCCGGACCTTCCGTGATCAATGATGACTTCGGCGATACCTACGGTGTCTATTTCGCACTGACGGGCGAAGGGTTTAGCTATGCCGAGCTGAAAAAAGTAGCCGAGTTGCTCAAACGCGAACTGACCACGGTAACCGATGTCAAAAAAATCGTGTTTTTCGGAGACCAGCAGGAGGCCATCTGCGTCGAACTTGCCAAAGCCAAGATCGCCGCACTTGGCATAACCGTCAGGGAAATATTCGAAGCCCTGCAGGTTAAAAACCTGCCGGCCGATGCCGGCCGGATTAAGATCGGCAGCGAATACATGCCGATTTATCCCAGCGGGGTTTTCCAATCCGAAAAGGACTTCGGTGACTTGCTCATCAGCAGCCAGGGTGGTCGATTGATCTACCTCAAAGATATTGCCACCATTCATCGGGATTATATCGATCCGCCGAGAAATCTCCTGCGCATCAACGGCCAGCCGGCCCTGGGTATTGCCATCTCCACCGTAATGGGCGGCAATGTGGTCGATATGGGTCAGGCGGTGGAAAAGCGCTTTTACGAGCTGCTGCCCCAGATTCCCTGGGGCATGGACGTGGCGATTATATCCAACCAGGCGGATAGCGTGGTCAAGGCCATCAACGGCTTTGTCATCAATCTGATCGAAGCGGTGGTGATCGTGATTATCGTGCTGCTGTTTTTCATGGGCCTGCGAGCCGGCTTGATCATCGGATTCATCCTGACCCTGACCATTGCGGCCACATTTGTGGTTATGGGTTATTACGAAATCACCCTGGAGCGGATCTCGCTGGGGGCGCTGATTATTGCCCTCGGGATGCTGGTGGACAACGCCATTGTGGTGGTCGACGGTATGAAGGTCCGCATGGAAAATGGGATGGACGGCCTGCAGGCGGCCAAAGAGGTGGTGGGCCAAAACTCCATTCCACTGCTGGGCGCCACGGCGGTCGCCATCCTGGCCTTTGCTTCCATCGGCGGGATGAACAATAACACCGGTGAATTTTGCCGGGCCTTGTTCTACGTCATATTGATTTCCTTGTCCCTGAGCTGGCTGACGGCGGTCACTTCAACTCCGCTGATCGCCAAAACGTTTCTCAAAACCGGAAATCCGAAAAAAAATGATGGCAAAAAGACCGATCCCTATGCAGGCAGACTGTATCAGCTGTATCGCAGCGGGCTGACGGCCGCGATTCGATTCCGCTGGATTACCATCGGGGCCGTGGTCGGACTGTTTGCCCTGGCGATTTTCGGGTTCGGATTTCTGAACAACCTGTTCTTTCCCCCGTCCACGCGGCCGCAGTTCATGGTAGAAATTCAATTCCGGGAAGGCATTCATATCCGGGAAACCCAACAAAAAATCGCCAAAGTAGAGGATTACCTGAATAATATCGACGGTGTCACCATGACGGCCGCCGCCATCGGTGCCGGACACCCTCGATTTTTGGTGACCTACAGCGTGCCCATCGATGTCGGATCCCACTACAGTATTCTCCTGGTTTCGGTTGAAGAATACGAAGTGATCAACCGGATTTTTCAGACGGTCCAAAACGATCTGGAAGGCATGTTTCCGGATGCAGTTGTCAATGCCAAAAAATTCAACCTGGGCCCGGGCGCCGGCGGCAAAATCCAACTGCGCATCAACGGGCCCGATCCGGTTGAATTGCGCCGCATGGCCGATAAAACCAAAGCCATTACTGAAGAAGATCCGGATTCAAAAGCCGTGCGGGATGAGTGGGGGCCCAAAGTAAAAACCGTGCGACCGATCCTGGCTGAAAGCCGGGCGCGCCGGGTGGGAATTGACCGCCGCATGATCTCGGAGCGCCTGCAAACCAACTATACCGGGACATTGGCCGGGGTTTATCGCGAGGGCATTGAACTGATCCCGATATATGCCCGGGCACCCGCAACCGATCGCGAGACGGTTGAGGACATGGCCGACGTTCCGATCACCAGTCCGGTTACGCAGGAAAAAATCCCGTTTCTGCAGGTGGTCGATCACTTTGTCACCGCCAATGAAGACAATCGCCTGTCGCGCTACAATCGCCGCCCCATGATCAAGATCCACGCCGATGCCCGCTATGGATTGCCCTCCGAAGTTTTGAACCGCGTCAAACCCAAAATCGAGCAGACGCTGGGCGTAGACGCGGCAACCTATCTGGGAAGATCCGTCAAAGCGGACGGCCAAAATTACACGGCCGACACCATCCCGATCAAATACGATGACATCGTTCCGATCAAAAACAAACCGGGCTATTTCATCGCCTGGTCGGGCGAGGCCGAGGATTCGGCCGATGCCACCACCCAGCTGGCGGCCTCTATTCCGATTTACTTTGGCATGATGATCCTGGTGGTGATATTTCTCTTCAATGCTTTCCGCCAGCCGCTGATCATCTGGTTGACCGTGCCCCTGGCGATCATCGGGGTCACGGCCGGCCTGTTGATCTTTAACCAGCCCTTCGGGTTTATGGCCCTGCTGGGGGTCATGAGCCTGTCGGGCATGCTGATTAAAAATGCAATCGTATTGATTGATCAGATCGATCTGGAAATCCGCCAAGGCAAGGAGCGTTTCCAAGCGGTGGTGGATTCGGGGGTCAGCCGTATGATGCCGGTCTGCATGGCCGCATTGACCACCATCATGGGCATGATCCCACTGCTGCAAGACGATTTCTTTGTGGCGATGGCCGTGACCATCATGTTCGGTCTGGGATTTGCGACCGTGTTGGCCCTGGTTTTCGTTCCGGTCCTTTACGCTACATTCTTTAAGATCCCCTATAAAGCGGTTCCGGCAGAATAGCCCAGTTATTTGTTATTGATTATTGGTTATTGGTTATTGGTTTGAGCCGAAAACCGAATGCCGAACGCCGAATTCCGAATGTCGGCTATATCATCGGTGTCTATAATAGATTACCGAATCCGTCGAATAAATGATCAAGGCGGTCCAAATTATGACGAAGGTCCAGACCTGGGCCATGGAAAAGGGCTCATGGTAATAGAAGACTGCTAGCAGAAACATACCGGTGGGGGCGATATATTGCAGCAAACCGACTGTGAACAGGTTGATCCGCTTGGCCCCGGCCGTAAAGAGCGTTAACGGAACGACGGTTAATACCGATGTTCCCACGAGAAGCAAATCGATGCGGGCACTGACGTGCAAAAAAAAGGCGCTCCCTACAGTCCCCAGATATATCAAATAGGCTGTCGCCGGTGCTGCCAGGAGCATGACTTCTATACTGAGACCCACCAGCGGACCTACCGGCGCGATTTTTCGAACCAGACCGTAAAAACCAAAGGAGGATGCCAGCGCCAAAGCAATCCAGGGAAATTGTCCGTATGAAAAAGTCAGATAAAAAACTCCCAATCCTGCCAGCACTACAGCCACCGTCTGGGCCGGCCGCAGGCGTTCCCGCAGAAATAATACGCCAAATACAACATTCACCAGAGGGTTGATGTAATAGCCCAGACTGCCCTGCAGCATGTAGTTATTGTTGATGGCCCAGACATACAGCAGCCAGTTGCCGGCCAGGATAACAGCAGTCAACAACAGCGTTAAAACCACCCGCAGATCTCTCACGGCTCTGACAAAGTCATTCCAAAATCGTCCGATAATGATAGCGGTCAGGAGGATTATAACCGCCCATACCACACGGTGCACAGTGATCTCCAGCGGCGGAACGGCAATCAGGGCTTTCCAGTAAATCGGCCCCAGCCCCCAAATCAGAAAAGCCGATCCAGCACTAAGCACGCCGACAATTGGATCAGTACCCGGTATAGATGATTTCACTTTGCTCATTTTGTGTCGCAAGTAAATGTATCGGAATTTCTACAAATTTATGAAAATATGAGGTATTGTTTGAAGTCTGAGATTTTGCCGAAATAGGAATAATGGATTCCAATTGGGTCGAAGCCCCTCACTAAGGGGAAAAACCGCAGGCGGTAACATACTCCATTCATCGATAGCCGTCAATTCCCTTTGATATTGTTTTTTATAGAGCTTGACCGGCATTTAAAAGTAGATATATGTTGTCATTTGCGGCCGTCGACAGCGAGACGATTATCCCTTCGCTACAAATGAAAATTGCCGTTCCCGCCCCTAAACTGACATATCCCATCCAGGACACATTCCCTAAAATACAAAAAAGTAACTTTATTAATATTAATTACGTTTTTGTTAATATATAATGTTTTATATACAATTTTGTTATTTTATTAAAAAATAGTTTTGGTGCCACAAACTAAGTTTTTAAATAGATTACAAAAGCTTATCAAGATTCAGCACTACTTTTTCAAGATGGCACAGACGTTGCTCATATATCTGTCTAATTTGCAAACCCCGGGTACCCAAAATTCAGTAATTTAGATCAGGAGAATAACAGATGAAAAAAATCGAAGCAGTCATCAAGCCTTTCAAATTGGACGACGTCAAGGGGGCGTTGAACGAGATCGGGGTCAACGGCATGACCATCAGCGAAGTCAAAGGCTTCGGCCGGCAGCGCGGGCATAAAGAGATCTATCGCGGCGCCGAGTATCAGGTGGACTTCATTCCCAAAATACAGCTGCGGGTAGTGGTCGACGACGACCTGGCTCCCCGGGTAATCGATATAATCAAGAATACGGCAAAAACGGGCAAAATCGGAGACGGCAAAATATTCATCTCAACAATGGAAGAAGCCATCCGCATCCGGACCGGTGAAACGGGTATCAACGCAATCTAGCTTAAATTTTAACGGAGGGGTAAAATTATCATGAAGAGATTCGGACTGACCATTTTGTTTGCAATTATGTGTATTTCACGTTCCTGGGCGGGCGACGAGCCGCCGACCACTGAATCGAATAAGAACCTGATCGACCTGGTACAAACTCATGCCGATTATGTCTGGACCCTGGTGGCCGCGGCCCTGGTATTTTTTATGCAGGCCGGGTTTGCCATGGTCGAAACCGGGTTTACCCGGGCCAAAAACGCCGTCAACATCATGATGAAAAATTTGATGGATTTTTCCATGGGGTCGCTGGCCTTTTGGGCCATCGGCTTCGGGATCATGTTCGGGGCGAGTTCAACCGGCTGGTTCGGCACCTCCGGTTTCTTCCTATCCGACTTTGAGATCGGCGGGGATCCCTGGGTGCTGGCTTTCTGGATGTTCCAGGTGGTGTTTTGCGCCACGGCCGCCACGATTGTTTCCGGCGCCATGGCGGAAAGGACTAAATTTTCCGGCTACCTGATTTACAGTGCCGTGCTGAGTGCCATTATTTACCCTATCTTCGGCAGCTGGGCCTGGGGCAGTTTGTTCAGAGGCGATGGCTGGCTGGAAGGGCTGGGGTTTATCGATTTCGCGGGTTCCACTGTGGTGCACTCGGTCGGCGGCTGGGCGGCCCTGGCCGGTGCCATCGTCCTGGGTCCGCGTATGGGCAAATATACCAAAAAGGGAGCCGTCAAGCCGATATTGGGACACAATATGCCCCTGGCGGCCCTGGGTGTCTTCATACTATGGCTGGGATGGTTCGGTTTCAATCCCGGTTCGACGACGGCTGCCAATAAAGACATCGCCATGATTTTTGTCAACACCAACCTGGCCGCGGCGGCCGGTGCCGTGCTGGCCATGATTACTTCATGGATCAAGTTCGGCAAACCCGAAGTCGGCATGAGCTTAAACGGGGCCCTGGCCGGCCTGGTGGCGATCACTGCCCCCTGTGCATCCGTCACCCCGCTGAGCGCGGTCATTATCGGTATGGCTGCCGGCATCATCGTTGTGCTGTCGGTGCTTTTCTTTGACAAACTCAAAGTGGATGATCCGGTCGGGGCCATTTCGGTGCATGGGGTCTGCGGGGCCTGGGGCACTTTGGCCGCCGGAATATTCAACATCGGGGGAACCTCGGCCAAAATTATCGGTGTTCAACTGCTGGGCATCGGCGCCTGTTTCTTGTGGGTGTTTCCAGCCGCATTTCTGATGTTTAAAATTATCGATAAAACCGTTGGCCTGAGGGTCTCGGCTGAAGAAGAATTGGAAGGACTCGATCTTGCCGAACACGGCGGCAACGCCTACCCGGATTTTGAAGTCTCCTCCTATGGTGGCGTCGGCCCCAGCATAGGGCCGGGCTCTCCGTCTGCCACCGGCGACGCGGTCGGTCAGTTTGAGCCGGTCGAACAAACCTAAAACCTAAGCCATAGCATTCCTCCCTCTGGCTAATGCCTGTCGGCAGCCGTAGTATCTGTCGGCAGGCATTTTACTTTTCAAGCACCGCTAAAAGCCGGCTACAGGAAAATGGATTTTGGATTTCGAATTGCTGGTTTTGGATTTATGGCTGCCATAAATATGATCTAAACCCTTTATCACAATATTGTAAGTCAACAGGTGATCCACAACTCGCTGGAGCACTTATTGACTTTACCCGGCAGTTGCATTACAGAGAAGACCATTATATTGCTTGGATTTCTAATTATAAGCTAAGTGGTGGACCCGAAAAGGTTCTACCGATCCGGTGAGAATCAAACGAGCTGGAAAAAATACGAAACCCGAATTTCGAAATCCGAAACAAATTATAAATTCGAATGTCCAAATATTCAAAACGGTCAAAACAAGATGATGATCGCAGTGCCTCAAATCGAACAACGCGCTAATCGCTGGGGCGCATATTGGAGCGGAAGTTGCTTTTGTCATTGGTATTTATGTCATTGGAATTTGTTTCGTGTTTCGTGCTTCGGATTTCGGATTTAATTAGTTGCAACGGTGGACCTGCCCCTTTCCAGGGGATTTCCTGAGGCCTCCCGTTCTGCGAAAGGAGCGTTTACTGATTGAAGGGTGGACTCCGCCCAACGATAGCCGCCGAAATAGACAATTTTTGGTGGGCACAGCCCACCCTACAACTTACATATTAGGAAAGGTGGAATCCGATGAGTGATACAGAGCATTTTAAAGTCGAACAGGAAGATCATATTGCCTGGCTTACCATGAATCGCCCCGCTAAACGCAACGTGATGGGAGCCACATTTTTTGAAGAATTGGCCCGACTTCTGATGGAGTTGGATCGCGATACCGAAGTCCGGGTGGTGGTCATCAAAGCGGAAGGCAAAAGCTTTACGGCCGGCACCGATCTGAATGAAGCCGCTTCGTTGCTGAGCGGTGAAGGCGCGGATCAGCGTGAAAATACGCGCATCAAAATTCTGGCCCTCCAGGCCGGTTTGACGGCAATCGAGAAATGCCGTAAGCCCGTAATTGCTGCCGTTCACAGCCATTGTATCGGCGGCGGCGTTGATCTGATCAGCGCCTGTGATATCCGCCTGGCAACCGAGGATGCCGTTTTCAGCATCCGGGAAACCCGCATGGGTATCATCGCCGATCTGGGCACCCTGCAGCGCCTGCCATACATTATCGGCCAGGGTTGGTTTCGCGAGTTGGCCTTGACCGGCCGTGATTTCACTGCCGCGGAAGCCCTGCAGATGGGATTGCTAACCAGAGTATGCGAAGATCGCGATGCCCTGTATACAGCGGCGAAAGAGCTGGCGATCCAGATTGCCGGGTGCCCGCCGCTCACCGTACAAGGAGTTAAAGATGTCATTAACTACAGCCGGGATCACGGCATCGCTTCCGGCCTGGAATATGTAGCGCAAAAAAATACGGCCGCCCTGCCCTCCCAAGACGTCGTTGAGGCGGTAACGGCTTTTATGGAAAAAAGAAAACCCAAATTTATCGGTAGATAAATAAGAGCGCTGCGCTTGAGGAGCGCTACGCTTGACGAGCGGCCTTCGGCCTATAAGCGCGCTACGATCTGTATAATCTGTGGCGGAAAAGCAAATTTTAAAAGGTGATTAAGGTTTTGGCAGAAAAAGAAGTAATATGGTGTGATCCTTTTTTGCCTCAAGCGAAGCGCTCATAAAGTGCAACGCTCATAAAGCGCAGCGCTCGTTAGACACAATGTTAATTTAACCATAATTCCATCACAAGAACCGGCAAATTCTTACTTACACAGAATCGCCTCAAAACATCAAACCATCGACTTAAGCGTCGCCAGCTCCAGTTGATCGCCGGCGTCTTCCGCCCGGTCGGATACTTCAACCACATGTTCCAGGCAAAGCCTTAAGTGCAGTTGCAGGGCAAGATCCATGGGAGATGTCAGAATGGCTTTGGTTAAATCCCACTCGAGCTTGTCAACCCGTGATTCCTGAAGCCCAACCTCTTTGGTATGTTCACGGACCGTTTCGATTTTGCATTCGCCTTTGAAGTAGCACAACACCGCCAGTTTAAGGTTGTCAATAATCCCCAGGGATTCTTTGACAACCTCGAAGAAAGCGGGTTTCAATTCATCCGGTATTATCGGGCGTTGATTCAGAAAAAAGTCGCAGCAGGCTTCACCGGCGTTGGCCACCTTGTCAATACTTTCAATCAGCTTGTAGATGTCTTCCCTGAGCAAGGGCAGGTAGGCCCCTGAATAAAGTTTATCGCGGATATCGTAGCGCACGACATCGGCCTCTGATTCCAGGCTTCTGACCTTGCGGGCCAAAACCTTGGCTTCGCTGATATTGTCCTCGAGATATTTTCCAATGGTGTCGATGCCGGTTTTCAATGAGTTCTCGACCAGGTCCAGATGCTTCAACATATATTGGATGACCTGCTTTTCTTTTTTAAACAATAGCATAGGGTCTCCCTCTAAATATAGTGACCGATAGCGGTTGCCAACATAAAGCTCCCTTATTGACTACCTAAACAACAAATTTTATTTTGGATTTTAGATTTTGTAATTTAGATAGGGGTATCGCTTTGGGCCTGGGCAGCCTTTTGGGCAACGCAGGCTTGCTCCATCTACTGCTAAAACAGACAGAATTCCTTAAATCCAAAATCCCTGGCCCAGACCGACTATACCCGGTTTGAATAATATAAACTACCCTTCTGGATTAATGCCAGGACAGCAAAAATTCCCGATAATTGGCGCCAGGGCGGGCCGAATTCCAAAATTTAAAATCGCCCCACAGGTCGCCCGCACTGCAAAATATGATATTAAACGGAATAGGATTATCGGAATTGCTGTAAAAATTAATCAACGAGCGTCTAACACATGCGAAACATTATTTCAAGTTCACAAAGATCACATTTTTATCTTACCGTCATTTGCGCCTATCCGCCCCATAAAATTTTGATCGCTTTGTATAATAAAAACGAAAATGATCCTGCCAGGGTGGGTGTCAGCACCCACCCGACCAGAATGGTGACAATGGTCTTTTTGCTGATGGCCCTGGCTCCTTTGACAAGTCCAACACCCACGACCGCCCCCACCACGGCGGAAGAGGTGGATACCGGGATACCGAATAAGGAAAACAGGTGCATGCCGAAGGCCGAGGATACCTGGGCTACAAAAGCGCCCGGGATATCGAGTGGCGTAATCCCCTTCCCGACCGTATCGGCGACCTTTTTGCCGAAAGTGATTGCTCCCAGGGCAATACTCACCCCGCCGACGAGCAACAGCAGTTTCGGCGGGAATATGCCAAGGTTGGCGATGGGACCGACCGCGTTGCCGGCATTGTTGGCCCCCATGGAATATGCAACATAACAGGCGGATAAAATGGCCAGCCAGCCAAAAGCGTGCTGGAAAAGCAGGGTGCGGGATTGAAAGCGCCTTAAAATCATCACGACCAGTTGCATAAAGCCAAAAGCCAGGATCATGACAAGCACCGGACATATAATCCAACTCTCGGCGATCAATAGGAATTTAGCAAAATTCACCTCGGCGCCGACCGCCAGACCGATTCCGACCACACCGCCCACAATGGCCTGGGACGTAGACGTGGGAATGCGATAAAAAGTGGCCAGGGTAACAAAGAATCCGGAGCAGATCAAAGCGACGCACACCGCCAGATATTCCAATTCCGTGTTGACGATGCCCTTGCTGATGGTTTTCATGACATGTTCACCCTGCAGCATCGCGCCCACAATGGCAAACACGGCCACCAGGAAAGCGGCTTGTCTGAAAGAGATCAGACCGCAACCGACTGTCGTGCCGATACAGTTGGCCGTATCATTGGCGCCGATATTCCAGCCGACATAAGCGCCGGCGCCCAACAAGATGAAAAATATCAGTTCGATGGCAGAAGGACCTCCGTATCGATCGGATCGCTATAATTGGCAGGATGGGTAATAATTACGAAACTATAACCCTAAAAAAGTAATTCGTTTTAATAAGGATATTGGATAGCTAAGTCAAAAGAATAAATAATATAAGAGTTATGAATAAAAGTAATACTTGGCGGGTAAACTTGGGTAACGGCATCGTTTTGATTTAGCCCGGTCGGTGGATTCGGATCTTGACATTCAATCAGACTTAAGGCTAAATATAGTTCCTTTGGATTAGCTGTGTCACGGGATCTTTGGTCGTAGAAATTTTTAGATGTATTTTTCGGTGGAGGGGTGTTCGATGCTCAAGGCCTTCAATGTCACCAAGCGGTTCGGCGCACTGAAAGCGGTAAACGATCTGAGCTTCGAGGTGAAAAAAGGTCAAATATTCGGCATCGCCGGGCCCAACGGAGCCGGTAAGTCCACCGTATACAACCTGATCACCGGCTTTTACAGCTATGAAGGCCGCATCGAATTCGGCGACCGGCTAATCACGGGCAAACCGCCCTACCGCATCGCCAAGGCCGGTATTGCCCGGACCTTCCAGATCCCTCAAACCTTTCCCAGTCTGAGCGTACAAAAAAGCATCTCCGTGGGATGCCGCTTTGGGGCCGCGGGCGGCCTGGACCCGGACCATGTGGCTGCGATGATCCGATTTGTCGAACTGGAAAAAGAACGTCATCAAAATACCGCACGTTTAAACCTGCTGGGCAAGAAAAATTGATGATCGGCGCGGCCCTTGCCACCAAGCCCAAAATCCTGATGCTCGACGAGCCCATGGCCGGCTGCAATCCTGTGGAAATAAAGAGCCTGATGGATTTAATCGTCAGAATCAACCGGGACCTTGGTGTCACCATTATCATAATCGAACATTTTATGAAGGTGCTGACGGAGTTGACCGAAATTCTGTTGATCATTGAATCCGGCCGCATGATCTGCTGCGATGAGCCCGAGAAAGTCGTCAATGACCCCCGGGTCATTGAATCCTATCTAGGTGATGTCAATGCTGCAAGTCAGTAATTTAAACGCCTATTACGGCGAGTCGCATGTGCTGCGGGACGTTTCCGTTACCGTAAAGCGGGGAGAGGTGGTGGTCATGCTAGGACCCAACGGGCATGGCAAAAGTACACTGCTGAAGTCAATCTGCGGATTGGTTGACCGGACCGAAGGCCGCATCACCTACCAGGATCGGGGCATCAACGGCCTGGCAACAGAGCGAATCGTCAATCTGGGTCTCATCTACATCGCTGAAAATCGTGAACTTTTCCCATACATGACGGTCCTGGAAAACCTGAAACTGGGAGCATATTCCAAAAACGCCCGCGCCCACGAGAAGGAAAACCTTGAGCGGGTTTTCAGTTTGTTTCCGCGCCTGGTGGATCGCAAAAAGCAGTTTGCATCTACCATGAGCGGCGGCGAGGCCCGCATGCTGGCCGTGGCCAGGGGCTTGATGTCCAACGCCGATTTTCTGTGCATCGATGAACCTTCTTTAGGACTGCAGCCAAGCCTGCGGCTTGAAATTTTCAGCACCATCAAACGGATCAACGAACAGGGCAAAACTGTGCTGTTGGTAGAGCAAAACATCCCGCAAATCGCCGAGATGGCCGACAGAATCTATGTCATGGAAGAAGGACGCATTTCGTTTGAAGGCAACCGAGATGAAGCGCTGCACAACGAGCATTTGAAGGAAGTTTTTCTGGGCATGTAGCTAAGCAAGGTTTCCTTGTCCGCCGGGACATGGTTGGTAGATAGATCTTGATTTTGGATTGCGGATTGCGGATTGGCGGTATCGCTTCGCTCTATCCATTATAAAATAGACAGAATACCTTAAATCCAAAATCCGCAATCTAAAATCAAAAACCTGTTCAAGCTAATTGTAACATTGCCTCGCTCGAATTATCATAAGGTTGGAAATTATACGCGATGAGCCTAGATGAAGACACCATCCTGCTGTTGTACGAAATTACGGACGTGATTATCGCCGGCCTGTCCACCGGGTCTGTCTATGCCCTGATGGCGGTGGGCATGACCCTGGTCTGCGGTGTCACCAAGGCTTTCAATTTCGCCTATGGGGATTTTTTCAACATGGGCGGATATTTTGCCTGGATCCTGATATTTGGGATCGGTTTTCAATTCGGCGGCTACCTGACAGTTTTGGTCATTGTCATGCCGCTGATGTTCGCGGTAGGGTACGGCTTGGAAAAACTCCTGGTGGCGCCATTGAGAAAGCGTGCGGACTGGGAGAACAAGGTCATGATGCTGACCCTCGGCCTGGCGCTTTTTCTGACCAGTCTGTACACAGTGGTATTCGGCGCCCGCATGAAATCATTGCCCCCCATTTTGGATGGCATCCTCGAAGTCGGGCAGCTGGTGTTCTCTTACCAGGACATCATGATATTCGGCATGTCGCTGGGAGGTATCCTGCTTTTTGGTTGGCTGCTGAACAACACGCGTCTAGGCATGGCTGTACGGGCAGTAGCCCAGAACCCGGTCGGCGCCAAAATCGTCGGTATTCCAAAGGAGCGCATATTTGCCGCCACCTTTGCCATTTCGACGGTTATGGTGGGATTCGGGGGCATTCTGTTAAGTCAAAAGTGGTTCATCAATCCCAATTCCGGCGGCACGATCATGGTGAAGGCCTGGGTGGTAACGGCTTTCGGTGGTATGGGCTCCATCCGCGGCGGCCTTTACGCCGCCTTTATTATCGGCATGCTGGAAGCTTTTGTGGGCTGGTTGTTCGGCATGAGCTACGGCATCATTGCGCTGTTTGTTCTGCTGCTGGCCACCCTTGCTTTCCGGCCCGAAGGGTTGATGGGAAAAGGCGAGTAACGTATGCAGCTAAAACACATGGCGATCATTATCGGCGTTTGCTATGGGATCATGGCGCTGCTGCCGATTTTTGTGGGCGACATTCGGTTCATCATGAACATCATGATCATGTGCCTCATCTGGGCCGTGGTGGCATCTTGCTGGGATGTCATGATGGGATTTGCCGGGATCTTTTCATTCGGACAGGTGGCGTTTTTCGTCATGGGCGCCTATTGCTCCGGTATTCTGGCCATCGAACACAATGTAACACCAGTGTTGGCCATACCCATCGCCGGACTTTTTGCCGCCGGTATGGGCGTTTTGGTGGGATTGCCCTGTCTCAAACTGGCCGGGCCCTATGTGGCCCTGGTTACCTTCGGGGTACATATGGCCCTGCAGCCGACTCTCAGGGGGGAAATCGGCATTGCGTTGGGGTCGGGCGGCTCGGTCGGGCTTTTAACCATACCACCCATCAGCATTTTCGGATATGAGTTCAGCTCGGCCAATATCGTCCCCACTTTCTATTTGACCCTGTTGGTTTCCCTGGCTTGCGCGCTAATAATTATGTTCGTGATAAAATCCTACTGGGGGGTCGCATTTCTGGCGCTCAAAGATTCGCAGGATTTTGCCATGAGCCTGGGCATTAGCGCCTATAAGTACAAGCTGATGGTTTTTGCCCTGACCTCTTTTTTGACCGGTATCATCGGTGCTTACTATGGACATTTCTACGGTGTACTATCTTTTCGCATGCTGGATCTGGACCTGTTCAGCATATTGATGGTCATGATGCTGGTGGGAGGTCTGGGTCATTTTCCCGGCGCGATCATCGGCGCCTTTTTGGTCGTCGCCGGCAGCGAACTGATGGCACCGCTGGGAGCTTATCGGGCCGTAACCATGGGCGCCTTGGTAGTCATTCTGGTGCTCGCGCTGCCCAGCGGGGTGATGGGCCTGTTCCTAAAACAATCTAAAGCCAAAACCGAAGCGGCATGAAAATAGGAATGAGAAAATGGAGTACTCCATCACTCCAGATATAGGCCTTCGATAGAGTCAAGATTTTTTTGTCGGCTTTAAATATCAGATCTACAATCATCATCAAAACAAAAAAGGAGGTACAAGGTGAAAAAAACCATTTTATTGACATTGGTTGTACTGGGTTGTCTGTTTTGGACGCCGGCAGTCATGGCCGCTGATACCATTCCGGTGGGTGTTCCGATTCCGATGACCGGCTGGGCTGCCGGTTCCGGTTCGGACTATTTCAAGGGCATCAAGATGGCGATTGACGAGATAAACGCATCCGGCGGCCTGCTGGGCAAACAGCTTGAAATTATCCGCTTCGACTCCAAAGGGTTTGAACCCGAGGTGGTCATGCAGGCGGCCGATTATCTCTGCGGCCAGAAAAATGTCGCTTCCGTGCACGCCGGATGGGCCGGCTGGGGACAGGATGTGCGGGCCTACGGCAAATACGACGCGCCCTTTTTCGCCGACGATGGATCCCAGGCGGCGGTCGATGTGTTCAAAGAAGATCCCAAGAAGTACTACAACATCTATCAGACGACCGACGTGGGCGTCGAGCAGGCCAAGAGCATGTTTCGGACCTTGATGGCGCTGCCTTATGAATACCCGAACAAAAAAGTTGTGATCATCAACACCGATGATTCGTGGGGTCTTGAAGTCGGTGATACACTGGAAAAGAACTTCAAGGAGTCCGGTTGGGATGTCAAAAAGCGCGAGACCGTTCCATACGGGACCAATGAATGGGGGGTGATTTTGTCCCAGATCCGCAGGATCAAACCGGCCCTCATCCATATGGAAATTCCCAGCGGCCAGGAGAATATCACCTTTATCCAGCAGTTTCTGAAAAAACCGACCAACGCCATCATCAGCCTCGGCTGGGGGATCACGCCGCGCGAGGTGGTGGACGCTCTGGGAACCTCTGCGGATGGTATTGTGGGCGAGATGCCCAGTGGACTGCCGGGACCCAAGGCCCCCAATGCCGCCGGACAGGCCTGGGTAGACAAATTTGTCAAGATCAACAAACATCAAGTCCCGGCGGGTGCCTGGATTGCCTACACGGCGGTTAAGGCCTGGGCCCATGCCGTGGAAAAAGTGGGCGACGCCTATGATTTCAAAGCCGTCAATGCTTACATTCAGGAAAACGGCTATGAAGGCGAAATGGGCCTTATCAAATGGGACAAAGACAATGTACTGCGCGCGCAAAAAGGCGCGCCGGTGGTGCACTATCAGGTACAGGGCGGCGAACTGCAGCCGATTTTTACCGATCCGCCTCTAACGCCGTACCCGGGATCCGAATTCAAGGTGCCGCGGTGGATTAAGAAATAGGGCGGATTGAGGATTTGTAAGGGTTCACAGGTTCTAGGTTCACCGTTCTGGGTTACCTTTGTTTATAGGCATTTACAGATTCAACGGCGCAGTTTCCTACGTCCGAGTTCCGATGGACTCGACTGTCCCTGAACATATTGAGTTTACGTCAGGGCTTGTCATTCAATGATTTCAATGGGACCTGAACCCAAACCTTTGAACCTTGAACCCTGAACCCCTGAACGGTTGCGAAGAATTGAGGAATTCGAAGACTCAGAAATCAGATCGGCGGGATACCTTCAATCCCTAAATTCCCAATCCGGATGAACCAGAAGTATTAGCCACCAAGACACAAAGACACAAAGAAAAAAGTTATTAAAAACTTCGTGTCTTGGTGGCGAAAATTTTTCTTTGATAAATCCTTCGCAAGTTTAATGTGATTTCAATAACAGGCACTAAGTTCGCATTCCCCCAATTATAGATTGCTCGTGTGAAACTACATTGGAATGACGAATGTCGAATGTCGATTGACGAATGGTGGATTCGCTTCGCTCAGTCGTTTTAAAATGGACAGAATACATTATTCGATGTTCGATGTTGGGCGTTCGATGTTCGAAGTTCATTAGTTTCTATTCTTTGATCAGACCGGCTGTCCTTTAGCCGGCCTGCGACGAGCTCAGCCGAATCGAGGCTGCCGCTCTTTTGAAACTACATTGGAATGACGAACGTCGAATGTCGATTGATCCGCCGAAGACGGGATTGGGTTTCTCCGCCTGCGGCGGACCAACCTACACTTTCCGGTATTATTGCGAATAGCGAAACCCAACAACAGCCGATTCCGCAACCGAGACCCAAAATTTTATTTCCTGATTCGCCTGGTCGTCTTTTTCGCCTGAGGCGGTGCTGACAACCGAAACCTTTTCGCGTTTCCATCACTCTATTAATCCATTGCACCATTTGGCCGTCATCAAGTTTTTATTGATCCGATTTTCATATTTCCGTCCTCAATGGGATTTTCCCCTCCCCCACTGCCTAAGGGGGGATTAGGGGGGATTTCGCCGAGAATTCAATAAAATCCAATATGGCGATGAGCTCGATTTAAAAGCACCAGCAGCCCAAGCTAAATTTTGTAATTCAAACCATGAGAAAAATTCTTATTTTTTAGACAACTAACGATTGACTTGAACATTGTGACAGAGTTAGTTAGCAAAACAGAATATATTATATATTTCTCTGCGATCTTTGCTGCTCTGCGGTGAATAAAAAATACGAGGTGATCGAGAATGCCGAAACTTCACAAGTCAGAAGGTGACATCAATATATCCGCCCGCCGCGACGCGTGGCAAAAAACTCACATCGATGCAGCCGATCAGGCTTTGCTGGAGGAAGACGCTCAATATTTCCTCAAGCAGTCGCTCTCAACGCCCTGCCTCAACACCATGCGCGCCTGCAATGGTATTTACATCGAAGACATGCAGGGACGACGGTATATGGATTTTCACGGCAACAACGTGCACCAGGTCGGCTTTGCCAACCCGGATGTCATCGCTGCCGTCAAGAGCCAACTGGATGAGCTGCCGTTTTGCACGCGCCGCTACACCAACCGGACAGCCGTAGCCCTGGCCAGGAAGCTGGCCCAAATCGCCCCCGGTGATCTCAACAAATCCTTATTCTGCCCCGGGGGAGCGGAAGCCATCGGCATCGCGTTGAAGTTGGCCCGCCTGGCAACCGGCCGGCACAAAACCGTGTCCATGTGGGATTCCTTTCACGGCGCCACCCTGGACACTATATCAATCGGTGGTGAGGCCATTTTCCGGCAGGACATGGGCCCGTTGCTGCCGGGAACCGAGCATGCACCGCCGCCCGACGAATATCGCTGCGCCTTCGGCTGCGGGCAGCGCGGCGGATGTGATATGACCTGCGCCAACTACGTTGAATATATTCTGGAAAAGGAAGGTGACATTGCGGCTGTGATTGCCGAGCCCATACGCAGCACCCCCTACATCCCCAAACCTGAATACTGGCAGATAATCCGGCAGGCCTGCGACCGGCACGGAGCCCTGTTGATTTTCGATGAGATCCCCCACAGTCTCGGCCGGACCGGGGCGATGTTCACCTTCGAAAATTTCGCTGTTCAACCGGATATCGTGGTGATCGGCAAGGGATTGGGGGGCGGTGTTTTCCCCATGGCGGCTGTGATCGCACGCCAGGACCTGGATGTCGCTGCTCATCGGGCCCTGGGCCATTACACCCATGAAAAAAGTCCGGTGGGCTGCGCCGCCGCCTTGGCCACGATCGACTACATTGAAAAACACGATCTGGTCAGGCATACTCGTGAACTGGGCCGGTATAGCCTCGAACGGCTGCAGGCCATGCAGGACCGCCATCCGTTGATCGGCGATGTTCGCGGACTGGGATTGTTTTTAGGTATCGAGCTTGTCAAAGACCGGCAGACCCGTGAGCGCGCCAATGAAGAAGCCGAAGCCGTGATGTATGCCGCACTCTCCAAAGGCGTAAGCTTCAAACTGACCATGGGTAATATTATCACCCTCACGCCGGCCCTGATCATCACCAAAAAAGAAATGGACCAGGCCCTGGATATAATCGAAGCGTGTATTGACGAGGTGGAAAAGTATTAGTTATTGGGTATTGGGTATTGGGTAATGGGTATTAGGTATTGGGTATTAGTAACTATTTATTGAAATCACATCATGGTTCCGAAGGTTTGATCAAATAAATGGTTTTCGTTACCAAGACTCAAAGGCACAAAGTTTTTTTATAAAAATTTTTTTCTTTGTGTCTTCGTGGCTTTGTGGCTATTTCCGGTTTATCCGGGTTAGGTATTGGTATTAGACAGTTACCAAATCAATTTTGTGCAAATGGTGCAAAAAATTTGTTGGAATCATTTTAGAGCAATGACAAACAAGCAACTACAAAAATTGGAATTGAATTCAACTTTGTCGCGGGGGTAATGTCGTTTGAGACATTTGAATTTTGGGATTTCAGATTTGTTTCGAATTTCGTATTTCGAGTTTCGTATTTCTGGTTTATCCGGGTTAGGGTTTTGGTGTTGAAGGTCATCGGCGTGAGGTTGGAGACGTAGTTGGAATGAGGTGATAAGGAGCAATTATGAATATCATTCGCTGCGATCGCGAACTTGAAACGCCGCATATCGATCATACCCTGCGTCAGTGGGGACATGAGCTTACCCTGATGCCCGAGAGCATCAACGAGGACGAGCTTTGTGCGGCGATGTCCGAGTGTGAATTATTGCTCATGTGCTATACACCGATTACGTCGCGGGTGATCGCCTCGGCACCACGTCTCAGGGGCATTGTAAAGTACGGCGTAGGTATCGATGCGATCGACATCCCAGCTGCACACGCTCGAGGAATTGCCGTGGTCAACATCCCGACCTACGCCGAGGAGACGGTAGCCGAAGGTGCCTTCGCTATGTTAATTGCCCTGGCGAAAAAGCTGATGCCGCTGCAAAAGGAGCTTTTTACAGAAGGTTGGGCCTGGCCAACAGCACGCTGGCTAGGGTCTGACATAGCGGGAAAGACCGTGGGTATCGTGGGCTGCGGTAAGATCGGTTCAAGCATGGCACGCATGGCCGGTGCCGGTTTCCGTGCGCGTGTAGTTGGCTACGACCCCAATAAGAGTCCCAGAGAAATGCAAGCCCTTGGCATAGAAGCATACGACAACCTGCATGCGATGCTTGCTATCTGTGATTTCGTATCGCTTCACGTTGCGTTGAGCGATTCGACACGGCATCTCATCGGTGCTGACGAGCTGGCAGCCATGAAGTCAACGGCCATCCTCATTAACACGGCTCGCGGCGCGCTGGTTGATGAAGAAAGTTTATTGCTTGCCCTGCAGAAAGGCATCATCGCCGGTGCCGGGCTCGACGTCTTCAGCCAGGAGCCACTAAACCGGAAGAGCCACCCACTCCGGGCTTTATACTCGATGGAAAACGTGATCCTGATGCCGCATCTTACTTTTTATACTAGGGAGGCCATGGATCGCCTTGAGGCTGAAACCCTCGAACGGTGCAAAGAAATTATCGAGGGTCGGCCCGTCACGATCCGCTCGACCGATCCGCGCCTGCGGGGTGGTCAGGTCTGAATTTCTCTGCCCGTCTTTTTATTCTCCGTAACGAAATTTGATTCAAAATGTTTGGTTTATTTGCTGCCACGGATGAAGTCGATTTTGTTAAAGCGGGACATCCGTTATATTTTTATATTCTGAATTTAAGTATATAAATAGAACGGATGTCCTCCTTTTTCATTTTGAAAAACTTCACTACTATCATTCCACCAGCGAATTTGACCGGCCATAAAAAATGTCATCGTGCATTTGGAGACGCTGTATTTCCAGAGCTTTCTTTTCTACCGGAATCACCCACTTGACGGAATCTAGCAAATTGATGGGAAATTTTTTGATGATTCGTGAAACATCCAGCGGATTCACCCAGAGATCTTTGCTCTTCGCTTCTTCGATAATTTCGGGCCATTCAAAAGTATAGCTCTTAGCAATAAACAGGAGGTCGGCGATATCCTTAGGTTCTAAACGACTCACGGCACAAAGTTTGTTCGACAAGATGTTTCTCCAGCTGTCAATTTTAGGATAAAAATCTGCCGCTTCGAAACCTCCGTAGTGAAACTCCAAATCATTGACGAAGTCTATAATCAAATGCATTCGATCTTTCAAGACCGTAATTCTAAGAAAAGAATCAGCCACGGTGCCGACCTCAAGTTTTATACGGCCCTTCCGGATAGATGTGACTACTTTTTGAACTTGTTCCCTAAAATCTGAGGCTTGATTAATAAATAAGTCTAGATCGTCTGAATAGCGATGATTCAAATAGCATCGGCTCAATGCCGTGCCGCCGGTTAAGTAAAAATCAACTTTCTGCCTTGGAATGATCTTCAATACTTCGTCCTGAAAGGCATAAAGTTTATTGTAGTATGACTTGTCTGGCATACAAAAACTTCTCTCTCAAATCTTTGAATCGAATTTTAGCAAGTACCGAGTCACTCAGCAAATCGCCAAGTTTATTGTTCGGTACAATTCTTAAAATCGTGTACCAATCAAAAGTCATTAACATCCTGTAGTAAAGATTCAGGATGTCGACATGGCCGATGGCTTCAATTTCACCTTTAAGCAAACCGCAGAGTTGCTCCGGCTCCACGTGCACATCCCAATATAATCGTGAAAGCAGATGTTTGACTTCTATATCAGAAAGCGGTTTCATTTTCCCAGCCTGCCTTTCAACCTGGATCTTATCCTTTCTGACTTTGAGTTTCAAGCCTTTTGCCCCAAAATAGCAGCTGACCAGAAATTATTGACCGGGATGACATGTTTGAGAGTCTAAGGAGTGGTTATCCTAAACACAGTGATTCTTTATATCATAACTTGGTAATCGTATACGGTGCGATATTCATTACCAATAATTCCAAGCAATTTGCGAAGGTTGAAAAATTCAGATTTAAAGGTACGCTCATATAATTATAAGTTTCTGTTAATGCTGCCATTGATATTACAAATATATGGGCGTGTCCTAAGTTTCACACTCAACAGGACTGAGCACTGAGGACTGAGCGAGTCACCTTCACATCGTCCGGGTCCTCCTCAACTCAGTCCTCAGTGCTCAGTCCTCATAGCTATATTGTGTCTAAAGAGCGAAATGATATAATGTATCAGCTTGACGGCTTCCCAGCCTCCAAGCTTCCCAGCCTTCCTGCTTCCCAGCTTCCCCGCTTCCCAGCTTCCCCGCTTCCCAGCTTTACGCTCTCAGCTTCTCCCCCGCCGGATCAACCAGCGGTGTTTCGGCCACCCGGGCGGAAACACGCTCGCCCAGCACCTCGACCGTTAATTCGGTTCCAGCAGTCGCCAGATCGAGGGGCAAGTACACCAGCCCGATGTCCCGGTCGGTGCTATATCCATAGTTTCCGGATCGAATGCGTCCGACCACCCGACCGTTGCTGAGGACTGATTCGCCGCCGTAAAGGTTGCCGGCGGCGTCCATGGTCAAGGCCATCAACTTTGACCGAAGCCCTTGTTCCTTCATTGTTAAAAGCGCCGGCTGGCCGATGAAGTCCTTTTTGTCCAGATCAACAAACTGGCCCAGACCGGCTTCCAGGGGGTTGTCCTCCGGTGAAATATCGCCGCTCCAATACAAATAGCCCTTTTCGATGCGCAAGGCATCCAGGGCCTTGTATCCGGCGGTTCGCATTTCAAAATATTGTCCGGCTTCAAGCAGCGCATCCCAGACTTCGGTGCAATCCTCAGGATCGATGTATAGCTCCCAACCGAGTTCCCCGACATAGCTGACCCGCTGGGCCCAAACCGCAGCGCCGTGGACCTGAATTTGCCGTCCGGTCATGTAAGGAAATCCATCATTGGATAAATCGCTGCCGGAAACCTTTTCCAGCACCCGCCGTGCATCAGGCCCCCAGAGCCCCAGGCATCCCAGGTGGTTGGTTTCATCTTCAACCTCTACAGAGCCGTCAGGCGGCAGGTGCTGCTGAATCCAGCCGAGGTCGTTGGAGACGAATGAGGTGCCCGAAATGATTCTAAACTCTTCCTCCGCTAAGCGGGTGACGGTGACATCACTTTCGATTCCGCCCCGGGGATTGAGAAACTGAGTATAGGTGACCCGACCTACCGGTTTGTCCAGGTTATTGGCAGCCAGATATTGCAGCAAGCTCAAGGCTCCCGCGCCCCGCACCCGGATTTTACCGAAGGAGGTCATATCGAACATGGCCGCCTTCTCACGGGTGGCCTTGACTTCCGAGCCGACTTGATCAAAATAGGGCGGCCTTTGCCAACCCCAATTTTTCTGGTCAGCGCCGGCCTGACGCCATGGTTGACCGGGGTCGAAATAGTTGACCCGCTCCCAGCCGTTCTTGAGCCCGAATACGGCACCCTGCCCTTTTAGGCATTCATAAAAGGGGCTGGTGCGCAGGGGGCGGCCCCATTCATTCTCATCCTGGGGATATCGCAAATGGTAATAGTAGCGAATCACCTCGCGGCATTGTTCCACCAAAAAAAGGTTTATCCGTCAGGTGCGGCCCGAAACGCTTAACATTCATTTCGTGGGTATCGATTGAGGTTTCTCCCTCCAGAATCCATTCGGCCATCAGTTTGCCGATGCCGCCCCCGCCGGCGATTCCGTTGTCCGAACCGCCGGCCGCCACATAAAAGCCCTTTAGGCCGGGCACCGGCCCCAGGGCATAATAGCCGTCGGGCGTAAAGGCATCCGGTCCATTGATTAACTCGACAACTTCGACTTCCTGCAAAATCGGGATTCGTCGCATGGCACCGTCCATGATATCTTCAAACATTTCCCATTCCCCCGGCAGCAGTTCCTGGGTAAAAGACCAGGGGGCGCCATCCACCGACCAGGGTTTGGGATTGGTTTCAAACCCGCCGAACAAGAAGGTGCCGACGTCTTCCCGGCAATAAAACAGATTGTCCGGATCCCTGATGACCGGGGTGTCGGCGGGCAGTTCATGACCCGCAACCGGTTTGGTGGTCAGGTACTGATTCATCATGGGCACAATCGGTATGTGGACGTCCACCATCTTCCCGATGCGCGGCGACCACTGGCCGGCGGCGTTGACGACGCTTTCGGTTTTGATGTCTCCGTGGTCGGTGATCACATTGGTCACTGCGCGGCCTTCAGACAGCTCGATATCCGTCACCCGCACCTGGGTGCAGATTTCAACCCCCATCTCGCGGGCCAGCCTGGCGAAGGCATAGGTTAACCCACTGGGGTCGATATGACCGTCATCGGGCACGTACACGGCGCCATAGAGGTTTTCACCCGACAGCTCCGGGTACATTTCAAGAGCTTCGGCCGGACTGATAATGTCCGCCGTCAGCCCGATGGCCTGAGCCCGGCTGACCTCGCGCTGCAGCGCTTTCAGACGGTCCGGGCTGCTCGCCAATCTTAAACTTCCCACCGTATGCCAACCGAGGGAGTCGCCGCCCTCCCCCTGGGCCAATTCATTATACAGGTTGATGGAATAATTCATGACCTTCATCAGGGCCGGTGAGGTGCGAAACTGGGATACCAGACCGACGGAGTGAAATGTCGTGCCGCTGGTCAGTTCCCCCTTTTCCAATAGAACAACGTCGGTACAGCCGGCCTTCGCCAGGTGATATGCAATGCTGGTCCCAAAGATGCCACCGCCGATGATAACAATTTGCGCCTGGTCTTTCATAGTAGTCTCCCTAATCCGGACAAGCCGGAATTGAAGATTGAAAATTGATGAATTCGTAAAAAGTTGAATTCATCATGTTTTTGGTGTCTGGTGTTTGGTAAAACACTTCGCTACTCTGTCTATCCTATTGTAAATGAATCTATGTCGAAATTTAATCTAAACACAGGCTTTTCGCAAAAAACTAATTGTATTTTCATATAACCTCAGGTTATGTAGTAAAAAAATGCCATTGGGACCGAAAGCCGAATGCTGAATGCCGAATACCGGCCGTTTCAACTCGCAACCGAAGACAGATGACGGAGGACAGAGGACAGAGGAAAGAAAATGGGAAGGTGAGAAGGTGAGAAGGTGAGAAAAAATCAGCGAATGCATTGTATTTTATTTCTTATCAATCCGAAATCCGAAACCCGTAACCCGTAACACGCAACCCGAAAGCCGAATGCCGAATACCGGCCGTTTCAGCCCGCAACCAGTGACAAGTACCCAATACCTAACCCGGATAAACCGGAAATACGAAACTCGAAACTCGAAATACGAAACAAATCCGAAATTCCAAAATTCAAATGTCTCAAACAAAATTACCGTCGTGACAAAGTTGAATTCAATTCAAATCTTTGTAGATGCTTGTACGCTAGTGCTTTACAAAGATGCCAACAAATGTTTTGCACAATTTGCGCAAAACTGAGTTGGTAACTGTCTAATACCCCGATCTCATGAATCTCAATCAACTCAAACTCTTCTATCTGTCCATCAAGCGCCGGAGCTTGAGTGCGGCGGCGGCTGAGCTGAATATCACCCAGCCTGCCGTCACCAAAGGAATCCAGCGTCTGCAGGAATATTACGAGATCCGGTTGGTCGAGCGCGTCGGCAAAAAACTGGAGTTGACCCAAGCCGGCCAGGCGCTTTATGATATCGCCGATAGCATATTCAGCCTGGAAAAAGTGACTGAAGAGCGCATCCGCAGTTTTCAAGTCGAACAGGGCCAGCAGATTATCATTCACACCAGTGAAAGCTTCGGAGCCTATTATCTTCCAGCCATCCTCCATCGGTTCACATCCGCGCATCCCGCCGTCAATGTCAAAATCGACATTTTATCAACCGAAAAAGTCGTTGAAACGACGCTCGCCCTGCAAAACGACATCGGCTTTATTTCATATCCGGTTAGGAATGCTAAACTGATCCTGCAGGAAGTGCTGGAGGAGAAACTCGTCATTATCGTCGCGCCCGGACACCGTCTGGCGCTTAAGGTCGCCCTGACCCCGAACGATCTGGCGGATGAATCCATGATTATGCACGAGCAGGGGTCTGCGCTGCAGAAGGCCATTGACAAAATTACGAACGAGCAGGATATCCGGGTTTCGAAACACCTGGAGTTTTCCAACAACGAGGCGATTAAAAGAGCGGTTGCAGAAGGTGACGGCATCGCCCTTATCTCTGAAAAAGTGGCGGCCGAAGAAATTCGAACGGGCAAACTGATAGCCATTCCCCTGGCCGGCCCGCCGGTCACCCGATCTTTTTATATGATCCAACGTAAAGATAAATTCATATCCAGACCCCTGGCCGATTTGTTGGACGTAATTTTTGCTATGCAAACTAAGTGATGGACATCAATGGCGGATTGTGCAATAAACAAATATAATGATTTGGAGGTATAAACTTACTGGGGGTTATACCTCAACGGGCTGTTGCCCAAATCGAATTTTATTTGCTGACGCCGCCTCACCTTGTGCGCCAAATTTTTGGTTTTTTTCTTAAATATTTTTACAAACGTACAAACAGTAATTGATTACGTCGACTACTTATG
>Ga0209367_1000119_pt1 | contig 54867 bp, 30 predicted proteins | sample WorMetLIZISLAND2_FD_187412 | JGI IMG/M metagenome (GOLD analysis project Ga0209367, IMG submission 187412) | Marine gutless worms symbiont microbial communities from Max Planck institute for Marine Microbiology, Germany - Olavius geniculatus... ...
TATATATATATATATATATATATATATATATATATATATATCTTTTGAGGTATCGTCTATTGAATATCGAGTTAACTTAACAACCTAAGAAGAATGGCGCATTTAACATTATAGAAGAGACTGAAAACATGACTACAGCAGCTGAGCTTACACGCAGTGCGCTGCAGAGACAAGGAATCGGTCATTGATGACGCTAGCGCCACACACGTGGTAGAGCACGTCGCCGATCTTGATTCTGACACTGCACTGCCACGGCCAGGAGTGAGCTCGAGCCTCCACACCGCCGACGATGCGAGCCAACGACACTTGAGGAGAGAAGACTGGCGTGCCGCAGCCGCTGCCGTTCACTCTCGGCTCAGGAACGTTTTCTATACGTTACATCATCAATCAGTCCGCAAGCATTTATTCACTAACATGTAGCTCTTCTTAGGCGAAAAGCAGACAGACATCCCGACATTTTGAGTAGACTACTAGACACCAGCTGCTGTTTTTTTATCACACAAATTTTAGAATTGAGGATTAGAACATCTACTTTTCTTCCTTTTGTTAGGTTATTTCATTCCTTTTCGTTCTTTTATTCCGTTATCTCGTCTTCAGTTTTCCACAAAAGGTTAACTTTATGCAAAGTGCTGCTTATTCAACATCGCATACATGTACAGAACACAAAAATAAAGTTGTAAAACTTAACTATAAACTACGACAAGAAAAAAACCTATATGAAAATTAACTTTATATAGGCCTAACGAGTGTCGATTTCATTTCTTACCCTCGGAATCATCTTGTGAAGTAATGAGCTCGGTAAGTTGAAGTTCATCGCTCTACAGAGGACAGTAATAAAGTGTTTGTCAGATTTTAACTGAATTACTTCAGTGAACAACAATTAGCTGCAGATACAAAGCACGGTATTGCCATCGTCAGTTGTCCGTCCGTCCGTCCGTTACGTTGACGTGCCGTGACAAGACCTAGGAGACAGGTTGAATTACTTGAAACACAGACAAATTAGCACACGTGGAGTCTTTCAAGTTCTTAAAATCTCGTTTAGGCAGGCAAATGGTGCATCAGCAATCTGCGTGGAAAAACGTAATTAGCAATTATTAGTAATATGAAATATGGATCGTTTTCAACAATAACTTTTTGAACCATATTTTTGGATTTTTAACTTTAATGCCTGAACTTACGCGCAGAATGAAACTGTCGTGGAATTGAATATGTGAATACAGAACTTAACAAGTATGTAAATAAATGAGAGCAACCTACGTCCATAGAAGACTTCTCTTGTTTGTTTCGTTGTCGGTCTTCTTTGCCAACTTCATCAAGCAGACGTCGCAACAGTCGACTTAGCCGCGTCGTCTCCTGCTTCGTCGCCTCTTGTACGGGCAGTCTCCATCTCCTGAATATGCATAATTAAAACATTTTCATACTCAAAAATAAGAAAAAATGTCGACGCCGCGTGCCGACATAATATGCGGCCGTTCGTCCACTTGCCAAACATTTCAGGCGTTAACAGTAAATTTGGTTTAACAGTTTAACAGTAGTTTGCAGTCGTTACCAGGGCCACCTGGTGTTTAATCCGCTACCGGTAAGTAAGCACACACGACAAATACGCAACAACTACTTGAGTTTTTGACGTCCGGTAACTTTGACCGATAGCATTTTGAACCAAAAATAGCATAACGGCTATTTATTACCCCAGAAAACGTTTGTGCCAATTTTCGTTTTCTTGCATCTTTTCGTTTTCGAGTCAGTAGAGCGTACAAGACACAATGACAAACGGCGAACGGTGGACCGACGGTCAAGACGCAGGACGGCCACGCAGTAATCAATTCTTCTTCTGGAGATGATATATGATTTGATGATTCTAGCTCAACTTACTTTTCCTGCTGATCGTCAGATAGAGGCGGCAGCGGCTGTCCAAGGTGATAAACGTCGAAAAAGAATTCCGGCAAAGACTGGTTACTTTCTGCCTGAAAATCAAACAACAAACTTTATTCCGAGTCAGAAAACATTTCAAGTGGGCCTACTGTAGATTTGTGTAATACCCAGTTTACACGATTAAGCAAATATAAAGCAAACGTGAAGCACACGCCGTGCATGCATTTTGAATACGTTTGCTTCAAGTTTGCTTTATGTTTGCTTCACGTTTGCTTCATCGTGTAAACGGGGTATAAGCTAGTTAAGCCCACGAGTGCATTTCTAAAACAAATCAAGAGTTTTATTAGCTTTATTATTATTAGGCCAAATCGCTTCAGCACTACTAATGACGGAAATTGCTGCCCATTTCCATAAAACGTGTTTGTCTGTCTGTCACATTTGTGCACCCTATTTCAACCGACAGATTTACGTGGCATTTCGGAGGTACACATGTGAGTCTTGAAAACATTGTGTCAGACGGGGTCCCTAAACCACAGGAAAGAAAAAAATTGGAAGTCAAACCTAGTGGATGGAAATGAGGAAAACAATTGCGCTTCTTTCCAACTTACTTTGGACTTGTTATTATTATCATGATAATATCAACATGGTCGTCGGCAGACTTACGCGATTGACTACGCGGGTGTTTTTGTTACTGTCATCGTGCGCGGGTTGACTGTGACTGACATTGATGTAACCGCGTGGCGCTGCCGCCCGCGTGACGTCATCAGTGACGTCAGCGTCTGTATCCAGCTTCATCAGCAGAAGTCTCAGTATATCTCGGATGCTGCGCTTGTCGCCGTCATCTTCCGTCGACTGCCTACACGCCGTGCGACACATCGCAAAAGACGATGAAAACACGAGTAATAACTGTTATTTTTGCGCGGCCGTTTTAATAAACCTAATAAATAGGGTCTTGCTCGTCCGTATATCCATCTGTCCATCTGTCTGTCTGATTGTATGTCTGTCCCGCACAGAGACTTAACTTGAAAGCAAAAAAAGCTGGAAAAGGCTGAATGAAAGTTAACCAATAAAACAGTCGGAAAACGGAACAGAATACTGCAACGGTCCATTTAACGGAATAATGTTCGCAAAGTAGTCTGGAAATCGGTCTAGCTCTCGCTATAAAGTGTCCAATTCGTTACTTACTGCGTTGGCAGAGAGTGGACCAAAGTCAAGCCGAACGTCAGCCAGAGACCAATCAGCAGCCAGAACTCGCGCATTATGAATATTCAACAATCCTTCGTATAACATCACACAAATTCTGTCGATTTTTCTCTTTTTCTGCAGCCGCAGCAAAGCAATCAAGACTGAACATCAAGATGAAACTGTAAAAAAATAATGGTTGCCGACAGCAGCCAGAAAAAAACCGCAATTTAACACGATTTGCCAAAAAGGCAAAACCAAAGCTATGAGAAAGATTGTCAACAGTAATCATCTGAACGAAATTCGTTGTAGAATTTGTGTATTACTATGACGGTGTTACTGGTTAAAATGCACCCAAATTTGTTACAAATAATGTACGCGTAAAATATTCATGCAACTAATATGTATATATAGCCTAATCTTTATTTTCCCGTGACACGCTGTAACATAATATCCCATATTCAATACATTAATTTTAAAAAATTTTAGTGTCAAATATTGCCATGGTAAATTTTATAAAAATGCCAATGCAACAAAAAGTCAACTACGTAATAAAATTGAATAACGGTTACCTGTCATTCAACTGAATGGCCCACTGGAAAACATGTTTTATTGTGCGCATGTTTTCAGTTCACACATTTATTTAACCTACATTATTCATGTATAGACCTAACATTAATTTACCAGAGCATGCCAAGGTCGGTTGGCGTAACCTGATGAATCTTATGAGCACACGCAAACACACAAACGCACACAGGGAGAGAGGGGGAGAGAGTGACGCATAGGAACAGAGTGACATGCAGGTTGCCAAGTCGTTCGTGACATCCTGAATGACGCACCGCCCGAAGCAATGGCTTCACTGGCTTGGCAATGCACATCGATCTATACCTTGGTTGTAAATTAGGCATAGGCCTACTCTTGCGAACTATAGACCACTCAGGAATGTGCAAGTTCACAGGAAACGTTTTTTTCTAAAAGCAAACGTATTGAAATAAATAAGAAAACCGCTGCACAATACAGAGTCTATATTTTGCATTAAATAAATATAAGCCGAGTTTGAATACATGCTAACTTGTTTTCCGATTTATAACGTTTTCTGAATCATCGTTGGTCCACATTTGCTTGCATAAAGCATGTTACAACAAATGTATCAAAAATTTTTTTGGTTTCTGTAGATTGGATAATATGACTCAAATCTTGATTAGGTTGCATTTGTCTAGTTTAGACTCGCTCATACACAATGCTAGAATCTCGTTTGATAAACAGTGTTCTACCTCCAGCAATTGTCTTATTCAGTACTTGGCTCAGCTTATGTCATATGCTGGTTTTTAATGCATTTCTTACTGTTCATACTACATTTTGTTTCTTTTATGTGTATTTCTTTTATGTCTGTGTTTTTGTGTTTTTTATGTATTGTTTGCTGTGTGTGTTAATGGTCCCTTGTGGACTGATTTTCAAATAAATGGAATGGAATGGAATAAATAAACTCTCTTTGTGTTTGAACATCGTTACGTACAATCTTTTTAAATTAAATGCCGTCATTTTTATTTCGGAGAACAGTCAAATGTGCAATGCCAATGCCATTTACCGTTAAAATATGCGTTGCAGTCTAAAATCGTGCCCAAATTTAACGCCTTAATACGGAAAACTTCTTGAACCTAAGAAGTCAACATTTTAACTGTTGACATATGTCAACATAGGCTTGCACAGTGTATAGACAAAAACAGGGCAGTTATGTTTTTGCCAGAATTTTTTTTCACTCGGATTGTCTTAGCCTCTCTCCAACCGTGTTGGCGCAATCCATTTTTGACGTGTGCGCCGAAGCCTACAAGTATTCTGAGCAAAGCTCATGAAACGAGCGACAGCCTTAGCAGTTCCCGTTCGCAGATTGTCTTAACCTATCTGTAGCCATTTCGTTCCAATTTACCCTTTAAGTGTGCATTGCAGCCGAAAATCGCGAGAAAACATTAAAACCCCCTATTTTGGAGGTTTAAGGTCATTTAAGGTTATCGATGTCAATACCGTTAAAAAGCTCGTCACTAGTGCTTGTTATAATGATAAGCAGCATGTCTGTGCCTATTTGCAGCTGTTTTCACGCCAGACGCGTCAATATCGGTAAAATAACCACTTTTTAGAGGGGTGCTCCTTTTTGACGCTCGCGTGCGCATGTCTCCGTGAACCTACGGGGTCGGCACGTAGACTGCTAAAATCTGCGTTTAATATTAAAAATTTCATTTGCAAGTTGTCTTGGTCTATCAAAAGTCATTTTGTTGCAAATTGCGGTTGCTAGTAGCCGATATGGCTGCAGAATCGGCAATATGTCTGCCAACATCTTTGCCTATGCAGATGACATTGTATTACTTGCCCCTTCGTGGCAGGCTTTGCAGGTTCTGATTTCCACCGTAGGGAAATATTGTGTTAAATTGGACCTCACTCACAATAAACGAAAGTTTTTGCGGCAGCAACAATGAAGATTTCGTGATCCTAGCTTGCACTGTTTTGATACAATACAGCAGCGTGTCAGACAGAGAGACGGACGGACGGACGGACAGACGCCCAGGATAGCTAAGACGTGCGAAGCATTCTGCTGTCGCGCGTAAAAATCGCAAAAAATCACAAACTCCCTATTTTTGGGATTCAAGGTCGTGCAAAGACAATAATGTTCGTACCCACTAAAAGCTTGTTTATTTGCAACCGTTTTTACGCTAGACGAGTCGATAAATATAAAATAACGTTTTAGGGGTAGGTACCTTATTAGACGTTTTCGTTCAAGGGAAATCTTTTCACCCAGCTGCACGAAATTTTGTCACAAAAGCTAACTAGAGTCTTTGTGGCAGCACACAGTAAAAATTTCGTATCATAGCTAGCGCCATTTTTGTGCGCAAGAAGTAGAACACTATAGATAATTTAGCCGCCGGTCGTCTGGCGTTCTCTGGCGACTGACTTACACTGTTTTACTGGATTTTCAAACATGTACCGCTGTTGCGCGTTCCCGTTTGCGTTGCAGGGCTTTTCTTGTAATACAGTGCCATAGTGTGACAAACAAACGGACGAACGGACAGACGCGCTAAAGCACTGTACCTGCTGACGCACGTAGCCTATTGAAGGAAGTTAGAGACGTAGGTTTTTTAGCGACCGACCCGAAAGCACTGGCATTTTGGTGCCTTAGCCAATAAACAACACGATAAGCTGTCGTAACTTTCCGCCAGGCTTGCGGTTAAAATGCTCAGTCACAAAGCATATGCCCCTGCAGTCGGTATTAATTATAGTGTTTAGTGACAGAGACGAATGTCTGTGCCAGAGCTTTTATTGAGCGTGACATCTTCACCGCTAGTTCGACACTCAGAAACCATTACATCAGCAGCTAGCTAGAAAACACGCAACGCTACACAGGAACGAAATACAGTACACGTATGTGTATGATTTTGTTCTATTATTTTTGCGTCTGAATAGATAGAACTTGCAGTAATTAATGCCTGCTTAGAATATACCGTAGAAGATAAAATGAGATCTTATTTGGCGAGTTTTATCATTGTTGACTAGACTACTTTGCGAGAACGAGAACAACGAACTGTTGCTAATAGTAATACTACCCGAATGCGAATTTTAACAATACTGTATTAAATCAACAGATTGACTTTAAGGACATCAAGGCGCTATTACTAACTCTGTAGGCCTATACAATCATACAAGTAAAAAAATTTGCGAACTGTTTCGTGCAAATCGTTGCATATATTCGCACTCTATTCTAACAAAATGCGATGATTTTGAAATGTTGAGATGTAAAGATGTGAAAGGCGATGTTACTGGACTTGTGTCAGTTATGTTTACTGAGTTATTGCAAATTGTGCGTTAAACAATAGCCGACTCCATATGGGCCATAGGCGGAGTTTTTTTCTGCTTTGGAAAGGCTAAAAATTAAAATGGCGAGCGTGGAGTATGAGGGTCTGCGAGCCTAGCCCTCAGCGGGGTTAGGGCCAAGGTAGATTATTGTTGTATGCAGAGTGATCTAATTGTGAAAAGCCACAGTTACGGTCTGCTTATAAGCTTATAAAGCTGTGAAGCCTCTATATCGCGATCGTCAAGCCCCTTTTAACGCGGCCTTCCGTTACTCCGAAATAAAGTTTGCTCCCAGTTAAAACTTGGATTTCAAACGATAACGGTTAGGCCTAGCGATATAATGGGCGACAGTCCATACGAACAGCCGCCACGGTTTGGAATAAAGTAACAATTAAGGTTAAAAATGATGAAAAATAAAGCTTAAAATAAAGTTAGTGTTACGGTCAAGATCAATGATAGAGTTAGTTTAGCCTGTATGTCAAATGTCAAATGTAAATTTATATAGCGCATTAACGTCAAAACCTTTAATGCGCTGAACACACTAGTACTGTGAAAACAAAAACGTCTTTAACGACTGTCTGAAAAGGTCTCCAGAACGTTCCGGATCACGTACGTCATCAGGCAGTGAGTTCCAGACAGTTGGTCCGGCAACAGAAAACGCCCGACGGCCGTAGGTGCTGAGCCGATGACGTGGCACGGAAAGTTGGTGACTGCTGAAGCCTGTAATAAGTACGGTATTTGGCGGCCCCTCGAAATGACTGCCTTTTCGGAAGGGCAAACCCGAATCATATGCTTAACCTATCGGTGATCAATACAATCACAATAGACACATTTTACTTAATTTATTTTTGAAACCTGAAACACAATAATGCATTATAATAATAACAATAATAATATGTATATGTGACAGTATTTAATGTTTCTCAAAAAAACTTTGACATTATCGATCGAGCTTTAAACGCATTATTAAATTAGAATAATTTTGATTAGAAAATATTTCAGACACATTACTCTCCACAAAATGACCATTTAAGTTTTTCTATCACCCAGTGTAAGCCTATATTTCTGTACCACCGTACATGAAAAAAACGAAACAAGTGTAAAATTGCATTTCTGTTTAATGCAGACGTATCATAAATTGATTAAAATAGCACTTACTTAGCACATTTTGTCCTACATGTATGTCTAGCACCTTGGTTGACATTTTATCCAATTGTCCAATTGTGCAACTGATCACAGTAAATATTAGAAATATCGGCCATGTGTGTAAAAAAGGCACGCAAATGCATTCTCCATGCATCGAGAGCAGTGTCGACACTGTTCTGGTCAAGACATCAACCAGTTGCTTCTTGAGTTAATCGACACTCCTAAGCTGCATGAATTTGACAAACTCGCTGCTGAATGACACTCCAAACATTGTCTAACGGACTGAGGCCAGGGCTGTTAGAAGCCATAATATTATCTCTCTGGGCATATTATTGAAGTTGTTTCTTTGTTTAGTTTTACACATATTTTGCTTATTTGGTTTTTAGAAAAACAAACGTTAAAACATGAATAGTCATTTGGTGGTCAGTTGTGTTAGAAATCTTTGCCCCCTAAAACTCTTTTTCGTTACACTCTATAATGTCAGAGATGTTTTGACGTTTTTTTTGTTTATTTCAACGTCTATTACGCGTGTTTTGTTTCCATGAAGTACTGTTAAAGCACATTTTGGTTGACGTACGGACTTAAAAATCGTTTGATAAGCAGCTGTGTCAGAAATATTACTACCAAAAATTATTAAAATTTGGTAATTCGTTTTCAAGTTATGGTTCGCTAACGTCAAAGTTTTTTGAGACAGTGATTTCGCTATAACGAAATTCCCGTGCATACAGTAGCACGGCTTTTTTGTTTCTTGTGTGCCGTGTAGTTGCTGGGTGTAATTTATGTTGCAGGAAATCATCGACGAAATGTTGCTGCTACAGCTGCTGACTTTGTGCCTAGCAGCAGTCGTTCATCTGACGTCATCGCAGCCCACCGTTGACGTCACTGTACAGGACAGTTGTGACTTCAGTGAGAGTTTCAAACTCACCGTCTTGACAGCTTTGACCCAGCTGCAGAGGGCTCATTCTCAGCTACAGAAAGAGCTTGCTGAACTAAAGGCTAAGCGTACCACGGTTACTTGGAAAAATCAGACGGGTAAAAGCAGATATACTAAACAGCTCAAAAGATAGATTGAGCCGAGATCAAAGAGACACACTTGCACTAAGATTGTACCCATAGTCTTTGTTGATAACGGTATAATATCGTTGCTATCATTAGGCGGAATCATTATTGCACAGGAAGCAATTCCACATTTCTCTGTAGCGTGGTCTGTCTAAGAGTGTCAGTCGTCTGTCGTTTTTACGCGCGAAAGCAGCTACTGCTTTCAGCACGTCTTAGCCATCGCAATTCTGTCTGTCCGTCTGTTAGTCTGTCCGTCTGTCTGTCACACGGGTGGATCAGTCAAAAACGGTGCAAGCTAAAATCACCATATTTTCACCGTCGGCTGCCTGGAAGACTCTAGTTTCAAAAACCGTAAAGCTTTTCTATAAATTCGAAGGGCTCACCCCGAACGAGGGCGCTAAATGAGACGGGGGTGGGCCAAATTTGCGATTTTTGGCCAATAAGTCGCTGTATCTCAGTATCGGTGCGAGATAGAACCAAGGTTACTATTAATCACTAATAAAAAGTCGTACACTGGCTTTTGATTGGCGTTGAATTCAATGACCTTGAATAACTTTGAACGCCAAAATAGGGGGTTTTATGGATTTTTTGGCGATTTCGGGCTGCGAGACACATTGCAAGAGCGAATTGCGCCGAAACTAATTGAGATAGACATGGACAAGCTGCGTATGAAATTTTTAGCATGGAACGTAAAGTTTGACGGTCCAAGTATCGATTTTCTAGGTTTAAAGAAACTTGCGCACGAGGGCATCAAAGAGCAGTACCCCCGTAAAAGTCGTTATTTTACCGTTGTTGTCCAGTAACTGTTATAGACTTTCGCGCGTCTCGTGAGCATTAGCTCAAATTTCTTGTTCACATTCGTGTACTCTGCTTCAATTGTATGACAGATGTAGATGCCATTTAGCAGATAGCATGTTCACTTGTATGGTCCAATAGCACAATGTGTTAGATGGGGTCTCTGGCTCTCAGCGAAAGGGAAATTTAAAGCCGTAACATGCGATTGCAAATTGCAGTCAAACTACTGCCATTTAGCAATTTATGTACAAACGACGAATTAACTATATCTGCCAAAGCAATCTGTTAGTGCATGTCGCCAAATTATTTCGTTCTTTGTTGATGTTGGTACCGTATCACTAAAGTCTGCACATAGTCACATTTCAACCACATCACATTTCAGATAATGCGCATAGATGTTGTGAAAGATAAGACCAAGGTTGCTACTCGTTGACTTTTAAATTTTACAAGGTAGTGTAACAACATTATTAACGTGCAATGAGCTAAACTATAACCTTATACGTCAAATTTTTTTTGATCTTGCCTGCAAAAAATTATCAAAATCGGCCAATGTTTCACGGAGTTATTCAAAAAACAAAAGTGGCACGTTTTGGGCCGACCGCTAAGCTGTAAGCTTAAGGTCTACCCTTTGTCGTCGTTGTCGTCTGTCTGTCTGTCTGTCTTCCGTCACGGATGTATTCAATGCAAGATAGGGCCAAGATTATTATTAATCACTAATATGAAGTGGCATACGCCCTTTCAAATGACATAAAAAGCATCGACCTTGGATGACCTTAAAGTTCAGTGACAACCAGCGACACCAAGCGATAGTGGGGCTTTTTGTTTATTGAGACACGGTGTATTATCATCTATTAGTTAGTGTCATGACACTATTGATGTAGGCTACGTTTGAATGCCGTTATAATTTTCTACACTGTTGTTATTGTTATTGCTGTTGTTGTTGTTTTTATTGGTGTTAATTACATTGTCGATAACTGCTATTGTTAAGTGTGTAATAATTTCAGAGGCAACACAAAGTGCATGCAGTGGGATGAATTTTTGGACGGCAGGACAACGCATTGATCTGACCACTGAGTCTAGGTTCGTGTGGCGAGTTATCACCTCAACAGACAGAACTACTTACGGTGACATGGTGTCCGAAGTGGGATACACCAACTGGCACCCAGAAGAGCCCAATGGCGGTGACCGAGAGGCATGCCTGAAGCTGGTCGGCACTCGTTCTTACAAATGGAATGACCGGAGCTGTAGCGATAAGCTGTGTTCTGTCTGTGAAATAGATATGTCATGATTTGACAACGCATTCCGTCGACTGCGGTGCATCCGATAAAGATTTCAAACATGAATTATTCGACTTCCGACTAGCATTTTTGTGCCATTTTGTATGGCTATGTTTTTCTTAAACTGGATGATTTACTGCGTTGAAATGTAACTATATTGTCGGTATAGGTCAGTGAAGTTGAGTAAACTGTTATGTGAACTAATTTCAACAAAAAATAGTGCCAAATGTTATTGCACGATTTATTTCTGCGTGTTCAGAACTTAACAAGTAGTTATAGCAATCGCTGACTTCTTACGTCTAGGCCCTAATCACTTTCGGCATAAGCATTATATAATTCCATCGGATTTGACTTAGTTTTTTTGTCAACATATGCGCCAATGGGACAGATTGTTTAAATTACCATATTCGAATTTCATAGTTTGTTCGCCTTCTACGGTAACACTGTTCAGTTTAGCTAGATACTGTTAATTTCTGCATTGATACTGGCGAGACAATGCATTGACCCGAGCACTGAGTCAAGGTTCGTCTGGCGAGTTGCATCGACAGACACTTATAGTGACACGATGCATGTAATAAGACGCACAAACTGGAATCAAGGACAAGTTAATTATTGGGATGGAAGACAAGCGTGCATGACTTTGTGTGTCTCAAGTGCTAAGTCTTGCAAATGGCACATGCGGGAAGTCTGTAGAAAGGACTCGTCAAACCACTGTGGATCAGAGAAAATCGGACACGTCGGACGACGCTTCTGATTTCCTCGGATGAGGTTTTTAAACCTCGAAAGGCTCGGCGACGTCTGACAACACCTCGGACGAGGAAATCAATAGGTGTAGCCACGGCATAACTAAACTCATTATGATAAAACAAATGCACCAAGCTGGCGCCAAGGCTCAGTGATACGCACCAGCGCACGTGTTCTATCTTTTGTGATCGGCTGTACAGCTGTATGCACTGGAGTAAACAGGTAAACACACGTTTCCAATAAGTCTGGGTGAATTAAGTTATTGAGCTTAGCGTACGGTACGAAATGCATCATAATTATGCGTAATTGCGTATTCTTTTTTTGAAATATACATAGGCTAAACCCCTGTTTAGCGTGCGCGTATCCTCGAGCCTTGGCTGACGCACTGTTTAGCCTGGGCTTCTTTTTTGAATACACACAACGTATGGGCGCGCGAATGATTATACCAGAGTGTTAAGATCTTAATCGTCTAATCTCCAAAATCATTCATGTTGTTGCGTGAGCTTCGAAAAGGCACGGTCGAGCCTAAATTCGTGCGCATTCTATAAGTCTAACGGCAGATATTAACGTTCATTTTTATTTTCGGTGCGACAGCTGATTGAACCGGTCAGCGATGACAGCCTATGTGATATGATAGAAACTAAGTTAACTAACTTGCATTTTTTAACTGGCAAGTTGCTAACTTGATTTATAACACGGAAACAAGCGAACAAATTAGCTAAAACCAACATCCGACGAACTTCAATAGTCTGATGTTGCGTGAAAATAAGCGAAAATTTTCATTAAAACGTTGCTTTGCGGCAGCTCCTCGTCACGTTCCATGTATCTGCGGTTGCAGAGATCTAGATTGTGAAGAAAGAACTACAGAAATTTAAATAGATTATTTAAACGAATTTTAAGCAAGCAGATAAAAGTGATAATCTGTTTCATCTAACCAAAAAACCTAATAACAACGTTAAATTTAAGTAATTTACGCTACAAACCTTAAGCCAGCTGCCTGCATCTGTCCGTTGTTGATGATGACTACCAGAATGCAATAGATCTGAAGAACAGTGTTGTAACCTGCCAATGTCATTATGCGGCTACTGTGGTGTGCAGGACTCGCTGGCACCATTATATCATATACATAAGATTACAGTGTTTGCTGTGTCAGTCACAGCCATATACCTCTCACTTGATTAGCATCGCGTTCCTAGATGTGCCTCTCGGCGTTTTGGCGCTGCTTCTACGGAGAAGAGAAGCCGAAATGACGGTAAATGCTGATGTACACTTCGGCCGAGCCGGTAATGTTTTTGCCTTGGTTTCTTCTTCTTCGGGATACGTGCCAACTTCAATATGTTGAAAGCTCCGGCATGGTAGTTTGTTAGGGGTTTGTCTGTCTGTTTCTTAGCAGCCAGGATAGCCCAAAAAGCGTGTGAACTAAGAAACTAATCCATACGTTACACCCAAAAACAGTTATGCAATATTACAGGCCTTCCTAATAATCTATAAATTAATTTTCAAAAAAACATTGCTTTATTTTTTTCGGAAGAAAAATGTCTTAGCTGCAAAGATGGGTAGGCTACGAAATTTAAGTCACAAAACAGCATCATTATTATCACTATCATCAACAGCAGCAGAAACCTCGTGCAGCAGTAGGCCTATGTAATGACAACTCGATTATACTCTGGTGTTAATAGTATTACTACAACGTTAAAATAATGAAATAAATGACGAAACGTAATATAAAATCATGCGTCTGTTTTACACACGGGACGATTGGCGTGATGCGGATGCTAATGGAAAACGGTAACACTTCGTGCTTCTCTACGAGTAGCCTATTGAACTATGTCCGGTTGGCCCACCCAAATTGTGACATCGTGTTTATTTATATCACAGTAGCAAGTGCAAGTCAGTCAGCTGGCCGGTCGCGTATAGGAAGTGTTGTACGCGTGCTGTTTCGTTTGCGCAAGGTGACAGTGCTATTACTTTGTATGTGCTGAGAGAAATTTGAACGACTTGGCTACATGTGATTAGTTGTTCAGTTTTTGTTGTGTGCCTAAACAATGGCAAGCTAAGTGTAGTTGTCTGTTCTTATTGCCAGAAAAGCCTGCCTATGGTTGTCACTGGCGATTTCAACATGTTCGGCTAAAGAGGCCCACGAAAGGAAACCGCACAGGCCAAAGAATGCCTACTGTAGGCCTATAAGTTTTTGTCATTAACATGATGCTTTTCTTCTTCTTCTTTTTCGGAATACTTGCCGAACTTCGGTATGTTTAAGGCGGTACGGATATAAAACAGTTAGTGTTAAGCATCGATGTGGATGTCTTCGAAATAACTTGCTGACATAGTGTATTTGACATTAGGGTCAACTGTAACTTCAACTTTAGCCACGAACTTGAAAACCTAACCATTTTATTAAATTTTATATTTCATACTTGGGCGTTACTTTATCGAAATTTTTGAACGTTTAATTTTGACCTTGGCCCTTCATTTTCAGAATTTAGACATTTTATCTGTGGCTTCATCAATCAAAGTTTGGTAAAAACTTTCTAGATTCAGAACAGTCAAATTCTAATCGAATACCATGCGGTATGTGCATTTTGCGCGTGAGTGACATGTGGCTCTCAATTGTAGGCCTAACATATGCTTTCAGCAAAAGAAAGAAAATGTGCAATAACTTCAGAAGTTTGGGGTGATCTGCTCTCGCTCGCTGCACTTAGTAATGCATGTACTTATCGCTTCTGCTCTTTCTGTTGTACTGTGATAGTCTGTACAGATATTATGATGGCGAGCAGTCTGAATCATGAAGCTAATTCATCAAATTCTCCTAAACTACATCTAGTATCCTATCTCTGTCCGGACTTTCCACTGGAACTTTTTCAGACCTATCAGCAGTACTTGGAACAAGTTCTTTCCTGTGACAGCTATCTGGTCGTGGAGTCTCGCTGGGGTGCACCTCCAATAGGAAAGACCGATCCATTTACAGCTAACGAAATGGATATTGGTAAGACGTCACAAAATGAGCTCATTAAACGTTTACAGTTGACCTGATAGATAAATTTTTAATGTTTACTCAGGCCTGAAAGCCGACTTATAATCCAATGCACGTGACTAAGTCAATAAATAATAAAACTGACAAAAAGACTACGAACTTGAAAATGTGGAAGAAAACAGCTGAAAATAAAAATGTGCAACATTCATCTGGCATCAGAAATGGTAATAACTGTTTAAAACTAATTCGATACTGCTGAATTAAAATCTGGCATTTGTTTTGTGGTATCAGGTCAGATTTCTGAGATCTGTGGGAAAAATTGACTTTTACAGTTTATTGCCAAAACGAGGCCTCTTAAACGACATTTCTCGGCAATGACAAGAAACATTTGAGTCCTACAGGTAATATTTTAACTATTCTAAAGTCTAATTAGCTTTGTCGTGTCTATCCACTGCCTAGCACAACACTCAGACTTACTTTCTCACCCACGAGCTGCAGCTGGGATAGATAACAGAGAAGAAGTAGGTTTATGACTAACGTGGGCCGCACATGCTGAAGACAGCCAACATAATTATGCACTAGTGAAAATAACGTACAGCTATTTTTATAGATCGATTCACCCACAATGTACGTTGTAGTAATTAATAATTAGCTTTACCGCGCTTCGTGATTGATTGTTGATGTGCGCTATTTCGATTTTGGCACTAACCTGGGAATAAACATTAAAAAACAAAAAAAACATGCAAAAGGTGTCCTAGTGCATAGTGATAGCATAAAAGCCATCAGTACCACTTGCACACACAGCAAAGACGCAGAAAGAATAACCTGCGAGTCGATGAAGTTGTTGCTAGACTTGACAAAATATACTCCCATGATTGGTACAGAGGCTTACTAGACATGTGCGGATTTTGGAAGTCGTTGCTATTCTCACTCGCTTACAAACTGGATACACAGAGCACATGTGTTTTTTCTGCGTATGAAGCAGTCGTGATGACAAAAACTACTTTATTCACAAAGAATGGCCTGCTAGAACACAAGCGACACTAGACATGTGCAATTTAAAGAACATGCCACTTGTTTTTCCAAACATAATTTTTTCGCCGCCAGTGCACATCAAACTTGGTTTAACGGTTTAACAAAAAACGTTTGTGAAAGAGCTTGACAAGAGACAAAGCTACGGGTTAAAGTTTTTGCTGGATTTACTTATTTTTTGGTTCATTTAAAATTGTTGCCAAGCTGTGTTTTATTTTGGGGGAAACAACAGATCTCAAGACCATGTCGACAGTGTGGCAAGACTAATTGGAACATACCATCGCATGGGTTGCAGAATGTCTCTACAGCTTCATTTTTTTATTCACACCTAGAATTCTTTTCACAAATCTGGGAGCAGTCAGCAATGAAAATGGAGATCGTTTTTATTTAGAAATATCAGAAATGGAAATTAAGAGTTGGGAAAAATTTGATGCAGCCATAATGGGCGACCACTGCTTGACGCCGATAGTGATTACAAACAGAAGTCAAAGTCTGCAAAGCACTTCTGACTGTAGTTTCTTTACATGTATGTCTTATACAGACGTTATTGTAAAATAATGTATACTTATCTCTGTCACTAACACCTTGTGACACTGCAGATTTGTTTTTTTTTGGTGCCAGAAGCCAATGCCAAAAAAACTGTCATTCAGTTGAATAGGCCAAATAGGTGTACAATGTAGGCCTCCAATGAATCGTTAAAAATTGTAATATCCAATGAAATCACAACGAGAATCTCACTTAGCATTTTGTTAAGCCTTAACATGCTCATTTGCAAGTGATCTATTATAAAAATATAAGTCTGAATTCAAATTTCTGGCACAAAAGCACGTTTTTGCATTTTCTGTCACATTTTTTCCAAACTGTCGTACACGTGTATCTCAGAAACCTGATGTGATACAAAAAAATGAGGTCGGATTTTAATTCAGCGACCAAAACTTAAAAACAGGGCAAATAGTTTATGATGCCAAACAAAAGTAAAAAAATGTAACGTAGTGTAATGAAAAGAGTCTTGGCTTGTCAGTTTGTTTGTCATAATTTGAATGACTTGATGGTTTGATGCACTCTGTAGGGGTCTACCTACAGAACGAGCTGATTACATAATGATGATGCATGATTAGATGCATTTCTAGTCAATGTACGTTATGTCGTTGTGGTTTTATCTTACGTCAAGTGTGGAAAACCAGCGTTTAGGCCTATGTAAACACCGCTATTTTTCTTGCAAATTAAGCCCATGAGGCATGGCAATGGCTATATAAAGTTGTAATTTTAAAAAAATCTGGCTAAATACGGCTGTGATTGCATTATAAAAATTGAAATCGAGTAGTCGTTTGTTATAAAATAACTTCAGAAATTATGAACAAACGTGTGAGAATTTTTTTGAGGGTTGGGCACCGCACGGCTCAAGAACGAAGTGATTCTGGAGGCGATCAAATTTTTTTGGTAGATTTTAGGGCTTAGCCTTCAACAAAGACTGCGCCATGTTCTCCAGGTGGCAGAACCGTTCTCGGCGGAGGTTTTGAGAACTCTGTTCGCTACTAATTTATATGTCGGTACTGATGGTTGCTGCGTGTACTTTGTAGGGTTCATGAGTGCGACTGGGTTCGTGCGGATGTTGAACGAGCAGAATGAATTCATGGAACTGCTGCCTGTCGGACCGATTTACAGTCACGCTAAATCCAACGACAGTCGTCCCGTTTGCTTCTCCGATGTCATCATTCGCAAGGAAAAAGCGTCAGTCGACATTATGCGATATTTGCCGATGCTGTTAAGAGAATTCGTTTCAGAAAAAATGTTTTTTAATGTTTCCGCTGTTGATTTATTGAAGAAAGAACGTTTTTCATTCGTTTATCTGTCGTGTATTCGTCCGCCCACGACGTTGTTAATTCCGCCATACGACCTATTTGTGATGTGCAGCATTGATGCATTTTCACCAAACTGCTGTCAGTCGTGTCTAGCTTTGAAAAATAATAAATCAGGCAAGATTTGGCGGTGTCATTGTTTTGACTAATACGAACAGAAAAAAATTCTAGCAATGTCTCCCCTATGCAATGATGGATTTTTTGCCAGTTGGTGAAAGATATCATACACATCATATGATATCATTTAGACAAATGCCGATATAGAAAAATAGTTAGCCTATATACACAAGTGCAAGAAAGCTGTCAGTCTATTGTGGCGTTTCGTGGCTTATTAATTTACCGGGTAGGCCTATATAAATTGGAGGATGGGGCTTGTCCCAGGTCGCATTTTGAGTCTTGAGATGGGCAGGCATATGCTATATATTTCCAGATTTTTTACCCCATCTCACGACAGTAACATCTTGAACACAGTGCCACGTTGACGATAGAACGTTTTTGCAGATCTTCTTATCAGCTTCCGTATGTTTAAGGGACTAGGTTTTGTACATGAGGGTTTGCAACATTTTCGTTGTACATGTAACGACGTACTGCGTGATATTATGTTTGTCGAAGTGAGAAATACAAAGAGCTTGCCGATCTACGTGGACATCGTTGGGCGACCGTCAGCAAGGAATCTCTGAGCGCAAAATCAACCATGTTGAGCGAGCTGAAAAAGATTGGCTACAACGCGTCCTTCTTCGGAAACATCGTCAGTTCACGTCAGTATAGGCCTACGTATTTTTTCTACCATCTTCTGCTGCATTTTGTACAGTCTGCAACATCTGAATTTTGATGTGAAATGGTTAAATGTCATTAAAAATAGACTGCCTTTTGCTATATGCGTTAGGATAATGCCAAATATCGTACATGTAAATATATACACTGTGTCTGGAAAAAGTAACCCACTAGACATTATACAAAAACAATGTCAAATCTAAACGAATTTAAATAAAATTTCGTACACTCAATTCCCAATAAATTTCTAAAACGGTCATCAAATTGTGTTGAAAAATGTTATTTATTAGCGGAGTTATCAATCATTGAATATCGTTAACAAAATAACAGCGTTACCAATATGGCGTTACATGCAGTCGCTCGATAGGAAGCGACGTTTGTTGATGCAATCGACGTGAACAATATAACAAAATGGTATTTTCTGCAGATGATCGCGTTTCGTATTTTAATTAAACTGTTAAGGCAAGAGAAAGTATATGGAGCTAAAAAGCTTATAGCATACAGTTTTTGACAGTTAGGCCTACATGTCCGTGGGGGTGCTTACGAGGGCGGGCAAAAAGTTTTGAGCCCGAACATATTAGACTACAATTTTTTTACAATCTATATATCAGTGAAACGTGCATTCTTTACTGACTCCTATGAGTCTGTTGCAGATATGGCGTCATCGTAATTTATGACGTCAGGCATTAAATGGAAACTATTCGAAGCGTCAACAAAAACGTCTCGAGTATCTATGTTTTACAAGGCAGTGCGTTACCGGTAACAGAAATTAGGTGAGATGGAAAATGAGTACATCTTACAATGTCATAATTTTACCGTCTTGGCCATATTTTTGCCAAAAAGTATCAAAGTCAGTTGAAATTTGACAAACTTATGACAAAAACAATTTTGACTGTTTTTTTCTGAGACACAATATAGTTCTAATAACGGATAATGGCAAGCATGTTTAAGCGAAATGAAATTGTACAAGTGTCTGTTGGCTGTACGTTTAGTGTCAAACGTGGAGAGCATTTGGATGGTGCTCAACAACGTGGTAGACGCTGCGGCAGTCGATTCCAACGTCCTCAAGCTGTGGACGTCTGAACATCACCAACACGCAGACGAGCTTCACGTCATGTGCTCGTGGGGTCCGTGGCCTGTCCAGCCAATCGTTGTCAACACGCGGCTTCCTGGTATAGATTCTCAGTGTCTGATGCTTCAACTCTGCGGTTTTAACGCAAGACGCAAAGTGCAATATTGCCATCGCTGTCCGTTTGCTCGTCTGTCTGTAACGTCGACACATTTAAGCTGGGCTACTTGGAAAGTATAAGTAAGCCTACACGAATAATTAACCAGGGTCATCGCTCCTCGAAACCACAAAAGGCGACTCAACACTTTTCGGCACAAAAACACACCAAAATGTATCCATCATAACTTGAAGGCAGATCATCAGAATTTAACAATTTTTGGTACAACTATTCTTGATACAACTGGCCATCAAATGGTTATTCAAGTTTCCACTTCTTCCAACATATCCCATTGCACACTGTGTCTTCAACATAATCGTAATTCTCACCCTGAAGAACAGCCCTTTTTTTTTGTTTCAGCGACGACAAAGACACAGATTGCCGACGCGCTGTTGAACGTAGTGAACGACGACGACGAATACAAGAAGCGGTTTGCTAAGTACGGCGTGCTGGGGTTCGAGCGAACAAACACGGCCATGTACGACTGCGTCCGTGATGTCCTGCATCTCACCAGGAATCAGACTCTCTATCCTACCTACTACTAGACTGACTAGGCTATAGTGACTGCCCAAGGAAGCTTCCATGTCGCTAGAATCTTAACGCGCTGTGTGCACTATTTAAGAGTTCCGCACACATTTCCTTTGTTGTGCCTACATAAGAGTTTCATGTGGTTGATGCATTTGTGAAAAATTAGCTGGGAGGGTTGAACTTTTCGATGGTCGGAGCCCGACCAAAATTGTGATGTAAATCATATGTATGTAGTATATAGCTGACGCCCAAGAACAAAATTTGACAAGTGTGTTAAAGGGATTGAAAAAACAGTTGGGGGGTTCAACTCCCCCCACCCCCTCCCCGGCAATTCAAACGCTGGGTTGACGTGTATTTTAACGAATGTACTCTGATGCAAAGTTAGACAGCCTATAGGCCTACAATGTAGTTGCATTGATCATGCAGCTTGCGCCCCTGCTGCCATTGTAATTATGTAGTGTATGCGCCATTTTATTGCACGTTTGTTCCAAGCGCACCGTTAATGTTGTCGTCCGTATACAATTTCCACTCAAATGGCGTTAATAAATTTCGATACTTTCTGTATTTTGAAAATTAAAAAATGATTTTTAGGCTTACATTTAATTATCTGCACTTTGGTTGCTGCTGACTTCAGACACGGCGTCTTCACACGAACTGCTATTTCTACTGTTGTTTACATGCTTGTATTTCTTACATTGTTCGCACGCCGATTATTTACGGTACTGCACCGAGTACAAATAAAATGTCTTAATTAATTAGTGGTTTTGTTTTTTTTTCAAAATAACGCGAACAGATTATCACGATTTACCTTCTGGAACCTCGCTAACAGTCTGTGATTGTGCTAGCCTACAAGTATTGAAGACGCCCTTGCCTTCCCTAAATGAAAATGAGCTCCGCTAATTAGGCCTACTAATTTTGACGATTTTTTTAGATGGTTAGACATAACCGCGTCTGATCGTGGTACGAGTAACGGCCTAGACCTATTATTGAAGAATGACGCCAAAAATCTTCCAACTGCGCAGCTGCTGAAGTTTATTTGCAGCAGCACCATGTTATACATTCATCGACAGTGGCTGCTGAAGAACCGATCATGCAAACGAACTAAATTATTAGTTAAGCGACTACAATCGACTGGCGTCTCTATAAACAAATGCAGCGAACATTAAACGCACACATACGCATTGGACGTGTGATACAATGAGCCATAACATCATCACATTAACGATCATAGAACACAGTGTGAACACGCGTAACGTAACAACATAAACGAAAGCTACTGACGAGGTATGTAGTTCGAATATGCAAGACTATCAAGACCAAGAAATATAACTTTTGGCAACCCGTTTCCACGTTCAGGCACGACAAAGATAACGTGTGCAGTTAAGCTAATGATTTTATTACATGGAGTACACTGTCGGACAGCGTGAAAATACCCGGACGTATGCAGCAAATAGATCTACCCCGCAGACGCCATGTCTTTAGGTCTGAAGTTGCACAAACGAGTTTTCAACAAACTTATAACGGGTTGTTCCAACTCCACGGGTGCATTCAAACGTGACCAAACGAGCAACAGTCTGCGCTTGCGCTAACGACCGTTGACAGCCGTGGAATAAGTGTCGTTTAAACCACTGTCTGGAGTAAATCAGTTTAACGCTCGCTTATCCCACTCCAGACATTGTTTTAACACACCCATTACATGGTCGATGACTATCGACAGTGAGTCTGCAAAACAGTAATAACAGAGCTACGCCAACTGGCTTCAGTGCATGGTCCAAACATCTGCTTTTTGTGCAATATGCGATAATCAACGTGGATTACTATTATTATTAGATTAAAAATGCTACTGCCACATCAAATACCCATAATCTTAATTCACTGTAAAGTACAATGTTGCAGCCAGTCTCTCAAAATCTCCGTCTTATCATAAAAACTGTACCACTGATATGAAAATAACTCGGCAAAAAAAAGATATCTTCAAATGCACCAGCAAGCTCAAACTACCACAAACTTACACAATACCGTTCAACGAATTTCCACAATAAATGCCAGATTTAATAATGAAGCATATTTTAAAATCAATAAAACAAATTTCAAAAGTTCACTGCTACCTTTAACTGGCACAGATATGATAAATTGCAGTTTTTAAGTATAAATGCAACGTTAATGCTGCCTCTGACTAATGTAGGCCTAACAATATATTAGTGCTAATATTAACAGTAATGACAGTATTAACATCAATATTATCTTAGTATAATATCTGAAACATAATTCTGACAATTTACGTAAAACAAGAAAATAATTTAGTTGTTACTGATGAAAATTATTCAAGTATTTCAACTGATTATTAATATTGCTTCACAGAATCATTATGAATGAAAACAAGAATAACTGCAACATGATGCAACATCAATATAATTAAATCTGTCATTTAAATTATAATAATTTATAAAAAGTTAGCAAGTCTGCAGTCTGCACAACAAATGTCATGGTAACTCACAAATTATGACAATTAGATATGATCAAATAACACACAGATTAAAACTATTGAATAATGAAGAGCATCATCGAGTAACAGAATTGTACCAAACAAGGAGCAGGTGAGGTGATAATAAAAAACCGTGCAAACACCTCAAACTACAGTGCTCATTGTCTTCACAGTATACACGTGTAACCACGGTTCAGACAAGATGTAAAATCAGGGCCTGGACTGACTCGCAAAAAGCAGACCAGTTAAACCAACAACAAAAGTAGTAATTAACTATTGGTAGTGGCCACTGAAAACACTGTTGTGTAAGGTAACAAAATGATTAACTGTTAACCACTAAAACACTTCCAGCGGCGCACTCAGCAGTTTCCTCCGAGCCTTTCTGTCCGCCCACATAGTCCTACTGTGTTTTGCCGACATATCATTTCTTTTTTGGGGGGCAAAGAATGACATATACATAAACTGCTCACAACTGGACATTATTTTTATGTACAAATTGACAAATTCAAACAGAAATGGACAAACAAAAAAAATAGCAAAACGTATGAATCTTGTCATTACATAAAAATTGCTAACAGAATTAACGGCGACATGACAACGAAGATACAACATCAATATAAGCCATAACTGAAGTGCCGTGCTCCAAAGGTTCCTGATTTCCTACAGTTTCTAAGTTAAACTCACAATACGAAAGATAACTTGCGACAGATAACTGGCAAACAGGCAGGCAGGCTGCCAACTTAATCTAAGTTACAAAAGCTCAGGAAAAATCGTAAACGAGAAAACGAGGTTTACAAAAGAAACACACACATGACAAACTTTGGAAGTTGGTGTTTGCAAATTAAGACTTAGGAAAATCTTGGGCAAAATTCATACAATAAGGCTCCGCAAGTCAGTAATACACACGTCTACGTTTCACACTGCGCAACATCGGACTGGACGGGTAGTATTTTACACTGAAGTACAAAATGTCGAAGGCATCTTAACGGACATCAACACACAGAACAAGGCAACAGTGACAGCAACAGTGTATAGGTCATGTCAGAATAAGTCTTTAAATGCGTTCCAACTAGAAAATGCAACATTCAAATCGACGCAACAGTCAGAGACGTACCGGATTTGAATTTTCAAAATCCACCCTAAGCCGCAGATTGGTTTAGCATAAAATTACTCCACTCAACATATTTATTAGTTTTCTACAATCAGATATTCGTCAGTTTTCTACAATTTAAGTCAAATAACACAAGATTAAGTCAAATGCACACTACCACGTAAATGGCCATTCTGTTTAAAAAATTTGCAATGACATGTTCAGTCCAGTTTACCGAGATTCAGAGCGTGTAAAGCCATTCATTCAAACGATGACAAGCCAAGACCAGTTTCGTTTCTTGCAGATGTAAATAGTCCAAATGTACAGCACATTGCTGAGAACTGCCAAGTGAAAATCAGGCCAAAGAACTTTTTCGCTGGAGCAAAATATGGGTGCAGATTTATCAGAAATGGCAAGATGAGGGATCTCTGGAGCTGGGACTGAAACCCGGTAAATCCCTACTAGCAGACAGGAAGCGGAGCAACAAAAAATCATAAGGGCAGAATTGGCAAAACATTGTATCTACAGTTTTCTAGCAAAAACGTCAAAACTACAAAGTTCTTCAAAATGTCAGTTAAATATTTACCTAATTACAAAATAAAAAATATAGGCCAAGCAAGCAAATTTGTATAGTATTTACTAACAAACTGTAAAGTTACACTAAAACAGAGAATATAATTTAACAAGAAATTTGAGCTAATGCTCACAAGACGCGCAAAAGCCTATAGCAGTTCCAGTTCAGTAGTTTGCTGAAAATTTGGATGTTCGCGTTAGGTTAATATACAAATACCAAATTCTCTATCTGGATCGCATAACGACAGTTCCGTGGTGCCACTTTGTGAATGATATAGACTTGTGTTGCAGCCCGAAATTGCCAAAAAATCCATAAAACCCCCTATTTTGGCGTTCAAGGTCATTCAAGATCATTGAATTCGGCGCCAATCGAGAGCCAGTGTACAACTTCTTATTAGTGATTAATAGTAACCTAGGCCCTATTTCGCATCGTTATTGAGATACAGCAACTTATTGGCCAAAAAATCGCACATTTTGCCCACTCCCCTCTCATTTAGCACCCTCGTTCAAGGTGACCCCCTTAAAATTTATGGATAAGCTTTACGGTTCCTTCCAGGCAGACGATGGTAAAGATTTGGTGATCCTATCTTGCACCGTTTTTAACTAATCCACCCGTGTGATGGACAGACGGATAGATGGACAGACAGAATTGCGATGGCTAAGACACGCTGAAAGCAGTAGCTGCTTTCGTGCGTAACAAAATGCACTGTGCAATAAGTTATTCTGAGATTTTCTTAGATTCACCATCAATAACAGTTTTGCTATTTTACCCTCAATCAGTTTCACTACACTGCTCATACAGCTGTATATAATCTCAGTACGTCAGTAAGTGAAACAACGACGACAACTTTTGACTCCATGCATGGTGCATGTATAAAAGACTGACTGCAAGATACTCAGTGTGACGCAATCATCGGCTGAAAGCCAAACTCAGAACACTGATAAAAAACAAACAAATTAATGCAGCCCCTCGTGTTACGTTAATTTCCACACACACACATGCACACACACAGATCACACGCAGTTATCAACAACAGACTTCACAGTAACACGTTCTACGAGCATATGATACGCATTTATAAACAACAATCGGTTGTGTCGATCGACCGACAAAGATACAATTAGTAGTTCTAACAGCTAACGCTCGAGTATATCTATCATCCATTTCCTGCACTGAAAGAAAGATTCCAGAACCAACTGGAAAAATCCCAGCAAGCGAAAATTCTGCACACTGATTCTCCTCGCAACTTTGCAATCGTGGATACTGTTTCGCGTAAAGCCTGCTTTCCATCCAACGCAACGCACCCAATGCAAAAATAGACACCGCTTCCATCCTTGCATTTTGGCTACTGTGTCAGTTGCGCTCATTGCAAACTTGCTGACGTGCTTCTCTATTGCATCGGCTGCACAAAAAAGTACACAAGAGCCTTGCACTGCGTACATTGTACTGGATGGAAAGCAGACCTGATGGACAGAGAGCATCAGACTGAAGGACATGATCAGCTGTCTCTGCTAGAAGTCAGTTCCGCTGTCCGTGGAGTCATAGTCCTGTGATCGGCTTGACTTATACTTCGCTGTGCGGATTATCTCAAGCTTCTTGCGAGCAGACTCCAACTCTCGCTCCTTGATCAAAATGTCCTCCTGAGCCGTTATCAGCTGCACCAACAAATACAAACAAACCTAGCTAACAACTAACCAACTAGTTAACTAATGCCTATTAACTAGAATAACTCGTAATTATCAGAGCCACAGAAGAGACGACACTACACGACTGTCGCATGCACAGGCTGCATTATGCGTCTTGTCCATCTGTCCGTCTGTCTGTCTGCCTGTCTGTCCTGTACAGCTAACTCAAAAACTAAGAAGCACAGTAAGAACACAATCGGGCGTGAACATTCCCCAAGGTAGAACTAACCAGTGTTCCACCAATTCTCGGTTCAAAACGTCAGGAAAATCAAACATATCTCATGTAATCGCGACTTGTGCAGCAAGTTACCCAATTCACTGTCAGTGTCTGAAACACTCAGCAATAGGATGTACCAGTCAGCACTCGGCGCTGATGGCTTTTGTTGTCACAGGCCACGGGCCACGTCTGCCAGAAGCAAAGTTCTAGGAACACTCACAGCGGACTGCTATTAGAGGCCTGGCCAACTAAACACTTTCTATAACCTAGCAGTGTTTACGCCTTCTTACTGGCCCACCAAGAGCCATTGGGCATCAGAGTCAACAGCCTTATCCCTGAGTGCTGATGAACTGATAAATTTACTTTTTTGCTTATTAGCAAACCAACAGTATCAAAATATTAGCAAGTGAACTGAGCTAAAACAGACAAGTACGCAAGCGACCTGTCTATTACTACAACTACAACTACAACTACAACTACTAGACCACTACAACTACTACCAGTAGTCTGACCTGTGCCATGCTGCCGACCATTCTCTCATCGACAGTAACTGACTCATCATCCTGTGTGTAAGATGAGGAAAAGCTGTGAACTTTCTGAGCTTCCTGCACCAGTGCCTCAGTAGCTCGTTTCACCGCATTGCCTGCCGCCTACACCATCCAACATCATCATAACCATTACTATTAGCTATCACTATCATCAAGTAACATTACAGAGTGGTTCAAATGCATGTACAAAAGCATGAAACGAATTCAAACAAACTGAACTGGACCTGCTTTGTACATTATGCGAAATGAATGGAAATGAAATGGACCGAACAGATAGTTTATTTGCTTTGTACCATCCGTGCACTGCAACCAAAATGAACTCAACTGCACTGATATACTGGGTTCCCTGTCAAATCTAGACTAACAAAACTTGAACCACTACACATAGCCTAACGGTTGTGGATGAGTTCCAAGTTTACGGGGATGGATGGGGATAGGGATGAACTATTATCCCCGTGCAGCTCTCTACTCCACACAGAACTCAGCAGTAAGCATAATGTCCAACCTGTCTAGTATATGAAAGCCACATGCCAATCCAAATAATGGTCCATTGTTGATCAAGCACAAATCGAATTAAAAACAAAATCTTTTCATTGGCAATAAATATGATCAAGACCAGTAGCATCAAACATTAATAACCTGCAGTCGTCTCATGGCTGAAGAGTTAGGATCCGCCTTGACTTTACATGCAACCAACAGCTGAGCCGTAGAGCTGGCAACCTGCTTGGCGGATGATATCAGTTTCTCCTCCGTAGCCTGGCCTTGTACCAGAGCATTGGCCGCATCACAGAGATTGTGAGTAGCTGCCGCCACCAGCCGAGCCTAGAACAACGACAACTACTATTACAACAATTACTACTACAACTACTAGGCTATACTAGCAGTAGTAGTAGCCTGGTTTTGTACCATAGGATTGGCCGTGTCACAGAAATTGTGAGTAGTTGCCGCCACCAGTGAAGCCTAGCAAACAACAACAACTACTACTACTACTATTACTACTAAAAGACAAAGAGTACTAGCATCAAACATGAGATCGGTAACAAAAGCATGAAGCTGAATAAAATAACCATCAATCAATGTCATATGAGTCAAAAGCACGTAAAAAATGTAACAATAAAAAAACACAGAAATACCTGGAAAAAGTGATGATGATGAGGTAATACATGTATTATTAACAACAAATGTTAGAAATAGGAAAACAAATGCAAAATGATCAATATACAATAAAGTATGCAATAATTAATTAGCTCACGAGACTACGTACAGCAGATATGAGTCCCTGTGACCACTGACTGTCCTCGTCAACATTTGCCGACACAGCACCAATCTACCACAGATTACACAATACTCATACAGATGCCATTTCAGAAATAACAACATACTACTACCAGTAGTTGTACCAATATTTTCAGCTTTCAAATTCACAGCAACATCATTTTTCCAGAATAAATCAAACTTGGGCTGCTGGAAATAGTCAGAGCACAAATTGTTACACATTTCATTTTACATAATCTAACCACTTCTTTCTTGGGTCATGCCCAACCTATCCAACAAGTTCACAACTTTTCGAGTTACCTTGGATACAAACCAACAGAACCCCCAAAATTACACCGTAGAAACAAAGCAAATCAAGCAGAACCTTTCCCTCAGAAACAAGCTCTCTCTGTGCTACAGAAGCTGCCTTGACAAGCGCCGCTGTCGCTGCTGCGATTGACTTTGCTGCTCCAACGATTTGCTCCTCGAAACTCAGACCTTCGTCCACTGGCTGAAACACCACTCAAATACATCACATGAGATTCAGTGGAGTTACTGTTAGAACTGTGAAAATTAACGACTGATTAATCACATGATAAAATGCTTAATGTTGAAAGATTTTAATGACTAATACTATTTCAATGGTAAAAACCTTTGCTTGTAGTCATGTTACTAACAAAGTAGACACTAGATAAAGTAACAGGCATCTGATTTAAAATTATAATCACTTTCTCCAGAAAACGTGAATATTTTAGTCAATCTACAAAACCAGATAAAACAAGCACTTACTAATCGCGGCTCAGTGAGTTTGTGACATCTGTTAGCTGAATTAACGATTAATTAATCGTTAGTTTTGAATCATAACTACTGACTAGCAATGGCAATTGTCCAAGAAAACCTATCAGCAACTTCATAACTTCTACAAATGAACAGGTTTAAAGTGGCAACCTTGGAGACTTGGACACGTGGCTGTAACTGTGAGAGTTTGCGAGCAGCGGCTTCGATGGAGTTGGCAGCACTGATGAGTTCACTCTCTGCCACTACGGTTGGGTCGTACGGGTCGACCCACTCTGTACCTGTTACATATACAACCACAGCGATACAGTATGACAATCAATTAACAAGGCTGTCAATCGGCTGGTTGGTCGGTCAGTCCATCTGTTTGGATAATCATTAGCCAATAAATTTGTTGAAAGATAACAATCTTCAATTCATAGTTAAAGTGCAAGTTGCATCATTTTACATAACTGTTATAAAGCGCTAACTGGCTTAATAAAATGCTAATTTGTCGATATTCATTAATCTTCTGGCTGCTAATACATCCTAAATACCCTAAAAATAGTGTTTAAAGTACTCACTTTTCTCTTTTCATGACTTTGGCCATATTCGGAACTGTGACGTCACATGCAGGAGGCTTGCTAACTAGCTTTATTGCCTTGAGGTCAAGTGCAGCTTAATTTATGGGCAAATAGCCTCAAAAAAGCCCAAATTTTCCATCAATAGTTAACCCACTAAAAAACCACAACATTTCAGCACATCATTAATTTTACAAATCGCACACCTCTAGTAGTGAACAGATAAACAATGATGTAATTTCTGATGTCACCTATGCATCATTACTTGCACTATAAACTCGACATTATTCTGAGTAAAACTGACGAATTTACTATGTTTTCAATGTGAATGTCAGTTTGTCAACAAAGCATCCTGAAAGTGACGTCATCAGTTATTGACACGTTTGGGTATGTTAGGCTGGCACAACATGTTTCTTCAAAATTACTTTAAAGTGATGTTTTCATTCCACTGAATCAGCGTATTACTAATTAGTGTTACATTCTACACATATTTAGCCAATATCGTTTTTTCGTGTGACCTGGCCTTTAAACCACTGAAAACACAGTAATACAAATGAGCTTACATGACAGACAGAAAACACATAATTTAATTTTATACTTATATTGAGAGCTTGTATCAAATACTGCACTGTACTGCAGTTAGCGCATAATGATGTCAAACATAAAACTAGAAGGCGCTCGTGAGAGTGCATATTTCTGCCAAGTGAAGTAATTTAAACACTATTCCTACTACTAGTGCTACCACACAAAGATCTCAGAGATATCTCTTGTACAAGCCCAGCTATAGCCCATTTTGTCCCACATTTCTTTGCCATTGCAACAGGGATCATTAAAGAGTAAATACAAGGAAAGGGGAGGCAGAAGGAAAAACCGCTTTGCGACAGGGGAAGAGAAGGAAAAGTAATAACAGCATGCCAGCGTTTAGTGCTTGCACTGTAGAATGACGTCATTGGTATTATGACGTCACTCCATCGCCACTGCATTATGAGTCATCATGCACACAGATGGACAGACGGACAGAATCGCTCAATTACTTAATCTTCACCAATGTTCACTACGTTAACTATGGCAGAGATAATTATAGTTACTGAAAAATGCACATATCACAGAGTGCCAGATTATCAGTTAAAATTATCCCAAGTACACATCTAACATCTAGCTCAGTTATATCAAAACTTCCGCCAACTTTAAAACCATCTACATCATGTATGCAACAAAAAGTTGAGAACATAAATTATAAGGCAAATAATCAAAAGCAATGACTGTGACTGGATGACAAACACAATAAAGAACAAAACAAATTATGTATATTAAGCTATTTTCCGGAATTTAATCAACACACAATTATAACATATTCAGCTAAAAAGTAACTGCGATGTCAGTTACACTCACAACCAGTATAAAACAACAAAACAAATCTGAACAAAACAAACTAAAAATTGACACAAAACACGTACAGAAAAATATAAAATTTCGAAAAAAACATTCAAAATGAATAACACGAAATAAAGTAAAACAAGGTGTGCAATAATGGTCAGATAATTAAAAAGCCTTACATGTAGCACCCTGTAGTTCTGAACAGTCAAGCCAGCATCAGCCAATCAACAAATACATGGGACATTAAACAAGGTGCATACGGAAAAAACTACCAACAAACTGTTAAACAGCGGACAGAAGCAAATGTTTCACAAAAATTGTTTGATTGCAAAAATGTCTTCAAGAATCATCAGAGATGACATGCAAATCAACAGGCTGCAATCTTATAAGCCTGATCAGTTACTCTATTCATAATCTGACTGGAAAAAGCCACATAGCAGCAAGTCGAAAACAGGATCGGGAATGTGAAATCAAACAGAGGGATCAACAAGAGTAACGAGCATACATACAACAACAATGCATTGTATATACACAAGTTAAGTTTTAAATTTAATGGCATTTAGTTTAAATTTCAGGAAAAAAATACTTAAAAGTACAGGCACAAAGTATGGGACATCGTCAGCTTACAGACAGTAAGTAAGCAAGTAAGTTCTATTGTTTCAACAGTGGACAAATATCAACATCTGCACCAACTAATGACACAGACACGTGTGACATATTTAATGGCACCAGTACATCAAAAGCCCACACATACTGTGCAAAACAAAGTGCTAAGTTCTAAAACAGTACTTTACGTAGTTTCAATGTCCTACCAAAAACGAATAAAGCCAAAGCACTTTGCTAATATCTACAATACGAAAAAGCCAGCTGGATTATCGAGGTATTCCAAAAAAGCACCCAACATCTAGTTTCTAATTCCATCCAATTTCAAGAGTGCACCACACAAAACAGAGCCAGAACCATATTGCTAATAACTACCATACCGGGTAGGAAAAAGCCAGCAGGATTATTAAAAGTAAGCATCTAGTTTTCTAATTTCTAATTTAATCTAAATCTAATTTCAACAAAGAGTGCACTACAACAAATAGCTTGCGATGAAAAATCGCCAAAATCGAACAGCGTGCAGCAAAAAATGCAGACATATTTTCACATGTACACGAGATGAAGTCTCATACGAAAAAAAATACTACTGGAAAATACATCTGTGCTCTAAAAGAAATTGAATCACACGATGGTACACAATGCTGTGGGGTGACACCATGCAGACAGTTCGCAGTGCGCAGAATGTTACATAATTAGCAAGAAACAATAATACCTCCGTGGCAATCTGAAATGCAGCACACAACTAATTAGCTGGTTGTTAGCATGGAGCAATTTCAGTCCGATTAGTGATTAGACAGAACAGAATATCAAAAACAACCACAACACGCCTGGCTTATTAGCAACACTATTCACACTCAGTGATGGTGTTAAAATTTTGGGGCTATGAGAAGACTTGAGCGAAGAGCCGAGATCGAGATGCTGCTGACACTGAGTTACCAAAATGTGGTTGTGGTACAAAAATTCTGAAATAGCTGAGGGAAAGTGGGGCAGGTTTGACTAACATTTGGAAAAGAAGTTTAGCCTCCCTAACCCCATAGTTGGCGCCATCTGCACCTAGAAAAACCCTAACCTCAACATTTTGAGCTGAAACTTGTTATACTGGTTACTCATGCCCTGGAAAACATAAGCATCAATTGTGGTTTCTCGATGCGATTTGTTTTCCTGTTAAGAGCCTGCATGAGACACAACAGGCAAGATTGTTACTAAGGCTAATTAGGATGGCCAGTCAAATGAGATTAGGCTAGCTCATGCTAGTGGTTACTGAGCTGAAAAATAAACAAAATAAACTAATATTAAACACAGAAAACTGGGCAGGATGTTAAACAGGCCAGCGGTGTGTCGATAACAAATTCAAGTGATAGTTCATCACACCTGTGTCAGTTGTGTAAGTACATTGTGTCAGTTTCACTCATCAATCAAACTCAACCGTCAGTCACAAAAATAAAGAAGCAGGTGTACTTATGACCAATGCAATTTAACCAAAAACAAAAACACGGTGATAACAATCACACAGCAGATGTTGGAGACTGACCTTTTATAGCTTCCGCAGCTTGAATGATTTCGGTCATGGTTGCAGCAACGTTCTTTGACAACGTCACCAGCTTCTGCTTGTTATCTGCTGTTGGTCGCTGGATTATCTGACATACGATATCAAAACATTTTCAGCATTGTTGTTCTCCAATGCTGTCAATGCTACTGCTGCTAGTACTAGTTCTGACCTTTGCTTAATTCAAAAATTTTGTACTGAAAAAGAGCCGGTTTCTTTTTCTCCCAGTTAACTAGCTAACCATCTTTTTATACTAACTAAAGGTTTAACTTTGCACACATTTCTTAACACTTCTATAACGTTACCAGCGACTTAAATGCAGGTGTTCCACAAGAATGACTGTTATTGGACTGACCCTTGGACATACTACCATATACAATCACACCGTTGGAATTTGCAGCACTTTGTTATGATGTTAGTTGCCTGGGTCCCCTGGTGTTTGAGGCTCTAGGCCCAGGACTATTGGATAAAGAAACCTGGCTAGTGCATTTCCTGCCACCCAATCAGAAGCATCAGACCAAAGGAATATGAGACAAATGAGTGAACAATAAAAACAAATTAAAAGAAGAAAGTGGAAGAACAATGCACAGCAGAGAGCAGCAGCCAGTACTCACTATGTTGACTTGTTCAAGGAGCTGTTTGTACGCCGCAGCACAGTTGTTACCAGCCATGAGAACACGACGTTGTAAGGCAGGGTCATCTACACCAGCTGCAGCACTCTACAGAACATAGAAGTAGTAATATAGTCAGGTAGTGGTAATAGTAACAGTTTAGTAGTTGTTGTCACTGTAGTTGTAGTAGTAGTAGTAGTAATAGTAGTAGTAGTTGTTGTTGTTGTTACCTGCCAATAGAACATGACATTGCAAGGCAAGGTCATCCACAGCAGATGCAACACTCTACAGAACACAGTAGTAGTAGTCAGATAGTACTAATAGTAGCGACAGTAGTAGTAGTAGTAGTAACAGTAATAGTTGTTGAAATTGTTGAAGTTGTAGATTTAGTAGCAGTAGTTGTTGATTATTGTTGTTGTTGTTATCGTCATGAGCCAAGAGAACATGATGCTGTAAGGCAGGGTCATCCACACCAGCTGTGGCACTCTATAAGAACATAGTAGTAGTTGCGGTAACTGTTGTTGTGGCTTTATTGTGATTACAGTCTAAGTATAGTCTTAGATATATTCTGAAGGTTTTATGAGTAAAATGACCTGCTAACCACATCATCCAACATAAAGACTGTACACTGTACTAGTCAGTGCTCAAAAACTCTGGAATAATCTACCTAATTTCCTCACGATCAAACTTATAATCTGAAAATCTAATACCGGCTTTCCACCACCACTGAATTGGTGACAATTATTTTAATTTCAATAAAACTAACAGCAATAATTGTTCAAGCAAAGCATGCTTTCAGAATTCAGATGCAAATAATCACCATTTTTCACAAATGTAGTTTTACTGCAAAAAACAATGACAGATAAATAAATAGACAGATACTTCACATGCAGGTTGTTCTGAAAACTGTGTGCTGACCTTGAAAGCAGGAAACATGTTAAAGATGACTTTGTGACCATGTTAGTAGCAATAAGAATAAAATACATTACGTTCAATATTTTTCAGGCAAAAAAAAAGACGGCAGAAAGTGAATTTAACAATGCAGCCACGAGGTTAACCTTGCAAGCATGAAGCAGATCAAAGATGGCTTTGCGGCCCATGTTAGCAGCAGCTATGACATCGTCCTGTCGGCCCGAGTTGCCTGCAGCCACTGCTTTGGCTGTAGCCGTTGTGATCGGCTTAGCATATCTCATCAGCTCATCAGGACCAATCTTCTTCTCCACACGATCTGCTGCCACGTATGACTGCACAGACAATTCCACAAACACACAATGGTTTGATATCTGTTTTAAGTTGCTTGCAACTCATTTCTGCCACTTTAGTGTTTTCTCTAATGTGACACAACAGCAACAAACAAAACTAGATAGTCAAATCTTTTTAAGTCTCCTCAGGCTTTTAGTACATCTGTCATTGTACACCGAGAGTATCACAGTAATAAACACCAAAAACAGTATTATCAGCGTACTTGATCATGCTTTGACCTTCATCTGCAAGCTTTCAAACCTAAAACCACCGCTGCAAATCTGTTGAAAAATGCACCACTGACATAAGTATCGTGGAAACAATATCACAAACTGACGAACAAAAGGCATAAAAATGCAACTGCTCTGGAATGGCCTAACAGTGGCAAGAGCATAATAAGAAAAAAAAACCAGGTGACCAGACTGGGTCTAAAATGACATAGACAGTCCTGGTTCACACAAACTGGGAACAAACGAACAATGTACGTCGATAGTGCAATTAGTCAACTAACTGTGAAAAACTGGCAATTGAAACAGTGCGTGTGCAGATGTCATTTTATGTGCATTACCCGCATTTCCTGTCCAATGGCTTCGATGGCAGACTCCAACGCCTGAGTGCCGCGTGCTGCTTCATCTTCGACTGTTTTGACTGTCTTGAGTAGAGATGTCACGTTTGTCACCATCACCTACTCACACAACATTGCTGTGTGTAACACTGGCTTCAGGCTGAGCTATTGAAATAATCTTACTTACAAACTTATCGGTTGGATGCATGACCAGAATGGCTGACATGATACTAAAAGCTCTATGGCAACATCAATATTACCGATACATTCATTGGTAAATGCATGGCATATTTCAGTCAGTATTTTTGCATGTTCAATGTAATGTAAATTGAGCATAAAGCAGGAGGCTTGGAGAAAATCCGTGATTCAGTATCATAACTTATAGTGCTCATACTTTTTGGTATTTTTTCACCCGAGTATTTCAATGTGTATTCGGTTATTGAACTTTTCGGGTAATTACATTACAACATACTCCCCATGACACCTCCCTAACATGTATCACTCATTCCACCTCACCAGGCAAAACGGCATCCCACTTTTCCAAATAATACTGTGAATACGGAAAATCTATGCACTCAAAACTACTTCTACACTTATTTAATAGTTTATGAGAATGCCCATTCTGAGCATTAATAATTTTCACCTGTTGTATTATATTCAATGTTTGACATTGGGCATATTGAACCAAAGGCCTAATTCACAGAACTTCCTAGAACTTCTCTTAAAATTTGTCTAAGTTTTTCGTTGGTTCGTTGTCTAAATTAGCATTGTCATAGGATTATCATAAGTGTGTAATAACTTTGTTATATGCTAGTGTCATAAAAAATCATGCTGTCATGATATTCTCCTAAGACACTTTGGTAAATGACGCTCCAGAATCTGATAGAAAGTAACAGAAACCTTTGCAGTGTCTTTGAGGCTGGTCATCGTGGGGTCGTGTGATGACTTGCCAGAAGCGTTCTTAGTAGCAAGAATCAAATCACTGAGCGCTGAAGCCACGTCCTTCACTGCATTGATCAGCAATACCTGGCACAAAAACATGATGATGCAGAAATATAATATACAATATAATACACAATGCAGCATGTATATACAGGGTGAGACAGACATGAAACACTAAAAGCGTTCTTATAGCAAGGATCAAATCACTCAATCTTTCATCATATAGCTACCAAAAATTTGTTATCTGACATTTTATGCAACGTTTTACTAATTTTGTATTGTATGGTATATTTTTGTACTGTCATTTGGCACAATCCAGGTTTATGGCTACTATAATACTGTACTGAAAATTCATTCAGTCTTCACTCATCCACCCATTCATTAATTCATTCACCAATATCTGCTACAGCTGCAATAACCTGAGCCTCAGGTTGTTCAGAGCCGAGTGACGCTGCTCCGTGCTTGACGCAGTCAGCAAGGCGAGTGATGGTCATGACTGCATTCTGAGCAGCACCTGCCAGTTGCTCCTGATTACTAGCCGCTCCGGCTACCAACGTCTTTGTATCCTCAACCAGCGCCTTCGCTGTCTTCAGAATGTTCTCTCTACATGCACAAATCAACACATGCAATTAAGACACTAACAACACAAGGGTGTTGAGAACATGATACATTGCAACTGACTGCTAAACCACATCTCCAGAGCTCTCTTGCTTACTCACTTTCTGGGTTGGTGGTGTGGCGTAGTGGTAACGCATTTCGTTCGATCAATAAAGTTACTCTATGCTGGGTCGGGTTAGTAATTGGATGGGTGACCGCCTTCGGGCAGGTAAACCATTTCGGTATGTAACCAGCCGCCTAGGTCAACTCAGCCTTCCATCACTCTGGGGTAGGTAAATCAAGTACTGGCCTATCTGGCTGGGGTTAAGGCAGGGCGTGTTCACCTGCGTCGGGTGGCAGGTAACACTCTCTGATCCCATATGGCAGATGACGCTCTGTAGCTCTGGAATGGGCTTCCATTAAGAGCTATAACACCACCACCTTTACTTACAGAACAGAACTAAAAGCACTGGAGAGCACAAAACTCCGAGGAAACTTTTCACTCCCAGTCACAATCCGACTTACAATAATGAGCTGTACTGCCACCAAAATCTATGGATCGAAAATCAAAATCTATTCACGACTTTCTGAGTAATTATGCACACCGAAAGGCAGACAGACAAACACAAACAAGCAAAATTTTTCAGGTTCATTGGAGTCAGATGACTGTCCACATATTTATAGAAAAAGATCTGGAGAGTATGCATCACATGCAAGATGACCAAAAGATCTATTCGACGCCAAGAGAAGAAAATCAAACAATAAGGTTCTCAACAAAATGACACGTGGTAACGTTGTGCACTCCACTATTTGAGGCCACTGAAACGAAATTTTTCTGCAACATTTGGTGTCACAAAACTACATCATGTCTCAAAAAAAACAGTCAAAATTGTTTTTAGCATATTTTTGTCAAATTTCCACCAATTTTGATAATTTTTGGCACAAACATGGCCAAGACGATATTATTATGTAGAATGCATTCATTCACCATCTCACCTAATTTATGTCAACGTACTACCATGTGAAACAGATGCTCCAAATTGTTACATTACGCAGCAATTATTTGTATTAGATGGCTCACCTTTGCAATCAATTCGACAGAGGATGCGACGTGGTTTAATAATTTTGAGGTATTAAATATTTATGCTGAAAACAGCAGACAACAAAATAGCTGGCTGATGAGCTTAAAACACGTCTAATCGATGAGTAAATGCATTTGATCAGTCGATCGTTGATTCTGTTATCAGCCATTGGCGTTGAATCTAAGCCATTGCATCTTTGTATGCGGAGCACACTTTGGCACAAATTCTAATTTGCGAGCGAGTTGTTACAAAAACTTATAATTCTGTTAAATAATTCACATTTTAGTGTATTTTGTACCTAATTAACTCGTTACAGTGTTTACTTGAGACAAAAGCTCAGCATTATGAAACAATCTGGAGCATCTAAGTTTCACATGGTAGTGTATTGACAGAAATTAGGTGAGGTAGAAAATGAGTGCACTTAACATAACTTCGTCGTCTTAGCCATCAAAGTGCCAAAAATTATTAAAGTTAGTAAAAATTTGACAAAGTTATGACAAAAACAATTTTGACTGTTTTTTTCTGAGACACAATGTAGAATAAAAAGGCCATCAGGTGTTGAAATGCTAAACAGTATGTTTAGCTATTTCAAAACTTGACACAGTGTATTACACAGAACTTACAGAGACCTGGCATATACAGTGCTTACAGTGCATTCCATGGAAAACTGTAAGAAATGTTAATGTAATAGTATTTGCCCAACAACAGAAAAACTGTTCCTCAGAGATGCTGAGGTGTGCAAAGGTAAGTAAGTTCTAGCAAAATAAGCACATAAATAAATAAGCAAGTTCAGAAACTCACAACGGCACCAAAATCGCAAACACTGCAACAGCAGCGTGAACAGTAACTGCGAAAAATGCATAAATGCATTTAATATAAACTTTTGCCTCTTAGTAATAAGCCACTATTGTTAAGCATCACAAAAGGCAGACTGCCGCAACTTTGACAAAAAACATAAACTTTAACAACTAGTAATATGTAGAAAATACGCACTGAATAAACGTGCATGTCAGCATGCAATTAATTCTTAATTGCACAACCAATGTGATTGAAAAATCAATCACTTTACAACCAAACACAATAACAACATTAACAATCATATCACAAAAACACACAGATAACAGACACAACAATGATACTATTATTATCATAACTGCGCGCTGGTGCTGCTATCACATGTAATGGCCTCAGTACTAGGTTTAACATACACTTACTTGACAGCATTATGATGCTCATCAGGACCACTGGAACAATCACAATTTCATAACACTAATAACTGCAGTCTTCAGACACTGCACAATATAAACTATTTTCTGCCACTACTAAATGTCGTGACATCTGTCAGAATAACCGAGTTCCACTATTTTCAATGATCTCCACTTCATCATTCATTAAGAACAAATGCAGAGTTTCATGCACCATTTGTCAGCATATCCTTTTCAATACTCTCGACACCACACTCTACATGCAACTTGAGCCAACTTGAAAACAAATGGTACATGCAGAAGCCAATCGAATGATGAGTAAACAATGCAAAAAACACTTTATTCTCTTTACAGTCATAAATCAGGAAAATGACAAGAAAAGCAGATATGCTGTAAGTTTAGATTTAAATTCTGACAGTTTGTAATGAAGTCACTTTTGATGGTAAACTGTTCCATATTATTCCTAATGCTGCAACAGGCAATGCATCGCCACCAATGCTAGGAGTGCACAACATTACAAGGTGTCATCTTGTCTCCAAATAAGCTCACAGAGACTACTAAGCTAAATAAATGCATCAAATTACAACCCATATTAGTTAAGATGAAAAATCCATTGGCAAACAAAAATCATGCCATGAAAACGTAATTGCCAACATCTAGGCTGCTTCGTGAGCAAGATTAGATTACACAAAAAAACAACAGGAAAATTTAACTGAAATTTTCAGTGAATGACAGACTTAAACAAACTCAGAGATGATTAAATTTTGGTGGTGCTGCCAGCATGCACACACAACGGAAAAATTTACGTAGTCCTGGTGGAGGTTTGTGGCCTCTGACTGCCTTTCTAGTTCTACGGCTACACTCCCAGTATATCTAGCACTATTTCTGCAGTAATATAAAGGACGGACAACTCCACAGGTGCACTAAAGCGTGATCAAACAAACAACAGTGTGAGTCAGACAACCGATTTCAGCCAGTGTGAAATAAGTGTCGGTTGAACCACTTTCTGGAGTGAACAAGCTTGTTTAATGCTCAGTTATCCCGCTCCAGTCTGTAGTCTAACATACAGTAATAAAGGTCGTAATCTAATGAATTTAGACCGCTAATAAGGTGCAGCATTTTTCTATAGACTGGCAGTTGTATAAAGGAAGTATCGTTGGTGTGTACCTGTGATCAGAGAACAATTCTTCGTTGTCAGCATTCAGTGAGCCGGCCGTAGCAAACATGATAGTAGTATCAAGATCGCCAATGATGCCACTGACTGTACTGGCGGCATTGATACAAGCCTGAGTGCCTCGTGAACCGGCTTGCAGCGCCAGCAGCACATTGGACACCTTCACAGATGTACGACAATACACAATAGAACACTGCGCCTCAGATTCAGCTTGCTGACTTTGTGCGCCTTATAAATTTCTATATTATTATAATGTCCAATTCAGTCAGTAATGGCCTCTCAGTACTGTACTGAAATTGTGAAACTTTTTCTTGCTTTTCTCTTTTTTCTGCTTTTTTACTGCACCTGTCCTAGTCTGAATATAAACATTCTACAGCACGTAATTTAATGCATAGCCAGACGACCTGACAACGTGTGGCGATCCAGCACGCTTAGCCTCAAGATTAAACTGGACCTCTACACCTCCCTCACTGTCTCTACAGCCATATACGCCAGCGAGACTTGGAAGAGTACAGCTAGAATATGTCAGCAGCCGGACGTCTTTCACCAGCGCAACTTACGGAAGATTCTGGGCATTACATGGAAGGACCACGTGACTAACATGGAGGTGCTAAGCCAGACCGGGCAGCGAAGATTACAGGACATTGTAGCAGAGAGACAACTTCGGATGGCAGGCCATATCATCAGGATGCCACCTGGACGACCAGCCAATCACGCCATGTCATAAACCCCTCGTGGTAGTGGCAGACAACAAGGTCGTCCAACGAAGACTTGGCAGTCTACGTTTAAAGAAGACCTGGTGGACCAAGGAGTCAATTGGAACAGCGCCCGGGCTGTGGCTACAAACAGAAGCAGATGGTGAACTCTTGCTGCCCATTGTCCTGTCAAGGACCGGAGGATCTAAGTGCTAAGTAAGTAAGCAAGTAAGACAAAAATAAAACTTCCTTGTGCAAAAAAACCACTTGCACAAAAATTTGACACCGAACACTTTCACACATTTCCTGCCCGTCATCAGCATCTCCTACTGTCACTTATCCAGCTGTATTACATGCTGGATAAGAAAATTACTAGCTACTATTCTGTTTTATGAAAGCTAAGGATAATAATGATGTGTGGTGAAAAGGTTGTAAGCATGCAATAATAAGCTACGTACGTTTTCAAGGACTTTCTTGGCATGCTCAGTAAGATCGCGTTTGGCGAACGCATCCGAAGGGTTACACTGAAGGTTGCCGGCATCACGCACCAAGTCAATGCAGCTCCTGCCCAGCTGCTGGATGCTTGTCTTTATACGACCTCCGACCTACCATTAACAGTGCACACATCATTCTTGCACAGTCTACTGCACATTCTAGTACATTTCCAGTACATTGTAATCACAATCTACCAGTTCATCTGAAACAAACCAACACCAACTTTAACCAAAGACTCAGACTGTGTGCATAGATAACCCATCTCAGTGCCTCAGATTCAGATTTCGTTTACTTACTTACTTATATTCACTAATAAGCTGGCAATGCCATTGCCTAAGAACATCCGTGAGGACAATGGTGGCAGCCCGTGGAAATGACTATGCTCCAGTTCGAGTGATGCCTGTGACAATGATGATGCATGAGATGGGTGAAATCTTGCAGTAATAGTGTCATTATGACAGCAGTGCTGATAAACGCTGTCAATTAGTATCACTGTGCAGTATTCGATTGTGTTTGATGTACCTGAGGGTTAGCGCTGGCAGCAACAGCTCCACGGCAGTCACCAGCCAGTGCAGTGTAGTCACGAGTCATACTGTTTGCAAGCGTTCCGAGCTCCTGGACATTGTTCACCGACTTGCTCATCTGTCAGAGCATCAACACACGTCTAACATATCGCCATCATGTCATTATTACGTGTTACAATTACAGCAATGACTCTATATCACCGCATAGAAAAACAGTGCCACTATTACTTCCATTACGACTACACCACTTTGAAGACTGATTTGAATCATCCACTCATTTTCAGACATTAACAAACAGAAAATGTACAAAACATTTGGCCATGGATATGACGTAGAGTAAACTGTAAGTCTTTTCTGGCACACTCTCAACTTTTCTTAAAAAAGCTCACAGTGCACAGCTTACGATATATTTTGTTGTTATTGCATCAAACTTTCTAATCTTTTATCAGATTTATACGCTGCACCAGTTGCGTGGAACAGTCTGCCACTGTCACTTCAAGAACTATCTGACACTGCGTCATTCAAACAAAACTTAAAAACTTTACTGTTTCAGCCAGCTTTTTACCTCTGAGTAGTTTTTACTTTTTGAACATTATCCTTAGGTTTTATTTTAGTTTTTAGGTGTGTTGTACACCACTAGTCACTTTTGTAAGTGGTTATTTTTTGATTGATTGATTGATTGATTGATTATAGTATCTAACATCATGCAAAAATAAATCCCATAATTCTTACATGACAAAATTCCTGCAGATTCTAGATTACAGAAAGTTGAATTCAACAGCATTTGCACCTACCATTTCCTGAGCCGTGCGAGCGATCTGCTTCGCCAGTCTGACGAGGTTCGTCTGATAGTCAACAAATGTTGTGTCTTCTCCGATAGAAGGTCGTTCATCAGTCTAAACATACAACAAATACAACTGACTGTCACTTCTCAACATCATCAATGAATAAGTAGGTAAGTAAGTAACAATTTATATAGTGCCAAAATCTCAGAAGATTGAGCTACTTTGTTACATATTGCATCATAAAAATAATGATAATACTGAAAGCATAATTTAAATACACATCTCATCATTAATATTGCAATTATACAAGTAATTATTTTAGTATACTCTGATGATGTTGCTAAAGTGATATGAGAAATTGCTGCTCTAGCATTATCACCTAATGTTCATTTTGGATCACAAGAAAAGTAGCACTAATTACTACTTAGTTATTACATGTATGTTAACAAAAACACTGTAGTAACATGATAAACAAAATAATATCACTCTTTGTTAAGACACTGCATCTCATAAAAACAGAAAACTTACTTCAGCAACTGTCTCAAATGGGTGATCAACAACAGGTGTTATAAATAACTAACAGAATTACACAGTATACCATCACAGGCTGCGCGGTAGCGCAGCACTGTTGTGAGGGTGACCAGCCTTTTCAATAGGAGAACCCACAATGTCAGAAGAACTTTGCTGACTGTGTAATAGTAAAGTTTAAATTATTAAATTGCGATTTGTGCTGTTTTATATCTACAACCACGATGTCACCCTTACACTGTAGCCTATATAAACTGAATAGTTTTTACATAATTAGTCATAAAAACAATACATCAAACTCTTGTCCATGTCTTACCCAATTATTGGCCAATATACAAAATTCTTTTACTCTTACACTCGACAGAGCATTTGCTATAAAAAGACGTCAAGAGATCGCACCACATACCCGTGCTATGGCCTTGGACAAGTTGTCAACAAGAACAGTAACAATGCCGGACGATGCCGCAGTATCTTCCACAGTTTGAATCAATTCCAGCAACATCTCACGAGCTCCATCAGCAGTCTCATCAACAGCTGCATGGGCGTGAGTAGCCTACAACGTCACAACAGACACCAGCTTACACTGCAAGACGGTTTGACCAAAAATGACTTGTGGGAACCCAAACTAATTAGAAATAGCCACTGCTACACGAGGTAATTTTGACACTAATATACACTAACGACACAGACAACAGACAAACTGCAAACAATTAGTAGATTATATCATGAGACATGAAGTACACAGTCTATAAAATCAAAAATAAAATTAAGCAAGAATAATCGCAGCAGACCTTTCTGTTGCCACCAGCCTCTTTGGCAGCAACCATGAGGTTCTGCATGGACTCAATGACGGTCTTGGTCTGGTCAAGCAGCGCCATCTGCAGCTTAGAGCTGACGGTCTTTGATGCACAGCCGACTGCGCCAGTCTTCAATGGCTCCAGGTAGCCAGACGCTGACGCCACCTACGGTTAAATGTAAAAAGATGAAAAAAGATAAAGTCTGGTACTTGCTATATAGCTATTCTGACACGAGACAAACTCAAGGCCATAAGCACTTTACAACCTTGGAAGTTACAGCTGATTGGCTAAGATAATGATACCACAACAAACAGCACGGCTTAAAAAACCGGGTTTTTAAAAGACAACCCAACGGGTTTTATCACCCAGCATGTTTAAACAACTTGACACCTAGGCCATGTCCAGCCTGGCCCAACCCTGCCTGTTTCGTTGCATCTCCATTAGTTGTTTACCAGTTTCCCAAAACCAAGCGTTCCAGACTTGATCATGATCAATTATCATGCAAAACAGAAGACGATCAATCTAAAGGAAGTAAATAATTTACGCTAAATGTTAGAAGTTCAAACATGAAAGCGCGGACTCGGACATACCAGGTGCGGTAAGTTATCACCCTCGCCCTTGGCAGCCATGCGGATCGGATCAATGTGGTCCAGCAGTTGTCGGGCGCTGTTCAACACCTGTTCCTGGTAGCTCTGGATTGACCCGGGGAAGTTGCCACGCAGTCCGCCCTGGCCTGCAGCACTCAGCGACGCTTGGTCCAAGTCATGGATGTAACGACTGATCTGCTGAATTGACGAGTCACACTCGCGATGTCCTGGAGAGTCCTCCCTACAACATTCAACATCGTGATAAAAATACTACTGCTATAACAACGTCAAGTGCTACTACTACTGAGCTACAACTACCACTGCTATGATTGCTGCTGCTACTGTACTGACAAGTCACACTCGTGTTTAGGTCAACTCAGCCTGGCCATCCCTCCAGGGCAGGTAAAACGAGTACTGACCTGCCTGGCTGTTGGTTGGCAAATAACAATGTATGACCACTGACTCTATATGGCAGGTGACATACTGCAGCGGTGTGATGGGTTTGCCATAAATAGCTAGAGCTACCTAGGTATACACATCTTTAACCTTTAATGTCCTGTCAAGTTCTCTCTACAACATCACAAGATATGACAATGACAATGTTGATGATCATTCACATTTTATTTCATACTGGAAACTAATATTTAGCATAAAAGGCATGCAAAAAAGTTATAAATGTCCTTCAGCGCTGTCTCCATTTACATTATAGCTTGTATTCCCTATTGGCATCATCTGCTTATCGTAGCAATGAGAGGAAGCAAGCACAACAAAGTGATGTGAAAAAGTAACCCAAATATAACAAATACCTGATAATGTTCAGAAAAATGCAACATAACAAATGCTGTGTATTGGATACTTAACATGTTAGTGTTAGTTCATATTATAAATACGCTAATTTGATACTCTATGCCGAAGCACGAAAAACAAATTTACTAGTATATTGCCTCAATACAACAAAACAAAACTATTTCAAATTTTTTGTCTGCTGTGCTGTCAATAGAAATTAAAACTATTAGCTAAAAGTAATATTATTATTTTGCATATTTATAATATATATATATCTATGGTATGCTAACACTTTAGTGTTAGATGGGCCATGGAAATGAAGCTAAAGTGTAAAAAGCATTCACCGTGGCTACATTCATCAGGCTACAATAACTTTCTAAGCACCTATTTCTTGCAAAACAGAAACTGTTTTACCTAACAGCTGCGACGAGTCTCTTGATAGCTTCAGAGACAGAGTGTGAGTGGCTGGAGTAAGCCTGGTAAATCGGAGGGTCCTTCGGGTTCATGGCGAGCTGTTTAGCGGCCAGGATCATGTTACATGCTCCATCAATCAGCTCTTTACCGGCGCTCGTGATCGGCTGCTGGGCTCGACGAGCCTTGTCACTGATCTTAGCTGGGACACTCGCAAACTCCGACGATGAAGCGAACGCCGCCAGAACGTCGACAGCTTGGAGCAAAGGTTTAGCAGCCTCGGCACACTTCCGTCGATTGTCATCCGTAAACTCACTGTCCAGCACCTGACAACAGCAAACACTGCATTAGTATTTTGTATTATCAAATCCGCTGAGTAGATTATGCTTTTGGGTCAATGTGTTTGTATCCAAGAAAACTCAAAAAGCTATGCACAGATGTGGCAAATTTTTCTGTGGTTGGACATGGTCCATGAAGAAAAGAGGTTAGATTTTGGTGGCAAAGTGGATTTGTCTGTATAATCTAGTTGGAGGATTCTCTGCCATTACAAAATAGTGCATAAACTGAGAATCCACCGTATCTGCCAGGCAGCAGCACCTATCTCAGTAAAGGTCAAATGGCCCTATGGTTTTACCTTCAGTAAAGAACTGTTCGCCAGCTAGTGAATGTTAAGTAAAGTACCAACGTAAAATTCTGGAAAATGTTAAATAAAAACATTTTACGAGCCAGATGGTGTTCCTGTTGTCCAATCAACACAAGAAAGTCAAACAGAAGCCCTTGACATACTGGTAGAAAAAACTTGTAACCTTTATTGCTCTGACAAGGTTGGCAGTGCTATTTGCAACATCCTTGGCAGACTGGACAAAGTGGCGCTTAGCGACTGGGTTAGCCGTCTTAGATGAAGCCATACGACATGTACTACACAGTGATGACGTGTGCTTTGCTATCAATGTTGCCGCCGATAATACCTGCATTATGACATCATTCTCTATACCATTTTATTCACTTTCTTACCTTTATATGTCACCAATGTTTCTTTACTGACCGACATACGTGACAGGCAGTAAAAACATTGCTACACATATAGACACAAACCACAACATTACCACTTATTCTTCTACGCCAAATATTAGGTTAACGTCATCTAAAAAGCAGTATGTGTTAGAATGCAATTAATGCTGTAATTCATAACAAAAATGCATCAAGTTGTCCGCAAAGAGCAAAAACTATATCTGTGTTATGCCTCTTTCAGTTTATCAGCACCAATTTAATCCTCCAAGCAAAGTATCAAGGCCAGGCCACTGACGTGGCAATACACATTTGACATCACTGAAAAAAGTGCATATTCCAAAACAATGACTAATTTCATGAAATGCCAATTTATAGTCTAAACAACGATTTTTAGGCCAAACAAGAATATGGCGATAAGAAGAATATGGCGATAAGGAGGAACTGCACCAGCTGCATGCAGAAAGGTAAGGTAATTAAAATGTGATGAGCAAAGATAACTCAGAATGCACTATCTTGGAAATAAGTACAAAGTAAAGATGCAGAAAAAAATAAACTAGAACATGAAAAATTCAAAAATGCACAGGCAAGTTGAAGCAATCACAAAAAATATTACCACAAGACACATAAAAATCATTCTGCTTCAAAAGAAAGTGGCCAATAATAATACATTAAAGCAGTTAAACAATTCACAAACTCAACAGAGTTAAATTAATCGAAAAATAAAAATACTACTAACAAAAGACCTGAATTACACTATATAGCAACAGATTGTGAGCAAGCAAAACTCAAGTCGTGCAGAGGCCAGAAAGACATCACTTGACTTCATGTCAAGTTAACACAGTGTCAGACATTTAGCATCAAACAAGGCAAAGCAGAAAAGTGTCAACTGTCAACGTAAAAATACAAAATAAAGGTCCTGACACATGACATATTGCCTTACCACTGCACGGTACTCCTATGTATGACATGCATGCAAAAATAACATCAATTTCTGCAAAATTAGTGAAAAAGTAACATAAGGCACACAAGTTGGCACGGATCTCCATTTCCTCAGCCCTTCACCAGACACCAGTTTACACTGCGAGACCACAGATATGATATGGGGCTAATGCATTGCACACTGTGCCTGTTTATGCTCCAGTTTTCGTTGGTACTGACTGCACCTATGCATGGAAGAATGGCCAGGATGACTTGACATAATATATGACCTTGACCTTGACCTTGACTCATCCCACATCCAACTGGAGACATCGGGCCACACTCCGAAACTTCACATAATATATAGTACCAAATAAATAACTATTCGATTACTGCAAAGACTAACAATTCCGTTAAAAATATGTCAGGCTGCAAGAACAATAACAGTATCTCTCTCAAAAAACAGTCAGTCAGTCCTCCACTTTCTTCTCTCACCAGCCACTGAACGTCTCTCTGTTTACTGGCCTCTTGATAAAAATCACTCACTGAATGATCACAAAATTGCACAGACGGATAGTCATACTACGATGTTGATACATTTCTGATAAAATGGCTGACAAAAACGTGACGGCAGAGTTATGATGATAAAACAGTGCAATACAGTATCAACGTTGAAAAAGTCAGCTTGGCAATTAGAACGATCGATTACAGTGAGGTGAATATGATTGATGAAAGACATTAACTTACTGTTCGCAGCAGAATAAAATAGAAAAGCACCAGATAGACAAACATACAAGCTGCACTGTGCAAAGCTATACCTGCTGCGGAGTACTGGCTGGATTGCTGATACTCTGGCAAGCCGTCTGTATTGCCTGATTGGCTCGGGCAAACTGTGATTGGTCGACGAGACCAGATCGACCTGGCTCGCTGGCTGGATCAGCAGTCCCAACCAAATATGCAGCCTATACAACAACACACGAGGGCTTGTTTTCCTCATAAGCTATATAATACACTCACTAAATCACAAGAACATGCAAGAGATTTTTTTCCAATAAGCTATAATAGGTTCATCAAGTTACAACACTTATTTGTTAAAGTAGTTGACAGTTCAGCAACAACTGCTGCCTTCTTCAGAAAAGTAATTTCCTTTCACAGCTAGATAGTGCAATGCAATAAATATACATATTGTCACTGCTCCATCACATATCTGTGAACATTCCTGAAAGGTCTCCAAGAAAATATTTGGAGATTGTTGCAGTGAGACTTGCAAATTGCATACAAGAGGCAAAACGCATGAATATTTACTGGTGATACAAAACAAAATACATAACAAATGTATATAATGAAAACACACAACAAAGCAAAAGCAGATGCTCTTTTAAATAGTCACTGGCTGATACATGACGGAATTAAAACCGATGTTACAATCACAAACCTGTGCAGAGTTTTCAATGATGCCACAGACAGCGTTGGCAAAGTGTCCGACACAGTCACAGAATCCACTGAGTTCTGCCTGCTTTGCGTTGGTACTGATTCCAGTCATTGCATCAGCCAACGCCTGCCAACGAACCAAACAAACAAACTTCTCACTAAAAATCACATCAGATGTCAGATGAGCTCCTCCACCACTAACAATGCTTTCAATTTTTGCCTAAACAGACAAATTATGCGGGAAATTACTGCAGTTTAGTCCAGTTCCACAAAAGTAAACTTATGGAAATTGATGAAGCAAAAATTTTTACACCTTTTACACTGGAAACAGCAATTACTATAGTAGAAAAATTCAAATCAGTGCACAATGCAGCATGACATCTCTCATCACACCAAGCTCCTCCCACAGAAGACGTTTGCTTGGAAAGACTCTCTGGGATTGCCACAACAGGACTTTTTTTACAAATCAGACGCCCCTGCTGTATAGGCAATGGGCTCTCACTAGAGCTAGCCAAGCAAAAGCTGCTGACACGTCCTTGTTTACATTACAAAAAAAACACCTGCATACTAAAATGCTCCGAAGTAGAAAAATGCAGAATCTCAAGTTCAGAGTATAATTTTTCTTCACATTATTATCACTAACAACAACCAAACTTAAACTACACAAATGCCAAATCTCTAAGCCACTGTGTCACAACAGTGTAAAAGAGAGAACAAAGAATATCAGTACACAACAAATGATCCAAACTGACCTTTGATCTTTCAATGATTCCCTCCAGAGAATCAAAGTACGTCGCATCGCTGATTGGTTCACTCGGATTTTCCATCAACGGTCGGGTTGCCTAAAATAGCAATACAAAAATTTAGGTTGGACTATAACTGCAGCTCCAATCCTCAACAGAAACCACAATGTGACTGATTCACACATAAAAACTACAACATCATGACAGAGTAAATGCACAGGAATGGTGGATAAAGTTATACTTGTATGGCTGATGGTTCACAGAAGTTAAATTAAAGAGAACATGCAATCAATCAATCATCAAAAAACATTTACTGAACACCATATTTCGCAAACAAATCACAGGCATGTAACAGCAAAAACTAGGCTGAGTGTACATACACATTATGATGAAAACTCAACAAAAAGACAAAAACCTGTATCTGTCTAAGGGCATTATCGCATTCTTTCTGACCCGGTGCTGAAACCGTGCAAACATCGATGAGGTGATTTATACTTTCTGTCACAGCTCTGTCAGCAAAACAAACCTTCAAATTACTACTACTAATAGCAGGATAATATTAAGACTAACACATTAAGAGAAATGTAGTTAAATGCATTAAAACATGTATTACAATGCATATACAGGGTGCAGAAAAAAGCGGACCCCTAAAGTTTTTTGCTGTTTTTCTCAGCAACCATTTGGAATTTTAATCTAAAATTTTACAGGTTTATTAATTAAAACCTTCTACATTTAACTGCTGAGTAAAATGTGATTCAATTGAAAAACGACTAAGTTATAGACTTTTTAACATGACTGCCTACCAATTTTTCAGCATTCAAAAATGTTGAAGCTACAACACCAGTTCAATAACATCACTGAATCGTTGAAATAACACAATTAACTAATGATCACATGCCAGAATTCCAATGTCACTGTGAATGTTCAAAGTGTCCAGCGCCAGCCCCAAGCTCCAACACAAGCCTTCAGTCGCTTAATGTGAGAATACTTTCACAATCTTGTCGATCGGTCTTTGTGGTAAGTTGCCCCAGAAAACTGAAGCTTTTTTGAGTTCGGTAATTGTTTTCGGCTTTGTTTTAAGCTTGTGGTAAGCCTCCAACATTGCACCCCACACGCGACAGTCCATTGGGTTTATATTCGGCGAATTTTGAGGCCGCTGGTCCTTTGTGATGAAGTCTGGACAATTGGCATGCAGCCTGTTCCGTGCGCTGTGTGCTGTGTGTACTGGCGTGCCGTCCTGCTGGAAGCTGAATCTGGTGGCCAGCTGGCGATTGCTTTAAAAGAATGATAATTTAGTGATAATTTATAAACAATATAAATTACTGTTTATCAAAACGTCACTGAGACGTCATTGGCAGTAACGTATAACCAGTTTTTGAAATTTAAATTACACTTTTAGCTTGAACATTTTTTAATGCTGAAAAATTGGTAGGCGGTCATGTTAAAAAGTCTATAACTTTTTTTTTTAGCGGAATCACATTTTACTTCGCAGTTGGCTGCAGAAGGTTTCAGTAAATAAAACTGTACAATTTCATATAAAAATCCCAAACGATTGCTGAGAAAGCGACGAAAAACTTTAGGGGTCCACTTTTTTTGCCGCACCCTGTATGTATTAAGATGTATGCTTTATCTGTGCAACACTACAACATTTACGACTATGTTTACTACAAAGATTGCAGTTGTACATTCAAGCTCATTATAGTGCTGTTACCTAACAAACAATATTAATGTATTGCTATCCCACTGAAGATTCATTACAGGGGCAAGACGTTCAAACAAAATTGGAAAAAAGGATATCAGACTTTGAGCCGTAACAACCAGGTTCTTACTTCTCAGGCTCCAAACAGAACAAAGTTGAAAGCTTAGTCACGAAGTTGAAAACCAGTGTCTTTACCTCGCTGCCTGTGTAAGTTGATTCTTAGCATTGGGTGCAGCCGGGTCAACAAGAAGTGACTTGGTCGCCATGAGAAACCGACTGCTGACCATCGACACGCTGCGCAGTCCGGTGACAATCTGCGTCTGTGTGTTGCTATCCTGTGTCACTCCAGCCATCTCAAGACCTCCGTCAATGAAGTCCTCGTAAGCTCGGCTGAACCGACCGGATGCCGGGGCCACACGACGATGTGTGTCGTCCGCAGCGGTCGCGGCGGTCACTACGTCGGTTGTCGCTTGGTTCAATTCCACCGCACGAGTGTTGAGATTCTGCTGCACCTCCTGGAAACTGCGACCTCCGTGCAGAAACTGGAACACCAATATCAACGCATGTCAGTACGCCATAAAACTCTGAATTGAAGCCCCCCAGCCTGTATCCAGGACCTGACGTTTATGTGAGACCCAACTTCAATTCCAAGTTTTTGCATTAAGTATAAGCAGCATTTGCAGTGTATCATACGTCAAAACAGGTTCACGAATAGTTACAGTTAGTCAATGGCAATGTTGCTCATAAACGGTGAGTTTTAGATGCTGATAAACAGATGGCACCGATCAAACATATAAACATCACCACTCCACTAGTCTCCTCAGTATATGTCAAATACTAGTACAGCACCAACGTGACCAACCTTGGCACAATGATAGCAAATATTGGCCAATTCTTAAAATTATTTCTTGCAAATGACAATCTTCATCATTATTGCCGATAAGCTGAAGGCAGCAAAATACATACATAAATAAATCTACACAATGCAGTTAAAAACAGAAGCTCTGAAGAAAAAGCAGGATATATCTAATAAAGAACAGATTAGACCTGTGGTTGAGAGAGTTTCATATTGACTGTTGTGATGTATTTAACAGCAATGTCGACTTCACGTAAACCCGGCAGACAGTTCACACAGTTGTTCAGTGCCTGAGATACAGCTTTTGCAACCTGCAACCACAAACTACTTGTTCAAATCACAGCTTAGTGAAAACACTACGACACAGTCAGGTGTTAAACAACGAGCTAAAATGCAAGACTGCAACCAGTAAAAAGCACACCACATAGCATGTAATAAAACTTGTTAACAGTTCATCAATCTCTGACCTTTGCCTGACTAATATTCTGCTAAGTTTAAAAGATTACAAGACTTTCAATTACTACAACTTTCTACTTCTTACCCTAAAAACTGTTACACACAGAAGCATTCAAAAAATATTGTCAAAATAAACTGGTAGATCAAGAAACAAATATACATCAGAAAAAAACAAGACAAATCGATGAAAGAAAATGAAAGGTTCTACCAATTTCCTTATTCCTTGTAGCAAGATCAACTGTTCTAAAGAAAGCAGCAGCAGTTGCCATGAAACACTAAAAATTAGTAAAGAAAGGTTAAATTTAATGAATTATTGCAGTTGTTTAGTTACTATGACTTAATTCCAAAAAAACATCATTTCGCATCTCATCATTCACCTGTGCCAATCTCGTCTGGTTGTCCGGGTTCTGAGGATGCATGACGGCTTTCTTTGCCTCCTCAATCAGATTGGCTGACTTGTCCATGACGTCTCGTGCATGGTCAATGATGGAGTCCTGAAGCTCGCGGTCACTGCTTGTAGCTGCCACCCCACGCACGGCACTCGTCAGCACTCGCAGAGAATTGGCCGTGTCACGTGCTGCTATACCTGTGTAGTTCTCATTACCCTGCAACGTACAACAGTAATTGTAATAACACTGACAATTTCTGATGTGCCATAACATTAAAAAATCACTACAATGTGGAACCATTTAAAATAATGAAGGTAAAGGTAAATGCAATTATACATTATGCATAGTTGTCATAGATCTGCAATAATCCAGTGGGAAGGCCAGTGTTGCACTGGTCTTGTTCTTTTATGTTTGGCCCAGTTACGACTTGAATGGGTGACTGTCGCAGACAGGTAAACTATCTAGGTATCTAACCAACCACCATAGTAAAGTCAGCCTTCCATCGCTCCAAAACAGGGTAAATCAGGTACCAGCCTGCTTAGCTTGGGTTAAGGAAAAACGTGTTCCCTTGTGTATCATAACTCTAAAATGGGTTGCCGTGAAAATAAAAATGAAAGCACAAATACGCAGAAAGTCTGACGGCCTAACCTGTGCTGCAGCAGTAAGGAGCTGAGCCATTGAAGACCCGACAGTCTTCGACGTGGATCCCAGCTGACTGGCTGACGAGTCGGCTGTTTCCCCAGGTAGGGGAGCAACACGGCCACTGGGCAGCTCGCGCTTTAGCTCGCCAAGCTCCGCCTCAAGAGCACGCACTTGCTCCAGTGCTGCGTCGATGTCGTTGGATGTGCTCGTAGCCTCGTGAACCTTGGCGGCGGCTGCTCGCAGCTCGGCTAATGCCGTATTGAGATTCTTCACTGCGTTACTCAGACTCAACGATGCAGCGGCGTCACCAACGGTAGGCACGGCTGCCTTGGCGCTGGCCAGCATCCGCCCACACGGCTACACATTGTATAGACATTTATACAGATGCAGTAGTAGTAGTTACTACTACTACTACACTGTGTTTCAAAAAAACGGGCACCCTTTTTATTTCTTTCATAATTCACTCAAATGATGATCAATTTACACGAAATTTTTAACAGATGTAGCTGAAGAAATGCTAATTCAAAATATATGGACAAAATATGGCTGTTAGTTAAATATTCTTTGCTAGTTGTGATGTAATGCTGACGTCATAGCGTGGCTCGAGTACAAACTGGTTTGTCACAACCGGTGCTGTAAGTTGCTGAATAGCTG
>Ga0209367_1000120_pt1 | contig 54839 bp, 34 predicted proteins | sample WorMetLIZISLAND2_FD_187412 | JGI IMG/M metagenome (GOLD analysis project Ga0209367, IMG submission 187412) | Marine gutless worms symbiont microbial communities from Max Planck institute for Marine Microbiology, Germany - Olavius geniculatus... ...
CGCAAGTACAACTTTTGGGGGGGGGGGCACCGCCCCCCTTAAAATTTGGGAGGGCAAAAAACGTGCAAAAATCGGTGCGATTTACGACAACTTTTAAGCTTGAGCGCAAATGTCTCTAGAAGCGATGAAGATAGCGACAAAATCTAAACGGCGTTGACGAAAACGATCTTTTTGTCGTTGAACAAAAGAAAATTTGTGAAATTCGGTCCACTACGAACAAAGTTATAAGCGCTCATGTTGACCTACCCTAAGTCGACAATGCGCGTTCGGCGTATACCAATGCATTTGAGTTCGGGCCACGTGACTTTGATGCCGGGGAAATTTTACTCCCCCCCAAATTTCCCCCAGTCGGACTTAGGGCGCCGTGCGGACTCACGTTGGGCTTTGCCCCAAATTTCTAGTTTTTTTAAACTTTTTTAAAGACATTTTCTTTTATTTTTGTCTTCTTTGTGTGATCCAAGCAATGGTCTATGGAGATTGACGGAGTGGTTTGTCGGAGAACTGGCGCAAGATCGAGAACGTGTGAATGGAGTGCGGTGATCGTTGACAAGGAGTATGTGTGAGTTCGAGTGTGCAAGGAGATCGAGATCGTTGGTGTCACGGACTCGCGTCTACATTTTGTATTTAGTTCTCAAACACTAGGCACTAAGCTATATAGTGACCTTTGTTTAGCTAGTTTCTAAAAACAATTGTTAGGTCTGGCCAAAGTTACTTCGAACATTAGGCTTAGGCCACAGTGTTTTGTAGAATTAACCGTTCAGATCAGGGGCGGCGCCACGGTTTTAAAGGTGGGAGGGACAATTTCGCTCGCTCCGCTCGCGAAAAAAATTTTTTGACCCCCCACCTTAAGACTACCTGGGAGGTACAAAAATGATTATGGTTGTACTAAATTTGTTCATAGGAATGGGATAATGATTCTCAAGAAGAGCGAAAAAAGTTTTGTTAAAGTGATAGTGATGACTGATGATGTCGTCCTGTGCACTTTTGTAAGCTTACACTAGTATTATAATTTTGCTAGTCTACGACTTACGTTTTCCGTGCGAGTCACTACTGTGACTAAAATTAAAACACTGGCTAATAACACTGGTAGTGAGCCACTACCAGTGTTTTTTTAGCCAGTGTTTTCATTTTAGTCATAGTCGACGAAAATAATTTTAGTCATGCTGTATAATGTAAGCGACAACTGTGTTTGTGTACTGACTGAACAGGCAGGAAAGAACAAGAGATGTTTTCCGACGTTGCTCTTTTTGGAAAGAAATAAGTAATAAAATTTTATCTTGGTGCTTATTGGGTTCTCCAGCAGTGCAAAATTCAAGATCCTAGCTTCCTAGACTGTATGACACGTAGCAAACTGTACAGGAACAGGAAGCATAATTTCCAAGTGCTAAAGCCAAATGTGAATTGCGTAACTTTAGCGGCCGGCTGTAGTACCCCGCAGGTGCACAACGTAAATTGAGTTGTACCCCCTGCGTGGTACATCCCGCAAAAGTGGTGGGGACATGTCCCTCCCAGCTCCTAAGGTGGCGCCGCCCTTGGTTTAGATCGACATAATTGGTCCGAACACTTTAAAATAGGCTTTCTTTTGTAGAATACAGACTTGAACTAAAACTGTCCAATATTGAGTGAACTGTTGTCTTTAATAATGAAGCAAACGTGACAACTGCGGGTGTTCGTGACAACATTTACGACCGCCAGAAACAGTCGAGCATTCAGGTCGTGATGCACGTACCCGTCAGTGCAGTAATGTTAACGATTGTCATTGTTTCAACAGAGCACTGCGATCGGCGCTTTGTTGTTAGTACTTTACAGCTAACTTTCTAGTATACAGCAATCGTAGACAGGCCTAGAGTAACTGTATAACTTTACGTATTTATTTAAGCCACACTCAACTTGCACAAGTTGAACTTCTAGCCTACTGTTTTCACAATTTTCAGCCGCAGTCGTGCATCTTAAGGCAAACGACGGCGTAGTCTGTGCGATCTGAGCGCGACACCGCACTGTCTGAAGTGGCATAAGCTCGTATACTTCTAACTCGCTTACAAATATACGAGGGTCGTTCGATAAATAAGTTACAAAACAGAGTAATTCTGTTAGTTTTGCAAATCTAAAAATACGAAATATACGTTTTGTAGGTATTGTCTACACGTGTAGAAATTTTTTTGATGATGACGTTTACAGAACACAGCCCACACGTGTATTATTTTCCCCACCAGTAATCTATCATAACTTTCAAGTGTGAAACAGCGTAGGAACGAAAAAATTAATAAACTTATGAATTTAACACCACCTCTTTAAATGCTAAAGACTAATGTTTCATGTTTTAACATATCGTCCGAGTTCGCTCAAACATTTGTTCTAACTGTCAGCAAACTTCTGAATGCCCGATGCTGGCTGCTGTCCATGCCACTGAAGAACGACTGATTGAACCTCGGTATATGATACAAATTTTTGCCCACCTAGCATTTTCTTACACCAGACGTGAACTGTTCGCTTCGGAAAACACTCGTCGCCATATACTGAATGCATCTCAGAGTGAATTTAATTTGCATTATTTTTTGGCTTACAAAAATACAACAGCGGCACGCTGTTCGCTACGGGATGATTTCAGTGGCAACATCGCCGTATTTAATGTTTATAAATGACGTCACAGTGACGTCATCGTCATAAAACTTACAGCTGCTACTCAGAATTGAATTCCCTACAAAACGTATATTTCGGATTTTTAATATTTGAAAAACTAACAAAATAACGCTGTTTTGTAACTTATTTATCGAACGACTCTCGTACATGCATACAGCTCTGAAAGCTACGTGCAGACAGATGTTTCCGGTGGCGCGGTATTTTCATGAAAACAGCTAGAAAATACGATGCGTGATTTCGCCAAATTTTCAGTCTCCGCTGTGTTACTTGTTTTACTGGCAAACCTTACTGACGGTAAGAACTTTAGTTGCACGAAAGATGTCAGCGATTATATGTTTTTATGACAAATCATGTATAGGCCTAGCCTTTGTCGTCGTCGTCATCAGCAGCAGCAGAATTAATCATAGACCTACAGTGTATAAAAGAGAAAAATAAATACGAAGAAAGGGCAGAAAAAAGTACATTTCATGGGAGCTCAATTTCCTTGGAGCAGACACGTTCAGCGCCTTTAACCAATATATGCTAGCAGCCCTGATAACATGCCATACAATTATGCCGTTTCTTTCTTCGCAATGGCGGTGACCATCGGCAGTAGGCTACTCATTCTGCCTATCGAAGGAGGGATGGTCAGGCAAAAACTTGAACAAAACTCGCGGCGTAATCGTGGCAAACAACGCAGAATTCCCGGCAGATTCGCGGCGTCGTGTGTTTCCTATAGTAGACCCTATTACTTGATGCACGTGCACAGCGCAGTGGAAATCGAGATTTTGCATGCATGCATAACAAACGTATAGTTTTATACATGTTCCGTGCTTTATCGTTTATTGTTTATGATGATGTTCGTATGCAGTTGTGAGCGCGGAGAATCTGGTGGTAAAAGATGTTCTGCGTGCGCTTCAGAGCAGCACTAATTATTACAGCAACGACAGCAGCAGCAGCAATGCAACGACGTCATCATACGATGCACGAATGAATTACGCCAACAACAACAACACGTGGTCAGTAGAAGCAGCTTATGGCGGCACGGAGGATACGATATCAGGTCCAATCATCGTCTGGCTGCAGCAGCTGACCAGCAGTGGCCGACACGCGTCATCAGCAGCGTCATCTTTTCTCACCAGCAACATCCTCACTCACTTCATACGACAGGTTAGCACTCAATATAGGCTACGCTGCGTCGTATATGGTAGATGCACAGATTGATAGAAGAGCCGAGCAAACTAACGACGTCCGTCTCCAGGACTTCATACTCCAGAAATGACTTGTTCGTCAGTTATAACTGCTTTAAAGGATCTCAGGTCTTTTTTCGGTAGGTGCGGAACACACATCTACGGTTGTTCGAATTTGGTTCGGAAAGTTCGCGGTCACTTTCTCGGTCCTTGTCCTCGGACAAGCGAGGGTCCGCGAAACATCGTTCGATCGACTGCAGATCATTCAGACCGTTCTGGCAACGGTTTAAAATGTCCAGAGAAACTGAAAAAGTGGGAAAATATTGGCTGAGGAAAAGTATCAAGTGTAGTATTGTTCCTCGATGCGCACTCGCGGAGTCGCGGTCCACTCGCAAACAACCCTGAGCACTTTCTGTGCTCGAACAAACCAAAATGCATTAGGCTAAAGCTTACGAGTTACGAGGTGAAAGTTTAGTGTGTCAGAACAAAGCAGTGGTGTGTCTGCTAGTTGCACCGTGCATGGATGCAGTTGTTCGTAAATCGTCAGCGTGGGCAGTAGCGGAGTAGCCAAATAATGCGCTGTCGTATCATTAGCTCATGCCAGTCAGCTTCCACTTCCAAATAATAATATTATATCTGCGACGTAATGGTAACGAGTTGTGCATGACCAGTGCTATAGCCAGTACGGAGTCTTCGAATTACTTAGACCTTTACCTTTAATCCCTAACTTTATAATGTAATTGTTACGTGTTTATATAGGTAACCAATCGCACAGTGCTGTGCGAGCTGTTAAACGGCACGTGCGTCTTGCCGGAAAACTGCGCCGTTCTCGGTCTGACTCTTGGCTACGACTACGGTCGTGGCTCATCTTCAGACGTCGGCAAATACTTCACTTGTGACGACGCGTCGACCATCTGCTGCTACCCGTTCCTGCTGTCCAGTCTGTCGTTTCTCCACAACCGTTATGCTGGCAACTACTACGGATACAACGACTCTGACGACGACGACGACGACGACGACTCCGGCGGTCATCTGGAGGGGTTCGACACGGTCTACGAGTACTGGTACCCGAATAACAGACGTCAGCTGGCGCGCCGCCTGCGCAGACCGCCCGGCAGATACGGACGACGGCGCCCAGACAACAAATACCGAGACTCAAGGCGCAGCAGATATCATCGCAACAATCGCCCGCCATTCCCCAGGTTCCAACAATCGATACACACATCGTATGCATTTGGGCAATTCGTGTTTCGCATTTTTTCTTTTTTTGTTCAACTTTTATTCTTGTTCTTCTTGAACAGGTCTTTGTCCCAGTCAAGCCAGTCGAGAGGGTGGGGTAGGAAGATAAGCTGCTACCCCGGGATGTCTGGAGGCCCCGCGAAAATGTTTTCCCGGGCCCCGCTGTGGCTCTCGACGGGCCTGGTCCCAGTTTGACGCTCGTTCGGAGCGAACATTTGAAACCAAAATCGTATATGTAATGTTCGTATTTTGAACCGTTTTACGTGGCTTACAAACGTGACAGACAGACAGACGGACGGACGAACAGACAAAAATGCAACAGCAGTAGCTAGTACAGGTCATACAAAGCTTTCTATAGTGTTGGAAACTTGAAGCCGTTGGTCGTATTTTTCACATTTTGTGTATACGACGTGCTCTTCATTATAACAAGCACTGCTGACGAGCTTTCCACGGCATGAACATCGATGACCTTGAACGACCGCGAACTTCCAAAATAGAGAAATTTTACTGATTTTTGGCAAGTTTTGGCAGCGGCGCACATTTCAAAAAATCGCGCCAAATTGATTGGAGATAGACCAAGACAATTTGCGTGTGAAATTTACAAAATGGATATCAACAATCTAAGTGTGGACCTTCTAGGTTTAATAAGTCCACCGTACGGAAACCTCAAATTTGGGTACCCTTTTAAAACGTATTATTATTGTATTGCACGTTGTACACTGATTACCCAGATGGAAGCACTGATGCTGTCGCGCGTTACGTCAGCTTTGCTCATATTACTTGTTTGATTACAGGTGGAAGTAAGATCGCTACTTCTCTAAGCCCACAAGTTGCCGACGAGGTATCCCTTGTGCCACACAATCAACGGAACTCGTTTATCGGCGGCACCTCGCATCACTTCCGGTTCCAGTGGCGCCTCTAGAGTCAACACTTCCTATTAACTTCCGCTGCTAACTCACGACTGCGAATAATGTCTATAACAACGATTTGTCACGTCACTCGACTAATCAAGAGATGAAATTCATCGATGTTTTATGTTTATTTCAATGCATATTTTCCTTGTTCGTTTTCCACAGATAGTGCAAAAACGGAGTTCGGTGAAACGGAAACTTAAACGGCCGTTTGATAGCCAGTTGCGTTAGAAATGTTCATATAAAAACTATTAAAATCCAACAGTAATTCTTTAAGATATAATCGATAATGTCAGATACATGTTTCAACGTTTTTTTTGTTTAATTCAACGCCCATTACGTGTGTACTGTTTTCCCCAGGTAGTGTAGTCTGCGGTGGTCTGGCTCAGTTGGTAGCGTCGTTGACTGAATCAACGAAGTTAACCAACACCAGGCCTGGTTAGTACTTGGATGGGTGACCATCCCGGTATGTAACCAGCCACCCAGGTCAACTCAGCCTGGCCATCCCTCCGTGGGTAGGCGCAATGAGTACCAGCGAAAGCTGGGATGTAAACAGGCACACCACGCGATGCAATGGCCCCGTATCCATGGTCTCGCAGTGTAAAATCTGGTGTCTGACTGAGGGCTAAGGAAACTGAGATCAGAACCATCCAATGGGCCTTAAGGCTCGGGAAAGACTTTACGTTTACGTTTTTAGTGTAGATGCGCATGTTGAGTAAGGTGGGACTTGATTTGTCGTTTTTATAGCCAGTTGTGTCTGGAATATTCGTACCAAAAGTTATTAAAATTTATTAATCCGTCTTCAAGTTACGATTGATAAAGTTGGGGGGTTTCTTTTTGAGAAACAGTGTACAACGTCTTAGCAAACCGAAATATTTTAATCGTGATTTGTGAGTGGTTTATTCTGCCAAAACACAACACGACTATCTGCTGCTACTCGGCCCGGTGCTGACAAATTGTGCGGTCGTCCGCCTAGCTGTGCATGCCATTGCCCAACCCTAACCCCAACTCTGGTAATTTTGAGCTGAAAATTGACACACCGAACAAAATCGCCTGTACTGCGGATGACATAAAATTTATGCCGAGATGTTTTTGCAACACGCGCAATCCAATCGTGAACATTTTGTACGATTAAAGAAAGCATGATTATTAGGGCTGTCGAATTAACTAATAATTATTATATTATGTCGCAGTTAGCTTTAAAACAAAATTTATTGTCGACATCGGCAGATTCTGATACAAACCTGTGTTGGCCTACAGTTGGCCTGACGCGTGAGTAATCGATACTTGATAGAGAGCCGGTCTAAGCACCTGTGTTGTACTGCACACACTTACGTGGCCGCCGTCAGTTAGCGAAACATGTTTCAACAAGTCTTGGCGACATTCCTCGCTGTCTGTAAGTTATTACGTTTAAGCCTACGTTTGGCCTGCATGCATTTATTTGCTATAACTGCGCGCCGCTCGATAAAATGCGTATAATACAGACCTCTTCGGCAGTTTTGATGGTAATTTAAAGTAAAAAGATCGCGCGTAGTCGTGTTTTGGACCTGGTAGGTATCTGGTAGGTCTATGCAAGATCGTCATACGACGACTACGTAAGGAATACATTAAATACAAAACAGTTTACCTGCATCTGGCTCGGAGTAGCCTTCGTACCTAGTGTTTACACACGTGCGTGTATAATAACTACAGCTTCTTCTACTTCGACGGAACTTGCCCGTACATTTATTGTTGAAAATCTGATCAAAGCTGTCAGAAATACTGGCCAATATTACATGCAAATCTACGCCTGCATAATAGCGACGTAAGAAGGTTGTTACGTAAATAATCGCAAACAGGTGTGGGCATATAAGAAAGATGGCGGATGGAGAGGATACGGACAAGAGTGAGATAAAATTGCAGCACCAGCAGCAGGAGCTGTTGATGCCTCCAGCCGAGGAACAGCGAGCTATCATCTGTTGTCTGGAGTCTGACACGACAGAAGAAAGTCTGCACGTCTATACGGTGTCTCAAATGTGGTACGAGCGCTGGAGGGCGTACGTCGGCCTCCTGCAGTCCACCGCACGGCTGCAGAGCTCCGACGAGGCAGCAACCGCGGGTCGGGAGGATCTCACAGTCAGCGGCAGCCCGTCGTCCACAGGTGAAGCTTCGACAAAAACTTTTCCCGTGACTGCAGCGATGCGCTCTGCGAGTGCTGAGACTTGTGAACCCGGCAAAGAAACGAGTACCGAAAACAAGCGCCCTGCGCCCCCGCCAGGACCAATTGAAATGGATCTAAACGACGAAGACAACATCTCAGTCGACGAGAAGGTAAAGCTACTCGGATTAATTAATACGTCATAACCATCGTCGTCGCATAAATTTCCGTTTCTGCAGCTGCAGCAAGTGAAGATACGCATGAACTTGCGTATAGGTCTAAATGTTCTTCAATTGGTTGTTCTGGCACAGAAAATACCACACTATTACAGCTATACAATCGCCGTTAAAATAAAAAATAAGCATTAGGCTCAATCAGTGTGCAAAATAAAAATTATTTTTAGCAATGACAGAACGCCAATGGAGATGAATACGAATGTGATAAAGCTAGTTAATAGCCTAAAGGCAATGTTTGTGCTTGTCGTCGCAATGTAAAAATTTAACTTTTCAGTCGACGAGCAGGTAATTGATGTAAAATCAACTAGAAATTTGGGGCAAAGCCCAACGTGAGTCCGCCCGGCGCCCTAAGTCCGATTGGGGGAAATTAGAGGGGGGGGGTAAAATTTTCCCGGCATTAAAGTCACGTGGCCCGAACTCAAATGCAATGGCATACGCCGAACGCGCATTGTCGACTTATGGTAGGTCAACGTGAGCGCTTATAACTTTGTTCGTAGTGGACCGAATTTTACAAATTTTTTTTGTTCAACGTCGAAAAAATCGTTCTCGTCAACGCAGTTTAGATTTTGTCGCTACCTTCATCGATATTTACTTCAGAGATATTTGCGGTCAAACTCGAAAGTTGTCGTAAGACGTACTAAATTTTTCACATTTTTTGCCCTCCCAAATTTTCAGGGGGGGCAGTGCCCCCAAACTTCGTACTTGCGTTAACACCCCAACCTAGAGGCGCGTCAAGTGCCAAAGTTTCGTCGGGCTACACCCCCTAACTCCGAAGTTATAAGCGCTAATTTATTGCATTTTAAGCCAATTTTTGACTCCCCTTTGAAAAAAGTTGTAAGGGGGCCCCCGTCTCCGCTGGGGGGTGCGCTAGTTAGACTTGGTCATTCTCTAGCGCGTGTAAAAATTTGGAAGCAAGCAGCACCCCCTAGGGGCCGAAATATGGTCTTCCGAAAAATGCGACTTATGGTAGGTCAAAATAAGCGCTTATAACTTTGTTCGTAGTGGACGGAATTTCACAAATTTTTTTGTTCAACATTCAAAGGATCCTTCTCGTCAACCCCGTTTAGATTTTGTCGCTATCTTTATCGGTTCCAGAGATATTCGCGGTCAAACTCGAAAGTTGTCGTAAAAGTACTAAATTTTTTTCACATTTTTTGCCCTCCCAAATTGTAAGGGGTGCGCTAGTAAGACTTGGTCATTCTCTAGCGCGTGTAAAAATTTGGGGGCGCAGCACCCCCTAGGAGCCGATATATGTTCTTCCGAAAAATGCACTTTGGGTGGGTACGATTCAACATCGAGATCTCCAAGGTCACTGGACCAAACTTCACCGGACTTGTTTCGTCTAACGCAGGAGGAATCGCGGTAGACGGAATAAAAATCCGATTTTGAAAATCTTCATCCGTTTCGGAGATATTCGCCGCCGAACTTCGAAGTCGTCCGAAATCGGGCCAAATTTTGCATGTTTTCGCCCCCGAATTTTTTTGGGGTGCGTCCCCCCCAAAAAAAAATTTTGGACCGGCATTATAAAATTCAGCCTAGTACTGACCATCGTGCAAACTTTCAAGCCGGTCGGCCCACGCATCTCGGAGATTTGGCGGTCGGAAAAAAACATTTGGGCTAAAACATAAGTCCTTCCGAAAACTATCGTTTTCGGGCGGACTAATAAACAAAGGTAAAGCGGTAATAAAAAAACTACAGTTAACTGCAATTTTTTGCAGTCAAATTACTGCAACTGCGATTGTTAATAACACATTACACAAGTCCCCGTTTACACGATCAAGCTGGCTCGACGAGCTGCCATATATTAGCTGGACGAGCCAGCTCGATGTTTGCTCAATGCTTGCTCGATATCTGCTCGATCGTGTAAACGGGGTACAAACGTTTATTACAGGTGTGGACTCAGTGGGTGGCGTGGTACGGAGTGTCGGCCAGCCATGAGTTGGATCGTCGCCGTTGGACGGCCGAGGAGCGTGACTTTGAGATCTGCGTCCTGAGTCCGTACTGCGGTCTGGTCGAGCACGCCGTCAAGTCGTTCGACGTCTGCGAGGAGATCGGTTACGCCGAGCTGCAGCTGCGTCGGGTCTTCCGCGTCTCAGAGCATCGACGCACGCGGCTTTGGATCTGTGAAAAGTCGCGACACTCGCGCTTTCTTCCCCTGCTAGATCGCTCCCAGGATATCTGCTCCCAGGTGCGAAATAGCAGACTTTTAGAAGATGATATCGACTACACGTTGTTTAATTCAGTTGACACTTTTACTTTACATTACGTGGAAATTCGTGCGCTAGCGTAGACATTTGTTTGATCGCAGTGAACGAAAACTGAAACATTTACCACTGTGAATGATTTTAACGAGCGACCCCAAGTAAGTTCAAAACGTTGGATATAGTTGCGTCAAAAACAAATAGTCAAACCTGAAAGTTTTGAATCTGCATTAGATTCAGACTTGTGTATTGCTAGTATATATTTATGTAGGCCTGTAGCCTTAGCCTCGTTTTGCTCGCGGGTGTCACGCAACAAAGTATCCCCGATGAAGTACATTTTAGTGACTAGAGGTTAATTAGGCCCTGTGGTACTTTATGTGTGCATAGGATTGCGTGGATGCAAACAAGAACTACATTCTGGCGATAGAAGTGGCCAATCTGGACGCTACGTGGCCGACCATGGTACCCGGTGACCCGGTAGGGTCGTTCGACCGCTACAGCAAGCTGGTTGGAAGAAGCACAGCCGCATCCGCAACATTCTGGGAGTCAGAATTGGCTTCGACGCTGCAGACAGTGTTCAACGGAATAGCAACGGAACTCAATGAGACTGCTAGCGGCATCGTCAGCACAGCGAAGTAACTCACACTCATATACTGATCCGTACACAGATGATTCCTTGGACAAAAGTTAATTCATTCAAAAAACAAAAGTCAAAAAGGTAAAGGTATATATTCAACAACGAGCGTAGGGGCCGGAGCTGATCCTGGTCTCTAGGCAGTCAATGAATGGCCTATTTTGTGCTGATGTGCCGTTAAAAAACTACTCACTCACTCTCTATAGGCAGTCAGCCCGCAGGTGACATAGTCATAAACCAGGTGGTAGGCTGCCATTAGGCCTGCTTTCCACTAGGCCCGCGGTTACCTTCCCAGCCAGAGAGCGTCACCACTCCTTGACCGGTACCAAATTATACTGCTTGGTGAACAGAGGAACATGTGTGAACAACTTGCCCAAGGTCGTTACCTGGCAGTCTACCAGACGAGATTCGAACCTAGGACCGTTTGGTCAGCAGTCTGGCTCGCTAACGTTACACCGCCAACTAGAGAAATAAATTATGCGCGTAAAAACACTCAGGTTCCGACAGAATTACGAAAATGTTTTTAAACAGACGACTAAAATGAGTAGATATGAACAGTGTGAGTAATCAACAGCAGATGTTAAAATTGTTCAAACAGTACAAATGTCCGGCGACAGGTGTTTTGCAGTTTATATTACGGCAAATATAATTGTGACGTTGAAAATGGCGTCATCACTTTTTTGGTCAGCCCGCTGTGTTATAGGGTATTTACACGATCGAGCAAACATCGGGCAGCTAGCTCGACGTTCTATGGTAATTAGCATGTTAATTAGGAGGGCGAAAGCGAGTGGGTTGTAACTGGAAAGCCTATATAACACGTGATCAGCTGTGGGCTAAGAGCCTTAGCCTAAGCCTGTACATTTAAGCCAGGGGCTGGGGTTCCAATAGGCCTGCTTGAGCCAGCTCGATGTTTGCTCATCGTTTGCTCGATGTCTGCTCGATCGTGTAAACACCCTATTAGGTGCATGACGTTGGATCGTAAACGCGAGTTGGAGGCATTGACGCAGTCGTTGGTGGAACAGCTGAGACTGCTGGACGAGCGACGAGCTACCGTAGATCGACAGTCGACCGAGTTGACTGCCGCCTTGGAGCAGGTGAACGCTGACACGCAAAGGCTGCAGGCTGACAGACTCGCGTTCAGCAGCGAGAGACAGACGTTCGCCGAGGAACTCGTCCGTATGAACACCCTCAACAAGATACACGACAGGTAACACACTCGAACTTCTAATAGTAAAAAACGTAAAGTCCTTCCCGAGCCATATAACGCCCAACGTTTCCTTAGCTTACAGCCATGGAGACACCAGTTTTTACTGCAAGACCATATATAGACACAAAGCTAGTGCGTGGCGCTGTGTGTCTGTTTACGCGCCAGTTTTCGCTGGTACTCAATGCATCTACCTACGGAGGGGATAGCCAGGCTGAGTTGACCCTGGGTAGCTGGCTATATATCGAGATGGTTTACCAGGATGCAGTGCCAACGGTCACCCCAGTTGCCGCATAGAGCAACTATATAATGTTCAATAACCGCTAGACCCCCCCACCACATGTAATGGTAATCTATTGTAAACGTCGAGTGTTTCCCCAGCGGATATGAGACTGAGACTGAGCTAGGCCCTATGCTACGGGTGATCGTCCGTGGCATATACGGCTTGTTCTGACAACTGTTTTATAGCCTTCGTAAACACGTCTAAACTATTTCTGAAAAAGTGTTATTTTGACGTCAACTTTGACTTCCTATTTTCAACCATGCGTGTTTCTGCTGCACGTTGTAGAACGTATTATAAATGCTCGAAAGTCGTATGTATGTCCCATGACCTATAGGTACTACGTACCCGTAAATCAAATTCAATAAATTCAGGACAGGAAATGCGTCATAGGCCTAATTGATGAAATGATAAACAATAACAGTTACATTTTTCTTTAAAAATGTCGGCAAATGTTGCTAGCTGCAAGCCCTCGCGTCTACATGTACATACCGCATTTGGTAAGCGTTTATTTGCGCCTTTGTTTCAATTGCAACACAGCACGGCGCTATAAGCTTACAGATGTGTTTTGATTGATCGTTAGAAGAATAAACGTGCGTCGCGTTTGTCTTGTTTTTAGTCGCGTGAAGTTGTGCGTAGGAGGCCAAACGTTCATGACGTCAACTCTGACGCTGACCAAGGACCCGGACTCGATGTTGGCGGCGATGTTCAGCGGCCGGCACGCGCTGCGTCAGGACGACGACGGCGCCTACTTCATCGACCGCGACGCGATGCACTTCCGCTACGTGCTCAACTATTTGCGAGACGGCGGCTTTCGACCGGGCGCTCTGCCGGCCGACCAGTGCTTCCTCGCCGAACTGTGTACCGAGGCCGAGTACTACCAGCTATCGGGACTGACCCGCATCATCAGCGAGCGCATCAGAAGCCTCGCCTCCGAGCCTGTCGACCTGGACGCCAGTCAGGGCAGCTCGACGTCACCCGCCCCGGGGTCTCTGACGTCTGCCGCCGGTCCTAGCACTAGCAGGCCGCAGGGCAGCATGTCGCCAGCCGGCAGGAGACTTCAGCGCAAAGTCAGCGCTCAAATCACGCCGAAGTAAACATAATAATAGGCCGCATTACCGGTTAAATAAGTAAAGGTAAAAGTGGTGTATACAGTACCTCTTAATCGGAAACCCATCGCAGAGCTACGGAGCGTCACCTGCCGTATGGAATTAGGCAGTGTCAGCTGCCACCCGACACAGGTAAACGTGCCCTACTTTAACCCGAGCCAGACAGGCCGGTACTAGATTTACCTACTCTAGCGGGATGGAAGACTGAGTTGACCGTAGTGTTAGTTATATACTGAGATAGATTATCTGGCTTCATCCCATCCATCCCATGACTTCTCTAGTATCGTAAGCCCAACACCCTACCGTTACACCATTAAGCCACTATATAGGATCTTACCCCACCACCCGTCCGTCTATAAAGGGAGGAAAAAGCAGCTCTCCTAAATTTCGGTCTGTCGAAAAATGTTTTTCTTATCGAAAAATGTCTGTCCAGAAATGCAAAGAAAAAATTTAACGCAAAATTGAAATTTTGAGCATCAGTGACCTTTTTGTGGGAAATTTGTAGCCGTCTGTCGGAATTCCATCAGAAATTTGTAGTGTCTGTCGGAAAATAATCGCAGCTTCGTGCCACGCCTATACTTTTTAACCCACGACACCGCTGCTAGGTGAACGGCCGCATACCTTGTCGACACGGAAGCTGACATCTTCGCGTATTGACAGGATAATCCTAGTATATAGCTATACAGTAAACGTACAAGGACTGATCGGTAAATGTGATCGCAACGCCCACGTCCGTAATTTGCGTACAGACAACTCGGAGAACGAAACGTTTATTATGAAAACACGTGATTACGACAGTTTTCAGTTCACTTCAAACATCACTAAAAATCAACAACTAAACATCGCAGAACATAGACAGGTGACAGCGAATGCAGTTCAACGGCTGCGGTTGATATATCAACATAACCGTGATATACTGTATGAGCACGATGAGGCAAAATTACCAGACCCCATAGCGCCAAATGGCAAACTTTGTTACTGTGCTGTTCTTTCTCTGTTGAGCAATAGAACCATTAATAATAAATGCTAGCGACGTCGCTAAATTTGCCCGCCTCTCGTGTAGTGTCTGCGGCAAGGCTCACGAGATAGTCCATTTTTTAACAAGGGAGGCTCCAGATTTCATGGCTCACGTTTTGACCGACAAACAGCCCGGACTAAAATCCGGTGGATTTCAAAGTATGTGATGTAATGCAGGAGAAAGTCTAAAAGGGCGGATCGAAAACGTCGACGAACTGCGTTCACGCATCCTGACAACTTGGGACGAACTAAATCAGCACGTTATCGATACGGCAGTCAGGCGGTGACCGTGACGCACGAGTGTGCTAAAAAAACTGCTAAAGCAAAAGGCAGACACTTTGCATCGTAAACTGAGCCAGTAGTGAAATGTTATTGCTGTTGTTTATAACGGCATATACTCTCAGACATCACTGCTAAATTGTTATCAATTTCTGTCTATTTGTTTAAAGAATATACATTGAAACCAAGGGGGTCCGGTAATTATGCCTCGCAGTGTAGGTTACGTTCTACTGTCGTTCTGTGTTGCACAGTCGGAACGCCATTGTGTTTTGATGAAACTGTTTCTTTCTCAACATGAAATGCTATACAACAAGCTGTGCAACGACACATCCAGAACAGATCGATGAAGTGGAGTTGCGGCCTAACTGTTACTCTGTTACTGTCAGACGCTCTGGTGGTCGTTCAGTTAGAGCCCGTCTACATGTGTGACATAACCTCGCATGTGTGTCGCGTGCGATGTTTTGTCCCACGTGTAGGCAGGCTCTTAAAGGACGATATTATGGTATCTTTGCGGAAAGCGACTTGGACGAGTGTGGTAGCGGTAAGTTGACGGTCATGTCCACTTTTTGCCGGCGGAAGGCAGGGCCACGTTTAGATCTGTAGGGTTCCGACCACTCTGTTTTAAACGGTGGAGAACACCTCAAAATACGAAAAAGTAACAAGTGATGTTTACATAGAACCATGCAGGTATGTCCAAAACGTAGATTTGTTTTACCACAAGCGAAACAACATTTTACACTTACAGTAATTTAAATCGATTTCAAGCGTGCCATTTTCGTCACGTTTAAAACACAGCAGATCAGTTTTCCTCACATTTTTTCATGTAATATATAGATCGCGGAGTCTCCTTGGTTGTTGGAGCCTCCGGACAACTGCTCCCTTTGCCCATTCTTAAACCCGGCAGCGGAAGAAGGTCCTCGCCTGCGACCACAGCCGGGGAACAACACGTTGTGCAGCGACGGGAGAAGACGAAAACGCCGGCCGCCGCCGCTCGGACCAGTAGTCGCAGAACGTTCATTGCCTCCTTGCGTACCTGCAGCCATGTCGGACTCACCGGAAATGACGTCATTGTTGCTGGATGACATCACGTTGACGCCGACGCTGCTGCTACTGCATGATGTCACGGTGCCTTGACTCTATCACACAGCACACACTGCGGACAACATAACCGATCACTAAGCATGCAGGCTCATTAGAACGCACGTTACAGTATGCAGACTACACCCGCAAGTGAAAACGATGTAATCAGACAAAACAATTGTGTGAGGGAACACTATAACTAAGTACACAAAAATGACGAACACTTAAACATTACATGTTAAACGTGTGGTCTTTATGGGAAACTCGTTGCAGACCTACTGACACATGTCGTAGACGAAAACGTGTTTTGTAAATAGATTCATAAACCATATAAACATAAATTGTTTTGTTGTAAAGTGTTTTAAAGAAGCAAACACTAATCACGAACTTCTGCAACGAGCGAGAAAACGGTTGAAATTTAAAAGCGAAATTTGCTAAGGAGATGCGTAAATCCAGGAAGACCGTTAAGAGACAGTTAGGCTTAGAGTTGAGCGTCGAACAGACCGACTGTAGCTGCAATGAAGCCAGTTCCTGGTCGGTCATCGTCTGCGTCTCGACTTCAGCTTTCAGAGCGCTGTTCGTCGTCGACGTCGATGTTGTGGTAGTTGCCTCGCCGACGCTACATCGCGACTGGATCTTGGACTAATAAAAGACCTAGGTCTATTCTGATAGCATCATCATCATCATCATCAGCAGCAGCTAGACTGGGTGTGACTCTCAGCGACTGTATCTTGGACTCATCTACGCTGTCAGTGCCGCTGAAGTTGATGTCATATAAACAGCAGTAATTACTGACTAGCGTTCCACGTACTCGCCTCAAGGTCAAGCTTAAGGTCAAAAGCACCACGAGCCGTCGAAAAAATGTACAGTATACAAGGACGGTAAATGAGCGGTAAATGTAATAATACAGTGTGAAGTTGATGTCGTAGAGCAGTTTGGCGACGCGTCGTTCCACGTCCGAGTCGTCGGTGTGATTGCGCTTCAACGCCTGCACGCCACCGACACGTTTCTTCTCCGTCTCTGAGCCGCTCACCGCCACAGTCGCCGTGATCGCCGGCAGAATCTCACTGGCGACCGTGGCCGTCATCTGGGACCCCGTTCAGTACCTCCGTGGTCACCGTGATGGCCTGTAGAATCTCGCTGGCAGCGGCTGATGACGCTGCGTCGTCTGGCTCGTCGTCAACGCCGCTCGTCGTCTGTTGACCTGCGGCAGCGGTCATGCCGCGCTGGGTCCGCTAAGGATACCTGGACGTAATGTATACATTTATCAGTCCTTGGTCTGTCTGTAAGGGCATCGATAGAGGAGTGAGTCCAGGCAGCAGTGATGCCGCGCTCGCTCGGCTCACCTTTCGTTTCGTCGTCCTCGTCCAGTCGCACCGCGTCCTCGAAGTCTTCTTCTTCCTCCTCTTCTACCAGATCGTCGTCGTTGCTGCCGATCCGAAACGACGTCAGCGACTGTTCGGCGCTGCTCCGCTTCCGGAAGTGCGCCTGCAGCGGCCGGAAGTCGTCGGTGGATCGTCGGGGACCGAACGGTGAGCGTAGCGCGGTGGTTGTTGACCCGCCGATGCTCGGCAGTCGAGACGAATCCGGTGTCACGATGCTGCGTCGTCGACCGCCGTTACACATCACCGGACTCGAGTGACGACGCACTCCTGGACCTGCGCTGACTTCTGACTCACTGCTGGGGTGATGACGCACTGCAGCAGTGCCTCGTTAGTCGTTGCTGCAGTAACTTCTGGAGTGAAGCACATTGCCAGAGTGCCTCTGACACCTGCAGTGACGGCGCACTCCTGGCTCGCCGATGTCAAACGTGACGACAGATCCTCTGCCCGCGGCGCCGGTGATCGGCGACAGCAGCGAGTAATGACGCACAGTCGGGGGACGTCCCGCTACCGGCCTGCTACTCAACCCGTACGACGGTTCTTCGTGCAGTTGCTCAGCCCGTACGATGGTCCTCCGGCCCAGTCGACCTTGATGACGGCGGCGTTGAGTGCAGGCGAGTCGCGACTGCCGTGCGAGACGTCGGCGTCCCACTCTGACTCACGAGGACTGCAACAATACGTCATCAGTCGCAAGTCGAAACCGCGGCTGGAAAAAATAGGGTTTCCTTTAACTGTTAACCTTTAAACCTTCATTGAAAAAGTTTTGAGGTTTTAGATTAAACGTATTTTTAGGTTTTTGTGTACAAATAACAAATAATTGCCACCCAGGAATAACATTCTGTACACACCATACTGTGTTTTCTGCAAATTATATACATGGTGCGTTAATTTAATTACCTACAAAATACAGCAAAATTATATCAAATTATTAAGTAAGCTTTCTTATGCAAATAAAAATAAACTTGAAAATCTACACTTTGGGTTTTTTTCTAAACGAAAGGCCGAAGTTTTCAAACGAATTTTTATCACAGTTGGACTAATGAATGTGCTTACTACTCAATCATCTGTGTTGCAATAAATACAGGGCATTGGCATGCCATCTGGTGATGATGCAATTCCTGCTATTTTAACTATTAATGTGATACTGTTTCTTATTTATACTTTCAGTGCATGTACAATATTTCAAAAAATAGCTCAAAAACAATACGCAAATGTCTTTGGAGTTATCGATAAAGAAAAGGCGAAAGACAAAACTGCTTCATGTGTGCTTATAGATGTGCAGACAGGTAAACCATCTCAGTAAATAAGCAACAAAGTCAGCTTTCCAACCTTCCGGAATAAATAAATCGAGAACCGGCAGGTCTGGCTTGATGGGTTTAAAAGAGTGACAGGTAATAAATGTGTAACTGTAGTCCCATATGGCAGGTGATGCTTTGTAAGCTCTGAGAAGTTATAGGCTACCTTTACATTACGAAAAGAAATGAAAGCTAAGACAAAAGCCGCAGGTAAAACATCTCGTTTGGGTCACCGATGCCGCTAGTTATCACCGGCAGTTGTTACTGCGACACAGATACCCCGTTTACACCATCAAGCTGGCTCGACGAGCTGGCTATATGTTAGCTGGGCGACCCAGCTTAATGTTTGCTCGATCGTGTAAACGGGGTATAACAAAGACGACAACGACGACGCCGTAGCTAAGAATACACTGAAATTCAGCCAATTAAAGCGGACTGTCGCGGGAGTGCTAAAGGCCGGTGTCCCATTATACAATCGCTCCTCAGAAAAATCCGACCCGCCGGGCGGCCAGGATATAAACAGATGAACAGAAGCATAGCCAATCTAATAAAATCGTCCAACGTAATCAGAAAAAACACTAGCTTCACATGTAAGCTGCTAGATCAGCTAGTTCAAGATCCGCTCAGCAGCCTCAGCTCAGCATATTCAATAGGCGGATTTTTTACCGTTAATCGTCGGCCGGGGGAGACTTTACGGGGAAGCGATCTTATAATGGGGAGACTTTTTATGGGACCGGCGATATTTTATTAAGGAGGAGACATATCAATTCCACGATTCTCTCCACGGGCGGATTTTTTCACGGGGAAACATTTTATTTTGACACCGGCGGGGTTGCATGCTTTGCACCTGAAATCCCAGAGTCGTGAGCTGACGTTGCTCGACATGCTGCGACTGCTGCGACTTCCGTTTCCGTTGAGCGAGTATTCCGACGTGAATGACAGCTGCGAAAAGTCTCCACTCGACAGATCGCTCTCGATGATGATGTAGCGCCTCGAGCCGAGGCCGCACCGACTGCTCGCGCCACTGCGCCTGTAAATTAACACACAACCAATCACCTTCTAGTGGAAAGAGAGGCAGGGGTAACTGCCCCTACACCGAAATTCTAGCCTGTCGGAAAATTTTCTTTTTGTCGAAAAATCTGGAGCTACTTTGCGGTGATACGCTGCACTGGCATTGCGGCTTAGGTCCGCACGAAAACTAGGGCGAGTCAAAACATCGGTCGATCATTTTTTGTCAGCGGACCAAGGAAACACAAAGATTAATAAGTCACAATCTGGCGAAGCGTCCGTGGCTTGCAACACCATTTTCTGATCGTCTATAGTTTGTTTTTTCGGAGATATTCGCGCAATTTCGCGCTAATGTTGCCGAAATTTGAAGCCCCACAATTTTAGAAGGCACAAATTTGATACTGGTTCTTTTCTGCTGTCGAATATTTGCAGCTGTCAGTCGGGAAATTGCGACTTCCTGTCTCCCCAACTTTTGTGACTCGCGGCGCCGCTGATTTGTCGGAAATTAAACGAGCAAACGCGGTGCTTCCGGCGCATTAGAACTCATTAGCTGCATCGTGTCGTTATCTACCAACTCGTTAAACCCGTTTGCTTCACTGACATTGCTTCTGGTAGAATTGGCAGAATCAGCGACAATAATGAGGGCCGAGGTGATTCAACCTGCGACGCTTGGAGTTAGGCTGCACTTTTAAAAAGAATGTGATATACAATAATATCATTGTGTACTCCGTGACGCTGAATCGCCTAAAAGAACTAAAGTTTATCAGTTCCTGCACACAACAATCGAAAAACTTTGCAATTAACGGTAATTAATTTTTAAAAACATTTTTGTAAAACAGTTTTTTAATATTTAAATCGCCCAGTAATACTGACATTATTCGAACTTCGATTTTCTCGGCGATCTGCGGACCAAACGTGCTAAAAGCACGTCAACTATAGTTTACTAACCAATGGTCAGTTAAACATGATACTAGGCCTAATATATCACAGTTTAATAAAAGATACGAGTTTTTCATTTGTCGTAGGAACATTTATGTTTTTCATGTTGTGAAACAGCATATACCGAAAAGTACCTTGAATGAAATTTGATCCGTGAGTTTAGTTTGGTTAATTTCTATTCATTTCTGTCGCGCTCTGTACGCACCTTAATGGACATAGCAGTAGTATTTGCCAGTAAGGCCGCTTTTAAAATTCCTAACTGATCGATTGATGGGCTGACTGGCCTAGAGGTTTCGTCGTCGAAGTCTAGGGTCTCGATGCGGCTGATGTGGATGCCGGGCAGCTCGAATGCGGCCGCCAGAGACGGAGGCATCGACGAGAACAGAGACTCGCTGCCGGACACAGCAGCGCCCACGATAAAGTCCTTGGACGACTTGCGACGCTGCTCCGCCTGTTGTTGCTGCTGCTGCTGCTGTGTCAGATGACTGCGGCCTGACGCGGAGCCGACCATGCTGTCGCGACCGTGCAGACGTGAAGTCGTCTCGCTGGGCACGTGAGACGAACGACGAGTTGACTCCGACGCTTGCGAACTACACACATCAACAACAACAACAACGATAACGTCATATTTATTTATACGAAGCTTGGAGGCGTTCTTAATTAAGGGAAATACATAAACTATTTCACTATTTCCTGGTGATAAAAACCAGATAAACAGTAAACTATGTCTTAAAAAGCACGTATGTCCGCCGAAACTCTTCATTTTTTGAGCCGAATGCAAACCCAGATCGTGATCGTCTCATTTCGTTAAAGTTTTTTCATAACTTTTTGTGTCATTTTGCGAACAGTCAAACAAACGTTAAATATAAACGTTTTGTCGACGGAGGTTATTAATTAATAGACTATTACTAAAACAACAGAAATTTACAAGTTTATTTTACAACAATTGATTTAGCAAATCATTTGTCTCTGATATGCTTAAAAGCCAAGCGTTTCTGTTAGATTACGGAACATGTCTATAGCTTTTCTTGCCGTTATCGTTTCATCCTCTATGAAGTTTATTTACGCCCACAAACTCTTTTTGTTTCGTCTGTAGCCTACGTGCATGGGTTGTGCACGTACGCTGTGTCTAAAAACATCCCCGACATTTTTGACTGTAACTTGAAAACAAATTATCAGATGTTAATAATTTTTGGCCCGAATATTTTTGACACAACTTGCCATCAAATTATCGTTTAGTTTCCTACCTCACCCAACGTTTGTTTCTGCACTACCTGGAAAAAGCACAACCAGCGAAACATCACTTTTTTATCCAATGCAGTATGTTTGCTTAATTAACATAACGCATAAAAACTCATTTTGTTTCTGACACTTTGGCTGACATTTTATCCAATTGTCCATTTTTAACTGCCTGCAGTAAAATTGCATGAAGTGTTGGCTCGCTATGCGAACACAGGCAAGGAGACGCTTTCTCCATTCATTGACAGCAGTATCGATAATGTTCTGCTTCAGACCAATCCAGGCTGTACGAGTCACTTCTTGATTTCACAAACACTCCTAAACTTTGTCCGGTAGATACACTGCTGCATGACAGTCAAACCTTGTAATAGACCGTCTGTTGGGCCCCCAGATTAGTATAGAGGGAATTTATCGACGTTTTTCATTTATTTTAACACGTATTATGCTTGGCTTGATTTCCCCAGGTAGTGCAAAAACAGATGTTAGGTAAAGTGGAAACTAAATAGCCAGTGATATCAAAAATATTTCTACAAAAAAATTATTAAAATCTGCTAATCCTTCTTCAAGTTACGATCGATAATGTCGGGGATGTTTTTTTCAGGTTTTCTGTTTATCTCAACACATGTTTCGCTTGCTCTGATTTCTCTAGATAGTGCAGAAGCATACATTAATCAAGGTAGAAAACTGAATGGTCATTTGATGGCAAGTTGTGTCGGAAATATTTGTACCAAAAATTGTTAAAATCTGGTAATTGGTTTTCAAGTTGCAGTCGAAAATGTCGGGGATGTTTTTTGAGACACAGTGTATATCAAGCACATATCTGTGAACCAGGTGGATGAAAAACGATCATTAGTCCAGAAGACCGCTAAATCTGTCGCTGATGCTATTGCCGTTTCCAGATATAGCATCTATAGCTGGCTGACAGACGACCTTCCACTCAATTGAGCACGTAAGTAATCGCATGGCGAGTAAGTGGACAGACGCTGCAATCTCGACGTGTAAGGAGGCCCTGTGAACTGTCGCTTCGCATCGTCGGAATCGAAACAGGTCGCTTAATTAGTCTCATTAGTCTACATCATTACAGTGCCATTAGCGCTCACATGCGATGTGAACATGCAGAAGCAGTACATATATTTCACGTATATCAGTGGTCTGAGCCGTCGATCTCAACCGATCTCTGATCACAGATGACTGACTGCGACGGTCTGCGTACAATCCAATCCTTGACGCACGTCAATGACGTCAGCAGATGTCGCACGGATTTGCGCTGTATTCGTTTCTGTTCAAAGCTCTGAAGTTCTGAACCCAATTGCCTTCGTTCGAACAGTGTTGTATAGAGTGAGCAAGCGCAAAGACTCGGCGCGCTATTATAGTATGAGAGTATTCACGTGTATGTGGGCCCAACACGTATCCAACGCTAACAGTCATTTCCTCAGGCAACAGATATGAATGTAATGTAGGCCTAGTCGCTGATAATACTTGACTTCTCAGCGGTCGCATTAAAATCCTGACTCTATACAGCGCGATTCATCGACGTCTTAAATAGTCTTTTCATTCTGACATGACGGCAACAAATAACAACCAACAGCATCCGATCAGAGAAAACTAAAATTAGAATCTTATAGGCAAAAAAAATTATTGTTCCAATTTGTCGCCAAAGTCATAAAATGTGAAATGGATAAAACGGCCGGTTTGAATCGCGTTATGCAATAGCGTCGACGTCCGCAAAAACTTAGTCAGGTGACTCACGTCCCATTCCCTATTCCTCTCTTTTCCTTTTTTCCTCCTTCCCCTTTTATTTAGCACTTTTCTACCGTTCTATCCTATCTCTTACTTTCCCCACTAATCCAGGTACGTGTCTGTAAACGCTCGCTGTGAGTTCCCAGCGGATGCCGTGCAAAGTGCCGACTGCCAACGCGTTGCTGTTATGCAGTCTGAGCTCGACAGTTGCTGCTGTCGACAAGCAGTTCACGTCATTGTGACGTGAGAAAATGTAAGTCTACTTTAAAGCAAAGTACTTGTAGTAGTATAGTCGTAGTAGTAGCAGCACCAGCAGTAGGACTAGTAACTAGTGCTACGTTGAGTGTCAGTCGAATGCATTTTTACGCGCGAAAGCAGTTACTGCTTTCAGCGCGTCTTAGCCATCGCAATTCTGTCAGTCTGTTTGTCCGTCTGTCACACGGGTGGATCAGTCAAAAACGGTGCAAGATAGGATCACCAAATCTTCACCGTCGGCTGCCTTAAAGACTCTAGTTTCAAGAACCGTAAAGCTTTTCCATAAATTCGAAGGGGGTCACCCCGAACGAGGGCGCTAAATGAGCCGGGTGGGCAAAATTTGCGATTTTTGGCCAATAAGTCGCTGTATCTCAGTAACGGTGCGAGATAAGGCCTATGTTATTATTAATCACTAATAGGAAGTCGTACACTGGCTCTCGATTGGCGCCAAATTCAATGATTTTGAATGATCTTGAACGCCAAAATAGGGGGTTTCATGGATTTTTGGTGATTTTGGGCTGTGACAAAAGTCTATATCATTCACATAATGGCGCCACGGAACTATCGTTATGCGACCCAAATAGAGAATTTGGTATTTGTATATTAACTTAGCATGAACACCCCAATTTTCAGCTTAACTACCGGTACTGAAATGAAAGTGCTATAGGCTTTCGCGCGTCTCGTGAGCATTAGCTCAATTTTTTGTATTATTTATGAAAAACTTAAAACTCGACGCAGCTGTTAAACGTCAAGTCATCGGCGCTATCGCACGACAGTTACTTATCGTTATCCAGCTTTATAATAGGCTGACAGTGAAAGCAAAAATGTCCATCCAAAGTAAATCTTATTGTATGCACAGGCGGATTAGTTCACGTCGTAAAATATTATTTTGATGGCCATTGTGAAGTACAGTACTGTAAGTGTATAACGAAAGCTAAGACAAATAAGATGAGTGGACAGAGCCGTGTCGCTGGCGACATCACACGCATCGCTGTGCAACAGTTTCCTGTCACGTGACACGTTGCCACATCACCATTTTCAATATCCGCTGCGAGTAAAAACTGCACAGGTTTATACCGCGTTTACTTCCTGGCGGTATGGCAACTGAAGCAGCACAATCCACTTGTCGTTTATCTCACAGCTAGCGCTCGCCGCATAGACTTATGGGATGTTTACACGATCCAGCAAACGTCCAGCAAACTTTCAGCAAATGTATTCAAAATACACGTGCTAATGCTGGACGCTTGCTGGACGTTTGCTGTCCTTTACTTTCAGCATTGTGCATGAGTTTCGTGTGATTCTGGCTGTTAAAAGCTGAAGCAACATAAATGACCGAGAAGCGGACAGTGTAAGTAGAAGACGTGATGCGTTGACAATCGCTAAGCATAAGCCTACTAATGCCATTAGGGCTATACTCAGACCTGTACTCGGCAAACGTGTATAGACATGCCCATAATATTATGATACATCTCTGACGGTTGTCGCTCTCCGACGGCAAAGTGCGAGGTCGTATTTCGCAAACTATACCGTGTATAGTTCGCGACAATGACGCCTCTGGAAAAATTGCCTTGGCTAGAATGTGCGTAGCATTACAGCTAGGGCCTACGGATATAAGCCACAAAATAACATCCCTCTCAACGAAGTGAATATAGGTCTAATGCCAGATAACATGCAAAACAACAGATATTATTTTGTACTGTGAAAGAGATTGAAGAAGCCTTTCGCACTGACCATATTGCGGTAACATTTGACGTTAATGAATATTTTGATCATGAGATGTAGGCTTATAGTGCCTACGTGAATCTATAAGGATGCGAATCAGTGAGGACGCAGGTTGCCACCGTCAGATAGGCTCCCTATAATTTTCTATATCCTGACAAAACGTTCATCTCTTCCACCCAGAAATGTAATCATTTCTTCAATCGCACAATTTTACTTTGCAAACCACAGTGTAAGAATTCGCAGTATTATACGCTTTCACAGTTTTTGACAGCAGGTTGCAAGAGCAATTACCTGATGTCCATGGCGCTCTGCTGATGCAGGGACAGAAGCAGGTCGCGTCGCAGTAGAGGATCCTGCAGGACTCTAGGCGAGAGGCTTGGCTTCTTCATCATGTCCATAGCGAGTGCGTGAAGTCGTACACGAGCACGCAGCTCCATGGCGCGCTGACGCCTCTTCCACTCCACCTTCCACAGCCGCGAGAATACACCGCCAAGGATCAGCATGACAGCAGCACAATAGAGACAAAAAAGAATAGTATGGAGATCTGCCTACTGCTGATAGTTACCGTACTAACTTTCGAGAAGCTTTTATTCCTTATGTAACTTTGGAGCGACAACCGGACACAAAGCAGTTTATTTGCTAGACTATCTGTGTCCGGGATAGATCAACATCGGAAGCACCGCGGCTACAAGCCATGGGTCTTGTGAACAGCACCACACACAAGAGTCCGTGTACAATACACCGCCAAGGATCAGCATGACAGCCGTCATGGCCAGGCAGACCGGGCCGCCAACCTGCAGCGCCAGGAATCCGTTCGGTCTGACGCGCTCCTTGTGAGGTCGGACCGCGAAGCCGACCGTTGTGAGAACGACTCCGACGACGAGAAAGACGAAGGACAGCACGAGCAGGCAGCGCTTGGCGGTCTCCAGGGTAGCCCAGTGGCGCGGTGGCACCGCCTGCAGTGACGAGAGCCCGACCCTGCCCTGGCTGTCAACGGTCGACATCGAAGACGGATCGGTGTGGATGATGATGGCCGTGCCTGCAAGTTCGGCCTGATGTTGCTGTCCACTGCCACCGCTCTCTTCGACGGACATTCTCTGCAGCGCAGACGATACCTCACGGAATTAGAGTTTGATGAACTAATAATTACAGATTGATGAGCGACGCGCATGAATGATTCTCTGCAGCGTGGTACGTGAGGACAGTCTGCGAGGTGTTGTACTAGTTGCTATCGACTGCATAGCGACTTTCTCTGCACGAGTCTATCTGTTTATTCTCGCCATCTCGCAAAAGCCAAAACTTTGCTATATTTTGTTGTAGGACATCACGACATGCTGGGCTGTTGTGGATTTGTTGAAGGCATTGGATCATATGGACTTGAGCCGCACAACTTTCTATGAATTTGCTGTAGACTTTCGATTTTCGGCAGTGGATTTGTCGTACAGCTGGTTACAGAACAAACCAGCACCAAATCAAAACAAGTGGAGCTTGGGCCGCCATGGTCAGTTTATTTTTGTGATGACGGCAACGTCTACGACAAGCTCCTGGAAGAAGAATAAGTCTATTCTCGCCCTTGCTAAATCCGCCTAGGGCACAATAATTGCTGTTTCTGTCGACAACACAACACACTGCTGCACTGTGCAAAGCGTTGGCGCTGCTGCAGCGACTGAACTGTTGTCAACAACTCCTATAGCAAAAACAGTCGCGAAAACAAGCAGCTTCGCGGACGAGCAAACAGGAAATGAATCTACCGGCGTGGAATGGCGTGGCTGCGCGCGAGTGGAGCGATTAACACAACATCGTCATCGCTATACGCGCGCGCGCATGCGTGGGCGACGTTTGCCAGCAACTCCCAAGAAACAACGACAGCAACAGCGTTCGTTTGACGTGTGACCAATGCCTGTTCGCTCAGACTTACATGGCACCGCACTGCAGTGACCGCGGTTTTCCTGACTGAGCACAGGGGTCTGCTGCAGTGATGCCGTGATATGCCGTGATGCGCTGCTTCTGCAGCCAACTAAGCGAGTAAGTATAAGTATAGGCAATTTGTGTAGCGCATTAACTGTAAACAAAAAAACCCAGCTGTCGCTATGACAGCCGACCGTACTGGTTGTCAGTGATTTTCAAGGTCATCCAAAGTTGATGATTTTCATCTCATGTTAAAGGGCGTATATGTATATGCCACTTCCTAATAGTGATTAATAGTAACGTTGGCCCTATCTCTCATCGTTTCCGAAATACGACCATTTATAGCTTTAAATTTTCCATTGAAGATTGCGGTAAAACCGCTGCAGATGGAGACATGGTTATTATTGACAACCTATATCCGTAGTCGTAGGAGGGTACCAAATAGGCGATTGTACCAATTGCCGACCTTCCTACGACTTACCGTTAAACCACAATACCGCAAGATTGGCATAGCGTAGTGCGTTATGACCCTTCAAGGTCATCCTAGGTCATCGATTTTCATGTCATTTGAAAGCCAATATGCGACTTCCTATTAGTGATCGTTGTCAATTTAGGCACTTACTCGCACCTTTTAGCCACAATACATCCGTTACAGACAGACGGACGGACGACCACCGTGCCAATAGCTCGAGTCACAAACGCCGCGAAACAGAATAATAATCATGCAGAAAATGCCTCACGATTAAGCAGTCATGACTCACGACAGTCAAGCCCGAGGACACGTACGTACGTTCGTTGCCTCAGTAACTATATAGTAGGCCTATATTTGCCGCCTGCTTTTTTAACCACGACCCCGCTGGGCAGTGAGATAAATGCTGCTATCGGCAATAACGAAAATCGTTTCGCCAGATACATGTATATAGACATAGCTTCCAGGCAACCACGGCAATGGCCACGCCTGAGGCCAAAATATGTGGCCTTGCTTGTTATGATGCTCAAAGAATACGTTTCAGCCGTGATCTTCAGTGTGATTTTATTCAACAACTATCCATTAATTTGCTTCACAAAACTACGAGTAGGCAACTTCTAGACCCTTAAGTCGCCGCAATTTCTCGATTTACTGCTAAGCCGTAGCCAGCCGCAAGACATCATCCATCGTCATGCATTAACGCAAAAACTGTCTGAGTTCGTTTCATTAACCGACAGCGAATAATAGCCTGCGTCTGCGAGTCTAAACAAGTTAATTTTAAGTTTTACACAAAAGATGGATGAAAACAAACTGTCTCCGCTCTCGGGTAAAGTCTGTTGTAGACCTACATACACCGACGTAACACCGTGAGTCAAAAATAGAACACCCGCTAACTCATTTAAATGTACTTCAAATTTGAAAATTTGTGACTTTGACATTATGGGATGAACATCGCAAAAGAAGCTGCAATAAAATCAGTCATGTCCCTTCGTTGTCGCATGGCGTAGGCCTACGACGAATTGCGAAGTGTGTGAATGTCCTTCGTTATAACTGTCAGCCTAGACAGGTGTGATGCAGCAGAGACATTTTCGGCAAACAAAATCGTTTTGCACCACCCATGCGCTTGATCGCGACAGTCGTTCCATGTGTGAAGTGAGTGATTCGTTACGTAGGCCTACGCCAGCGAGTCAGATTGAGCAATGAGCCAAGCCTCGACGAGATCAACACGCAGCGCAACCTGTTATCATCTCATCCTGAAATAACCCGCGCAGACTCAGCAGCCTACGCGTTGCCATGACAACGATCAATAGCTCATCTCATACGCCCCCTCAAGTTACTATATAACAACGCCAAAAGACCAACGTGTTTGGAGGCCACGAAATGCGAATTATTGGTGACTACACATAGCTAGTAGCTATTTTTTGCTTAAGAATCTGATTTTCCTCTTCTTTCCTGCTATCCCAACGCAATTTGATCGCTCGCGATCAAAATGCACCCCATAAGCAATGCTAGTGACTGTTTTGTTGATTTGCCAATCCACCCAAAAATCCTAACATTTATGGGGTTCAAATTCAACTCTATCGTCAACCCCCTACGGCCCTGACCTTGTGTATGGACAAGAGTGCTTAGTCAGACGCGCGCTAAACTAAGCCTGAAATCCACTACCGTGATTTGTTGTAGGCTCGTTTGACAATAGCCGTAAAAACAAGCCGTGACAGTATCTTGACATGAAGATCTTGTGGATTCGTTCCATTTTTTTCTACCCCTGTTGTAGAAACTCGCTCGGGGCAGCGGCAGATCAAGAAGTTAAGAATAGGATTGAAGGGTAGTGGGCGAGGTCTGGGGAGGGGCTGTACCCCCTCCCCAGAAATTTTTTTTAAATTTTTATGCAAAAATAGTGCATTTGGTGCAAAATTTTCACTTCTTTAAAGATGTATCTAGTCAATGGGGGGCGGCCGTCCCCCCTTGAATCCGCCACTAGCTCCCGGTTTTTAATTTCTTGTGTATCTGCTATAGCCTAGGCCAACAGCTTGCTGTACAAATGCTGAGCTACAAATTCATACAACATTAGTCAAAGTAAATGGAGTTTGGACCTTATACGTTCAGCGGAGCAAGCAATTTAATGACAACTCCACCTTTCACCCATACACCATCTGCCAATTAGGTTACCATCAGGCCCTATTAAAGGAATATTTTGAGTCACGGACGTTAGACCTGACACCAAAATAGATAACCTTGAATGGCCTTTTCATGTTGAACTGTGGTTTTCGGCTGGTTATTATGCTGACATTTGTAGCCTAGTATTTAAAAAACAAACATACGCACACTAGCAACGGCTATTTTCAGGCTATACTTCATGAAATGCAAGCGTTCAAAAACATACTCATGCTAAAAATGTTTCACAATACAGTACTAAAAATGCTGTACAATACTGTACATTGTAGATTCATAATATTTCATAGGAGTGGTGAATTAATACTGAGTAAAACATATGACGATGAAAAAATTCACTGGTAACCTGACCCGAGACAGCAATAGTCATCATCATCATCATCATCATCTACGATCATCAACAAAAAGACGTATAGTGGCCCAAATAATGACAGAATATTGCTCAAACAACATTCAATGTGTAAATGGAATCTTATCGAATGTTAACAAAACCACGAGGCAACCTTTTGGCAAGGAAAACCTACATAAGCCAGGTGCAGCCACTGCAGAGATCCACAAAAATCGTTTAGCCATACTTGGGAAGAAAACATTTTTAGTTAAACGTGATAACACAGTTGACTTGTCTGCCATCAAGGCATTATGGCCTTGTTTGGTCTGGTGCAGTAAAATGAAGACGAGTAGGTCTGGGTATGTGTGAGTGAACAGGAATATCTTGTGACACTATCCAAAACAAAGAACGATGGCGCAGAGGAAGTGTCTGATCATTCATGGGCGACGCTAAAAAATTGAAGCCTGGGGCAACAAGGGGGTAAGGGGCAATAATTTTTTTTGTGTATGGGCAAAATATCGATCTTATTCAGTTGTTGTGTGCATGGAAAAGATGTAGTGAGATCAGGGAGGCAAAGACCCCATGAAGCTGAAACTCTTCTAGCTTCTGGACGTGCAATGAAAGCCACAAATTGGCCTGCTTCTAAATATTTGGAAATGCAAAAAATAACAAATATCTGTGTTTTCTTGCAAAAATGACGTTTAATAATTCACATCTTGGCATCACCGTCAAAATTTTTCCTGGGAAGCGGCAGCTGGGGGAAGCAAGGGGGCGAGCATGGGGGACAGTTGCCCCCCCGTGCACTCCCTCTGGCGCCGCACATTTGATCATTCTGAATGCAGCAATCACAGTACCCATTACTAACAACTGGTAAGGTAGCTACCATCAGCGTGATTTTTGTTTTATTATTCAGCTTTAGTTTACAATTTCGCTGGCATAAAAATTGGTTTAATACAAAATTCATTTTAGTTTTTATTATTTTGGTCATGTTAGATTGAGTGATCACTAACAAATTCATCTATTTTGTTACTGGCATTTTTTGCTTGTGTTGACGAAAATCACACTGGATTAATCCGCCCACTGACCTATCAATTCATCTTATCAGTTTTTTCACGCTACAGTATCCCACGTAATGTTATGTCATCAGCAGCATCGTCAGTCATCATCGCAGCAGCGATGTCGCATTTGTTTCCTGGCCGAGTGTCTTCTCTTCTCAGCCAACGTCCGCTCTTTCGCCTTCTCCAGACTGCACGTAACACGACACCAACCAATCAACATAATTGACAACCATATCTTCACACTAAGATGATGTAATAAACATGCTAATTAGTTGGTTGGGCAATGGGCATGCAGCCAGTAAAAGTCATTTTCATTTGTGCATCACACTACTATACGCTTCACGTAATCAAACTAAAAAAATTCACAATTTGTCAGGACAAATCATCCAGAGAGTGGACTATACAAGAATATTACAAAAGTCACCAGATACACAAAAAATTATTGATATAATTGTAATGTCACTGAAATTCCAATTTTGCTGTGTCTGAAGATAAGTACTGACTACCATAGCAGTAGTAGTATTAGTAGTAGCAGCAGTATGGGTCAGTATAGCATACCAGCATGCTGAAAACCATACAACCACTTCTTTTCTGAAATAGTAACAAAAAAATGCTGAATATACACGGTGTTGCATAAAAAGACCCCATTTTGTTTTTTTCATAATTTACTCAAATCATGAGCAACTTACACGAAATTTTTACCAGTTGTAGCTGAAGAAACACTAATTCAAAATATTTGAACAAAATATGGCAGTTGGTTAAATATTCTTTGCTAGTCGTGATGTAACGCTGACGTCATAGTGTGTCACAGGTACAAACTTGCTAGTCTCAACTGGTGCTGTCAGTTGCTACCCTGCTTCAATGGTGAACTTAATCTGGTTTACTAACGAAAATGCTTATTGTGTCAGCACCGAGCAACATGGAAACATGAAATCGAGCGTCTTGTGATCCAAAAACTCAACATCTTGCAAGCTCGGTGTGATAGTGCACTGTCTTGCTAGAACATGTGAAAGACCAACTATCCCCACAGACATGTAAATTCGATCGCTTTGCACGTTTTGGGGCTGCAACTGTGAAACTTCAAATATTTGACATCAATGAACCAGATTTTTTACCACTGAAGCAGGGTAGCAACTGGCAGTACCAATTGGGATTAGCCTGTTTGTACCCATGACACATTATAATGTCAGTGCTACATCACGACTAGCAAAGAATATTTAATCACCTGCCATGTTTAGTTAAAACATTTTGAATAAGTGTTTCTTCAGCTACAACTGGTAAAAATTTCGTGTAAGTTGCTCATGATTTGAGTGAAGTATGAAAAAAAACAAAAAGGGGACCTTTTTTATGAAACACCGTGTACAATACTGCACTGTGTTCCAGAAAACATCTGCGACATTTTCATTAACAGCAGTATCAATAATGTTCTGCTCCAGACCAATCCAGCCTGTACCAGTCGCTTCTTGACTTCACAAACATTCCTAAACTTCATCTGGTAGACACACTGCCGCATGAGTCAAACCTTGTAATAAACCTGCTGTTGGGTCCATAGATTAGGATAGATGGAATTTACTGACATTTTTAAAATTCATTTTCACATGTATTATGCTTGGTCTGCTTTCCCCAGGTAGCGCAAAAACAGACGCTGGGCGACGGAGAAACTAAAACACTTATTTAATAGCCAGTTATGTCAGATATTTTTCTGCTAAATATTATTAAAATCTGCTAATCTTTATTCAAGTTACAATTGATAATGTCAAGGATTTTTTTCAGGTTTTCTGTTCATTTAAACACATATTTCACTTGATCTGCTTTCCCTAGGTAGTGCAGAAGCATACACTAAATGAAGTGGGAAACTGAATGGTCATTTGATGGCAAGTTGTGTCAGGAATATTCGTACCAATAATTATCAAAATCTGACAATTGATTTTCAAGTTACAGTCGAAAATGTCGGGGATGTTTTTTTGGGGACACAGTGTAGATCTGCAACTGAAACTCCATCACATTTTTTCCACTCCAAGCTTTGGCAACACTGAAAACATTTGTTATACACCGTCGTTGAAGTATGGCTAGCTGTTCAGCAGTCGGTTCATATGGCTGGTCATCATCTGCAGCTTGTACCATTGAACACAGTTTATCCACAGCGTCGGCCTGGTTCAAGTGTTGTCGTCGTGTTTTCTCAGATGTTACTATCAGATAACCATCTTTTGTTACACGTCCCGACTCCTGGAACAACCCATCAGCAAACTGCACCGAAATACTGCCTGCAAAATCAGAAAAAAAACAATGTACACAGTGGGCCAAAAAAATGACCCAACTTGTTTTATCAGAACTACGTCAAATGTCGACCAAATTTGATAATTTTTGGCACACAGATAGCTAAGATGACAAAATTATGCATGGTACACTCATGTCCATCTCATCTAATTTATGTCAATGCACTACCGCGTAAAATGCAGATGCTCCAAATTGTTGCATAATGCTTAGTTGTTGTCACTGTAAAAGTTCTAACGACTTAATTAAGCATGCGATAAAATAAAATGTGATTTATTTTGCAGAATTATAAGTTTGTGTAACAACGTACTTCCAAATTTTTAGAACTAATGCCAATTTTCAGCATAAAATATTTAATACCATAAAATTATTGAATCACGTGGCACCCTCTGTCAAACTGATAATGAAAAGGTAAGCAATCTGATACTGACAATTACCACGTTATGTAACAATTTTGAACATATGTGTTTTACACAGTAGTGTGTTGACATAAATTAGGTGAGGTGGACAATGAGTGTACCTCACATAATCTTATCATCTTGGCTATCTGTGTGCCAAAAATTATCAAATTTGGCAGAGATTTGACGAAGTTTTGACAAAAACAAGCTGGGTCATTTTTTTGGCCCACCCTGTACAGTAGAAAAGATTTGTGCAGCAAGTACAATGTTAGCACGCAAACAGTGAAGGAGCCCCTGATGGTGGAAATACGACGGCGTCTAAGATGAGTGATGACACTGATGTGGCTGATGAAAAAAACGCAAAAACTGAAAATCCACTCAGGAAACACCCAATAAAATTAAAACACAGCAAAAAAATATCTACAGTAAAAGTAATAAATATGGTAGTCAATAAACACTCTACCCTCTCCAGTAGTTTCATCTTTATCCGATGTGAGATCCATCTTGCTGACATCACATGGAACCGGATCTCAACCTTCGTACTGACTGATGACACAAAAATTCAAACAATCAGAACTCAAACAAGCTGCAGATCATGCAGTTAAAACACAGCAATACCACACACCTACCAGGTGTTCCAAAAACGAATACCCTGATTTCACTTTGCAATAACTTCCACAAATGTACATCAATTTTAACCATTTTTTCACTGTTATGACAAAAATTCCACAATGCATAAAAGTAAAATTACACCAGACACTTCACCTTTATCATATAATTACCCAACCTAGCAAAACTCACACTACTCCCAAATAATGATCAATTTACATGAAACTTTCACCAGTTGTAGCCAAAGAAATACTAATTCAAAATATTTAAACAAAATATGGCAGTTGATTAAATATTCTTTGCTAGTCGTGACACAATGCTGACATCATAATGTGTCACAGGTACAGGCTAGCAAGTCCCAACTTGTGTTGTCAGTTGCTACCCTGTTACGATGGTGAAAACCTGGTTCATTGACGAAGGGTAGCAACTGACAGCACCAGTTGAGACTAGCAAGCTGCCATATTTTGTTGAACTATTTTGAATTACTATTTCTTCAGCTACAACTGGTAAAGATTTCATGTAAATTAATCACCATTTGGGTGAACTATGAAAAAGGGGGTTGTTTTTTACAAAACACTGTGTATATTGTAAACAGTCTACTTAGCAATGTATTATCAGCAAAGCGAAGCATCATTTCTACTCATCACACAGCATGAATGAGATGTCTGTACTTTTGTTAACATTCTGTCCTCCTGGACCAGAACTGCGACTGTACTTCATGTCAAGCTCATCTGAAAATGGCAAACACACAACAAACAATTAGTGAAAAACACATTTAGTGAAAAAGTAAGCTGCACAAAATAAAACAAAATAAAAAATAAAATAAACAAGCAAACAGAGCTAAAATGCCCAGTTGCCCATCTCTATATTTAATATAATTAATCTCTATATTTAATGCCCCAAGACTCCAACAGAATTTTGTCTAGAAGCTTGGTGTGAAAAAAAAACTAGAACAATGGAGTACTGAGCAGTGACAAAAGTTTGATACATGCTGATGTTTTAACAGATCAGACACAAATGGTCACAGCAGATACCAAACACTAAAACATTACGTCAATTCAGATGAAATAGTTTACCTATAGGAATGACACCACTGAATGTATCATCTTTGATGCTTCCAGATGCCTAAAACAGAAACACATCTAATTGTTGTACTATATTTTTGCAGTCAACTAACTACAATCTGATCCAGCAAACAAATGCAGCACGTATACCAATTTTCAATAAAGCAAATAATTGTATCCATCTACCATGACACTGTCAGCCCATCATGTTACACTGTGCATGTGAAACGCCTTGACAGTTCTAATAGTCAATCAGATGTCCAAAAAACCAGAAGGAAAATTGTTACAAGCTGAAATGATCATAAACAGATGCATAACTGTCTAGTGATTGTTCACTGACAAGGCCACTCCGAGGCCACAGTGGGAATGGGCGTAACCCCAAAATATTCTCACGTACTATCATCAATGAGCACATGCATAGCAATGGGTAGGTATATCGATATATATATATATATATACCCCTAAAAATCCCCTAAAAACCAGGCCAAGTATACTTCTTATGGAGCAACAATGATGCCAGAATGGTTATTGAACTTTCGTACCCTAAAAAATCAGATGAATTACATTTTATACCTCCCAAAACCAATTGCAGACTACGCCCCTGTCGACGCGCCTAGCAACGAGTACCTGTGATTGCAAGTAGTGATGATTATTACTATGTGGGTCATGATGTAGTTTTCCTATAGTTTCCCTGCATCTTTTTATCAGTATTAGCTTATTAGGCTTGGCTGGGTGCCATAATTTCACTGTCTGAAGTAGCACACAGCCCCTATTAATGAAAGTGATTTTCTGAAATCTCGTCATCAAGCTACCTACTGGAACATTGTGATATAACATACATACAGTACTTGCAGTTAAAAATATCTCATTTGCCCACATAAAACCTCATCTTCTAGACAGTACTGCTCATAGAAATACATTGTCAACATGGTTGGTCTCTTGGCTGGATAGTTGGTCTTTGGGGTTGAACAGTCAGTCAGCTAAAGCTGGATAGTCAATTTCTGGAGCTGGACATGGTGGACCGTTGGTCTCTTGGCCAGACAGTTGGATTCTGAAGCTGAGCAGTTAGTCTCCAGGGCCAAATGGTCAACCTATAAAAACAGACAGTTGATCTCAAAGGCCAAATTGTCGGTCTCTGGGGCCGAATGGTCGAAATCTGGAGCCAAACAGTCAGCCTTTTAGGCTGGACTGCCGGTCTTTGACACTGGACAGTCAGTCTGGGACTGAGCAGTCAGTCTCTGGAGATGGACGATCGATCAATAAAACCGAATGGTTGTTTTCTGAACCCAGACAGTCGATCTCCAGAGGCTGGACAATCAGTCTCTGGGGTTGGATGCTCGGTCTTTGAGGCCAGATGGTCAGTCTCTAGAGCTAGACTGATGGTCTCTAGTCCGGACAGTCGGTCTCTGGGGCCAGGTGGTCAGTCCCTGTGGCTTGATAGTTGATCTCTTGGCTGGACAGTCAGTCTCTGGGGCTGGATGCTCAATCTTTGGGGCCAGATAGCCAGTCTCAGGAGCCAGACAGTCGGTCTCTGGAGCTGGACAGTAAGTCACTAGGGCCAGATGGTTAGTTTCTGAAGGCAGACAGTCAGTCTCTGGGGCCAGATAGTCAGTCTCTAGAGCCCGACAGTCGATCTCTTGGCTGGACAGTCGGTCTCTGGGGCCGGACAGTCGGTCTCTTGGCCAGGCTGGGGCTGGCCAAGGTCCCTGGGGAAGGACAGTCAATCTCTAAGGCTGGAAAGTTCCTCTCCAAGGCCAGACAGTTGGTCTCTTGGGCCAGATGGTTGATACTGCTTCTACATATTAGGTTTTTGCTGTATTCAAATTTATGAATAAACATCATTCTTATGTTTTGTGGACAAGATTAGGTTTTTACAGTGACCTAATACCCCCAAAGACCAACCATCCAGTCCTTGAGACCGACTGAGACTGAACATCTGGCCCCATAAACTGACAATTCCACCCCAGAGATCCGACTGTCTAGCCCCATAGACTTACTGTCTGGCCAATAGTCCGACTCACCATCTGGCCCAAGAGACTGACTGTTCCTTCCCACTTCCCAGAGACTGGCAGACTGGTTCAGTCTGGAGACAGTTCTCTTGGTGGCTCCAACTGGTTATCGAGCAAAAACTTAACCGATCTCAGCTGGAAATGAACAGAGAATGACACACGGCTTCTATAGCTTGCAAAGGTATGGCACATGGCACATGCCTGCTTTTCTAAAACAATGCCTACCAGGCTATTTGGTCACACAATTTCAAACATATCAACTGGTTTATTGAGATATTTTTGGTTCAAGAGGTGGGAAAAGATTTTCTGCTGCACTACTTTTGATATGTAAGTGACAAAAAAAATAATTAGTTGCCTGAAATTGGTATTATTTAAGTAATTACAGTTTTAGTTACTTTTGCAAAAGAAATAAAAAAATAAAACCATTTTATTTTAAAAAATAAACTATATCATTTTGCCAAAAATGGGTAAAACTGCATTACAAATGCTGCAAATGACAGATTTGTTACTGAATTTTGTAACAATATTTGTTGAAACCCACTTGAATCCAGCTAGGCCTATCACTGTGACAACTTTTTCTGTTAAGAGATCACTGATGACAGAAAAAGCTAAGTTGAAAATATATGTTGTACTTTGTACTTTTCATGTTCAAAAAACTCATTTTCGGGTAGCATTATAAGCTGCATGCTAAAACACAAAAAGCTACCATTGCTGCACTGCTATCACATATTTTCTAAAACTAAGAACGCATATCTTGCCAAAAAATCACTATGAATATTATTCACCTTAGATGGTACTGATGGCCCAAATTTGGGGTCCTGGTTCACGGACTATCAACCTACCAATTACAACTTGCAGAAGAAAACATTTGACACCTAGTTTGACGCTTAAACTTCAGTTTATGTGGCTACAATTCATTTGCAATACAAGGCGCAATATAGATGTGTTTGATTGAGTGAGTTTGACAACCAGTGCTTGAATAACTCCTATTATTGCTCACTAACAAAAAACCTGAAAAATTACTTCAAATATTTAACGTAGACAAACGACCTAACGCGAGCTTAGAGACAACAACAGGCAAAGCACAATTAACTGCAAAACGCATTTGTAACAATCTTCTCCCGGTTCGGTAAAATACTTCTTGAGCTGATCGTCTATAATATAATAAATATAAATCAGTTTGTCAGTACAGCGAGTGAAATGACTACTACACATTTCTACACAAACGGCGAAAAAACGTATGCATGTAAACAGCGCTAAACTTAAATGACAGCTGATTACAAACACTGCGTAGGTTCGGATATCGGTAAAATGCACGACAGAACAGTAACTTATGGCGAAAAACATATGAACAATATTTGTAAACAGTAAACATTATGCATAGAATATTGAATAAGAAAGAAAAAAATATGTAAAGGAATCCTGTAAGTTTAGGTTCCACTTTGCGTAATAAAAGTGGTAAATGACTAATAGTAATGCGTACTGTGCACTACAGTGCTAAAGAAGTAGTTTTTTATTTGTTGTGCTCAAATATTTAAAGAATAGATACTACACAAAAAGCAGAAAAATGACGGCACGCAACTGTTAACATATATTACAGCATGGACAAACATTGCCTATACGCGTGAGTGGTATAACGGTAGCATAGTTGCCTTCCAAGCAATTGATCCGGGTTCGACTCCCGGCTCACGCACTTTTTTTCTTTCTAATGTCCTGGTCTAAATTTGACAGCATAAATAGTAGGCCTATTACAGTACAAAAATTCATTATTTCTAGCGCTTTTTGCATTTTTGTAACTTTGCAATTGTGCGCAGTGAAGGCCCACATGAATTGCCGACGACTGCCAGGTGCCAACGGATTTCGGTCGAGCATTTGGAAACGACCAGTTGAGTAGCGTCGGCATCGCAGGTACTATGAACGTGTGTGATCGACGCACACAATCAAAATGCAGCAGCGCCGGCGTGACGTCATGTAATATCAATGACGTTATTGCATCACTAGGCTGCAGATTCCGCTAGGCTGCGCTCCACGAATGCGCTCGCAGCCTCCAAGGCAAAAACGTGAGTGTTAACTTTAACTTAAAAGCTCGATCTGATCTGACGATCAATTCCCATTTTCACATAGGCCTAATGTATGGGAATTCCACTGCAACGCAGGCCTAGCCTATATCTCTCTAGATCATACGGGTGACGAAAACGAATTGCCGAGTCGTTCCGCGTTCTGTCCATAAAGACGAAGCCCTGCCAAGTCTCATGCATCTCGCGTGGGTCTCACGGATTTTCAGTTAACACACGCTTTTCCGCTCGCCTAAGTTTTATCTCACACATTTTTATTTTTTCGCATAAATTACTAACACTACCTCGAAGCAAAAAAAATTTAATAGGCGCGATTGTGGAGCCGAAAATGCACAAAAATGTCTCGGTTGCAATGGCTTCGCTCCGGACTCTGCTGGGGAGCTTAGAGCGCTTCGCAAAGCTCCTATAGAGCCAGCAAGTATATCCCTGAGCAAGTAAATTTTGAGTCAAAAGAATGGGAAAGGGTAAAAAACGGGCGGGAAAACGAAGTGAAGAAAAAAGTGGGAAAAAATTGGCAGCTATGATCACCAAAGAAAGATGTTATCTAGTTCATTCAGTTCAGTAAGAGCATTTGTAGGCGCAATTAGAACAAGTGTCACATTGCGCCCCGGTCAGAAACGCTAAAACAAGTGCGTAATTTCACGCCTGAATGTTCTGTAAACGATGTTTTCGTCGGGTAATACCGCGTTTACACGATCAAGCAATCATCAAGCAAACATCGAGCAGTCGTCGAGCAGACATCGTGCAAACGTCGAGCAAACGTTGAGCAAACATCGAGCCAGCTCGTCGAGCCAGCTTCATCGTGTAAACGGGATATAAGTGTACTAGGAGGCTGTTCCACGCGCGTGGCCCGGCGGCAGCAAACTAAGTAAAGCTTCTGTCGCCGAACGTGTAGTGGGTGCGTGCATGCGTGGTACAGCACACGATCTGTCGGTAGACGAATGCAGCCGACGTCGAGGACTTTCCGAAACCAGAGGCGCGTTTCGCACTTTCTACTTCTCTGAGATTCTCTGAGAAATTGTGAGCAAGATTTTCCTTTGCTACGTTATGCTAGCTCCGCCCACTTGCTTGTGAGTTGGATAAAATTGGCTAGCGTAGAATTCTATGTTAGAATTCTTGTAGAATTCTTACTTGCGCGTTTCACACTTTTCGTGAGAACTGGTGAGAACTACTGAGCCGTAGAAGTGAGATTATCAGAGAAAAAAAGTGCGAAACGCGCCTCAGGTGTAGGCCTATGTCGTCAGCCAGGTACGGACAGAAACGAGAAGACAAAGCACGCCAGTTAAGTCAACTCGTCTCTGGACTGGAGGCCAAGGTGCAACTGGCGCAGCACTGCCTATCTCACACTTCAGCACAAGTTTACATCATCAAGCCACGTCACAAAATGTTTTTCAACTAATGTCTACTTGTTTACCGTAGTTCAGAGCCTATTATTGTCACGTCTATCTTCAAGAGGTGCACACTTCCTCTTCCTTAAATACTCATGTGCAACATTTTTGCAAGATTTTTTTGCAATTTTTATAGCGTAGTCATATTTGCAAATGTTGGAAAAGTGGCTACGTGTCAAATGAACATAAAATAGTTGCAAGACGTTTCTGCAAATCTTTTTTTGTGTACAATACCATGGCTCTGTATTGCAAGCTGTAAACTATGAAGCTTTGTGACGTCATGGTATAAGCTCATCGTCGTAAAAAAACTGAAGTGATAAAAATACCTATTATTTTAACACCGTTATTAAACTCCGGTATCGAACTTAATAGGCTCAGCTTAATTTGTGATTCTTGGACGATGCAAGTCGTGGTTACACTGGCGGTTGCTGCAGTGCTGATGCGAGTAAAGGCTATCACACACGACGAGAGACGCGCATTTCTGTCACAGCACAACCTCTGGCGATCCAGAGTTCAGCCACCAGCCGGAGACATGCTGAAAATGGTGTGCAGTGTGGTTTATTAAGCTAAACTACAAACAACTATAGGAGTTTATCAGGCGGTGTTTACATCTTAGATAAACAAAAATTTTAAAAAAAAACATATGCACCCTCGTCCATATTGACCGTTATAATTTCCTGTCCCATGCCATCCTAAAACGAAGTAAGACAGCCGAACAGTCGGCCTACTGCACAATTTAATAGCCGCACGCCCCACGGGGTGTGTCGAAACTACGGTCATTTTTTGCTGATGGTGGACTAAAGGTTAGGCCCTACAAAACTACGTCATCATAGGCCTACGTGTTATGGGGGAGATTGCAGTTTGCAACGTCGTTTCTCGATTATCGGCGTCTTACGTCGTCTCAAAGATATTTGCGATCAAAATAGTCCAAAGTAGTCGGTGAAATCCAGCGATTTATTACGCTTTTGCCCCCGCTTTCAATTTTAGAGGCAGGAAAGACCTATTTTTTAAAAAAATAAATTCATTTGCGATCAAGAGGCAAATTGCCACGGCGATCTGTTGAGGGATATTGAGATCTCGCGCTAAAAAACAAGAAATACGCATTCGCGGTGGCAAAAAAGAAGGGCATGTCCTACATGTAGGCCTATACGTAGGTCGTACGCAATTAGGCGGCCATAACTAAAACAAAATCGGATGCTATCACAACCTTCGTTTTAGAGATTCTTAACTAACTTTAAATTAAACAATAATTTTAAAGCGAAATCGCTTATGCATCGCAAGCGATTCCGCTTGTTCCTACACATTTCTTTACACACCGTGGTTCATAAAAAACGTGCCACTATTATTTTTTGAATAGCCTTGTAAATTATTGGCCGATTTTAATAATTTTTGGCACGCAACATTAAAAACAAACTCGATGCAAACTATTGTAGTTTTATCCACCTCCCTTTAATACTGTCGCTTCACTGCCTTGTGAAATGCAGAAGTCGTACTTTGATCATTTACAACAATGAATTCAGACTGGATATCGCATGCGTCGGCTCAAAAATGATTAACTGAAAAGCGACAAACACGATTGGCAACTATTGTATCTCAAAAAGTCACACGTGTTACATCACATCCTCTTTATTACAACATGTGCTCAAAATGTCCTCCTCCAGTGTGAATGCAAGTGGCAAACGTTGACACCACTCGCAAACAGCAGGCTCAACAACCTGCGTTTCACAAGGTAGTGTAGCAACAGCATTGAAGTGAGGTGGCCAAAAGTGCAGTCATTTGCGTAAAGTTTTTTCCTCATGTTGCATGCCAAGAATTATTAAAATCGGCTTATGTTGCACGGAGCTATTCAAAAAATAAAAGTGGCACGTTTTATGGACCACGGTGTATAGTGTGATATGTCTGTCACATTGAAAATGAGCTGTAGGTCTATATGACAGGCGCGTGTAGGTAAACATGCTGCAGTTTGCGTAAAAAATTCCACTGCTTGTGAAATGTTTTTTTTCGTAAATACTATCATTTGCGTGGTGTTAGGTGTGGAGTGCTGAGCTGGAGCGGCTGGCATACACGTGGGCATCACGATGCTCGTATGAGTACGGTCACACGCCGCTTGACACCGGCTCGCAGCTGAATGCACAGTCGCTCGGGCAAAACCTCGGCTTATCGGAAGGTTTATACTAGTTGATCTGATGCAATAATGTAGCCTATGCCTACAAGCAGTGTTTGACTTGCCCGGGGGGGGGGTCGGGAGATTTAACCCTCCACTGGATGAGGACGACCTATCCAATTTGCATTATATTGCATATAGCTGTCTATCATTCTGAAACCCATTGCAGAAGCCGGTGACCTCCGCTGCTTTTTGACAAATCGAAAACACTGCTTATATATAAGGTGGCGTTATGTCGTGCAGTGGAACATTTTATTCTCATTCGACATGTTTTAGTTTTATGTTGAAAATCTAGTCTTACTGTGCGCTGCATTGATCGACAGAAATACGAGTTGCACGCTTTTGGATTTATTAGGCCTATGTATCTTGTGCTTGCGTTGGTGAAAGTTGCGCCTGTAAGTAAGTAAGTAAGTAAGTAAATGATTTATAAAGCGCCAAAGTCTCAGAAAGAATCAGGGCGCATGTCGACTTTACATTAAACGAATATATGATGATATGACGTAACATTTTTGTAGGCGAGTTTTGGGGCCCCGTTGGTCGAGTAGGTGGGTGCCCGGTTGATCGTCTTGGCTGTAGGCCTACTAGGCTAATAATGTCGCCAACAACGCTAATGTTCTCGCTTGTTCGTATACTGCAGGCTTGAGCAGTAGGTATGGTGCCATTGTTCCCTGGGTTGGGAAGGTAAGTATAGTGGCGGCGGGGTGGTGGCGGGCGAGGCGGGGCATTATTTAGAGGTCGAACGTTACTGGTCTGTGAATTAATAAGCCAATAAGCCCACTAAAACTATTGTGCGTGATTGGTGTGTATGATTTGCCGTGTTTACAAAGTCGTACTATAGGTCTATGTAGCCCATGCCATGGGTTACGTATTATCTATAAAATAGCTAAAAGAAACATCACAAAAAATTCGCATTCACATAATACAGTTTATTTCCATTTTAGTTATTTATAGCAAATTTCTCTTTTACTTGTATATACACTAGGCCCCTATACGTTTAAGTTTAATTCACTTGCAAATAGCTCACTCGAGCCAGACAATGCTCGGCAGCAACGCGAAACTGCCATAGTCCGACAGAGACGTTGTAAGGGAAGACGTCGCAGAAGATGCGCTCGTCCTGCAGACTGAACGACATCTTCGTTTGACACAGATCGCCGTCCAGCTTCGCGTAAATCGGAGATCTCTGCTTCGGCGGCTTTCCGGCTTCCAGCTGCATCCGCCGACACGCACCTCGCACTGGTACTTCTGGGTGCATTTTTCCAAGAACAGCTGCATCGTTCACTATCTTCACCGAACGCATGTTCTTGAACTTTTTGCACTGTGTGCACTGATACAAATCTCCGCTTACGTTAGAAAATTCTAGCACGCACAGTAACCTGGTTGCCTATCGCATCGACAGACGTGCATTTTTTCAGATACGTAGACCGAGCGACAGTAACTGTTCCTATTTCTTTCATGCTGTATGCTAAATGTGTGCGTGTTAGTGTATTTGTTAAGGCTTTTCATATCACTTTGTCTTGATTGCAATTTGCTGGTTGACATCATTTTTTTTTGTCTTTAAGTCTTTGTTCTACTGGAAAAGTTGTGTAGAGTTGAGTTACATGCTTGAAATTTCGTTTGTGCAAGTACAGTGTTGGATTTCTAGGAGGTCAAGTTCTACTCAAATGCAGGTGCTTGTAAATGCTATGTAATCTTACGGATCGAGAGTCTATTGCCCGCCCATAAACTTGCAGTCGCTCCGCCCTCGCGCAACCCCTCCGCCGTCCACCATACCTACTGTCCTTTTGGACATCGAAGACACTATACCTACCATCAACCAATCGCTTGAACACCCGGTATTTTATTAGCCGGCTGTGCTTAAGTAATGTTCGAGCTATTACCATGGTTGTCGTCCGTCCGTCTGTCGTCTGTAACGGACGCATTGTGGCTAAACTGTAGGTCGTAGAAGGAAATTTTTTTACATGAATGGGCCTTATTTAGCCATATGTAATAAAGCTATGCATGCAAAATTTTAGCGATTTACTGCAAAAAACATTTTTAAATTCGAGGTTGAATGAAAGGGGAAAAGAAGAAAAAATGTGCGCTTTTCAACGGAAAACTGGCCATGTCTCGGAAACGATAAAAATAGGCTACGGCCAACGTTACTATTAATCACTAGTAGTTCCATACGCCCTGTCAGACGAGATGAAAATCATCGACCTTGGATGACCTTAAAGGTCACTGACAACCAGTAGGGTCTAGGCCTACTGTCGGGTGTCGGCTGTCCTAACCGCTGGTCTTCTAATTGTTATACGTTAATAAGGTCGGTAAAAGTCATGATTTAGGAAAGAAAACTGCACAACAAGATCTCTAGTGTTAAAAAATGCCGCAAAAACTTTGCAATAAAAATTTTTAGTGAATGTAAAAATAGCAACAAAATTGTAGGGCCCCTAGCCATTTTTGGGACATTTGGTCGATCTGCAAAATTTGAGCGGTGTTAACGTGCAAAACAGTTAAAAGGAAACTTGAAACGAATCGACTAAACGACACGTGGTGTGTGGGTCTCTCTTCCTGTTTACCGTTTCTGTTGACACATAAGTTGAAGTTAAATGCTTTTGACTGCTGTTCACCATTTGCGACATTGACATTGAATGTTTAGGCCGGTTGAAGGAAAGCCAACCTGAAATGATTGCAGAAAAATCATACGACATGTCGAGTGCAATAAGGGATTGGTATCGCTTCAGTCGGTTTTACAACTTTTCGCATGGCTGTCTGCGTGGTTACAACTGTTTAGAATATTTACGGGTTTGTATAATACTTTCGCTTAAGTTTGTTTTCTGCATGCAATGAACAATTTACTTACTTATTATGTTATGTAAATTCATCGATAATGCAACCTTTTCAAAAAAATAATTGTTGTTGACGTTTCGGCAACCGTTGCTGCCTTCTTCGGAACGACTGACCGCCAGGTGTCGCGGCGACGGACAGTAAGCGATAGATGTGTTGATGTGTGGCAGCGGTTGCCGAAACGTCAACAACAATTTTTAAAAAGATTGTATTATCGATGAATCCACTTAACTTAGTAATTAAGTTAATTAAGTTACTGTTTCAACATATCAGTCTATTTAAAGAATTTGCTTACTTGTTTACTTAATTTCTCTAGATCACAATTTTTGCTTTTGTGCCGCTAGACAGTTGACTGTAAATACAGTGTCGCAGCAATAGATGCACCGTTGAAATTAATTTTGTATGGTTAATTTTTTTAAAATAATGATAAAGTTTGCCGTAGTCTGTAAATTCATTTTTGTCGTGGAATTTGTTAGGCCTATTACTCGCAAGGGCGCCAGCAGAAAATTGTCGGGTATAGGAAAATCACCTTATCTCCACATTTGCTGCCGATACATTAGATGCTACGATATTTTAAAATGATTTTTTTTGTTTATCAAACCGTTTTTTTGTTTACTAAGCTTATGGTAGGCCTACAGCGTATGACACGTCGACTATGCTATTAGATCGTCTGGGCCAAGTCGTATCTGTTAGGCTGTTCTGCGGTCCGTTGCGATCGCATCGAAAACATCCACAACACCCGCTACGAGAACTCGTTCTTTACCGTCTGCTTCTACGGTCCGACGTACGTAGCAATAGCCAGCAGCGACCAAAGCAATTTGACAGTAGGCGGATTCGCTCGTTTGTATTCAACAGACGGCAGCATAGGGCTGACGGTTTGACTGCAATTTACAATAGTTTGCACGCTTTGGCTGTGGCTGACTCGCGTGAGTGAACAACTTTTTGCTGCGGGATTGGTTTGACCCCCAAATCTCCCCTCCCACGGAGGGCAAGGAACTCTTCTTATCCGAAAATGTGTCGTTGAACTCCACAAAATAATGTACTTGCCGAATAGCATATAAATCCGTCCAACGGTTTTAACAAGAGGCAGGAATGTAACCGATCTGACCGACAGACCACACTACGGAAAAATATGTAGCAATAGGTGAAATCGTTTGCACTGCACGAGCAATACCGCCTGATAATGGTCTTATGAGCCATAGATGTAAGAAACGTTTCAGAAAAAAAATTTAAAAACGTCTTAAAACGTTGATAAAAAACGTTAGCCTTAATTTGTTCGACTTTAGCCTAAAACCTAATGATGTAATTGCAGTACAGCTAGAACTAAAGGAAGACGTAAAATTTTATTCAATTTCAATTCAACCGTGTAGTCATAAGACCACGTATTACTAAATTAAGTAAGTAAACTACCACCACTATAGTTTATTAATTCGTTTGTGTGGTTTTAAAAGCCCTTTTCGACGTTCTCGGTAAAATTTTCAAATTCTAATGAACGTTTTTTTTAATTAAAAAACGCTGAGAAAATAAAAAAAACGTTAAAAACGTAAAAAAACGTAAAAAACGTGTAAAGAATAAAAAACGTAAAAAAAACGTTTTTTACATCTATGTTATGAGCGAGTTTACTGAGTCTTATTATGCGGCTGACCTGTAGGCCGCATTACGAGTTTTGCCTGTTTGTAATTCGGTCTGTCTGTTTTTGCCTATTTGTGTTGTTGTGTCAAAAAGTCTTTGCAAATACGCCGTATCGTTTCAACCGTATATTGTGGCATCTTATAAAACTTTGTTTTTATCTGACGCTTAGTCGGCATTTTCTTCTTTTGCTTCTTCTTTATTTTCTTCTGATGCTGCTGATGCTGCTATTACTGATGGTGATGACGTATGCGATGCGATGATGTGATGTTTTATTATCACTCAGACGGCCGACAGCGAGCACTCGTCCCTACACGCCTGGCATAGACTCTGATTCGTGCACGGCTTGTCCGCACAACTTCACTCGATGCGAACAGAATCTCTGCTGTACGCTACGCTCCTTACTGTATATTACATCTTATACCAATGTATTTATTATAAAATCCTATACAAAATATGAAGACTGAAGAAAGTTTTGAAAATCGCTACCGAGTAACAATCTAGTTTACAATTCAGCTGCGTACCTATAAACAATGGTCTTTTTGTCTGTGTAAAATATCCAAGCGAAATACGAACGGATTTTAGCCTAATAAAATTTTCTGGAGACGCGCGGCCTGACCGAAAAACTAAGCCTTTAAACTTTGATGACGATTGGCATTTTTTCGCAGATTCTGGATTGTTTTTAGAATCCTTCACCATTAGCAGATACTGCGCAAACTTACGTTTTGCAGTTTATTTTGGCCAGTTATGGGCGGAGTTTGATGAAATATTCGGAGGCGCTGCCTCTAACCTAAGGAAATATGGTAGCACAGTGGACCACGCATCGGATTTGAAGTTCTTAGAACCGGATCTTGTAAAATTTCTAGAATTTTACGAGAATTTTTTTTGTATTTACTGTTGCTAGATGAATGAGCCAAAACATTCATATCTGTTGTGGCTGTCGTTGGTGTTCATATTGTAGTATTATTAATAATTAATAATTTTTAATTAGTATAGATTAGTAGATATTATTAGACTATGATTTTGCACTGTGCAGTGCCGGTGCGACGGTGTGCAGCGGTGAGGGATGCTTGTCGTGCCGACGCCAGAGACGATTGTCTTTGCCGTGAGTCTTTGTCTCAATACTCTCCGACGACGCACTAGCGCGCGATCAGACAAACATAACCATTTGATGAGAATTTATTTTACACGATTAAAGGGTCTACTCACGATTACGCGCAGCAAGTTTCCGCGCAGCGCCAAAAATTGACGTAAAGCACGTTTCAGCGCGAGCCGCTCGGCTGCGCTGAAACGTGCTTTACGTCAATTTTTGCTGATTAGGTGCCAAGGCCCTTACTAGGCATACTGTGTGAAGTTTAAAGTGTATGTCGACTCGACTGAAGTCCTTTGCATCTACACTACAGTTTATAGACTGTACATGAACAAAACAGAACTACAGGAACTATATCTGGCTGCAGACAGGCCAAGTACTTCTTGCACGGTTTTGACCTTGTGAGAGCTCGATATGTTCTTGACTTTCTAGCAAAGATTTACGGATTCTAGTTGGCATACTTAGGCTACTGGCCATGCGGATCTCAATCGACACCTCTATATTATGGGTGTGAGCCAGGACTCCATATGTCCCCTCTGTCAAGAGAATGAAGACACATCGTAATCGTGAGCACCTACCACGTACACGTACCACGTGCACAATTTTGTAACATTTAAAAAAGATAAATTGCATAACTGGGTATTGCTGCCTTAAGTTGTCTGTCTGTCTGTCTGTCTGTCTGTCTGACTGTAGCGTTGATGCGTTCTGGTAGTGTGGTTCGTGTGGTTAGGCCCTACTTTCAAAACAGTTGCTTAGATTAGATTGGCTTATCATAATCGCAAAAAAATATTTTGTCAGTCGTGTGCAGTCAACAACAATGTCATTCAGTGCTTTAATTTTGTTAATTGGATCGCAGAAACTGCATTCAGTAAGACTGTGTAATAAACTAAAAATGCTGCAGCAATAGTTACAAAAATTGTACGTTTACTCCCGTATAGGAATTTGGTTTAAATTCAAATAAATTGCATATACTGTAAACATTGTGTGTTGTTGCTAATAATAATTTGATGTTTCAGCGGCTCCGTTCTACGGTGATGCTGACATTAACGCTAACAACACAGGTTGGCAGCATCCTAATTAGCACTTTGTCACTTTAATGCCTGCTTGATTCAGTAGTTATTTTAGTTTTCTTCCATAATCTTATTAATTCCAATATGTCGTTTATTCTAGCAGGATATGTCAATGCGTCCGCCGAAAAAATCATGCTGAGAACTTTTATAATAATATTCGAAAGATTTTTTAGCGAGAGCTGTTTTGGAGCGTCATGCGTGTTGATTCGAGACAATGCAATACGAGATATGTGAAAGTCCTAGCTCGATCGAATTCATTCATATAGGCCTATTTGCAAGCTTGCCGTGGATATAAAATTTTCCATCCATATCCATATCCATGTACACAGATTTTCCATGGATATCCATGGATATATCCATATCCACAGACGTCTATCCCGCGTACATGTAGCCCGCAATTTTTTGCCAAACACAACAATGCGAAAGTGTCCATTTTCTTCCCCCCCAAAAAAAACCATGATGCAGACATTTCCCTCTTGAATTGTTGAAAAAGTAATAAAAGTAAAAATAAACACACATTTGCATTAAAATATGATCTTAGTTAAGTATGTCCCAACTTTCATGAAAATCTACATAATTTCATTGAGGCTGTTTTTGACCAACCATTAGGTCGAGCCTTTGTCTGTCTGTCGTCTGTCTGTCCGTAACGCATGTATTGTGGCTAAACGGTACGTCGAAGGAAGTCGGCAACGGAAGGAAGTCGGCAACGGTACAGTTGGATAGGACAATGATAAATTCCTATAGGCTATCAATAGTAATTATGTCTTTATCTGCAGCGGTTTGACCGCAATTTTAAAAGCAATTTTGCCTGCAGCCGTCATGCAAGTTCGCCGAAATGCCGAGTCGTATTTTAGTATTTATTCTAGAATTCGATATAGCAACGTCAGCATAGCGTGTATGGGACTGCAGTCACTCTGGAAAATCGCTTTCTGCGACCCGAAGTCGGACGGTTGCCTTGAGTTATAGGCGGTACGGTCGGCGCACCCCAGCAACAGCTGGAATTCTTGTTTTTAGACACACGTTGTATTTATGTACGCCTACAGGTGCAGATCGAAGTGGACGCTTTTGACGAACATTGGTTTGTACTTCCTACTAGCATTAAATAATTTAGTAAGGAAATTTTTTGAAAAATTTTGTTAGCATTAATTTTGGTGAAAAATACAAATAGACTCACAAATGGATAGACATTCTGTTGCCCAACCAACAGTACTAAAGCACCGTTGCTGCTATAATGCTAATAAATTTAAATTTAGGCTAACTAAATAATGGCGTGCTGATGTCACTGCTTATTCATTTGACTCAGTAACATAAATAAACGAGAAAATGAAGAGTAAGAACAATACACAGGGAAATTTTACAATAATCAATTTAATTAGCAGATGCGCCAGCATAATATTCATGGATATATCCACAGGATGGCTTAAGTCTGATATCCACACATGGATATATCCATGGATATGCATATCCACGGATATGCATATCCACGGCAAGCCTGCCTATCTGTCTGAGAGTTGGTTGACAATTCGCAAAGATTACACAGTACGCAATAAAATAACATTGCGGTCACAGAAGGCGCAATTATGGTTGATTAACTGATCGAATGACTGATTGCTTGATTGAACGTTATTATGGACTCTTAAAGCAAAGGTTATTTGCGTTTCAGAGCTGTCAGATACAACAGTAGACGTCGTTAATACGCCAGCAGGGGACTCGCAACAAGGCGCCTACGATGACAACGAGATAGGGTTTCGTAATGCATCGCCGTCGGGCGACGATCTTTACGACACAAGTGAGCACATCTATCGCCGTCCCTTTACTCTTTTCGACTACTCTGTTATATTTTTGGTGTTTCACAAAAAGTCACTTTTCGTTTGTCTTTCGTAACTCTGTCGAATGATAATCGGTTTCCACGAATTTTTTGTCAGCTGTATCTGAAAAAATACCGATTTAAAATATTTCAATTGAATGTGGTTGTTGATCAGACATTCTTTTGATGACGATGATTATAATGATGATAGATTCGGGTGAGCATTTTAGAAGAGTACCCGATCAACAAGACCTTACGTCGCGGAATCGTGGCAAGGCACCAGGTAGCAACGATGACCCTTTTGCACCCGATGCCAATGAGCCTGAGGGCGGTGATGGTAAGCGGAGCAACTAATAATAATTTAGTGCAGTCATTCATCTATTCCATCAGCTGTCCCTCTACGCCCTAAATTTTCGGCTGTTGGAAAGTTGTTGGAAAATCTAAAATGTTTGCACAAAAATGAAAATTTTGGGGTTAAAACTTTCCTCATTTTGGAAAAATTAGGCGTCAAAATAAAAATTTTGAGCAACCCTTAATCTCTTTTGTCAGAAATTGGCGGTTGTCTATAGCTGTCGGAATTTCGTCGGAAATTTGTAGTGTCTGTGCAAAAATTGCAACTTTTATTGTATGATTCTGGTGTTTTTAACCATGCACACACACACACACATTTGTTGTTTGTAAACGATAATTTTATTTTAAAGTAGTTTTGTTAAGTCGTTTTTAGCTATTGAGAAAAATATTAGACGTTTTTAGCTTTTTGTTTTGCGTACTTTTAAATGTATCTTGTGCTTGCGTTGTTGAAAGTCTGTCAGCTTTACATTAAACAAGTATATGATGATGATGACTTTCTGCCGCGCCTACTTTCTTAATCCTCGACGCCGCTGCCTACAAGCCTGCACCAGCCTCATGTACGAATATAAAAGGACTGCTCAACAAATTTTTTAGGATATATGCATGTCTTTTCTACACTGTGTCCCAAAAAACGTCCCACTTTGTTATTTTCCATTTTTTTGCCAAATGTTAATCGATTTTAAAAATTCCTTTACTGGCACATACTACGGACAGTTGACAATAAAGTAGTTGTTAAATGTCCCACTACACTTTAACTGTGTTGTTACACTACCATGTGAAACATGAATTTTCTAAAAATAACCAAAATCTCTATAATACATATGCAAAAAATTATTTTCTGAAACACTTTTTACTAATTTTCATCCAAATTTTAACTTTTATTCAGTTTTTCATGCATTTCTGATGTTTGTAAACGAAAGCAGATGATATTGTCGTAAATAATAATTTTCAATGCACTAACGATATACCGCTGACGTAATGTACCACTTAGCAGTGGAGACAAACTTCTGATTAAGAACTTGTACCGGTTCAAAAATACAGTCTTTGGAAAATACTAGCAAAATTTTTGAAAGTAAACTGCAACAGGGAAAGAGTGAAATTGTTATTAACAAAAATTTTGGAAACACGCAGCACCGACCAAAGGCATGAAACTGGCAGACTGAAGCATAGGCGTACACGTACTGAAGAGAACGTGGTTACTGTGAATGAAATGGTAGGCCTGCTAAACCACAAAGGCCAGAAACAAACACATTGTTCAACACGCCAGACATCCAAAGAAAAGGATCTAACAAAGTATAGCATCGTACAGATCATTCACTGCATTGTTGGTCGGAAGTGTATTTTGTTTACCAACACGCTTGTTGCCTATTATTGTAGTTTTTCTTGCATTTATATTTCACAAGGTAGTGTAGCGACACAGTTAACGCGTAGCGGGATATTCAGTAATCGCCTTATTGCTAATTGTCTACAGAATCCATCAGTGAAAGAATTTTGAAAATCGATTAATATTTGACAAAGATATAGACAATCACATAGGCCTAGTGCGACTTTTTTGAGACACAGTGTATATCAGAATATTTTTGGGGAAACTCACTCTTAAACCTATTTCGCCGTGTAGCTGAGTATGATAAACGATGATGATGATGGTGATGATGATAAATTCAGATCAGCATTTTAAAGGAACACCCGATCAACAAAACCCTGCGTTGCGGAATGCCGGCAAAGCACCAGGTAGCAACGATAACCCTCCTGCAGCTGCTGCCAAGGGCTCTAATCAAAGCGCAGACGGTAAGCATAGCAATTTAACTGACTGCATGCCGTCGTTCATCTATTTGAACAGTCAGCTAATGTGTCATTAACATAGGGCCCTTAGTCTGCATCAGTCTCATACACGAATATAAAAGGACTGCTCACCAAGTTTTCTAAGATGTCTGCTATGTCATTTATATGTCAAAATATTTCTTGAAACTTTATCAGTCACTGTAAGTATCGCATACAGGCCTATCGCATATCATCACTTACTTGTTAATACATGTATGTTAAATTTGTATAGGGCCTATCGCATTAGCAGCTGTGGACAAGTCGTGAAAATTCGTGCCGTGGCGCATGCTATCTTTGCACATCACATTTGCACGTTCAACTTGCATAGTTTCGATATTGAGCCTAAACTGGACAAAAACCTTCAGGAAGCATTTCAAGACTTTCCTGTTTCGTCGTTCATGCCCGGACCTATAGGCCTACTTATTCGACTACGTCATCAGTGCCTGGTGGCGCCACTATTGCACATAATTAATTTCAATAACTTATGTTTTCGTGTTGAGAATGAAACGACCTTGATTTCTGCAAAAAATCGTGTAGATCTAAGCAGTATTTCTGAAGTTAGAAGCTATATAACATAGTGGCCCCGTTTTTTTGGGCCACCCTGTAGATATAATAT
>Ga0209367_1000121_pt1 | contig 54832 bp, 44 predicted proteins | sample WorMetLIZISLAND2_FD_187412 | JGI IMG/M metagenome (GOLD analysis project Ga0209367, IMG submission 187412) | Marine gutless worms symbiont microbial communities from Max Planck institute for Marine Microbiology, Germany - Olavius geniculatus... ...
CGTCCCGGGGGGGGGTTAACACCCTGATCCCATTTGAAACTACACCGTTTGGTGTAAAAATGTAGGGCGGGCCACGGCTCGACTGAGCTCGCCGAAGTCCGTGCCCGCCCCATTGAAAAGTATATGTTTCTCCTGATGAGAGATGGCGGGATATGTTTACGTCCGCTGAATGAATTCTATCGAGCTTAAATTAAAAGAATACATAAACTCGTCATTCGGCGATCGTGTTTCATCGTTTTCATATCTTACCCGTGAGGACAATTGCAGCCGGATAACCGCAACTCCATTATAAAGATTTTCTTGAGCCGCCGTATGCTGGTGGCATTTGTGATGGGCTTTAACAGTGGGCTGCCGCTCCTGCTGACAATGAGTGTGCTGCAGGCCTGGATGACAGACGCAGGCGTCGATCTGACTGTTATCGGTTTGTTTGCGCTGGTCGGACTGCCTTATACGCTCAAGTTTCTGTGGGCGCCATTCCTGGATCGTTTTACCTTGCCTTTCTTAGGTCGCCGGCGCGGATGGCTGCTGGTCGCGCAAATCGCACTGACGGCATCCATCGCCGGTTTGGGACAATCCGATCCGCTCCAAAATCCATGGCTGCTCGCTTTTGCCGCCTTTCTGGTTACCTTCTTCAGCGCATCCCAGGATATTGTGATAGACGCCTACCGCCGTGAGGACCTATCAGACGAAGAACTGGGATTGGGGTCATCGCTGTATATCAATGGCTACCGAGTGGGCATGCTGTTGGCTTCGGGCGGCGGCCTGATCATGGCCGACCACATGGATTTCTCAATGGTGTATCTGATCCTGGCCGGTTGCATGCTGCCGGGCATTATCGCCACGCTGCTGACACCGGAGCCTGCAACGCCGGCCGGCACGCCCCGGACCATGAGAGAAGCGGTGATCGCTCCGCTGGTGGAATATTTCAGCCGCCATAGCGCTATCTGGATTCTGGTTTTTATTTTGCTTTATAAAGTCGGCGACACCATGGCCAGTTCCATGACCACCCCCTTTTATCTTGATATCGGGTTCTCCAAATCCGAGATCGGTGCGGTCGTTAAATTATTCGGCTTCTGGGCCACCATTGCCGGGGGTCTGGCAGGGGGGATCTTGATGCTAAGGTTGGGGATCAATCGCAGTTTATGGGTTTTCGGCTTTTTGCAGGCTGTGTCAACCGCCGGATTTGCCTTACTGGCCAATGTCGGCTACAGCGTGCCTTTGTTGTCAGCGGTAATTGCCTTTGAAAATTTAAGCAGCGGTATGGGCACGGCCGCCTACGCCGCTTTCATGGCCAGCATCACCAATAAAAAATTTACCGCGACCCAATACGCCCTGCTGACAAGCCTGATGGGGGTTCCGCGGGTGCTGGCATCGGCTCCCACCGGTTTTCTGGCGAAAAATGTCGGCTGGGAAACTTTCTTTATCGCCTGTGCCCTGATCGCCATTCCCGGGATGCTGTTGCTGCTTAAATTCGCCCCCTGGAACTCAAGGGCAGTAGTTGAGGCCGCATAATTGAAGATTGAAGACTGAAGATTGAAGATTCAAGGATTTCAATCGATTTTAGTATCAATCTATTGAAATCTCATCATGATTGCGCAGGATTTATGCTATAGCCGGATTGGATATTTTAATAAGGCAATCGATTTAAATTTAATCGACAGAGCGACGTGTCGGGTCGCAGCCGAAGGCGACGTGTGGAGTCGTACTTCGAAGAGCGAAGCCCCAAGCCTGAAGCGATACAACAAATCTTCAATCTTCAGTCTTCAATCTTCAATATTTAATGGAGTCCGGATGAACACCGAAAGTAACAAACCGGATAAAAAAGCACTAGCGCGGATCCGCACCCTGCGGGATAAACGCCAGCATCTTATGTCCCTCGCTCCCAAGGACGCCATGGAGCGCATCCTGCAGGATTCCCAATCCCTGCCCCTGGTGCACTCGTTTCCCGAACGGGATTTCTATTTTTTGATCCACGACATCGGTCCCGAAGACGCCGGCCCTCTGTTGACGCTGGCATCCAACCGCCAATGGGAGCACTTGGTGGATCTGGAAACTTGGCAAAAAGATCAAATCGATTCCCGGGCCGTATCACGCTGGCTGGACTTGCTGCTGAAAGCTGATCCTTCCCGTTTTGTAAATTGGTTTCTGAACGAAAAGCTGGATTTCATCGAATTTTTCCTCTACCAAAATATCGAGGTCAGGGTCAGAGAACACGATCAGGATGCATCCGAATTCGGCAAGGAGTTCTTTTCCCTGGACAACACGTATTTCATCCGGTTTATCGATCAGCCGGCCGGATCGGCCGAGGATGAAATTGCCGAAGCCCAGCGCAAAAAATTTATTACCCGGCTGGCCGAAGCACTGTCCGACTTTGACCACCGGACCTATCAGGGCGTCCTGCTGGAGGCCACTCATGTTATTCCGGCTGAAACGGAAGAAGACTGTTATCGCTGGCGCAACGTGCGTCTGGCCGACAAAGGCTTTTTGCCCTTTGACGAGGCCATCGGTATCTATCAACCGCTCAAAGCCCGGGATCTTGCCGGGCAGAGTTCGAAGATTATTCCGCCGGCGGATGACCCGGCATCCCTTTTTCCCGTGCCGCAATATCCGGGCCGGCTGTTGAAAGAAAACGATCCATTTACCCGTGCATTGAGCGTCATTGAATCGGAGAATGTCCTGGGGCATATCCAAACGGAGTTTGCCAATCTGTGCAACCAGATCATCATCGCCGATCACAAAACCATTCGCGAACGGGATCAATTGCGTGACATTGTCAAGAAGGCCTGCGGCTACGTCAGCATCGGGCTGCAGCGACTTTCCGAGAAGGGAATGGAATTTGATGCCGGACAGTCTGCGTCCCTGATTAAGCGACACCCGCTGACGCAAATATTTAGGGTGGGATTCGGTGAAGCGCTGAAACTGAAATGGCGGGCCGAGAAATGGCTCGATCAGTGCTGGTATGCCCGCCACGGTCTGCGGCTGACTTTCTGGGGGGAACAATGGCTGGGCGTGCTGGGAGGGCTGTTGATCAAAAAGCCGCTGCTTTATGACAACTATAAAACCGGTGTCCTTTACCGGGAGTTCGAATCTCTGGCAGATGTCGATTCAACCGAGAACACTTTCAGCCAGATCCAGGCTGTCGATGATCTGCTGTCACTGATGTCCATCGATATCGAACGGCCGTCAGCGTACGGATTTTTAACCTATAAGAATCTTATCCTGACCCTATGGGCGCGGCACTTTCTTAAACTGTCCGCTGAAAAGTTGAAACCAATTAATCCGAATGATTTCAAACCGTTTTTTGAGCAGCTGCTGCCGGAACTTCCTGCTGCCGATCGAACACAAAAACGAAAAATCCCGCAGGGAATGAAGCGAAATTTTTTGGACTGGCTGGCAGCTGGCGCCGGGCTGAATGAATTGGAGATTACCGCGCGCGTGGGTCCGTCCCTGGAAGATCTATTTGAGGAAATCGAAAACGAAATGGACCGGGTGACCAGCAAAGACCTTGATCCCAGGTATGTGCAGCTGTTTTTGTTGGAAGATAACTAAAAGGTTCAGGGTTCAGGGTTCAAAGGTTAAAGCTGATAGATAATGCTATTTATAATCATCAATGCCCGCTGTGCTTAACAGTCCCCACTCGATCAAAAAGCTTTATCAATTATGTTGAAGGCAGGTTTTTTATGACAAATCTATTCGATGGTTTTTAACCCTGAACGTTGAACCCTGAACCGCTTAACCTGTATTATGAGCCTATCATGACTAACGCACCCCCCGATCGCCCCGGACGCGTCGAAATCGCCAGAAATTGGCTGCCGCGCTATACCGGCATGCCCCTGGACCAATTCGGCGACTACATTTTGTTGACCAATTTCCAGCACTATTTGCGGAAATTCGCCGAAATGTTCGACTGTGATGTTTACGGTAAAGACAAGCCGATGCAGGCTTTGACCAACAAGGACGGGCTGTCGATCATCAACTTCGGCATCGGCTCGGCCAATGTGGCAACCATCATGGACCTGCTGACGGCCTGTCAGCCCAAGGGGGTTCTCTTTTTGGGAAAGTGCGGTGGTCTGAAAAAATCCACCGAGATCGGAAATTTCATTTTGCCGATTGCCGCTATTCGGGGGGAAGGCACCAGCGATGATTATCTGCCGCCGGAAGTCCCGGCTCTGCCTTCCTTCAAACTCCACAAATTCGTTTCGCAAAAGATCATGGACCACGGATATGAATACCGCACCGGTGTGGTCTACACCACTAACCGGCGCTTGTGGGAACATGATACCCAGTTCCTCGAGCGACTGCAGCAGATGACCTGCATCGCCATCGACATGGAAACGGCAACGATTTTCGTTGTCGGCCACTACAATGAGATTGCGCGCGGCGCCCTGCTGCTCGTCTCCGACACGCCGATCACACCCGAAGGAGTCAAAACAGAGGAATCGGATCAGCAAGTGACCGAAAACTGGACCGAGATCCACCTGCAGATCGGCATCGAGGCCATGAAAGAAATCGGCAGCAAGGGCGAACGGATCAAGCATTTCAGATACTAAAACCTTCAGTTTCTGACGATATGTTGTCAGATAAAATGCCCTAAGCGCCTAAACCTGTCCTGCATACCCCCCAAAAATAAATTAGATCACTTATTAATGTGCAAAAATCAGATATTGTGACAACCGCTATCTTTAGCATTCCGTATTACCTTGAATTTACGTCTCCCCTGAGATAATGCTGAATCAACCGCAATGGTTTTCCACTACCAAATTGAATACAACTTTGAGAGCTAAAAGATGAATGATTTGGACAAATCGAAAGATCAACTCCTTGATGAGCTAAAAGCCCTGCGCCAAAGAGTGGATGATCTCGAAGACTCAGAAGAAAAACTGCAGGCGATGAAGTTCACCGTCGACCACGCAATGGATCCCGTAGTCTGGATCGCGCCAAATGGCCGCTACCTGTACGTAAATGATGCGGCTTGCGGTCATGTTAAACATTCACGTGAAAAGCTGCTCTCGATGCAAGTATCGGATCTGGATCCGAATTTTCCGCCTGAAAAATGGCGCGAACATTTTGAGGAACTTAAAAAAGTTGGTTCAAAGAACTTGCAATCCCACCACATTGCCGGCGATGGGAAAAAAAAATACGTCGATTTGCGTTCAAACTACATCAAATTCGGTGACAACGAATTCATATGTTCATGTGTTTACGATATTACGAAAAGCAAGCACGCCGAACAGGCCGTCGCCGAGCAACTCGAGTTCGAACGGCTGATTGCCGACATCGCATCTCAACTGGCGCAGACGAGGCCGGAACAACTTGATGAGTCGATCGCCTCAACGCTCCAGGCCCTCGGCCTTTTTTTCGGAACCCAGCGTGCATTTCTTGCACAGTTTACAAATGACGGAAAAAGCCTGTTTCATAGAAAAATTTGGTCGGCTGAGGGCATCGATGTCCCGCCCTACTATTTCGAAATGGACATGGCCGCCGCATCACCCTGGTTTGCACAGCAGGTTCGGCTCGGAAAAGCTATAAACACAGGCCCAGGGTTGGTCAATCTTCCCGATGAGTCGGGAGTTCTACGAGAACGGCTTAAGCGAGATGGGGTTAACTCGGGTGTCATCGTGCCGGTTCGAGTCGAAGACAGATCCCTTGGGATGCTTGGTCTGGACACCGTCGATCAACCACGAGATTTTAAACCGTCCATCGTGGACCGCTTGAAGATAGTCGCCGATACGGTCGGGTCGATGCTGCATCGTGTTCAGGTTCAGACGCAACTGCAGGAAAGTGAGATGCGCTTCCGAGCCTTTATGGATAATCTACCGGCCCACGCTTATATAAAAGACAACTCCGACCGGCATCTATTCGCCAACAAAACAACGCTTGCTTTTTTGGGAAAAAAGATAAATGAATTTATCGGCTTAAAAAGCAATGACATCTGGCCTGAAGCGGTTTCCGAAAAAATAAAGCATCTTGACCGGAAAGTCCTGACCGGGGAACAGGCAAGAGTCGTCGAAGAATGGAGCCACGTCCACCTGGGAGAAACCCACTGGATTCGGGACATCAAATTCCCAATCCAGCTTTCCGAGGATGAAAAGCTGCTGGGTGGTATTGGAATTGATATCACGGAAAGCAAGCGGGCGGAGGAAGAACTCGAGGCAGCGTTCTCCGAAATCAAGCGCTTGAATACAAAATTGGAAGCTGAGAACGTGTATCTGCGTGAAGAGATCGAATTGCAGCATCGGCACGTTGAAATTGTCGGCACCAGCAAAGCAGTTAGAAAAATGCTCGGTCGGGCCGAGCAAGTTGCCGGTGCCGATAGCACGGTTCTGATCTTAGGGGAGACTGGGACCGGCAAAGAATTGCTGGCTAGAGCCATTCACCGCATGAGCCCGCGTAGCAACCTGCCGATGATTACCGTCAACTGCGCTGCTCTGCCGTCATCCTTGATTGAGAGTGAGATGTTCGGCCGTGATAAAGGGGCGTTCACCGGCGCGTTAACCGGCCGGGTCGGCCGATTTGAGATTGCAGACGGCTCAACAATTTTCCTGGACGAAATCGGCGAATTGAAACCGGATGTCCAGATAAAATTGCTGCGGGTGTTGGAAAAAGGCCAATTCGAGCGCCTGGGAAGCAACAAGACGATTAAGGTTGATGTTCGAATCATTGCGGCGACCAATCGGGATCTTGTCAAAGCGGTTCATGAGGGCGGTTTCCGCCGCGATTTGTTTTACCGTTTGAACGTGTTTCCGATCCACGTGCCATCTCTGCAAGATCGCATAGAAGATTTAGATATGCTGTTGTGGGCCTTTGTCAAGGAATTCGGAGAGCGCATGGGCAAACGGATCGAAATAATTCCTCGTAAAAGCATCGAGGCACTAAAACGTTGTCCCTGGCAGGGCAATATCCGGGAACTGCGCAATGTGATTGAACAGTCCATGATTGTTACCCGGGGATCGACATTGAATGTTCAACTGCCGGGGAGCAAAGAGATCATCGACAGTCAGTCCGTGTTGTTGAAAGATGTCGAACGGAACCACATCCTTAAAATTATGAAACAGACCGGCTGGCGCGTTCGCGGCAAAGCCGGGGCGGCCGAGCTTTTGGGACTCAAGCCCACCACTCTGGACGCCCGCATGAAGAAGCTCGGAGTCGTGCGACCGAAGTAAAGATCCGGACCCTGAGGACCCGTCTTCGCTGCGCTACGCCGCGGCAGGCCTGGTTATGATTTCACTCCAGAGGGGTGGTGTTTACATTAGACTCCAGTTGGAATGATGGAATGGTGGAATAATGGAATATTGGGGGATCAAAAACGGAAGATGGCTGATTTTAGTTTCTGATCCGTGCCATAATCATAAAATCAGATCTTATTTCGCTAAACCCAGTATTCTCTCCGAGGCGCAGGCAGCATATTCTCTCCGAGCCGGAGGCCAAAATTCCATTATCCCATCATTCCACGGCATATATTCAAAGCACCCCACGTATCACTGATCTCGCCTATGAGACCCGGTTTTTAATGTATGAATAAAGGTTTCTTCATTTGGACTCCAATATATTGGGGTTATAAATCTCGGATCATAAAATCGAATATCGTCACAAAAGTTGTATACACCCGGGCGGGCGTAAAGCTCGCCCCTACGCTAATTTGATTGACCTTGTGGGGTAGGGATGAACTTAAAAATTTTTCAATTTTTGTAGTGGCGGGATTTATCCCCGCCTTCATAATTGGCCCGAAGCGTCAATGAAGCAGTGAGTCCCTGAACAAAATAGAGAAGTTTCCTCCCAAATATTGTAGGTTGCTCCAAAATATTGGACATATAACCACATCCTTTTGCTGTCTCCTGTCATCCAAGCTTTTTAAATCTAGCATAATATTAGTGCGTTATTTAATAAATATCCGGTTCAAACATTTTTGGCACATTTCCTGATCTTGATGATTTCAAAACGTCTCTCCGCAATAGTTTATTCAATTGATTATCTGCCATACAGCACGTGTTTTACGGAGCATCAAGATGGTTACTTCATTCTTGAAAATTACCGTGCCCCCTAACAAAAAGATAGATGCGATTCAAATGGTGCGGTCGATATTGGGCTGGATCCGCGCACAGCCGGGCTGCATCAGTATGACACTTTACGAGGACACCGATCATCCCGACTCGATGATGCTTTTGGAAGAATGGGAAGACTGGAGCAGCATTGAGCACCACATCCGGTCGGATTCTTATCGAAGTATCCTGGAACTTATTGAACTATCTTCCGAACCACCTGAGATCAAATTTCGCAGTGTTTCAACTACAAAAGGTATAGAGCTTATAGAAAGGTTGAGAAGGTGATTAAGTATATTAAATTCAGAAACTTACGCCTCCCCAGGCTTTCGGCAAAATCATGTCAGCCGTCAAGCCGCGGCATGCGGTCGGCTATCATTTCTGGACCTGGCATGACATCTATGACGCAACCCTGGAGGCAGTACGCGAAACCTATGACGGTCCCCTGACCCTGGCCGACGACATGACAGTATGGAACGTCACCGATGAGCAGATCGTCGTGCGCAAAGCCATCGTTACCGAAAACGCTGCGCCGACCGGAACAACGCAGGCCTACCGAACGGCAAAACGTGAACCTCCTGAGGTGGCGGTGAAATGGATTTCACCGGATATCGACGCCGGCAAATGGGAGGGCTATACTCCTCCTCCGCTGCCAAAGGATTAAGGAGGGGTGAATTAAGGCGCTCTGCGTCACCAACGCAACCATCCCCAGGCGGAGGCCATCAATGTCTGCGGCTGGTGGGTGTTGTCACCCTGAAAATTTTGCTGCCACTGGCTTTTATTTGGGCTTACACGAACCCGGCGGGGCTCAGGGACACAGATAAAGATGCGCCTGAAGTCTCGGCAACCGGCAACGGAGAGGAGATACAAATGAAAAATATGTTCTCAAGACTATTTATTAGTGTAATTTGCTTAGGTTTGCTGGCTACAACAGCCCCGGCGAAACCGGACAAGGTCGACGGAACCAATGTGCCCTTTGGCCGCATTCCCCAGGAAATCAAGGACAATCGCTATCCCCGGACTTACTACCCGAATACGGAGAAGCTGGCCAAAGATGAAATGCGGATTGTTGCGTTGGGCACAGGCATGCCCAACCAGTCTCCCAGCAACGTCGCCGCCTGTTTTCTGGTTGAAATCGGAAACGGCCAATCGTTCCTGTTCGATCTGGGCACCGGTTCTACTGACCGGCTAGCCGGTCTCGAAGTCGACTACTCAACGCTGGACAAGGTCTTCGTCAGTCATTTGCACACCGATCATGCAGGTGATATCGCGGCATTGTGGGTGGGAGGGTGGCTAAACGGCCGCTATATGCCGCTTCATATCTATGGTCCCTCCGGTTCGAGCCCCGAATTGGGAACCAAGGTTCATGTGGATCATATCCGGGCCGCTTGGGCCTGGGACGTGACCTCCCGGGCCGGCACCCTGCCGAATGCCGGCGGCGAAATCGTTGCCCACGAGTTCGATTACTCAAAGACTGCCGTCATTTACGACGAGAATGGTGTCAAGGTGACGAGTTTCCCGGCCATCCACATCCGGGACGGCTCGGTGAGCTTCCGGCTGGACTGGAATGGCTTGAGCTTCGTGTTTGGCGGCGACAGCGTTCCGAACAAGTGGTTTGTGAAAGAGGCCAAGGGCGCCGATGTGGTGGTTCATGAGTGCTTCTTCACGCCTGAGCAGTGGATGCGAATCGCCGGTTTTCCCTATAAGCAAGCCTACTGGGTGACGTCAGTGATCCATACGCCGCCGCAGGGTTTCGGTAAGCTGATGTCCATGGTAGCGCCTCGCCTGGCGGTTGCCTATCACTACTGGAATCACCGCGATATCGAGCTGGATATTTACGGCGGCGTCCGCGCCACGTACGATGGGCCGCTGGCCATGGCTGATGATCTGACCGTCATCAATCTCAAAAAAGATCATATCGAGGTTCGAGAGGTTACTTTCAATCATGAATCCTGGCCGCAGGGTACCAGCAAGGAGTGGGATACCGCCCCGCGCAGTGAGCCGGCCACCGGCTTGATGACGGATTGGTTGAAAAAAGGTGAGCTCAAAGGGTTGAATCCGGCACCAACGCAGCCGGTTGATTGATGGTGGCGGTTAGCGCAGATCTGCCGCAAGGCCAGTCGGTCTGATCAGAAAAGAAACTGTTGTTGATCGATTCCGAAATCGACGGTTGTTGGGTTTCGCATTTCATGATGACGTCGGAAAAATATAGGTTGGGTAGAGTGCAACGAAACCCAACAAAGCCAGGAGTTGGCTCAACCCAACCTACAATTCCAACGTGGCCTAAGATGCAACCAACTCCAGCTTTTAAAATGTTTCACACGAGCGCGGCCTCGATTCGGCTGAGCTCGTCGCAGGCCGGTTAAAGGACAGCCGGTCTGGTCAAAGGAAAGAAACTAATGAACGTCGAATCCTCCAAAGGTGGACTGTAAGCATCGAACGTCCAACATCGAACATCGAATAATGTATTCTGTCTATTTTAAAACGACCGAGCGACGTGTAGGGTCGTAGCTCGAAGAGCGAAGCCCCAAGCGATTCTATCATTCGTCATTCACCGAAGGTATATAAGAGGATTGCTGGTTGGAAATTTTGCTAAAATAAAAAAAGGGGGACAAACAAATGAAGAAACAAATTATCATTTCCTGTTTGCTTATTTTATTTTTGATTATGCCCTCGGTTTCAGTCATAGGCGCCGAAGTGCCGGATGCATATTCCTTGGCCTGGTCGGAATTCAGATCTAATAACCAGAATCTTTACAATATTCAAGCACCGGATGTCTTAGAGCAAGCTGGCCATGAAAACATGACGGGAAATGGGCAATTTCTGCTCGCCCAGAACCAAGCCTCTGAGAAAGATGATTCGGGTACGACCTCAGATGAACCATCGGCTTTTTCAAGTGCTGACGAAGCTGCGCGGCAGTCCAGCAATCCCCTGGGCGGACAGTTCATGATCCTGCTCAACCAATTCGACAACTATGCCATGCAGGGCGATATCACCGACAAGACCCGCTGGATAAACACCTGGGCCCTTCAGCCGGTGGTGCCGATTCCGATGGAAAAAGCCATCGGAAAAAACTGGATCTGGGTCAACCGGCCGACCTTTCCGTTCGTCCTTAATGCCGATCTTCCCGATATTAATCGTCCCGAAGGAGGCATAGGCCCGGGCAATATACCCGGCCTGCCGGATGAACCCCCCGGTGGCATTCCGCCGGGCGGTTTGGACTTCGACAGCTACAGTGGATTCGGTGATATCATTTACTTTACCCTGCTCGGCCAGTCGCTGCCTCAGCAGCGCTGGGGCGGTGGAGACTTCGTTTGGGCGGCCGGTTTAACCACCCAGTGGCCCACGGCATCCAGAGACGAATTCGGCACCGGTAAGTATTCTGTCGGACCGTCAGGGGTGCTGGCCTTTATCGGTCGCAAGTTCATTGTCGGCGGTTTGTACCAGCAGTGGTTGTCCTATGCTTCCGGGGGCAAGGGCGCTGACGAGGACGTCAACTTCAGTTGGCTGAACGTTTTCTACTTCCTGAATTTGGAAAACGGCTGGCAGGTGGGCGGGACTCCCATCATTACCGCCGACTGGGAAGCTGATAATAGCGATGATCGCTGGACCGTTCCAATTGGGCTTGGTGTCTACAAAACCCACTTCTTCGGCAAGATGCCCATGAAGCTGGGCGCGGAGATGCAATGGATGCCGATTAACCCGGACACCTATGGCCAGGAATGGAATATTCGGCTGGTGATTGCGCCAATCGTTCCGTCTTTTTTTTAATAAACCCTGAATTGGGCGAATCTATCAACCTTGTCCATTCTATTGGCGGGGATAAAACCCGGCGCTACAAACAAGTGGATTTAGGCCTATACAACAAGATCGTTTTGAATTATGTTGTATCCTTTACTAACGAAGATGCGGCATATCAGGGGCTTCAGATTGACGAGATGCAGCAATCGGCACGGAGCTATTAGATTCAGAGGAGTATAAAAAATGAAACTTAAAGCGATATTATCGGTATCGGCAGTTATTTTATTTTTTGTGATATCACCGCTCTGGGGTCAGGATCTGATCATCTACCCTGCCAAGGGACAAAGCAACGATCAGATGGAAAAGGATAAATTCGAGTGCTACACCTGGGCCAAGGGGCAGACCGGCTTCGATCCCATGCAGATGCCCACGGCCTCGTCCCCGCCTCCGTCCCAGCAAAAGAAAAGTGTGGGCGGCAGCGCGGTCGCAGGTGGTATTCTGGGTGGCGCCGGCGGTGCGGTGATCGGGGGCATTGCCGGTGGCAGCAGCGGCGCCCGCAAAGGAGCGGCCATTGGAGGCATCGGCGGCGGTGTCTTGGGAGGCACGCGCAGCTCGCGACAAAACCGGCAGGCCGAACAGCAACGCAAACAGTGGGAGCAGCAGCAGGCCAATCAATACATGCAACAGCGCAATACTTACAACCGCGCCCATGCGGCTTGCCTTGAAGGTCGGGGATATACGGTGAAGTAGGGAATCTCTTAATTGAGCGAAAAATGCTCAATTAAGAGTTATTGGTTATTTGTTAATCGTTATTCCGCCCCGGCGGATTCGAAATAAAAATAGCTGAGGATCTAATTCTGTATTACGATCATCCGTGACATTTAAAAAATCGATCTGATTCCTATTAAACCAATTAACCAATAACGTATAACAAATAACACCCCATTGGTTTTAACTCAATTGAGGTCGGAGGTTGTAATGAGGAAATTTATTTGGATCCTGTATATATGTATAGCGTTCAGCTTGGTAACGGTTCCAGCCGTTGAGGCCGGTGACTTCGATGGCAGCAAACCACTGCTGATATCGGTCATCCGGGTCATCGAGTGCACACCGGAGGGATCATGCCAGGAGGTTACGCCGGCCAGTGCTGAACTGCCCCAATTTTTGAAAATCGATTTCGCCAACCAAACCATCCGTCCGGCTGCCGGCGACGACCAAATGCCGGCCACCGCCATCGAACGCCAGGAAATTGTGGACGGTAAGCTCATATTGCAGGGGGCCGAGGATGGTTATGAAAAGATGCGCGACGGCCTCGGGTGGACCATGGCCATATCCGAAGCCACCGGCCAGGTGGTCCTTACCGCCTCCGGTGAGCAGGTGGCCTTCGTGGTTTTCGGGGCTGCTTTGCCGCTCTAACAGATCTTACGGGCGTCTCCCGGCCGGGCTTGTTAAAAGCTGATGAATCAATATTGTATAAGAATCTGTTTCCTGAGTATAGTGTCATTTCTTGGCCTGGTGCTGCTGCGGCCGGCTCACGGGGCGGAATTTCAAACCTGGTCCGATATCACCACGATTTACCGCTTTGCCGATAACTGGCGCTACGACGGCGACCAGGGGGTGCGGGGTGTATTGAGCGACAGCGACTTTACCCTGCTGTTTTTTCGTCCCTCGATCCGGTACCGGGTCAAGTCCTGGTTCACGGTGCATGGCGGGATCAGGTTCTTTAAGACTTTTTTTGACGACGAGGATGATACTTTCGAAATTGGCCCCTGGCAGGGGCTGAGATTCGTGTGGCCCGAAATCGGAGGCTATGCCATCAGCCATTACCTGCGCTTTGAAGAAAGAATGACCTGGCAGACCGAAGGCGAGAGCGACTTTGATTTTACTTTGCGAACCCGCTATCAATTGGGAGCCAGGTCGCCGAACTATGACGTCCTGCTAAAAAACGGAGTCTATTTATTGGGCTCGATAGAGGCGTTCTCGAATATCGAGCAACCCACCTTCGTCAATCGAATCAGGTATGATGCCGGCACCGGCACCAAAATATCCGACGCCTGGCGAGTTCAGCTGCATTATTTGATGCACCAGGACCGACAGAGCGCCAGCGCAGCTTTCACCGCCACCGAGCACATTTTGCGTCTGCGCCTTTTTTACACGTTTGAGTGACGTCAAAACTGACAATGCAAAGTCTTAATTGTGAATTTTTCACGATTTATGAAAAGCATTTTTTATCACGAAAACACGAAAATTGGGAAACACGAATATTTTCTTTGTTTTATTTCGTGCTTTCGTAATTTCGTGCTTTTGTGATTGATCTTTAAATTAACGCCTATGGAACTCTTTTGAAGATTGTAAAAAAAATAAAGGAGAATCAATCATGGAAACCATCAGTGCGAAGGAAGCTCTCGAACAACTAAAACAGGGGAACCAACGACTGCTAAAGGGAGAGGCTGAAGGTCTGGGGCAGTTTAGTGCGCAGCGACGCCAAGAATTGACAGAAAAGGCAAGGGCGGGCCAGGCGCCTTATGCCATTATCCTCAGTTGCGCGGATAGCCGTGTGCCGGTGGAGATTATGTTCGATGCGGGGCCTGGTGAGTTGTTTGTCGTTCGGGTGGCGGGAAATGTTGCCAATACGTCGACAATTGCCAGCATCGAGTACGCCGTTGCGCATCTCGGCGCCAAACTCGTGGTTGTCATGGCACACGAGAGCTGCGGAGCGGTGGCGGCGGCAATCCAGGGTGGCGACGCCGGAAATAACCTGAATACGTTGCTTGGATACATACAGCCTGTGGTTGGCTCGGGCGACAATGACGTCGATGAGGTTGCCAGAAAAAATGCCAGACAGAGCGCCGACCGCCTGCAGAAAGAGTCGGATATCATTCGGCCGGCGGTGGAGTCCGGTGATGTGGAGATCGTGACGGCATTCATTCATTTCGATGGAGAAGTCAAGTTCGAGTAAGGATCGATGCGTTTTTCCTCCAGTAAATCCAGGTCCGTGATCTTCCAACTCCCATCCACCGGCTCCACCGTGATATTGGCTTCATATTGATTTTTGCGGGTGTGGATGTGGCCCCAGTGGCCCACGGTGCCCATGGCGGTCCACCCGGCTTTAAATAAAAGTCCCAGGGGACGATCCGCGAGGCGGTCGACCGCGACATCCAGGATTTCTACTTCCTTGACCCGGGCCCGGGCGCCGCCGGCCTGAGTTACCACCATGGATTTGCGGTTTTGCAGGTAAATTTCCGACAGCAGGTCGCCGCTGACACTGGTGGCCAGTCGGTTGTAGACATCTTCTTCCTGCCGAAAATCAAAGGAACGGTATATGTTTTTGAGCAAACTGTTCAGAACGGTCACGGCTGTCTCATCGGTCATTTGCGGTGCTAGGGCCGCCGGTTTGGCAACGTCAACTTTTAAAAAGGGATAGAGCAAAACACTGGCCGCGACCAGCAGTACCGCCAAAACCGCATAGGGGCCGGCGGTTCGGAGGTTTTTGCCGCCTTTTTTGATTCGCAGTCCCAGGGGCAGCAGCGCCAGCAGGCACAAAACGCTGGCCAGCGGGATCTTTAATGTCGTGAGGGACTCGTCGACTGCAATTTCAGCCACGGTGGGCACCCGGTATGTTTTAAGAAAATTGGTCCAGGAGGATATGCTATCGTCGGGTGTTACATAGGACGGCAAGCCGCCGGCCGGATCGATGGCGTTGGTCGGTACCTTTTGAACCCGTTCGGACCACAGGTCCCACTCGGTCGTCACCTGCTGCGGCAGGTCTTGGGTCAGATAGGTGATGATCACACCGACCATGGCCGTGTTAATCGGCAGTCTCTCGGGCTGAACCACGAAGGTGGAGGCCGTGGTGGAATACTTGACAAAAGAGACCCGGTCGAGAATCGGGGTTCGCTGTTGGCCGTCGATCCGGGTTTTGTCGCGCTTTAAAAAAAAGGCTCCCACGCGTTTTTTCAAAGATTCGTTTTCATCGGCTTCAATGTAATCGTCACCCCGCAGACCGAGATCGATCCAGGCCGCCAGATCCTTGACACGCGCCAGTATTTCGTGGCGGGTTTCGTAGGGCTCGATATATAGAAAAGACATGACGCCGGCACGCTGCCAGCGCCGCAGGGCTTTATTTTCAAACTGCGAGTACCAAGGATCGACCCAATCCAGTGACACCGTCGACGGTTCGGACAAATACCTGAAGTCGTGCAGCGGAGCGCTTTTATGATAGGTCATGAAACCGATTGGCACCTTGCTGATGTTGCTGTCCGGGTCCAGCGGGGGGACGATAGTCAGTGACTCAGGCTTGCGGGCGAAAGGGTAGATCAACTCGGCGTAGAGCACCCGTTTGTCTGCCGGTGGACCCGGTATGGGCTGGCCCGTGTAGGGATTGAACTTCCAGGCAATGGGTGCTGCGCGTTCACGGCGAAAGCGTGGTTCGATCAGCTTCAGCTCGGCCAGAAGATGCTGCCGGCCCTCGGCAATAAACTGCAGATCCTGTTTGCTGAATTCCTCCAGGCGTTTTTCCAGCGGCTCCCGTTTAATCCCGGTGGCGGGAAAGAATTCTTCCGGTATGAGCCGGACAAAGGTTGCCAGGTCTTTGACAAAAATTTCCAGCTTGATTCTGACTTGACTGTCCTCGATATGAATTTCAGCGATATTGGGGGCATTCTGGGCGCCGGATAGATTGATCCAGTCGGCACTAGCCGGCGGACAGATCAGCCAGCCAAAGGCATAAAGAAATACCAGAACCTGAAAGGACGATTTATACATTCAACGTGATCTAAAAAAGTGAATATCGAGTATAGAAAAATGCATGTCGAATTTTGAAGCAATGCATTCTGCCCGTCGTGAGTATTTTACCGAACGCTCTGGTCCATAAAAAAAGATTGAGCTAGCCTGCTTCGCCAAAATTGGCTGCGCAGGCTAAGAGCGAAACTACCGTACGGTATTCTGCGGTTCGATATTCTGCGGTTCACTGTTTTAGACAACCCTGAACCCTTGAACCTTGAACCCCTGAACGGATATGTCCTCTCGCTACCAGGTGATATTCAACCCCAGGGCCGGTCCATGCATGGTGGCATCGAAAGCAAACCGGTTGCTGCCGCTGCCGTCGGAATAGTCCTGATACAGCATGCGGTAGCCGCCGAAAAATCCGACATGCTCCCAGGGTTTAAAATCGATCAATCCGACAGCGTTCCAGGATATATCCGATCCGATACCGAATCCACCGAAATCGGTTCTTAACCTTAAGGCCCACTTTTGGCCGAGAGGCCATCTCCAGCGCAAGCCGACATAGGGGTCGACCCAGTCTTTGCGCTGGTCGAAGCCCGACAGCGGGCCGGGCGGGTCTACGTCGATATCCATGGAGGAGTAGCGCAACCCGCCAAACCCATCTATCACGACGTTGCCCTCAATCAGGCGATAAAACGCGGCCAGCTCAAACAGGATTTGCGTATATTCGACATCTACAGAGTTATTCTCCGGATTTAAAACCACATAGTTCAGGTCGGTAAAAAACCCCCAGTTCTGCTTGTGCACGCCCTCGAAATGAAATGTCAACGCCCCGTTCAGATCGTCGAGGATGTCGCTGAAAGATACATCCATATCCACATCCTTGCCGTTGACCGTCGCATCGCCGGAGATGGAAATGGCCCACAGGTACATCGGGGCTAGCGCAAATTCCCAGTTTTTGGCTCCGCCTGCTTCGAAAGTATCCTGGGCAAATGTCGTGGTGCTGAAAAAAGCCAAAATAATAAGTACACCCAAAGCTGGTTTAAATTTCGTCATTTTGAGTTCTCCTCCATATGATTCACTTACTTATTTGAACGAAAATTGATTATAAACTTTGGTTCGATTCGAGATTAAACTATGCCGGTTGTCGTAAAATGTTCCATGTGGTCTGGGTAGCGACCAGCGTGAGGTAGTATTGTATCGCGATACAAGGATAAGCCGTGAATTATATGATAACCGCGATCTTGAAAAATTCCAAGATCCGCTTGTATCGGAATGTTATCACAAAAAAGCGCTTCTGCGATTGACTTGCAGCGATGAAGATTGCTATAAAATTTTGGTATTACCTATCGAATCGTTTGATATTTTTGTTATCATGTTATTTTGTTATCGTCAATTAAGAGTCCATAATCAGTGACTAAAAATAGGACTGTCGATATGGAAACAGCAAGTTGGATGCGGATACTGATCAAAATCATCAAAATTACCGTTTGTCTTGGATTCGTCCTGGCATTTGCGCTGGCAGCTCCTCAGATCCGGTATGCCGTTGACATCACCAACATGGCGGATCAGTCGACGCTCAGGTGTCGGGGCGGCATAATCGCTACCGGAGATTCAGAAAGGGCCGTTATGGATAAATGCGGCGACCCGCTGGAAGTTCAACGTTTACAGGACGTGGGGCCCGTCTGGATATATAATATCGGCTTGAGCAAATTCATGTATTACCTTGCTTTCCAGAATGGCAGATTGCAGCGAATCGTCAGCGCCCCATGCGATTCAAATGATTATGAATGTTATGATTTAAGGTGACAGGAAAACGGGAATGGACTAATGACTATTGAATATTGAATAATTAAGGATGTCGCTTCGCTCCGTCATTTTTATCAAAAATCTCGGCGGTATTCCGCGGATGGCGTGAGAGCCTGGTTTCCTAAATAACGATCCTGGTGTTTGGCTTGGGCGCATTTATGTCCACTTAATTCTGGTCTTCTGTGTATGTAAATTATACTACAATTCATGGATGCTTCCAGACTGATGGTTGGACGGTTGTTGCTGACACCCGACACCCGACACCTGAAACCTTGAAATCGTTGTTTAGGACATAGCCTGTATATCTCCTTCGAATGGAACATTGTCCTCATTCTTTGTCAGCTGAGACGGCCTTATCTTCTGACGGCTTCACTGATAACTTCGATAGCCCGATCGATTTCGTCTGCAGTGGTATGCCGGCCGGTGGTCAACCTCAGGGTGCCTTTGGCCCAGATTTCGGGCACGTTCATGGCCTCCAGTACATGGGAAATCTCCACCGTGTCCGAGTGGCAGGCGGCCCCGGCCGAAGCGGCAATTTCAGGACCTATTTTTTCCAACAGACGATTAGCTTCCCGGTCATAAAACGACAGGCTGAGCGTATTCGGCAGACGCTGCTGCGGGTGGCCGTTCAATCGAACTTTTTCGCACTTTTCTTTCAAGCCTTCATACAGCCGATCGCGCATGGTCTGCATATGAATTCCGTTTTCGACCAGATCCCGTTTGGCGATCTCAAAGGCTTTTCCTAAACCTACGATTTCCAGTACATTTTCAGTACCGGCTCGCCAGCCGGATTCCTGCCCGGCACCGTGCATAAATTTGGCCAATTCGACCCCGTTTCGAATATAAAGCGCCCCAATACCTTTGGGCGCGTATATTTTGTGTCCGGCCACCGCGAGTAAATCGACGCCGAGGGAATCGACTTCAGCCGGAATTTTCCCCAGGGACTGGGCAGCATCCGTGTGCAGCAGGATGTCTTGTTTTCGGGTCAGTTCCGATATATCCGCTATAGGCCGTATCGTACCGACTTCGTTATTGGCGTGCATGATCGTAATCAGGATCGTGGCCGAAGTGATCGCAGCGGCAACGTCAGCTGGTCGCACCAGGCCCTGCCCGTCCACGGGCAGATAGGTGACGTCGAAACCGTCGCCTTCGAGATATCTGCAGACTTCCAGGATGGCGGGATGTTCGATTTGGCTGGTGATAATGTGATTGCCTCTATGGCGGCTGGCGTATGCCACGCCCTTGACAGCATGGTTGTTGGACTCGGTGCCGCCGCTGGTAAAGACGATTTCTTCCGACCGGCAGTCGAGCAGTGCGGCTACCCGGCGGCGGGCTTCAATGACGGCTTCACGGGGTTTGCTGCCGTACCAATGGCCGCTCGATGGGTTGCCGAACGCCTCTTCCAGGTAGGGCCTTATGGCGGCAATGACCTCGGAGTCGTGGGGAGTGGTGGCGTTGTAGTCTAAATAGATGGGTCCGGGCATGATGACGATCTCCTTTTGGGGTGCCGGGATACCGCAACTTTGCGTATCGGATAGGAATATAGCAGATTGGAACCTGGATTACCAGCATGCTATCGCAACAGGTCGAGAAGGACTAATTCAGTCGTTAGTTAATTTAATTGTCCTAAAAAAGATATAATTCCTTTGAGATCTCCTGCGATCAAAAGGTTGCACGGCGAGTGAAGAAATATCGTTCTGTCCTGTCAAGCGCCGGTTCGTCCAGTCACCGGTTATTTTACGATAACCCGCTAATATTTTTAAGCAAGATGCCGATAATGATCTCATGGATCGAATTTCAGACAGGAATTTGGATAATATGACTCTGCGGTTTTGGCGAAAGAAAGCCTTCCAGATCGCTCTGGTTATGACTGTTGTTTTATTTGCATTACCTGCCCACGCCGCCACAGGTTCCGGCAAAGAGATCTCCTGGTTTTTCCTGGTGGTTGGATTGGCGGGAGGCCTGGCCTTCTTCTTGTACGGAATGGAGAAGATGAGCGACGGAATGAAACGCTCCACCGGCGATAAAATGCGCACCATACTGGCCGCGTTGACCCAAAATCGGGTAGTCGGTTTGGTTGCCCGGGCTTTTGTCACCTGCGTGATACAATCAAGCAGCGCGACTACCGTCATGCTGGTCAGCTTCGTCCAGGCGGGCTTGATGAGTTTTGCCAACTCACTGGCAGTTATTCTGGGAGCCGACATCGGCACCACCATAACTGCCCAACTAATAGCTTTCAAACTGACCGACTACGCCCTAATGATGATTGCCATCGGTTTCGGCATGCAGATGCTATCTAAAAATGAAAATACCAGAAACATCGGCAATGTTATTCTGGGCTTCGGAATTCTCTTTTTCGGCATGAAGCTGATGAGCGATGCCATGAAGCCCCTGCGATCCTATCCGGCCTTCATCCAGATGCTGGAAGGTCTGGAAAACCCGCTTCTGGGAATAATGGCCGGTGCCGTATTTACCGCTTTGGTCCAGAGCAGTAGTGCCTTCACCGGCGTGGTAATCGTTTTGGCCCAGCAGGGACTGATAACGCTGGAAGCGGGTATCCCAATGATTTTCGGCGCCAATATCGGCACCTGTGTCACAGCCGGGATCGCCAGCATCGGCATGTCCCGGGAAGCAACGCGGGTGGCCCTGGCCCATGTGATATTTAAAATCGGCGGCGTATTGCTGTTTATATTCTGGATCCCAAAGTTTGCCGATATAATCAGATTGATTGCCGACCACTTCGACTCGGGAACCGCCCGTCAGGTTGCCAATGCCCACACAATTTTCAATGTGACACTGGCGCTTCTGTTTCTGCCATTTACATCCCTGTTCGGCAAACTAATTATCAAACTATTTCCTGACAAACAGCAGGAAATTGAGATCAAACCGGCGGTCACCTACCTGGACGACAACATGATTGAAACACCGGTTTTGGCCATTAACCTCGCACGGGCCGAGATCTCACGTATGGCAAAGCTGCTTGAGCGAATGCTCCGGGCGATCATTGTGCCTTTCATGTCGGACCCCAACCAGATACGAAGGGAAAAAACCCTGGAGCCGTCTGAAAAAAACTGCTGCTACAGGAAGTCCCCAGCAAAGATGAATATTTCCCACAGCTGTCTCTCATTGAAGGGTTGACCATGCGGGAAGAGAAAATCGACTATATCCAGGCGAAGATTAAGGATTATCTGATCAATGTCAGCCGCCAGAACGTTTCCAGCAACCAGGCCGATGAAATATACGGCATGATGTCAATCGTCAAAGACATGGAGAGTATCGGCGATATCCTTCATCGCAATATGGTGCCGTTGATTGCTAAAAAGCAAGCCATCGAATTGGATTTCTCTGAGGAGGGCAAAGAAGAGTTGATGATTTACCACGAGAAGGTGTGCCGCCAGATCAGGCGGTTAAAGGAAGCTTTCGCCCAGAAAGACCTTGACATCGCCGATCAGATCATGAAATCGGAGAGAAAATATCTCGATCTGGAGTCGCAATACCGCGTCCGCCACCTCCAGCGCCTGCTTGACCAGCAGCATCAAACCGTCAAAACCCACGAGATCCATATCGAACTGATGGACCTGATGAAACAGATCATCGTTTATACATCCAACATCGCCGGGACGTTTACCGGGTCTGTTGCCAGGAGGAAAGCCTGAGCCAGACCTGACTCAAGCAAAAGGGACAGATCTTTGAATTCGGTAAAAAACCGATTTGTGTCCCAATTTTCTGGGGGCGCTAGTTCGAATCATCAGTTTGATTTTAAGCTTCTACAGGACCGCGAATTGATTTTTTACATCCGAATCACTACCGGTTAGACACCTAGCCTGCCGCAGGCCCTATGAAATGGACCTTGCGGGGTGCAACGATCCATATCCCGATGATTGAAAACACCTGGATTGCCAGCATGCCTTGAAGGGCGGGCAAGTAGGTGCCCAGGCTATCGTATACTATACCGGTCAGCCAGGGTCCGAGAGCGGCTCCGATTCCGGTGGCAGTTTGAATGACACCGAAAATGAGGCCAAAATTTTTCCCTTGAAAGATATCGGCCTGGAGAGACGAATAAATCGTCGATGTTCCTCCCGATCCAAGACCATAGAGAACGGCGAAAGCATAGATCAAGATAGGCAATTTTGTATCCAAGAAAATCAGAACCGATATGCCTGTAAACGTTAGGATACCGAAAACCGTGAAGGTGGATTCTCTGCCGTACCGATCGGAAAAAAATCCACCGACAATCCCACCACCGGAATGGAAAATCGCAACCAGCCCCAGGATGGTGGCCACCAGAATAGCCGGGTAGCCCACGTCATCCATATAAGCCGCCGCGTGAACGAATAGTCCTGAAAACCCGGCAGCTCTTATTATGCTGATAAAACCCAGGGTCCAGAACCGATAAGATCGAATCGCCTCAGGCAACGATGGGCCGCCATGCGCTTGCTGCATGCCTTCGCCTTTCGGCGGAGCTTGCGGGGTACCTAACTGAGTCAATCCCTTCTCCCGGGGGCTGCCCCGCTGGAACACGGCCAGCAGCGGAAAAAGGACGATAAATACGAGCCCTGCCAGCAGCAGATATGCATTTCGCCACCCCACCGTCAGGATGGCATACTGTATAAGGGGAATGAGAATGAGCGTGCCTACGCCTCGACCGGCGTGTGCAATGCCGAGGGCGAGGGCCCGATGCCGGGAAAACCAGTTCGATATGATAATTACATTCGGGATGAATCCGATATGCGTGATACCGGCAGCCATCAGGATGCCGTAACAGATGTAAAGGTGCCATAAGGAGGAGATCAAACTCGAACTCAGAATTCCGATAGTGAGAACGATCACCCCGAATGGCATGATCCGGCGGGCACCGAACCGGTCAAACAGCCAGCCGACCAGGGGGCCGCAGGCGCTGAACACAAGCATGCTGAGGGAGAAGGCCACGGCCGTATCGGCCCGGGTCCAGTGAAATTCCTTTAAAATGGCCAGGTAAAAGATCGAAAACGACGAATTGGTGGATCCGCCGACAGCCAGGGTGAGAAAAGAAATGCCCACAACGATCCAACCATAAAAGAATCGCGGTTTGCGAGGGGCAGCAATCGTTTCGTTCAAAGTAACCTCATTCACAGCATCGGAATCCGGCCGATGGATGGCAGCGGCCATCCAATGCCTGCATTAGTGCTCTTTTCACAAATACAGAAACGTGTTTCAGTAATAATTCCGGTATTAAACACCACTTCTAGTGGTGGACCCGAAAAGGTTCTACCGATGCGGTGAGAGTCTAATGACGCTTTATTAAATACAGTCATATAGTGTCTCGAATAGGAGTTCGACCATATCCACAATCCTGGGCCCGGTGCGGCAGGTTAAACTGCAATCGAAAGAGAACACCCTGTCCGACTGAACCGCTTTCAGGGACTGCCACTCAAGCTTATCCGCCAGGCTGGGGTTTACGGTTAGATCAAATCCACAACAAAAGATCACGTGCGGATCCCATGCCCGCAGCTGGGCCAGGGTGATTTTAGGATAGGCTTCTTTTATCGCGCACGTGACATTTCGGCCGCCGGCCCGGGTGATGATATCGTATTGAAATGAAAGGGGTCCGGCCACATGGAATCGGCCATCCTCAAAATCCAGAATACGGCAAGCGGTCAGCTTGTTTTCGCGTTTGATGCTTTTGACCCTGTTGTCCAGCACCGACAGCCGGTCGTGAAGATCGGCCGTCAGTGTTTTTGATCTTGCCTGTGCACCCAGTATCTCACCAATCCTAACTATATCGGCAAGGGCCTCATCGACCGTGGTGGGATTTACGAGTAAGACCGGTATGCCTTGCGCTTCAATTTGGCGCTTCAATTGGTGGTGTGCGGTTTGCAGTCCCAGTACCATATCGGGTTTGAGGGAAAGCAGTTTTGCCAGATCAGGTTCAAACCAACAGGCCACATTAGGTCGATTATTAGCCTCAGGTGGGAAGTCGCAGCTGTCCGTAACCCCACTTACTCGAGAACCTAATCCTAAAGCGAATAGTATCTCTGTCAAAGAAGGGGTCAGTGAGATTATTCTTTGCGGGATGCTTTCTTGTTCAAGCATTTTAATTCCAGGCCAAACCGCTTCTGATTTTCCAGTAAACTTCCGCCGATTCGGCCAGCGCATTTAACTGTGCGTCCGCTTCCTCCTCCCATTTTAATTCGACCGCCCTGAGGTTCGACTGCAGATGATCGACGGTTGCGGCTCCGCTCAACACGACATCCGCCCAGGGCCGGGCGAGCACGGCTGCCAGTGCCGCCGCATCCACCGTGGTTCCGAACCGCTGGGCCGCATGCCTTAAAATTTCCATCTTGGGGGCAAAATCCGACTCGCGGTTGCGATCGGTTAGCCGCCCATTGGCAAGCGCCTCTTTGACGATTACCCCCACACCCATTTCACTGGCAGTTGTCAGGGCTTCACCGGCTGACCGCTCCAACAGATTCCAGGTGGCCTGCACAGCGTCGAACAGCTGCTCACCATCCACTTTCAATTTCAGGGCCTGCTCGATGACCTCCCTCTGGCGAGCTCCGCTCACTGAAAGTCCGATCGCAGTTCCACCGCTTTTCAGCTTTGCCAGTTCGGCCAACACTTCTTTACTTTCAAGCACCCCACTTTCGAGCGTGGCCGAGTGTATTTGATAGAGGTCCAGGGTTGACCCAAGGTTCGATCGGCTTTCGAGCCACTGACGCTGAAGAACATTCAGGGAATGCTCCTTCACCTCATGCTTTTCAGCATTTATCTTCCAGTCGGCCGTGTAGGTATAGCCCCATTTTGAACCGACGACCATGGATCCCGGATCGTGGTTTCTCTTCCTCAACCAGCTGCCGAGAAACGCTTCCGCACGGCCGTAGGACCGGGCGGCATCAAAGTATCGCACGCCACTCTCGTAGGCCGCATCGAGAACGGAATGCGCGCGGGCTTCCATTGCCGGGACGTCGTAGTTTTGGGCCAGATCATCTTCGTGTCCGATATTGATGTAGCCCGGACGCCCTAAAGCCGCCAGACCAATCCCGATGGGTGAGACGCGATGGTGGGTCGTTCCGAGTATCTTTAATTTCATATTTCCCCCTCAAATCCGCTACTGTCTGATTTCTGATCGATTGCCTTTGAGAGCTACGTTGAAACGGAAAGAAAACAGAAGCAAACGAAATATAATGACGATATGCGCTCTTTGCACCACTGCTGAAAATAGTACGGGCCTATCTTCCAAATTAAGGCTGTCTCAGATAATCTGAATTTTGGCTTCAATAGTAGGTTGGGTTGGGATCCCATTGTGTTTTGTTGGGTTTTGTTCCTCTACCCAACCTACTCGTAACTATCCGGTGTTGTTATTTCGACGATGGGATCGAAACCCAACGCCTTCTATTCGACCAGAATCACTTCTTCCTTAAATTTGCATATCGGTCCGAAAAAATATTTCCAATATACGTTGCATTGTCCAGGGGAAAATATCTTTAAACGCTGATTACGGTTCGCAGCGATTTACGAATGTCGGACCAGGCAGAACTCGTTGCCGTCCGGATCGGCCATGACGGCCCAGGTGATGCCATACTCGCTGATCTGATCGAGCTTGGTACCGCCAAGCTCCGTTACACGCTGCACCGCTGCATCCAAATCGGCAACGTCCAGGTCGATGTGGGCGCGGTTTTTGCGCTCATGCGGCTCCGGTACCTTTTGAAGCAATAAAGAGGGCCGGTCTTCGCCGGCGCCGACCCGGCAGTAATTGTCGACCTTGAACGATATTTCCTTGCCGAGGACGGCCGACCAGAAATCGGCACAGCTATCGAGATCATTAACGTCGAGCACGATGGCGAACAGGGTTCCGACGGGGTTCGATGTTTTTGTTTCTGTTGTCATAGTGTGTTCCTCCCAATTTAGAAATTATTGATATTGGTTATTGGTTTGAAAGGAATCAGAACGATAATTATATGTCACTGACGTCAGAAAAATAAGAAAGGAGGTGTTCAGCCACCTCGATTTACGAATCCGCCAGGGCGGAATAACTATTAACGAAAAACGAATAACTCCTAATTGAGCATGAGCGTTTTTTGCTCAATTAGTGCCTATATATTGAAATCACATCATGATTGCGCAGCATCTATCAAGTTAAAGATTTTCGCCACCAAGACACCAAGGCACGAAGTTTTTTATAAAAATCTTTTCACTTTGTGTCTTCGTGCCTTAGTGGCCAATATTTCCGGCCTATCCGGGTTGGGGTTTCACAGACGGAAACAGGGTCCTGTCCGTGTGCGGAATAAATTTGGCCGCGCTGAAACGGTTCATGAATTCCTGATTGACGTTGAGCTCCAGGTAGGTGATGCGGTCGCGAATCCGGTCGATTTCAGCCAGGCTTGCATCCGACGTCAGGGCCAGGGTGGCGCCGCCCAAAGAACTGTTGCCCAGTGGCTTGTAACTTTCTAACGGCAGATCCGGCAACATGCCGATGGTGATTGCCGAGCGAGGATCGATGATCGAACCGAAGGTTCCGGCCACGTAAAACGTGCCCAGATCCTTCGGCGCCATCCCGACGGTCAAGGTAATGGTCTCCAGAATCGTGTACATGGCGGCCTTGGAACGCACCAGGCTGTCCAGATCCGCCTGGCTGACTGTTAGATCGCAGCCGGTGGCAGATTGCTCGGCCGGTATCACGACCAAATGCGTCAGACCGTCGATTTCTTTCAGGCGTTCGCCGCACAAGGCCGGGACCAATTTGCCGCGGATGTCCAGCATGCCGGCCAAATACAGCTGGGCGGCCAGATCAATGATGCCGGAACCGCAGATGCCCCGGGGCGGCTGATCTTCAATGGTGTGCAGATTGAATTCCCGGGTTTGCGGATCGATGGCAATTTTATCGATCACGCCCGGGCCGGCCAGCATACCCATCTTGGTCACGCCGCCTTCCAGGGCCGGGCCGGCGGCCCCGGCACAGGCGATCAACCAGTTGTCATTGCCGACGACCACTTCGGCGTTGGTCCCCACGTCAACCAATATGGCTGTTTCTGAGGCGCGATGCAACTCTGTATAGAGAATTCCGGCGATCAGGTCGCCGCCGAAATAACTGCCGATATTCGGAAATATAAAGACCCGGGCCATGGGATTCACCCGCAGGCCGAGCTCGACCGCTTTGACAACCCCGGGATTGTTCACCACCGGGATGTAGGGCTCGCGAATAATCCAGCGGGGATTGAATCCCATGATCAGATGGGTCATGGCCGTGTTGCCGGCTACAGCCAATGCAAACACATCTTGCGGTTCAATGTTGTTGGATTGACATAAATCCTGAATGGCACTGTTAAGACCCGTTACAATAAGATTATGCAGCGTTTTCAAACCGTCAGGTGAATCGGTAAAATGAATTCGGGCAATAATGTCGGGACCGATGGCCATCTGGGGATTGTCGAAGCCGGACTCGGCCAGCGACCGTCCGCCGACCAGATCCAGCAGCCGTAATGCAACCCGGGTGGTTCCAAGATCCACCGCCAGGCCGGCGACCGGTCGCATTTCGTCGGCCCCCTGAATCCCGACTACCAGCCACCGGTGGTTATCTTTAAATAGTATGCATCGAACGTTGAAGTTATATCGCCTTAAAATGTCGGGCAGTTTTATTAGCAGGCCCAGATCGATTTGGATTGGACCATCCGTTTGTAAAGCGGTATTCAGGGCGGTGATCAGTCGTTCGGCATCCGCGGTGTTATCCTGCAGGGAAGGCGGGGATAGTGATACGGTTTTGATCCAGGGCGACGAGGGTCGTTTCATGAGTGGCTGATTTAAAGTTGTAAGTTTTTAATACTGTCACATCACGAGTAATAACTTGAGATTTTAGATTTTGGATTTCGGATTGGTGGAATCGCTTCAGGCTTGGGGCTTCGCTCTTCGAGCTACGACCCCACAAGGCGCTCTATCAAATATTAAAATGGACAAAATTTTTATAGGTTATAGGGCCTATAAGTCTTATTGGACCTATAATCGCTGCGCTCTATATTTTTTTAAATTAGGCCGTAGGCCCTTTGCCCCCTCCGGGCCGGAGGCCAAAATCCAAAATTGAGTAAAGCTTTCAGGTAAATCCACAATTTTCACCATTCCGTCTTCACCTGCTTTCCAGTTGCGACATGATCCCGTTCATCACCTCGCCGACCGGGCCCATAATCAAGTAGTCGCTGATATCATGGGTTAGCGGCGTTCTTTCCGGATTAATTTCAATGATTTTGGCACCGGATTCCTTGGCATATACCGGCATGAGAGCCGCCGGCTGTACCACGGCGGAAGTGCCGACCACCAACATCAGATCACAGTCCGAGGCCGCCTGCCGCGAACGCCACATGGCGTCCTGGGGAATCATTTCACCGAAAAAAACGGCGTCCGGCCTTAAAATTCCACCGCAGCTGCAGTGCGGAGGGATTTGCGAGATATCCACCCGGCTGGTCTCATATTTCCGGTTGCAATCGATACAGCGCTGCCAGGCAAAGCTGCCGTGAAATTCGATTACATCCGTATTGCCGGCGGCCTGGTGCAGCCCGTCGATATTCTGAGTGATGACGGTGGTTAATTTTCCCATCTCTTCCAGTTTTGCCAACCCCTTGTGGCTGTCATTGGGGCTGGCCGTATCCAGCGCCGCTTTCAAATCCTTGACAAGCAGATTCCAAACCCGGGCGGGATCACGCATAAACGCGTCGATATGGGCAACCTCCATGGGATCGTATTTTTCCCAGAGCCCGCCTTTTCCACGAAAGGGCATAATTCCGCTTTCGACTGAAATACCGGCACCGGTCAGTGCCACCACGTTGCGGGCGGCCGCCAGATCGTCCGCTGCCTGCTTGATCAGGTCATCCATATTCACCTCGCTTAAGTTAAAAGGTTGGGTGGGATAATAACTAGACGGAAATATGCGGTCTAAGATGGAATTAAATTTAGCTTTGAAAAAAGACACCATCTGACACCCGAAACAGCGTATGAAAATACATTAATCCAATGCTGTTTTATGGACATTCTGTATTTTTATGTTGGCAACGAAGGAAAGGTGTAAAATCCCAAATTACAATTCCCAAATCTCAAACAAATCACAATGATTCAAATTCAAAAATCCAAACGATTTGATCCCGACACCCGACAGCTTTCCTACAGCCTAAACTCCATATCGCCGGCTACCCCCACGCAGTCCAGGTTGCTTCCATTTGCGGCGATGCGCTTGTGGCAATCTTTGATGATATCGTCCATTTCCCGGTCGGTGCGCTCCTGGTTCAGGTGAAACAGGCCCAGCTTCTTGACCGCCGCCTGTTGAGCCAGGTTGAGGGTATCGGTATAGTTCGAGTGGCCCCAGTCAATGCAGGTTTTATATTCCTGGGGCGTGTACTCGGCATCGTGGATTAAAAGATCCGCTCTTTTACAGAATTTCGTATAGTCTTCGAAAGTCAGACCACCGGGGTGAATAAATCCCAGTTCATTGTCGGTTAAAAATACAAACGTTTTGCCGTCTTCGATAAATTTATAGCCATTTCCCCCATTGGGATGGCTGAGTGCAATGGGGACGACGCTGACCGAGCCGATTTCGAAATTGGCCGGGCAGGCATCCGGGTAAGATAACTGAGCTGTGATTTCTGAGAATTTAACCGGAAAATTGGGTGGCGCCATGACCTTAGATAGGATGGTTTCGACAAATTTTTTGTTGAACGGGCAGCGGTGCAATTTTATTGTGGATTTTTTGAAATAGAGCGGTTTGAAATAAGGAAAACCCATCAGGTGATCCCAGTGAGCGTGGGTGAAAATGAAATTGAAGTCCCTGCAATTCTCATCAGCCAGCCGATTGCCGAGCCTGCGAATACCGGTTCCTGCATCAATAATAATGATATCGCCGCTATTGGTTCGAATTTCTACGCAGGTGGTGTCGCCGCCGTACTTTACATAGTCCTTGCCGGAAACCGGAATCGACCCTCTTGAACCCCAGATTTTTATGAACATGTTTAACCTTCTGTTCTTCGCGCACAGTGCATAAGACCCGCCCCAACAGGCTACCAATTAATCAAATCACAAATTACAAATCACAAATATCAAACAAATCCCAATGACCAAAATTCAAATATTCAAACCAGTTGTGGCACTGACTTGAGTTTGGCGTATTGCCCCAAATGGATAATTCAAAAATACTGAATTATGGGATGAATCGAATTACTTCCGCACCACTTCCCCATAAATTGTATGCCAAATACCGCCCTGCGTCCATTGTTTGAGTATTTTGACCGGATATCTTTGAAGGATGTCGAGCACATGTTTCGCTTCGCTGCGCATCAGACCGGAAAGAATAAAGCGCTTCTGGGCGAGAAATTCCCGGTTTTTAATCAGGCGATGCATGACATCGTAGTGAATGTTCGCAATCACAAGATCAGCCGGATAGACAAGCATATCTTCAGCCCGACCTTGAACAATTACCATCCGATCTTCCAGTCCATTAAGCCGCACATTGCGCTTGGCAGTTCTGGCCGCCAGATGATTCAAATCTAAACCGACGATCCGATCGCCTCCCAAACGGGCGGCAGCCAGCGCCAGCAGTCCGGTTCCGGTTCCCAGATCCAAGACGGTCGATATCGAGGTGTGACCGGCGGCCAATTCAAGCGCCTCCAAACAGTCACGGGTCGTTGGGTGCGTTCCGGTGCCGAAAACCAGCCCGGGGTCCAGGATAATCGGAAGTTTATCTGCCTCGCAGTTTAGGCAGCTTTCAGAGAACTCCCAGGGCGGCATAATCCGAAAGGCGCCGTGCACGAAAGTGGTAAAATTTTCGCCCAGCCACTGGCTGTAGGGCATCCGATAACGATCGATATACTTTAAATGGGGCTGACCGCGTAAAAGCCGGTCGATTTGCCGGTCAGCCGAGCTGGAGAAAAATAGGATCGAATCGTCTGCTTCTTCCCAGTTGCCGATGAAATTGCTCTTGAGTATTCGGTCGGACGGATTCAAACGGCCTTTGAGGTAGTATATAAACAGATCCTCATAGGGCTCGCTACCCTGTGCCTCCCGGCTATTGCGATGCATCTGGCGGGGTTTCATTTTTGGGCAACTGATCAAGATACCAATCCATCGGGTCCAGCAACGTTAACCCCATATCCAGCAATTTTTTCTTCACGTGGGCCACGTTTTGCGTCAACAGATACGTGAAAACGGCGCGTTTGTCTTTATCCCAGTATCGGGCCACCAATACACTGCCGAAGGAAATATTTTCTTCGGTGACTGCATCCACAATCTTTTTAAGCTGGCCAACCTTTTCTTCAACCAAAATACACAGCAGCGTACCGGGTTCACCGATGCCGAGAACGTTGATAAAGGCCCTCAATAGATCGCGTACCGAAATGATGCCCGTTAGGCAGTTGTTATCATCAACCACCGGCAGGGCACCGACTTTTGAATTTTGGATCAACAGCAGGGCATCCTGAATTGTATAGGTCGGAGAGATAGATATGGGATCTTTGGTCATGATGTCTTTGACCTTGAGCCGGCTGATTTTTTCCCTTTCGTTTTGCGGCGTATCATAAAAGCGGTACGGCAGCGCACTTCTGATATCCCGGTCGGTGACTACCCCGATGAGCTGCTGATTATTGTCGATGATCGGCAGGTGGCGGATTTTGTTTTCGGCCATCAATTCCTGGGCATCAAGGATACCTGCTTCTTGATCCACCGTGATGACATTGCGAGTCATGGAACGGGAAACGAACATGTTTATCTCCTGTATTACTTGATTGGTTAATTTGCAGACTTTGTAATTGTCTCTAAAAGACAGTCGATTATTAGCCCCAAATTGAGGGATTCAGGAATTGGGGAATTGAGGTATTAAATGATAACATCTTAAAATTAAAACAGATTGAAATCCTCAAATTCCTAAATTCCTGAATCCCTCAATTCCCAAATTCGATCTGTATCCAATTTACATGCAAAATTCAGCTATCATCTCATGCAAGCGCCGACGAATCTCACTCGTTCAACAAGATCTCGACATGCTTGGCTGCAAGCTCCGGCAGTCGCCGCAGTGAATAACCGCCTTCGAGAACCGATATGAGTCTTCCATCGGCAGAATACCGGGCCAGTTCCATTATTCTATGCATAATCCATGAGAATCCGTCGGTTGACAATTTTACGCCGGACATATCATCGTCCTCATGGGCGTCAAATCCGGCCGAGACCAGGATGACTTGGGGATTGAACTCCTGGAAGGCCGGCCACAAATCACTTTGGATCAGTTTTTTGTAATCCTCATCACCCTGGCCCGGCAGAACCGGTGAGTTTTTGGTGTAGCCGTACCCAAAATCTTTGCCGTTCTCAAATTCACGACCGGTGCCGGGATAAGCGAAAGAGGGATGCTCATGGATGGAATAATAGAATACCGTGGAATCACCTTCGAAAATGTGCTGCGTCCCGTTGCCGTGATGGACATCGAAATCGATGATTCCCACCCGCTGAACGCCGTGCCGGTTTTGCAGATAGCGGGCGGCCACGGCCACATTGTTAAAGTAGCAAAATCCCATGGCTTTGTTCGTTTCGGCGTGGTGGCCCGGAGGCCTGACCGCACAAAAGGCGTTGTCCAATCGGCCTTCCATCACCTGATCGACAACATCCAGGATACCACCCACCGCCAGCAGGGCGATTTCATAGGTCTGGGCGCACATCTGGTTGTCCGGGCTGTCAAACACACTTTCGTTTGAACGGCAGGCGGCTGCCAGCCGTTCGATATACGGCCGATCGTGCACCAGCTCGATCCATTTGAGATCTGCGCGACTGGCCTTGAAGGGGATGAGCTTGGGAAGCAGGCCGGCGTCCTTGATGCCCTCGTATACGCGGGCAAGTCTGGCCGGAACTTCAGGATGGTATCGGCCGGTTTTGTGCTCCTGATATCGTTCGTCGTGTAAAAACCCTGTTTTATTCATAAAATTGCCATTCGCAGCCTTTAAACCTATGGCAAAGCGCATGTAGCCAGGCGCATTGCTATGTTTAGATGTTACTAAGTACTTATATGCAAAATTGCTGTCGAGGCCCTATGCGCCATGCTATTGGGCGACTATTTTCGAAAAAATTTCAAATGCAGCTTTGACCGAAGGGCAGTCTTCGGGCATTTCGATGGTCGCCTGTCCATTGAAATCATAGTCATAGATCATGTCATCATCGGGTACGGTTCCGGCCAGGTCAAGTCCGGCGGCTTGAATCATCTCAAGTGCTTTTTCCGACAGCCCGTTTTTCACCTGATTGATAATTACATAGCTTTTACCGACACCGATGTTCAGGCTGCGGGCCAGCTCGTCTATCCTCACGGCCGCCTGCAGTCCGCGCCGGGAGGTGTCGGTCACAATTAATAGGATATCGACATCTTTGGTCGTCAAACGGCTGATATGCTCCATACCGGCTTCATTATCCATGACGACAAAAGGATAATTGCCGGCCAGCCGCTCCATAAATCCGGACAGGAGGGTATTGGCGGCGCAGTAGCAGCCGGCCCCTTCGGGCTGCCCCATCACGATCAGATCGTAACCTTCCGCTTCCACCATGGCCTCTTCCATCCTCATTTCCATGAAAATATCTTTGGTCATTCCGCCGGGAACCACTCCTTTTTTCATTTCTTCACGCGCGTTTCCGATCGTGTCCTTGACTTCGAGGCCGAGGACTTCATTCAGGTTCGCGTTGCAGTCGGCATCGACCGCCAAAATCGGTGTTTTGCTTTCCTTGACCAGGTATTTGATCAACAGGCCGGCCATCGTGGTTTTTCCACTACCGCCCTTGCCTGCCAGGGCAATTGAGTATGGCATTGTATCTATTTTCCTTTCCTTTAGTAAGGTTCAAAGGTTCTAGGTTCAGGGTTCAAGGTTGTCCCATTTTGGAATTTGGATTTGAAAGACTAAATCCTGCGAATCCACGCCTTTTGGGTTTTATTCCGAGTGAGGTATTCGTCAAACAAAAATGACGAGACTTCCAACCTCTGAACCGTGAACCTTTGGACCCATCAACTTACTAATGTAATAATTCAGGTTTTCTCTGTCCACCTCGGGACAGCCTAAAACAATTAGGTCAGATTGAGGCAACAGTCAAGAAACTTTTGGTTTCGGTCGACCGCTTGGCGGAAAATGGTCCGGCTCGAACGCTGGGTGGTAAGCCTTAAACCCCTTGCAATGGCCCATGGCATGTGCTAATCCCAACCAAAACAATACTATGCTTGAAAATATCGGTATCTTAACTTAGAATTAATGCTGGAGGAATTAGAATGGATTTTGAACTCACTAAATCGCAAAAAGAAATTCAAAAGGCTGCCAAGGAATTCGCCAAAGGTGAATTCGACAAGGAACTGGCCCTGGAACTGGACCGAACCCATGAATTTCCCACCAAAATATGGAAAAAAGCGGCTGATTTGGGATTCATCGGCGTCCACTACCCGGAAAAGTATTCCGGTCAAGACCTCGGGGTGTTGGAAAACATCATCATCGCCGATGTTTTCTGTGCCCAGGACTCCGGCATCGGCAGCGCCATCGCTCTGGCAAATTTCGCCTCGGAGTGTGTCCTGCGCTTTGGCAGCGACGAATTGAAGCAAAAGTTCCTCCCCCCGGTGGCTGAAGGCGAAATGCTCTCGGCCGGCGCCTTCACCGAACCGGATCACGGATCGGATATCACTTCCCTGGATACGACCGCGGCGCGCGATGGGGACGAATGGGTGATCAACGGTACCAAGACGTTCATTACCAATGGCGGGAAGGCCGGCTTCTATTGCACGCTGTGCCAAACGGACAGCGATGCCCAGCCCTCCTACCGGGGCATTAGTTTGATCCTGGTGGAGGCCGAGCGCGAGGGCATCACCGCCACCGATATCGGTGACAAGATGGGGATCCACATGATGGCCACCGCCGAGGTGAATTTCAAGGACGTGCGGGTGCCGGTCTCGAATACTATCGGGCAGGAAGGCAAGGGCTTTTATCACGTGCTGGAGTTTTTCGACGAAAGCCGGATACTGGTCGCGGCCCAGGCTTTGGGCACGGCCCAGGGCGCCTACGACCGGGCCCTGGCTTATGTCAAGCAACGGGAGCAGTTCGGGCGCAAGATTGCCCAATTCCAGGTCACCCAGCACAAGCTGGCCGATATGGCAACTAAGATTGAGCTGGCCCGGTTAATTACCTACAAGGCGGCCTGGAACTTTGACCAGGGTCGCATCGACCCGAAATTGACCTCCATGGCCAAAATGTATGCCGCGCGTTCGGCAGTCGAGGTGGCCGACGAGGCCATCCAACTGCTGGGCGGCTATGGCTATATGACCGAATATGAAGTCGAGCGCTTTTACCGGGATGCCAAGATCACTGAAATTTATGAGGGCACCAAGGAAATCCAGAAAAATACGATAGCCAGTGCGCTTCTGGGCAAAATCAAATAAAGCGAAAGGAGCAAGACATGCCTGATCTGAAAGATACGCCGGAATTTTTGAAAAAGGCGATGCTGGCCGGTGTCGGCTTGGCCCTCAAAACCTGGGATGAAGTCGAAGATTTTACCAAAGAATTGGTCGAAAAAGGCAAGATGGGTGAAATGGAAGGCAACAAATTTTTGAAAGAACTGCAAAGCCGTTATGACGACACCCAGAAAAAATTGGAAGCCCGGGTCGAAAAAACCGTGAAAGAATTTTTGAAAAAGGCCAATGTGGTCACCAGCGATGAATTAAAGGCCGTCAAAAAAGAGATCAGAGAGTTGAAAAAGATGGTCAGCAGCGAGAAGGAAAAATCAAAACCGGCACCCTAAACATTGCATCATAAATTGACGGTGTCAGGTGTCGGGTTTTCCCGACCCAGTCCGGTGAGAATTAACCGAGGTGGAATAAATACGAAACCCGAATTTCGAAATCCGAAACAAATCACAAATTCGAATGTCCAAATTTTCAAAACGATCAAAACAGAACGATGAAACCAGTGAATATAAATGATCAATCCGCTCAGCGCTAGATTGTGTATTGGATCAGAACTTGTTTTTGTCATTGGGATTTCTTTCATTCGAATTTGTTTCGTATTTCGTGCTTCGGATTTCGGATTTACATCGTTGCGCCAGTGATATTGCTCCCTTTCAGGGGGCTTCCTGAGGTCTCCCGCTCAGCGGGACGAGCGCTCACTTTAGGTCCTTGTCCAGCCCTCATAGTGTTGACTAAATTGCCTAAATTTAAATCCGTCTAGTATTAGGGTATACCTTCAAATAAAGTCGATTTACATCCTTAATTTTAGGCATTTTAGGCATTTTGAATTTCAGGCACTTTTGAGAGCAGCCTTGGTGTGCTTGCAAAATCTGCTTGCCGCTGAAGGCCCAGATTAATCGAATTATCGAATAGACTATCGCCTGCTCTCATGCTCAGTATCAGAAAAATCGGCGTCATCGGCCGAACCTACCGGCACCTCAACCGCTACCGGCAGATTCTGACCATCCTGATTAAATACGGCTTCGGCGATCTGTTGGAAATGCTCAAGATCGACCAGTACATCGAGGTCGGTCTTCAAATGATATCGAAAAAACGGGAAGTTCGATTCGAGCGCCTCACCAAGCCGCAGGGCTTGCGGATGGCCTTCGAAGAGCTGGGCCCGACCTACATCAAACTCGGTCAAATCCTTTCCACCCGACCGGATCTCATCCCCATGGAGTTTATCCGGGAGCTGTCCAAGCTGCAGGATCATGTGCCGGCCTTTTCCTTTGACCGGGTTTGCAAGGTTATCGATTCGGAGTTCGGCCGCCCCCTTGAAGATATTTTCGAACAGCTCGATGAAGAGCCGCTGGCCTCAGCTTCCATCGGGCAAGTACACCGGGCGGTTTTAAAAGACGGCGAGGCCGTGGCGGTCAAATTCCAGCGGCCCGGCATCCGCAAGATAATTGAAGTCGATCTTGAAATCATGCTGCACCTGGCCACCCTGGCCGAGCGTCATATCGAGGAGCTGGCCGTTCACCGGCCGGTGAAAATCGTCGAGGAGTTTGCCCGAACCCTGGAAAAGGAAATCGACTATAAAACCGAGGCTACGAATATGGAGCGGGCGGCCCGCTATTTTCTGGATGATCCGAATGTGTATATTCCAAAGGTTTTCCGGGAGGCCACCACCTCACGTATTTTGACGACCGAATTTATCGACGGCATTAAGATTTCAGAAGTCGATGAGCTGGAAGCGGCCGGGCTCGATCGCAAGATAATCACTGCCCGGGGCGCCGACCTGGTGCTTGAACAGGTTTTCGAGCATTGTTTTTTCCATGCGGATCCGCATCCGGGCAATATATTTGTGCTGCCCGATAATGTGATCTGCCTGCTGGATTTTGGTATGGCCGGAATTGTTGACCGACAGACGCGGGATGACTTTGTGGATCTGGTCGAAAGCATCGTCAACCAAAACGAGTCCCGGGCGACCCAGGTTCTTTTGAAATTAACCCACCGGGACGAGGAACCGGACCGACGGCTGCTGGAACGGGAGGTGGCGGATTTTATGGGGCGCCATCTCTACAAACCGCTCAGGGATATCGAACTCGGTAAACTGCTGCACCAGCTGCTCGAGCTGGCGACGAGCTTCCGGCTGCGGATTCCGGCGGATATATTTTTGATGATGAAGGCCCTGGGTACGGTCGAGGGGGTGGGACGCATGCTCGACCCCGATTTCGACATGATTGCCCGGGCGACCCCCTTTATCACGCGAATCAAGCTGGAACGATTCACGCCCGAACGGATCGCTGAAGATGCGTATGATCTGGGCTCTCAGATATTGCAATTCGTGCGGCAATTTCCGAATCAACTGCTTGAGCTGGCCAACCTGATTCGCCAGGAAAAACTGCGCCTGCAAATCGAGCACCGCGGTCTTGAAAATATGCTGGCAACCCACGACCGGATTTCCAACCGGATTGCATTTTCCATCCTGATCGCGGCCCTGATCATCGGGTCGGCCCTGATTGTGATATCCAAAACCCCGCCCATGGTCTACGGAATTTCCCTGATCGGGATCCTGCTGTTTTTCGCCGCCGCCATTATGGGTATCTGGCTGCTGGTGGCCATACTTAGGAAGGGGAAGCTTTAGGATTTTGCAAATGACTAAGGAATAATGAAAAATGGCTAATGCCAAATGAGAAATGACTAATGACTAATGAAGGAATTCTATCGGTTTTATTTTCTTAAACCGTTTGCCTAAAAAGAACAAATTACATAGTTCTAAGGAGCGGCTTGAAGCTGTGATATAAAATTATCGCGCTACAAGCCGCTTTCGCCTTTTAGGAAGCTAATATCGTTTAAACACCAGATTATAATTTAAAAAGACAGAGCGCAGCGATTCCATAATTTGACATTAGTCATTATTCATTAGTCATTTCTAAGATTATTCATTATTCATTCGTCAATATTCATTTCCTCACGGCGCTTCCGGAATTTTGCGCTGATGGGGATCCAATCCGCCGTGGTCTATTTCCTGATCGAGCTGGGATTGCATCGAGGCATCGGTGAAATGCTCCAGTTTATGGGCCGACAGGTGAACATCCGTCGCGCAGGCTGCCAGCTGATCGCAAAGATAGGCTTCCCATAAACGGTGCGAGCGAATGAGCCCCCGTCCTTCCTTTTCACCAAGCGGCGTCAGGCTCAGTCCGTCACCTTCGGCCCTCAAACGCCCTTTTCTTTTCAAATCCCACAAAGTAACATCGGCTGCAAATCCCTGTTTCAATCCCAGACGCAAGTCGTTTATTTTCAGGGGTGCGGCACCCGGCGCGGCCAATTCCTGGTAGCGGTACAAAAATCCCAGGATATCGTCGCGGGTAATTTTCAACCCCAGCATTACCTGATTCAGGGAACGGCTTATCAATCCGTGACGGGGCGCAAAAAGAAATATAAGCAAAAACATCAAACCCGCCGCCACACCCATCATGCCGGCAGTGCTCGTATCGCGAAATCCGAACCACCCCGGCACCGTAATCGCAAGGACGTGACCCAGGGTCGCCGATACCAGGGCAATTATCAAACTGATTGCGAGCATGACCGGCAGGCGGTCGGTCAGCAGGTGGGCGCCGGCTGCCGGCACAATCAACATGGCAATGACCAATATGCTGCCGACGCTTTCAAAAGCTGCAACCGTGGTTGCCGCCACAATCGTCATGAGAACATAGTGCATCACATTGGCATTGATCCCCATGGTGGTCGCCAGGGCCGGATCAAATGTGGTTATTTTCAGTTCTTTATAAAAAATAATGACAAACAACGCGTTTATCAGCAGCATCCCCGCGTTGGTGAGGGCCGCCGCCGGTATTTCATAGCCCATCAGTTCATAGGTATCCAGGGGCGTCAGTTCGATGGCACCGTAAAGGACACAGCCGGGATCCAGGTCGACATGATCGGCCGCCTGGCGAATCAGGATCAATCCCAACGCGAAAAGGGTCGTGAAAACCACGCCCATGGTCGCACCTTTGTCCAGGTTGCTCAACTTGGAGATTCCCTGGACCATAAAGGCCGTCAAGACCCCGATGGCGACCGCCCCTATCAGCATGGGCAGGCTTTCACGGCTGCCGGTTATCAAAAAAGCGATGGCCAACCCCGGCAAAACAGCGTGGCTGATGGCATCTCCCATCATACTCATGCGTCTCAATACGAGAAAATTGCCGGGCAGGGCACAGGCCATGGCACTGAGCGACCCGGTAATTACAATCCACGTGTCCAGAAACGTCCACTCCAATTTTATACCCCCAATAATATTGAATATTGATTATTGAAAACTGAATATTTGAGGAATTCTATCATTTCAAAATCCCGTATTCCAACTTACCGCTATTCCATCATTCCGCTGTCGCTTGCAGCAGGATTTTCATTGCAGTCGATTGCCTTGGGTCTGGCCCATTGGACCAGGTGCTCTCCGACATTAAACAGACAGAGCAAAGCGATTCCACAAATCTTCAATTTTCAATCTTCAATTTTCAATCTTCAATCTTCAATCTTCAATTTGTATTGCCGGCCAGTTCGTGCGGGCTGGCCGGCATTTTTACGTCCTTTAGGTCGGGCAGCATTTTTTCCAATTTCAGGATCATTTCACGATCCAGGACATGTTCAATGGCGTCGGCCCCCCAGTCGACCTGGCTGGGTGCAATATCAGCGTGGGTAATTAAATATGCTTCCCACAGACGGTGCTTGCGGACGATTTGATAGGCTTCATTCAGACCCTTGTCCGTCAGGCTGAACCGTTGATTGCCATTGCTTTCGACCATTCCGGCTGAGCGGGCGGCATTCAGTGTCCGGCGCAAACGGCTCGGCGACCAGGCCCGGGCTGTCAGGAGATCCTCGATCGGGAAACCGGTCGCAATATTGTTTGCCACTTTAGCCGCGCCCTGCAACTCGTAGAGCTCATACAACTTGCGCAGCAGGTTTTCGCGGGCCACTTTTAGGGTCAGGCGACGCCGGTCGAGCATTTGATGGATCAAGCCGCTGGCCGGCCCGAAGGCCAGACTGAAAATAAAGACCAGCGCGGCCATGATGACGATCACAGCCCCGGCCGGCAGGTTGGCCATCAAAGCACTGAACGTTGATCCCAGCAAACCGCTCAAAGCACCGAAAAGGCCGGAGAGGATCAACATCGATTTCAAGCTGTGGGTCCAGAACCGGGCGGCCGACGGTGGAATGATCAGCAACGCCACCACCAGAATCAATCCCACGGCCTGCAGTCCGATAACCGTTACGACAACCGCCAAGGTCATCATCAAAAAGTCCAGCCGCACCACCGGCCAGCCCTGGGTGGCTGCAAAACCGTAATCAAAACAAACCAAGGTAAATTCTTTGAACAACAGGATACACACGATGGCAGATCCCAGGGCCGTGATACCGATCAGCAGGGCATCAAAGAACAGCATGGAAGCGGTTTTTCCGTAAATAAAAGACGAAAGGCCGGCAGCGGTGCCGGTTTCCATGCGGGTGGCCAACCCCAGAAGCGCAATGCCGAAACCGAAATACACACTGAGAACAATCCCCAGGGCGGCATCATCTTTGAGGCGGGAGTACTTTTGTACCAGGATGACCGAGGCGGTGCCCAGCACGGAAAATACCGCGGCCCCGAAAATCAATGCCAACAGGTTTTTCCCGTCGCCGCCCAGCCAGGTGATTAATATGAAGGTCAGGGCAATGCCGGGCAGGGTCGCGTGACTCAGGGTGTCGCTGAGCAAGGCGCGTTTGCGCAGCAGCAGAAAAGTTCCGACCAAACCGGCCGCCAGACCCAGCAAGGTGGTGCCGATAACTACGATGCGTGTGTTGTAGTCCTGCAGGGTCAACACCCGGATAATTTCACTCCAGGAGGGCAGTTCCAGGATGTCCCCCCCCAAGCCGGCTGCCCGGGCCATCTCCGGTGTCAGAATCATCAGCAAGCCGATCAGGCCCATCGACCTAACCTGCAGTTTGACCGATGGTGCAATTTTTTTGACAGAAATCATTGATTCGAACCTTTGCGGCCGGACGGCAGGCGAGGATCTTTGGAAAACGCATATACCGCATCCGACAGCAGTGTCAGCTTTCCGCCGTAGGTTTTCTTCAAATTGTCTTCGGTGAACACCTCTTCAGTCGGACCATGGGCGACCACTCGCATATTCAGCAAAACCACGTAGTCGAAATAACTGGGAACGGTTTGTAGATCATGGTGAACGACCATACAAGTTTTACCGGCTTCCTTCAACTCTTTAAGCAGTGCGACAATGGCCCGTTCCGTAGCAACATCCACCCCGACAAAGGGCTCATCCATCATATACACCCTTGCGTCCTGCGCCAGGGCGCGTGCCAGGAATACCCGCTGCTGTTGGCCGCCGGACAATTGGCTGATCTGCCGTTTGGCATAGGGCGCCATGCTGACCTTGTCCAGTGATTCCATGGCTTTATTGCGGTAGCGGCGGCTGACCGGCGCAATCCAGCCGATTTTGCGATATAAACCCATGGCGACGACATCCAGGGCGTTGACCGGAAAATCCCAGTCAACACTTTCCCGTTGGGGGACATAACCCACCAGATGGCGTTGCTTCTCATATGATTTGCCATAGATCATCACATTGCCGGAAGCCCGGGGCACTAAATCAAGTGCGGCTCTGATCAGCGTGGTCTTGCCGGCGCCGTTGGGTCCCACCACTGCGATCAGTTTTCCCTCCGGAACTGTCAGGTTGACATCCCAGAGCACCGGTTTGCGATGATAGGCCACCGTCAGGTCATGGATCCAGAGTGGCGCCGCCTCCGGCGACGCTGAATGTAGATCGGTTGATTTGCCGGGGGTTGCGGCTGCGGAACTTCTTGCGGATGACATTACTTTAAGATCCCCATGTTTTTTGGTTATTGGTTATTGGTTTGAATGGAATCAGATCGATTTTTATATTTCACTGCTGGATAATAAATGTTATTCGTTATTGGTTATTAGTTATATGTTGTCGGATTGTGGTCGACTAAAATCTTTCTTGAATAGATCAGTTGTTCTTATCCATTTTTTCCAATAACCGATTACAAATAACGATTAACCCTGAGGTAATTATATTAGAAACACTGATTCAGGATCTCAATGCTCTTGGGCAAGCTTGCCGTTCAAGCCTCCGTCGGGCGCCTGACCGCCCAGGGCTCTGGCGATTGTAGTCGAATTGTGATCAATCATGCCAATGTAGGTTCCCTCATACGAGCCTTTTTTGCCCATGGCGTCAGAAAACAATTCGCCACCGATTTTAACCGCGTGCCCGCGGGAATTAGCGCCCTCCAGCAAGGCCTTCACATTTTTATCCGAGACGCTGGATTCCACGAAAACGGCTGGTATTTTTCGTTCGACCAGCGTGTCGACGATGCGATTGATGTCTTTTAATCCCGCCTCCGATTCCGTTGACAAGCCCTGGATTCCCATTACCTCGATGCCGTAGGCGCGTCCCATATACCGGAAGGCATCATGGGCGGTTACCATGATTTTCTGGGCGGCCGGAATCGATCCGATAACCTGCCTGGCATATGCATCAAGCTGTTCCAATTGGGCCAGGTAATCCGCCGCATTTTTTCGGTACTGCGCTGTGTTGGCGGGATCGAATTCCGAAAGAGCCGCCGCGACGACTTCAACGGCTTTCATCCATCCGCGCACATCCATCCAGACATGAGGGTCGCTATGGTTGGTGCCGGCGTCGTGAATAAGATAGTCGTCTTCCAACAGCTCAGTAACTGCGTAAACCGGCCGTTTGCGCGATATCTTAAGGAGAATATCCGTCATTTGACCCTCCAGCAGGAGTCCGGCGTAGAAAACGATTTTCGACCGGAGCAACACGGCCACATCGCTGCGCGTTGGATTAAACAGGTGTGGATCAACCCCGGTACCGATAATATTGGTAACCTGCGCTTTATCGCCGGCTACCTGTTTGACGATGTCGGCAATCATTCCAACAGTTGTGCCGACCTGATAAGGATATTTGCCTTTATATTCCGCCTGTGCCGGCAGAGCGAACACAGCCAGAGCCAGACTCATTACAACAAAAAGACGCACACGCGACCGCGGTGAGAGATTATACCTGGATATTGCCTGCATTTGACAGCCCTCCGATTCGTACCAGTGTCACACCTGACGTTTAATTGCACACATAATCAATGGTAAGAACAAAATTTATTCTGTCAATCAAATATTATTTTTAGGTATGCAAAATATAATATTTTGGCAAGCCAAAATATAAGTCGATTGACGTCGTTCACTCAGAGTGGGGACTTGAGATCGGCTCAACCATGATATCGTCGGCCACATTGATTCCTAACGATTTGATCGGCGCGTTGCGCTGGGGACCGATTCGGATACTCAGTGGTCCTTTGAAGGGTGCTTTTTCAATAACAGTTACGACGGTTTCCAAACGGATTTCCAATTGGTCGAGGTAGCGCAGAAGTTCGGCATCGTTGTGGTGCACGCGCGCTATGCGCACGGATTCTCCAACCGGTGTGGCCGTTAGTGAGTGAAAATTGTCGGCTTTCACCCTGCCATCTTTTTCAGGAATCGGATCACCGTGCGGGTCATATTGAGGATGGTTCAAGTATTCCGCGATTGCATCCGTCAGTCGGTCTGAGATATGATGTTCGAGATTTTCGGCTTCAGCATGAACCTCATCCCAGGAGAAACCGAGAACACGGTTGAGGAAAGTTTCAAGCAATCGATGCCTGCGAATTACACTCAAGGCAATTTTTTTGCCGCGGGGTGTCAAGGCAACGCCTTTATGCATTTCATGGGAAACCAGCTTAGGTCGTACATTGGACAGGCGTTTGATCATGTCCGTTACCGATCCGGCGGTGACGCCCAGCGTGTGCGCCAGGGTGGTTGTCTTTACCCGTCCGCCATGTCGTTGGATTTCGTAGATGGTTTTAAGATATTTTTCTACGGCTTCGGTTTGCATAATGGCGCCGGCCTCTCGTGGGGAGAAATTAATTTATTGCTAAAATAAGCCAAGCTTAAATTGATGTCAAATAGATTGACTTCCTCGGCTGAATTAATTATTGGGTAGCCAGGATCACGTTGCACCAGTCCGCAAATCTTGACTTCGCCAGCGGTATTCTTATTATTTTGCTCGTGACATCGACGTGCAGGACCCTGTTTCCCATATGGCAGCGTTTTCGCTGATAGCTCCGGAAATTGTATTTTTCCAAATGGCTTCAGAAATCCCATTAACAACGATGCGGTGATTGATCAATGAAGAAGATTTATTTGTTTAATTCGCTCAGCCGAAGTAAAGAAGAATTCATCCCGATCCGGAAGCAAAAGGTCGGACTGTACACCTGCGGGCCGACGGTATACAACTTTGCCCATATCGGGAATTTGCGCACCTACATTTTTGAGGATGTTTTAAAGCGAGTTTTACAGTACAACGGCTATGAGGTCAGGCATATCATGAACATTACCGATGTCGGCCACCTGACCGGCGATCGGGACATGGGTGAGGACAAAATGGAAAAAGGCTCCCAGCGCGAGGGGAAAACCGCCTGGGAAATTGCTGACTACTACACCCAGGCGTTTAAAAATGATATCGCTCATCTGAATATCTTCGAGCCAGACATCTGGGTCAAGGCCACCGACACGATCGCAGAACAGATTGCCTTGATCAAAACCCTGCAGGAAAAGGAGTATACCTACCAGACCAGTGACGGAATTTATTTCGATACGTCGAAGTTTAAAGACTACACCAAGCTTTCCCACCAGGATATCGATTCGCTGCAGGAAGGCGCCCGGGTGGAGAAGAATCCGGAGAAACGCAATCTGACCGATTTTGCGTTGTGGAAATTTTCACCGGTTGATGTTCGGCGTCAGATGGAATGGGATTCGCCCTGGGGGATCGGATTTCCGGGCTGGCATATCGAATGTTCGGCCATGAGCATGAAATACCTGGGTGATCAGCTGGATATTCATTGCGGCGGTACGGACCATATCGATGTGCACCACACCAATGAAATCGCCCAATCGGAAGCGGCCACCGGCAAGAAGTTTTTCAACTGCTGGATGCACGGTGCTTTTTTGATCATTGCCGGCGGAAAGAAGATGGCCAAAAGCGAAGATAATTTTTTGACCCTGGAAAATGCTTTCCTGAAAAAAGATATCAATCCGTTGGTCTACCGTTTTGCCGCTTTTCAAACCCACTACCGCAAACCCATGGAATACAGCGAGGAGAGCGTCCAGGCTGCCCGCAACGGGCTGCTGCACCTGCAAAATCAGGTGCGCCAGGTGGCCCAAAACGGCGCCGGCCAGGCCGGGGCTGCGAATGAAGCTTTTAAAACCAAGTTTCTGGAAAAGATCAATGACGACCTGAATATGCCGCAAGCTCTGGCCGTCGTGCAGGAGATGCTCAAAAGCGATATCAGGGATGCCGATAAATTTGCCACAATAATGGATTTTGACCGGGTGCTGGGGCTGAGGCTGGACGAGGCCAACCAAGAGGAGGCCTTGCCGGAGGAAGTCCAAAGACTAGTTGATGAGCGTCAGGCGGCCCGAGCCGCCAAGGACTGGGTCATGTCCGATCAGTTGCGTGATGCAATCCTGGATCTGGGATACGCCGTTCAGGATACCAAAGATGGGATGAAGGTGATTAAAAAATAGGTTCAAAGGTTCAGGGGTTCAGTGGTTCAGGGTTCAGAGGTTCGGGATCAGAGGTTCAGGGGTTCAAGGTTCAAAGGTTCAGAGGTTCAGGATTCAAAGGTTGAAGGTTCAGAGGTTCAGAGGTTCAAAGGTTCAGGGGTTCAAGGTTGATAGGTTCAGAGGTTAGGATTGCGGGTTTTTCGATCGCGGATTAAAACGAACCAAAGCACGCAGATCAGCAGCGGGAAGCTCGGAAGGGCCTCTCTTACCTTCTCACCCTCTTAACTTCCCATCTTCTTTCTTCTGTTCTCTGTCATCTGTCCTCTGATAGCGGAATGTGATTGGCATGGCACGTCGCGTAAAGGAAATATGGGCTTTTGCGAAACAACGAGCTGAATAAAATGGATGAAGAAATTAGAAAATTTTTACGGCAGGCATCACGAAAAGAGATGTATGAACTTTGGGGTCGGGCCAAGGAGGGAGATTATGAAGGGCTCGATGATGAGAAAAAGCTGCTCGCCAAAATCATATTGGAGCACGAGGACGAGTTCCATAACCAGTTTGAATTTGCCGACCTGACCTATGATCACGAGTTCGATCCGGATACCGAGTATAATCCGTTTTTACACGTCATCATTCATTCGATTGCCGAAAATCAATTGGCTCAGAAAGACCCCATTGAGACCCTTCAATATTACAACGCCATCCGCAGAAAAAAATATTCCCACCATGACACCATCCATTTTATCGGTCAATTTATCAGCTGTATGATTTTCGATATCTTCAAATACAATCGGCCTTTCAATTTGGATGTTTACCGCAAGTTGCTGAAAAAATACAAAACCCGCAATCCGGAAAAATTGATGGATTTACTGGATAAGGATCCGCTCCTGTCTGACTGAACCCTTGCCCCCACCCCCCCTGCATGCTGGCCGATTTCGAAAGTCTGCCCTCGCAGAAAAAGGCGAGGATAAACCCCGCCACTACGGGCCAACGCCCTACCCAATAAGTAGCGGCGGGGTTTATCCACGCCTGAGATTGAGCTACGGGTAAAATGAGATCAATCCAAAACGATTAATGATTGATTTGAATAAAAAGATTGAATTTACGGATTTGGATTGACAAATCTAAATATATGCAACAAATTTGCATATTATAGATTCCACTTGGAGAGGTGCAAAATAATGATGACAACAGTCCTGAAACGAGCCGTTTTTTATTTTATTTTCTTATTGGCAATGACAACAGGGGGATCTGTCTATGCAAAAATGAATGTAGTTGTCAGCCTGGGGCCGCAAAAATATTTCGTGCAACAAATTGGCAAAGACCTGGTTGACATTCAAGTCATGATTCCCCCAGGAGCTGATTTACATACCTACGAACCCAGGCCCAAACAGATGGTCGCCCTGGCCCGCGCCCGATTGTACTTTGCTATCGGAATCGAGTTCGAAAAGGCGCGGCTGGATGATTTATCACGCACCAACCCGCAACTCGTGGTGATAAGTACCGACCGGGATATCGAGAAAATGCCGATGGACTCCCACCAACATTCCGACACCCATCAAGCGCACGTCCCCGAAACTGCAGGGGATCATGACAATGAACATCATGAAGCGGGCGGGTTGGACCCCCACATATGGCTGTCGCCGCCTTTGGTCAGGAGACAGGCCGGGACGATCGTTCGCGCTCTGCAAGAGATCGATCCGGCTCATCTTTCGATCTATCAAGAGAATTATGAGATCTTTATTGGAGAGATCGACAAGCTTGACGCCGAGCTTAAGGCAATTTTTGCCGGCCAACGCGGTATGCAATTTATGGTCTTTCACCCGGCTTGGGGATACTTTGCCGACGCATACGGCCTACAGCAACTGCCGGTGGAGATCGAGGGCAAGGATCCGAAACCAGCGCAGCTGCGAGAATTGATCGAGCACGCCCGGGAAAATGATATCAGGGTCGTTTTCGTGCAGCCGCAGTTTTCCGCTAAAAGTGCCCGACTCGTTGCCCGGGAGATCGGGGGACAAGTTGTAAGCGCCGATCCGTTGGCAGAGGATTGGGCGGCCAATTTGCGTAAGGTGGCCCGGCAGATCAAAGACCAAGCGCGGTGACCCCCTGCAAATGAATAATGAATATTGAATAATGAATAATTAAGGAATCTTATCATATTTTAGATTTTGGAATGCGGATTTTGGATTTAAGGAAGTTTGTCTGATTTAAATTATAGGTTTGCCTCTCGAAAAGGCGCCAGAATATTTAAGCGCGTTTTTTCATTACTTGGCCATAACCTCACCGGGCAGGGAGAAACCGGAAAAAGATAATCGCGAAAGCCCGAAAAGACGAAAACACGAAAAAAAGAGATAATTTTCGTGCTTTCAATATTTCGTGTCTTCGTGATGAAAAAGTTTTTCTTAAAATGCAGAGAAATTACAAATAGGACTTCTAATGAGTGACAATATCATCGAGATCAAAGACCTTAATTTTTCCTACCATGGTCAATCCGTGCTGCGGAACGTCAATTTGACCGTTAAGCGGGGTGATTTCATCGCCATGATCGGACCCAATGGCGGGGGTAAGACAACCCTGCTGAAGTTGATGTTGGGGCTGCTCGATGCCGACTGCGGTGATTTGCGGATTTTCAAGCAACCACCGCAGAATGTATCCCACCGAATCGGCTATGTTCCCCAGGATGTTCATATCAACAAGAATTTTCCAATTTCTGCTCTGGATGTGGTTCTGATGGGCAAGTTGCGACCCGGCCGGGGATGGACGCGGCATTCGAAGCGGGACCGCGAGTCGGCAATCAATGCGCTGGACCAGGTGGAGATGAAAAAGTACCGGGACCATCGCATTGGGGAGCTTTCGGGGGGGCAGAAACAGCGGGTTTTTGTGGCCAGGGCACTGGTGACGGATCCGGAGCTGATGTTTTTGGATGAACCGACAGCCAGCATCGACACCCGGGGCCAGAACGAGTTTTATGCCCTGCTGAAAGCGTTGAACAAAACAATTACCATCATCGTTGTAAGCCACGATTTAATGGTCATTTCCGAAACGATCAAATCCGTGATTTGTGTGAATCAGCGGCTGCATTACCACGGTCATGCCGAGCTGACCAGTGAGATGATTGAAATGATGTATGACTGCACGGCGGACGAAACCTGTCCGGTGGAGTTAATTGCCCATGGGCTGCCGCACCGGGTGCTGCATAAGCACGAATAATTATGGGGTGCTTTATTATCTATCGTCATCATTTTTTAAATATCGAAAGATTGAATCCATTACCCATAAAATTACAAGCACCAAATGACAAATCTCAAACAATATCCAAAATCCAAATTCCAACATCCAAAAAATCCCCCCTCGTCCCCTTTAGAAAACTTTAGAAATGGTGGAACTGTTTTGGTGATTGGTCATTGTGATTTGGAATTTATTTGTAAATTGGGTTTTGTGATTTGAGATTTAATTAGCCACGTTGTAGCCGAGAACCCATCTTTGGCTAAAGAACTCAGCCATCAGAGCCTTAACCGTATCAGAGAAAAAAAATGATCGAGGTTTTACAATTTGAATTTATGCAAAACGCCTTGCTGGCCGGATTGTTTGCCAGCATTATTTGCGGAGTCATGGGCACTTTAGTGGTCGTCAACCGGATCGTGTTCCTCTCGGGAGGTATAGCCCACGCGGCTTTCGGCGGGATCGGCCTGGCTTTTTTTTGCGGCTGGCATTATATGGCGGGAACGATCGGGTTTTCCTTGATGGCAGCTTTAGTGATGGCAGCCATCACTCTAAAAGCCAGACACCGCGCTGATACGATCATCGGGGTGGTCTGGGCCGTGGGAATGGCTTCCGGAATTATTCTGCTGGATTTGACCCCGGGATACAATGTCGATTTAATGAGCTATCTTTTCGGCAGTATCCTGACGGTACCCGATTCGGATCTTTGGATGATGATTGGTGTGGGCGGCGGTATTGTGGCAATTGTTATTTGCTTCTACAATGACTACCTGGCGCTGTCTTATGATGAGGAATTTGCCCGCATACGGGGAGTTCGCGTAAAATCTTTATATTTTTTAATGATCGTCATGCTGGCCGTGGGGATTGTGATGATCATCCAGGTAGTGGGCTTGATCCTGGTGATCGCGCTGTTGACCATTCCACCTTATATTGCAGAGAAGTATTCGAAGTCTTTGATCAGGATGATGATATTGTCCAGCCTGCTGAGTGCCTTATTCACGGTATCCGGCCTCTGGCTGTCCTATGTTTTAAACCTGACATCCGGTGCGACCATCATTCTGGTGGCAGGATTCGGGTTTTTGTTGTCCTTCGTCTTTGACTACCTTTGGCCGAGGCTGGCTGCCAGACCGGGGAAATAACTGCAACCGTTCAAGGGTTCCGGGTTCAAGGTTAAAGGGTTCGGGTTTAGATCAGATTTGAACGAATTATTCATAGTCACAAAGGGCAGCTGAATAATTATAAAATTGGCTAAGGATCATGAGTTCCGGCGACTAGCAATATTGTCGCGACTGAACTTGTACCCACCTCTCATCAGAGGCAACCTTGAACGGTGAACGTTGAACCAGTGAACGCATAATTTCCGAGACCTAAAATCATGTGCCAACATTGTGATTACTCGAGTATTCTGGAATCAGCCGGTCTGGGATATACCTCCAACCGTCATCGTGTTTTGGAAGTGATCGGCAACAACAGTAGTCCTTTGAGTGCCCAGCAAATTTTTGACACCCTCAGCCGCACAATCAATATCAACCGGGTGACTGTCTATCGAATTCTGGATTTGCTGGTGGACAAAGGGCTGGTGGACCGTATCAACGGCGGCGGCCGATCTTTCGTATACGGCTTGGCGCCCAATGAAAATCACCCGGCCCATCCTCATTTTTTTTGCAGGAGCTGCGGTAATCTGGAGTGCTTGAACCCCCAGAGCTTGAACGTGGACCTGCAGCCTATGCAGCGCACCTTTGCCGGGCTGATTGAAAATATCGAGGTGCGGGTGGATGGGGTTTGTAAGAATTGCTTGGGCAGGTGACAGATATTTTTTCTTTTCCGAAGAAAAATTTTTTAGCCACACTTATTGAAGCCGCAAAAGTGACACATCATACAGCCTTCTTCAAAACTGACGGTCTGGCCGCATTCCGGGCACTTTTCGCCCATCAGACTGTATTCGGTTTTGTGATTCCTGGGGGCATTTTCCCCGCTCATATAGCGTTTTTCGAGAACGCGGGATATGGCATCCGGAATGGACAGCACCAGTCCGCCATCCTGAAAAATCGGATATTCACCGCCGATGCCTTTTAGCTGGTGGACGATTTTATCGACCCTGACGCCGGATCTCAGGGCCAAGGAGACCAGCCGGCCGATGGCTTCCGTTTTGGCGGTGGTGGAGCGGCCGGATTTGCCGATCGTGGCAAAGACTTCAAAGGGCCGCCCTTCAAATTCGGTGACGGTCACGTACAGGTAGCCATAGCCGGTTTTGATCTTGGTCGTGAAGCCGGCCAGCGTTTCCGGTCTTTCCTTGACAGCCGTCATAAATGGCGTATCGGCCTCTAATTTCTCTTCTTTGCCGGAAAATGAGAGGACCTGGTTTTCCTTGCTGCCATCGCGGTAGATCGTAACCCCCTTGCAACCTAAATCATAGGCTAAATTATATACTTTTCTGACATCTTCCACGGTCGCATCATGGGGAAGATTGACGGTTTTGGATACGGCATTGTCAGTGTATTTTTGAAAAGCGGCCTGCATGCGCACGTGCCACTCCGGTGATACATCATGGGCCGTTACGAACACTTTGCGAACATCCTCGGGGATTTCCGACATGTCGTGAATACTGCCTTTGCGGGCGATTTGATCGATCAAATCGCGGCTGAAAAATCCTCTTTCACGAGCGACCTTCTCAAAATATGGGTTGACTTCCAGCAGCTTGTCGTTATCCATGACATTGCGTACAAAACTCAGTGCGAATAACGGCTCGATGCCACTGGAGCATCCGGAGATTATGCTGAGGGTTCCCGTGGGGGCAATGGTAGTCGTGGTGGCATTGCGGTACTTGACGCCCCGGTCTTTGTAGATGCTTTTGTCGTAATGCTTGAAGGTGCCTCTTTCTTTTGCCAAAGCTTGAGAAGCTTCATGGGCCGTTTCCTGGATGAAACGCATAACGGACTCAGCCGTTTCCAGGGCGGCCTCGGAATTATAAGGGATTCCCAACTGGTACAGCATGTCGGCAAACCCCATCACGCCCAGACCGATTTTACGGTTGCCTTTAACCATGGCCGTGATCTCAGGCAAGGGATATTTTGACATTTCGATCGTATTGTCCAGAAAGCGAATCGACAAATCGACAATATCCTTTAACCCTTCATAGTCGACCATGGGGCCGTCGCCATTTTCCAGCACAAACTTGGCCAGGTTGACGGAACCCAGATTACAGGCTTCAAGGGGCAGCAAGGGCTGCTCGCCGCAGGGATTGGTGCTTTCGATGTCGCCGAGGGCGGGCGTGGGATTGTCACGATTGATCCGATCCAGAAAAATAATTCCCGGATCGCCGTTCTTCCAGGCCTGATTCACCAGCGTGTCATAGACCTTGCGAGCATTTAGTTTGCCGACCGATGTATGGTCGCGCGGCTCGACCAATCCGTAGTCGGTGCCTTTTTCAGCTGCTTGCATGAATTTATCGGTGACACCGACTGAAATATTGAAATTGTTCAATTCCCGGTTTTTACGTTTGCTGTGAATAAACTCCATGATATCCGGGTGATCCACTTTTAAAATGGCCATGTTGGCGCCCCGGCGGGTGCCGCCCTGCTTGACTTGCTCCGTGGCCGTGTTAAAAATCTTCATAAAGGATACGGGACCCGAGGCCACGCCGCCAGTGGTTCCGACGGTGCTGTTTTTCGGGCGCAGGCGGGAGAAGGCAAATCCGGTCCCGCCCCCGGACTTATGAATGAGGGCCGCGTTTCTCAGGGCGCCGAATATTCCCTCCATGCTGTCTTCAACCGGCAGGACAAAGCAGGCGGCCAACTGTCCCAATCGACGTCCGGCATTCATCAGGGTGGGGGAGTTCGGCAGAAATTTGAAGTCGGTCATAATCTGGTAAAATAGCTTATGCACTTCCTTGACGCGGTTTTCATCGCCGCCGAACTTTTTTTCGGCCTTAGCAATGTGCTGGGCAACCCGCTGGAACATGCGATCCGGCGTCTCGGTGACGTTGCCCTGGCTGTCCTTTTTCAGGTACCGCCGGCGCAGGACCCTTCTGGCATTTTCCGAGAGAATCAAGCGGTTTTTAAGAAAGATGGACTGGTCCAGCCGAATGGGGGAAGGTTTGGTCAATCCGTACTCCAGCAGTTTTGATTCGATCATTTTTTCGATCATCGACATGGTGATCGTTTGAAACTCCATGCGGGTGATTTCTTCGCGTAAAGATCGGCTGATTCCCAGGGCCTGATCCGAATTGATCGGGTTGTCCTTTACCAGGATATCGGAAAAAAGTTGATCATCCCAAATATGGGTACCCAAATCAAACCGACCCTCATTTGTAACTAAGAATTTGCCTTTCTGCCCCATGGTGCTTCTCCTAATTAAAAAACCGCTTTGTTAAAATATTTGTCGTTCTAAACCGGACGATTCTGGTGATCATAATTTTAGAACCTACCGGCAAAAAGAAACATAGACCCTTATTGAGATTTTTCAACCCAGGATTGTGTCTTAGATGAAAAGTACACCGAGTGAATGCAAGTTGTCTGCTGCAGATTTTATGACCGATATCGAACAACAATTTTAGGTTGTCGTTCAGCCTGCAGTCATGAGATACCAGCTCCCCCGAATGCAGATGGCTCAATTGCTGACACACAAATCCCGCCGCGGCGGGATTGCAGGTTCACATATCTAAAGCGCTGAGCCTTGCTGCATTTAGGGCTGATCCCCCCAAAAAGCAAGCCATCCCGTATCGAGCACGGGATGGTCGTTGACTCAAAACTTTTTCTAGCATCGCATACAATATGTTGTATGTCAATAAAAAAAAACCCCAATATATGCTAGTTCGTTCATTAGGTGCCTGCGTGGGGAGGCAGAATAATGGAATAAGGTACCGCTGACATCCATCTATATTATCAAAGACACCCTGTCTGAGTAATTTTGAGGTTTCGGGTGTCGGGTTTCAGCTGTCAGCCCTATTGCTGACTGCGTGTGTCCAGTCAAATCAAAGAACAAAAATTACATTGATGCATAGAGTTTTTATAGATTGGGGGAGCGAATTTTACCACCATTTACTTAGTAGGTTTCCTAAAGCCCATTTTGTCTTAACCTGTTCTTCAGGGTTGCCGGCGTAGTGGCGGGGTTTATCCCCGCCAAAAGCTTGACGACTCTCACCGAAAAACTCACTAGGCCGACTCGTTGGTGGAAAACGGCGGTACCCGCCGTTTAGGCGGGGATAAACCCCATAAGCGCTTAAATAAGATATACTATATAGATTGATATAATACATCA
>Ga0209367_1000122_pt1 | contig 54715 bp, 39 predicted proteins | sample WorMetLIZISLAND2_FD_187412 | JGI IMG/M metagenome (GOLD analysis project Ga0209367, IMG submission 187412) | Marine gutless worms symbiont microbial communities from Max Planck institute for Marine Microbiology, Germany - Olavius geniculatus... ...
TCAACGTTGACCCCAGCTGGTACTCAATGTAACTGTTAGCTAAATAAAGTGAATTAATAATCAATCACATAAATTTGTCATACGCAAATAAAATATGTGTAAAAACGTTAAAAGTCAAAAAATTACAAAATTTTGTTGTACACGATTACGGAGAAACAACGCCGCGAAGTTGCGTCTGGGGTCAACGTTGACCCCACGGTAGTAGGAGGGTTAACTAATAAAACAAACACAAATAACACAATGCACACGCGTCTTTTGTGTCCTAACCGCAATAAAACAACGGTGCGAAAACACTAATGCATATTCAAACAATGCACCAACATAGCAATACAAAAATGCGTGCAATGTGAGCGAACGGTGTACAACCTTGCATATTATGCAAACAGTACAATACTGCAAAACTGTACTAAACAGGGCATGCAATGCCATGCCGTGCCATGCATGCGATGCCGTGCCACGCCGTGCCGTGCCGCATGCGGTGCCGCGTGCCGCGCATGCGGTGCCGTGCCGTGCATGCACGCAATGCCGCACAACACCGTGCAGACTGAAATAACGGCATTAAACCAAATATGGTATGAAACCGTGCGTAATTATACAATGGTGCGAAACCGTGCAAAACCATGCTACGTGCAAAACCACGCGTCACATCACGGTGCAAATCCATGCAAACTGTACAACGGCGTAAAACCGTACATACCGCACAATGTTACAATGTTGCAAAACTATGCATGCTATGCCAACGGTATGAAACCGTGCAACTGGTGCAAATAATGCAAAACCGCACATACCGTGTCATGGTACGAAACCATACAAAACCATGCATACAATATAAACAAAGGAATACAATACAAAGCATACGTACATTGTGAAACGTGCATGCATGCAGAGATGCAAATAACGTGAACAATGTAACCATTGCAAACAGTGAGACTGGCACGAACAGTGCACAACGCAATTAATGCAAACAAGACAAACAATACAAACAACTCGACGAGTGCGAATAATTATACAAGCAGTGAGAATACTGCGATACGTACGTGCAGTGCGATGCATGTATATGAATAATGCGAATAATGTAAACCATACGATGCATGTGTGCAATGCCGTGCAATGCATGCGGTGCGGTGCAAGCGTGCGATGCAAAGCATGCAAACTAATCAAGGTACCGCCTTGTTCGGCCGACATCTCGCTTGGTCCGAAACGTGCGCTGTACTGCCGGTGGAATTCCAGCTATAGCTGCCATACCATTCTCGATTTCACTTTCCATCGGTGCCGTCGTGTCACTTCTTTTTGGTTGCCGTCCAGTGTCGGGTGTCAAGCTACGAAAAGCAGCCATAACGTACGGCAACATGGCATCCCAGTCACGCTGATGCTCGTCAACCACGCGCCCCATCATGCTGTTGAGTGTGCGATGAAACCGTTTAACAGCCGCATTGCTCGAGGCCTTGTACGCTGTGGTACGTTGCTTGTCAATGTCTAGCAGTCTGCAAACCTCGTTCATCAACTGTCCATCGACTTCTTTGCCTCTGTCGGTCAGGATCCCGATCGGCACACCGTATCTGCAAAGGACTTGCTCAACAACAACTTTTGCAACTGTGACAGCTTCTTTATTCAGTACAAAAAATGCCTCCGCTTATTTTGTAAACGGTTCAACGCAGGTTACTATAAAGACAGATCCACGCCTGTATAATCTGTATAATGTATAATCTTTTATACATTAATTTTTCCAATATTTTATTAAAGATACTTAATAATGAGATAGGTCGATAGTTCCCTGGTAAGTTTCGTTCACCTTTTTTTATAAATTGGTACAACTTTTGCTATTTTTAATAAGTTAGGTACTATGCCCATCATAAATGACATATAAAATATGTATACTAATTAATGTAAAAAAAAACTGTTCGTGGTTATAAATATAAAACAGCAGAAATCACAACTTAAAAATTCAAACTTTACCATTACACAGTCAGCAAAGTTTTTCTGACATTGTGTAATGCTGATGCTTGAATTTTTAAAAATTTAAAAATTCAAGCATTAGCGGGAGATATGCCGAACATAATCATCTGTGCAAATTTTGGTGTGAAAAAATTAAGGGGTTTGAGAAATACGAGAGGTCAAATTTTGGGCTCTCCCATTGAAGTGGCTCACCCTTACAACAGTGCTGCACTACCGTGCAGCCTGTGATGGATCTACTATAAAACTGCTAAGTTGTTTCAGAATTTTAGAGTTAATGTTATCTCTGCCTGGTGCTTTATTATTTGGAAATTTACATATTATCTTAATTATTTCTTTTGCAGATACAGGTCTGCAGAACATGCTATTCTTACAAGTATGTGAACAAAGTCAAATTGTCCACAAGGCTGCAATGACTGCACCAAATTTGCCCCAATCGAACAAAAATATTTATTTAAGCTGTTACATATTTTGTTAGGTTTTGTAATGTCATTATTATTATATGCAATTTTAGTAATATCAACAGAATTTTGTGGTTTAGAAAGAACAGCAATTTTATTTAAGTTATTTCATAGCTGCTTAGTAGTATTTATTCGTGTATCAAATTTTTCTTTATAGAAAGTAATTTGAGCTGCAGCTGTAACTTTCTTAAATATTTTCAAGTAATTCTTGTGCTTTTTATTATCATGTTTTTCACAGGTCACGAAAAAAAGCTAAGCTTAGACATAGTATAAACGATGCAGAAATAGCAAGCTAGCAGAAGTAGGCCTAACAATATGTTACGAAAATTTTGGCTTTAGTTAAATGCGCCACTGTTGTAGATTCGTTACTGTTTGTATTTGGTTGCGTCGTCGGGTGTGTATGTGTGTGTCACTGTGTCTGTGTCGTGTCTCCCGTTGTCTCTTTCGTTGCCTGATTATTGACCTCGCCGGGCATAACTATAGGCCTAGTTTGACGTGCGTGTGCGGTGTGTATCACTCTGGCCCCAGGACTGGGCAACGTTTGTGACATCCTGGTTCGACGAACACTGGGTGCCAGGGGCTACGGTTGAAAGTTCTAAATTTTTCTTTGCCTCGGCCATTTCAGGGGTTGCTAACTATCCGACCTAGTATATGTGGGTTTGCTGAGGGTGTGTGGCCGATCAACAAAACGTGTGACTTCAATTTTTTACAAAAGAAACGAGACAAAAATAGTAGTAATAAAATAAAAAATACTGAATTTATTCTGTTTAAGGCTTGACAATAAGATACGAGGAGACAACAGGTTCAAATACTTAACTAATAACAATCAAACTTTCAACATTCAAAACATTCAACTTGGGCGCCATGATCTAAACATCAAATCCGAGTTCAATACGATATGCGAACACGTAATGTCCATAACGATTAACACTTTGTCATACGTTCATATCATACAAACTTGTTCTAGTATAATCATTTGGTATTTAGGGATAAAATGAGAAATGAGAAATAAAAAATGAGAAAAGAGAAATAAAAAAAACGTTAAAATTATGCGACTAAATGTCAAAAATAAAGTAAAAATCGGGAAACCTGAACCGCAAGGGTGTTTTTGATAAAAGGTTGGGTTGGTGGCGTGGTGTAGTGGTAACGCGTTTGATTCGATCAACGAAGTTACTGTACGCCGGGCCCGGTTAGTACTGCGATGGGTGACTGCCTGCGGGCAGGTAAACCATCTAGGTATGTAACCAGCCGCCTAGGTTAACTCAGCCTTCCATCCCTCCAGGGTAGGTAAATCGAGTACCGACTTATCTGGCTGGGGTTAAGGCGGGGCGCGTTCACCTGTGTCAAGTGGCAGGTAACACTGTGTAATCCCATACGGCAGGTGACGCTCCGTAGCTCTGAAATGGGTGCACCATTAGGAGCTATACACCACCTTTAACCTTTAACCTTTATCATGATTATACGAGAACCTTATACTTTACGAGAAATTTAGCAACGCACAGATACTGTATGATCAACCAATAATTACAGGTTAAATGCAACATTTTGACCTTTAAACGTGTCCTGAGAAACGTTTCGGCGCTTCTCTGTCATTATACCTTCTTTCGACAGTGGCCAACCGGCCGACAACCAAGCTTAACTAAAATACGACAATCAAACGTGCAACTACGGACAACAAACTGACACAATGAATGGTTGAACACTACTGAACAAACTGAGTGACCTCTTTTCCGGTTACAGTTCGCTTTTATACCGTTTTGATTCATCGACAAGAGATGAACCAATAAAATAAAATAAAAATAAATTCAAACGGTTCAAGATTGTCAGTTCGTTACAGCTCCCCCTTCTAAAACATTAACGCCCTCGTTGATATCACCAGTAAACTAGCCAACATGTTTCAAACTTACACTGTATATGCACACAATGCCAACCGGCAGTCAATCTTTCTTTTACAAAGAGGACTATCAAATAAACTCGTAAGGAGACAGAATATGGACCATCACACAAACTAACAAAAATAACTTGTAAACAGACAGAAGCGCAAACGATTACACAACTCGCCAACAAACAGAAATAACTAGTAAACAAACAAAATGTGTAAACCGTCACACAAACTCGTAAACACACAGTAAGTTACAAACTTACTAGGGGTCCGTCGAACGACTGGTCTGCTGGAGCAGACGACGTACGATGACCTTGTCCGGGTCATCAACTGCTGCACCGCTCATTTTGGCCTCCAGAGTATCTAGCAACAACGTCGTGGCATAATGCTTTAAGTGGCGTTGGCATCTTTTCAGACAAGCCCCAAAAACTTGATTGGTAGCTACATCTAGATAGCGCTCTCGAGTGACAAAGCTGACGCACAAACTCAGGTCGAGCTTCGGATTAGTAGCTAACGCCTCAACCATCTCTTCTGGCGACATGATCTCGTCCGGATCGGCTGTCACCAACTCTGATTCGCGTGCCGGCATCACAGCAGCGGCTACAATCAGTTGAGTGGATGGAAGCACAACAGCGTTTGAGGTCGGAGGCTCAGTAGCAACCATTCTCACCTGAGCCACCGGCATCTCTTCGGGGTCCTCTTCAACGTCTTCATCATCCCCCTGCATTAGTAATAAGCCAGACACCGGATCTATACGCAACACCGAGTTAAGGTCAAACGCCGACATCACCGATGCATCGTCGTCCTCGTGATCTGATGCTTCGACTTCGGCGCGAAAACGTGTGTCTTTGGCAGCACTAGGACCTTCCTTGCGTTTAGAGCCACTCGTCTACTTCGCTTCAAGGTCTTTTCGTTCTGCATCCGTCGGCGGCCTCCACGACCCACCACCATCAAGAATGTGAAGATCGTGTTTTTGGAAGGCGTGACGGCGGAGTGACCATTTCGAAAAATAGGTTGACTGGCACTCGTCGCAACTTCCCTTCGGATTGTAGAGGTTATTGTTTGGTATCCCCTTTTTCCTATTTGTTCATCTACGAGAAGGTAACGGGCCGTGGGATATAATTACATAAAATTGAGAAAAGAAAGAAGTGCGGGCCACGCACGTCTTTAATAAATCGAATCTGAGCAGCAATTGACAACTAGCTGCTGCGATGCGTCGGCCCAGCTGCTGTCTAGCTGCCTTTGACCTCTTAGTTTACACCTATACACACTCCCTCCCCGTAGCTAATAAAATTTAAGGGGGTAAATTTTATTTTGAGAAATTAATGTTTCATATCAATATTCAAATTTAAAAAAAAAATTAATTTATGGATCAGACAGCAGCTGTAAACTCAATGCAGCAATTAAAATCTTTATACAATCATATCACAGATCGTGCTTTCGTATCACATTTACAGTGAAATTCAACATCATATATCAATAAACAGTAAGCATTATGACTGTTTACTGTTTTGTTGTGTGTGCAGGTCAATTATGAACAGGATCAATAGTGAACCAAAAATTTAATTAAGAGTCTACTATCTGAATATCGTTACTGCAATAATTGTCTGTTACTAACTTAATCTTCTTATATTAACTCACTAGACAAACGAGCACGTGAATATTTGGGCTCATGATCCATTGAAGTCTGCAAGTTGAATGTTTAAATTCAATACTATATTTGTTATTTGAGTAAATTAGATTTTTTTACCAATTTTTTTAAAATTTTCTTTATTCGTAAATTTTATACTACCACGTTTTATTTAATTTTATTCTTAATTTTTAGTTACTAAACTTTACAACATGTTGTCAAATAATCCAATTTTCCAACTCAAATATAGGGTTTAATATTCGACGTGCCTCTGCAATAGATCATGCAAAATATAAAAATTACATCAATGATGTATGATCACCTGATCTGTCTAAAAATTACAAAATTATTTGATATCAAATTCGAAATCGTTAATCAGTATCGTTTATCGATAATTTTTTATAACGAACATCACTATTTTTTGTTTGCTTATTTACTTATTTTTTTGGTTAAAGTTCTATGATTGTTTACAAACATGTTGTCAATAATAACAAAATGTTGCTGTTTTTTCAAAGATATTAGTCATCACACATCAACGATGGGCTTTTAGGGTTACATTTATAAATACTTATTTTGCTTTTTGATCGTTGCTCATAGTAACAGTTTTGTTCACTCAAAATAATTGATAATCCTGACATCTTCTAACCAATTTATATCACGCCACGACCATGTGTCTCCATAATTCTTGATAAACAGACGTTACATCTGTGAGCTGTATATCTTACGCTGTAATTCACTGCGCGTGAATTTTCCTTCTTTTCTTGCATCGTGCCTTGATGGCTGTTGCAATAGCCTGGCACGGTATCATTTGTTGTTATGCTCGATCATCCTCTCTCGCACCAGCTTGTCGTCATCAAAGGGAAGCCGCCCCTAATGGCCGTACAAACTGCCAGTAATCATAACTTGCGTTGCAAATAACTGAATATTGATCGAGCTTCAGATGGTTCCAGATTTATCCGTTGTGACAGTTGGTCGTGTCAAAAAGTCAAGCAATGCTAATATTAATTCTGATTGTCTTTATTTAAAAAGTAATAAAACAACCTTTCCTATCAATTTTTTACACTAAATCTAAGTTATTCTTGGGTCTAGCCGAAAATAATCAGACCATGTACATTTTCTGCTTACTCGTAATTTAATTTCGTTTTAATTAGTAAATGGTTTTAATGTCAACGTGATTAGATTAAATTGATTTGGGAATTTCTAATATTAAAATATAAATGTATAATAATACCTCATGCTTGTCCGAGAGTGTCCCTAATTATCGAATCATGTAAGCAGTATATGCTGTTCTATATCTAACACAAAATTTTAATCCCTGCATTAATAAATCTCATAATTATATTACGGTCGTAATCCAATACTACACACTATATGCAAATCGCATGACAAGCTGTGGCCCGCAACAAATATATGCAACAAATATATACAATACGAACATAACGACAACGAACAAGAGCTGAAAACGTTATGTGACCTTAATGACCTTGGAAAATTTTTAGTAACTAAATTTTATTATTGTAAACCGTTTATGTGAAAATAAAATAAAATAAAACTACAAATAGTAAACAATCTAACACTAATGACAATTTTAATTATACGGTTTTATTTAAAATCTTTAGTGATTGTTTACTGTATTAAGGTTTTGTAAAATCTCCCAATTTCTATCTTCAAAAACTCTTACGGCATAATTTAGTACATTGAGTTCACGCTTGTTGGATTTAGTGGGCGGATAGCCTAATGTGCAAGTATGAACCCTTATGTTACGAAGATACGTTGAGTTCTTCATGACATCGGTCCCAGCTCCAGTTAGCGCAGGGTTACGGATAATTCCTGTACCACGTCCGCCAAAGTGATGCTGTACGCGACATTTTATTTCCCAAAAACTTTTTAATGTAATACCATAATTTATATTTGTTAATTCTGAATTCAACAAGTCGACTATTTCAAATGTGGAATATAAACTTTAATTTACGACTAGTCATTTTTACTTACTTACTTAAAATTTTCCAACTTTATTGCAAATTTTTCTTTCCGTTTTTTTTATTTCTAGAAATTTATGAATATATTTTGTTTTTTCCTTTAAGTCACCAGGTCTAACAGATGCTAGGCCTAGCGGGTGAGTTAAGTACAATTTTTGGTAACCCTCAAATCACCCGAGGACGATTCGTTTCTCTTCGAAAGATAAGAGAGGTACCCGAACCGCTCTGGCACGCAGAGTCGCGACTCTCTGAACTACGCTCACCTCTGTAGCGTCATACGCGATAGTTTATTTCCCAAATTATTTTAATATATAGCATGATAATTTATACTCATTAATTCTAAATTCAATAAGTCAGCGTACTTGAATATGGAGTTTGAGCTTTAAGTTCCATCAATGTGTGAATGGTTTTAATGGGGGTTGGTCTAGTTCCGCGAAGTCGCCATTAATCGCACATCATCATATCGCAACACATAAAGATAAATCGCATGTCACACAATCGCATTAACGCATCGCTTAGGTGGTTGACAAGGGACTAAGGTTATAGAAAAATGTCCTGAAAATTTTTATTTTTATTTTTAATATCTTTTCTTAATACTGTGAAACAAAAATTAGATGCCATAATTTGCTTATATTATTTTAACAAAAATTAATTAACTGACTAATTAAAAAATAATTAATTAATTTAATTAATTTAATTAATTAATTAATTTAATTAATTTAATCAATAATTAATTTAATTGAGTTAATAAATGTGACAAAATTAATACTTTATTTCACCTTTACATAGCAGCTATAAAATGATGTTCAATCTTTTAAATTATGTTTATTATTTTAAAGCTTTACTAAAGTTTTATAAAGTCGTTAGGCAGAAGAAAATTTGTTTTTAATAGTGGAGTAGGTCAATAACTTAAGTTCCTATTACGTCATATAATGCGTGATGGTTACAGAGATGGTCTCCACAATAGCTATACCCAACTTCCTAATGCTGTAGAAGAAGAAGAAGATTTCCGCATAGACAGCTAGGTCCATTGCATGGGAGCTCATCCTCATGACGGCACTTTGAGCCAGCGAGGGCGAAGCCCAATTAAGCTAGCATACAGCCCAGGTCGGCCGGAACCGACTGGATCGGTATACTCGCAGTCCTAGCCACAGGGCCTACTGTTGCGCAAAACTCGCTGTTTCTTCCCTAGCGATGGCCGTAACCACCGCCAGTACTCATTTTACCAGCCCACAGGTAGAAGGCTTAGTCGACCTAGTTGGCTGGCTCCGTACTGCAGACAGTCACCCATCTAAATACTAACCGGGCCCGGCGTAAAGTAACTTCGTTTCATCCGAAACGCGCTACCAACTACGCCACGCTACCAAACATGCTGTAGGCCTATAGATATTGTGCAGATCATTAAGCACGTTAGTTATCAATACCATATATTTATCAATGTCAAGTCAATACTCGTTCAATACTCGTTGAACACAAATAAATCAATAATAAGCATAATATAAGTTCACTCGCATTCTGTTAATGCTGTGTAGCTAAAACAGTATCGTGGTCAAGTTTTTGTCTTTGCCAGCCCAATGTTAAGTCAGTGTTCGCCAGCCCAATGTCAATTGCCAGCCCACCAGTTCATATTGATCCCTGTGTTCTTTCCCCTCTTCACTTCTCAGCAGATCGCCGAGGGTCCTTGTCAAACCATCCGTTGGATTAGACACGTATTGAACGTTGCTGTCCTTTCTGCATACTTCGCGCCCTCCCAAGGAGTCTTACGACTATGACGGTCCCACTTCGCCATTACTCCCCAGGTGGCTCTATATGCCCAAACCCAGTCATTTATTCACCAGATTGCCCAACGTTACCGGCGACTCACGCACGTGACAGCTCCATGATTCGGTGCAAAGGTGACGCGGCTGCATGCTGATGCCCTGCTTGCAGACTTGGCGTCGCTCTTGCCTGCGCCCTGCTACTGTGTGGTCTGCAGCAGAGTGATTGATGAGCGATGGGCTGTCACTCGTCGCACTGGCCTGTGGCTCGTTTAGTGCGGTGGAAACTGGTTATTGGCGGCGAAGTGTCATGCGTCTCGACTGACGTCGACGACTTCGAATAGCTTGTCAAACGACTTTTGCGTCTGACAGAAAAACAACAAGCAACAAACAAGCGAAAAATTAAGCTCGATAATGTTTGCTATACCAAGGGCAAATGCTGAATAGCCTGTTGGCTGCCATCTTGCACATCAAATCTACTCAACATGAAATATAAGTTTTTTCCCCTTATAAATGAAAATTCTTCCTTTCGTCGCAGCGCCTTAGCGGTCGTCCAAAAGCCTAAATCCCAAACGCAACAGCTAATCCTATTAGCTTTTAGCCAGTCGGTGTTATGGCTGTCCGTCATGTCAGGTTGACAATGTTACCGTGACGTTGACGCCCTGCTGCCGACAATGCTCCAACTCCGTCGCATTCACATCTCGATACTGAGGAGATGCTGGAGGTGTTTCAATCTGGTAAGCACTGCCGACGTCGCGACCAGCGGGTTGTGTCACGGTGCTCCGGCTAGTCATCGATCTCAGGGTCATTTCTGGGTCCGGCGAACTAATAGTCTGACGCCTACATTCCTCCCTTCAGTCATCGCGACTTGACTGTTCTCCACCACCCGTGGCCATAAAATAACGCGAACTCCAATAAATAAAGATTAATAACTTTTAATAACAGCAAAAGCGGTGCAAATAAAAGCAAGGCGTGTAAACGAAAGCATAATAACCAAATATTAAACACTAACCGGAATGACAACTTATAAGCCTACGAAAAAATAGCAGGTCAACAAATCTCTTTTTTACACCTAACGCCACGCAGCCAGCCCGGACCGCGCAGGTCAATAACTATACAGGTGAGAAGTTACCTGCTCGCAGCAAGACGGCAACTATTTGTCTCGGCTGTGCGCTGACTCAAATTTATACGTTTTTGAGTGAGTGTGGTCCTGCTATCAACCAATCGGTATCGCTCATCTCATCTCATCTCTTTTCTCATCTCATCTCTCATCTCATCCCTTATCTTATCACTCATCTCATCTCTCATCACGCCACTCATCTCACCACTCATCACACCACACGCCACTCATCTCATCTCTCATCTCATTTCATCTCTCATCTCACCACTCATCACACCACACGTCACTCATCTCATCTCATCTGATCTCATCTCATCACTCATCTCATCTTTCATCACGCCACTCATCTCACCACTCATCACACCACACGCCACTCATCTTATCTTATCTCATCTCATCTCATCTTATCTTTCATCTCACCACTCATCGCACCACACGTCAGTCATCTCATACTACAACTAAGGTCTATTTTACCATAAAAATAAAAATTATGCACGCCTACGTCCTATGGCTTTATAAAGTAACGAATAAAACAATTAAGGCCTTAACACACACGAAAATAAAACTATTTTAGTTAACCGTCCTGCAAAAATCGACTTTCGTTACATTTCAACTAGGAAATCAGGCGACAGACGAAAGACTGACCTAGGCCGATAAACCTTACGGTCGCTGCGTCTCCTAAAATTTGGGTTTCCCAGACTCGACGCTACGACGGGATTAAGTAAAACATTTTAAGGTATCAATTTATTTTTGTCTGTCAAGACAGACAAAGGATATAGTTCACCCCCTTTAATGTCCGACCCGATCAACAGGTCAGTGAGGTGCAAAACATCTTGGCGTGTTTCTTCGCGATCGGCGATGATTACCAGTGGATGAAATTGGTTTGCAAACATACGAACCGTTGGTCTTATCTCCACAGGAAATATGTTAATTTTGTCCGGAATAGGCTCGTTTACTTTCGTAAGCTTGTTAGTTATTTGAATACAATCGTTTAGCTGTATATACCCAAAGAAAAAAAATTTTAACTGTCAGCATTCGGTTTTTAATCTCTATCTTACAGTAGTCGCTCGAGTAAGTTAAGTCAATCAAATGCTTTTTCAAAGTAAATGTGGGACATTTAAAATTAATATACAGCTTGGTCTGGCATTTTGAAATGGGGGGGAATGGCCTGTTTTGTTCTATAAATTTTTATGATCAGGCCAATAAGCAACAAAGTCAGAATAAAAATCAGTATCGTTTTCATTGGCCGATTAAATCCGTCAAGGCGTCTTTCACCGCTTGCCAAATCACTTCAGCTGAAATCGTATTTGGTGTTGCCATCGTTGTACTTGTAGCTGGGTGGCTAAAGATGAAATCTGCCTTTACAATTTTGACTCCTAGTAACAGCATAGAAATTGCTTTTAGACGCATGCAAAGTATTCCAATGATTATGCTATTTATCCCAGTAACAATTATTCCAATAACGATTGCCCAGTTAAAACCACTTAGCAGATTAAATTCGGTGTTTGCTGTCGCCATGGGCAAAACCGTTTGCCAGAGAATGGTTGATAAACTGTTATAAATCTTTGCTTGCTGTTCTGATGCATTTAAGGCGATGTCAAAGTCTAAACAAGATTCGGCTTCAGATGTCAAGATTGCGCCAATTTCGGGTTTTTTCCACTGCCAATTTTAATAAATTGTAGTCTAATTTTAGAGTTGCGTTTATGTCGTCTAAAAAAAAGTGATTTAAATAAAATCGGCGTAAAACAACCACGATATAAGGGTAGCTGGTTTCCATTTTTGTTTTAGGTGAAAAGTCGTCGCAAAAATCTTGGTTCAGGTAAATGTTGTTCAAAACTTTCACCTTTGCCTCGCATGATATTGTATAAATGCTCTGAGACGCATTGATAGAAATTTCGTAACTAATATTTGTAATTGTCTTCCAGGATGCTTCGGACTCATTCGGTAAGCGGCTTTTTCTGTGAACGTAAATTGAACTAATATTTACCATAAAAGTTTATTTCGACTGATTTGATAGACTGCTGGTTCTAGCCATTCAAAAATAACGTGATAGACACAATGTTTTTGGATTATATTCAAGACGTAGCCTAATATTGCCATGGCGCAACTATCATCGAAAGTTGAATGCAATTTTAAATTCGAATTTGGTATCTTAAATAGACAGCCGAACCGTTGATACTGGGTGCAAGATAAATTTTGACGGTCGTTCGCAACTGCATAATATTTGTTTGCACGGTTGTAAATAATGAATTTTGGTGTGCCCGTTAGCTCTGTGTGATACGCTCCTTCGTCTGGTGATAGCAGCGGAAAAGTGTGAACCTGATATATGCTCATTGGTGCGATTAATTCGTCTACTGTCAAAGGCACATTTACTATAATGATCAAAGCATTCTGATCCATAAATTTATGGATGGCGCTAGCCACATTTCCTGTGGCGTAATAATAGTGAACGTATGGGTATACTATTTTTGCTTCGGGATTGTGTTTTTTGATGGTTTCTCCCAGAATATCCAGGTGGTCTTGCAAGATTTTTGTCTCAACTAAATGGTGACTCAAACGACCCGTAACAAGGTCCTTTAGAGCCAAGTACAAGCTTTCGATTTCCTGCAAATGCGTAATGATTTCTCCGACCTGTTCGACGATAACCGAAAGTAGTCGTTGGGCCGTGTATCCTTCCATTTTTAAATTTTGTATTTGTTTGTTTTTTCTATAATCGATAGACGAGTAATATTTATCGGACTTTCGATTTGATCAAAACGATTAGAGGTCAATTTTGTGATTCGAGTTACCAGGTTCTGTCCGACAGTCCACGCTGATATGTTGTGTCTAACACATGTCGCAAAAGTGACCTTAGTTGTTCGACATCAGGATCTGTTGCTAGATCAAAGGTCCAAGCTAAGCCTGATCCTAGAAAAGACCCTAAACCCCTTTTACGTCTTGGTGATTTCGTGATGTCAGTTATCAATGCATTAATTTCCCTTTGTCGGATGTGCACCAAGGTTAAAACTTGTCTTCGTAAGGCAAAAATTTGGTGAACTATATTCAATATGTATCTGCATCGTGGCCTGTAAAGAGAGTCTAGATGTGTTTCTGGACGTTCAAACGAGCATGGGTTGTTAAAAACTTCGTTTTCTTTGCTCTCCTGTTGTGGAGTCTTTTCCGCTGTTATCATTCTCGGTATCGTGTAGTATAATACGATCCGACCATTGTCAGTTGAGAAGTGAACTTGCGCCTCCAAAGATTCCAGCGAAAAAACATTGTTCGTTCTCAGAATTGTCTCTCCATGTAGTAGGCCTACGGTGATCATCGACAGCGTCGTCATCAGTATCAGCGTCATTGTCGCCATCGTTTCAGTTCTCTCGAATACTCCTCCTAAAGACAAAATCCTGCTCACGCAAAATCATATTTTCATGTCACTCGCAACTGTAATACCAACAATGATGGTGTGCCCATTTGACGGGATACTCGTCTTTACGATTTATCTTATTATCAAAGATGACGTCCGTCAAGTGACTGTAAGCAGGTTTTAATGCAATCAAATCTCTATACCAGTGCACTGGTTAACGCAGTATTTTGCATTTATTTTTTTTTAAATGCATGCTCTATAAAGTCACCAAGTCGTTTTTAACATCACGCTTTACGCGTTGAATTTGACTGATGCAGCTGCTGGTGTTTTTCTGTGTCGTACGTACTGCTGTAATACGAACCAAATGGTCGTCAAGTTGGTGTGAGTCAAAAAATTACTAGGCCTATCTGCTGTAAAGTTTATGAGTACTTCACAGTCGCTATTGTCTAGAGGGACCTGACTGTCAACGGTCGCCAGGGCAACCAGATTAACGACTTTGTTTGTATATAGACTGTGTTTTTCTGCACAGCGAACTTTCAGCTGCCACTAAAAAGTGTTATGCCTATTTGCAGACATTGTGTCGTTGTTCACGTGCATCGCATATGATATCTGCATGCAAAGAGCACTGCTGCTTTAAAGTAGGCCTAGCACGTTTAGAGCTAAAAATGCCCAATTCTTTTATTTGCGCCGTAGCGTTCTGCTGTTGTTGCGCAGTTTTATCTGCTGCGTATTCTGCTGATATTCGCTCAGCAATCCTTCGCCGATCTGCGATTTTGTACGCCATTTTCGGGTACTGTCTTTAAACAGGACTAAAAATTGATAAACTCCATTGACAACTCTGTCATCTAGAATTCTCATTGCTCGCTTAAAACGTGCTTTAACTGCTGACGACGCTGCTTGATCTCCTACTGGACGAAAAATGTTTTAATTTATCGTGAGTCACTAAACCACGCAGATCCTTTCCTGTTTTTTTCGTCTGCGAGTTTGTACGAAGGACCCGCCCCATGCAAAGACGATTTGTTTGATTACATAGGGATTTCCAATGTATGGTCTTTTTGTCAAAATTTTGTTGCTGCCAGCTAAGATGCGTGTGTCCTTTAGTAAAACTAATTCACCAATTTTAAAATTTGGCTGTTTTGCATGGTGCTTTGTATCGTACGCTTGCTTCATTTCCTGCTTTCCTTCTATTCTGTTTATTCTAACCATGTCATGCACGGTTTTAATCGATCCCTTTAACCATTTTGCGTATTGTAGTGTCTCCCGGCTATGAAATGTGTCTGGAATAACGACGTTTGATTGTACCGGTATGGGCATTTCGAATCCGTTCGAGACAAAAAGACTGAGTTTAGTATCGCTGTTTACGCTAGCATGTAAGTTTAATTCGATCAATGGAATCTGTGTTTCCGAGTGTCTATCATCGCAGTCTGGGTTTGAGTAAAGTTTCAAACCTTGGTTCAAGGTTTTTATTGCACGTTCTGCAATTCCGTTAGTTCTCTTAGGCATTGCTGCAGACGTTTTGTGCTTAATTTCTAAAATTTTATTTACAGTGGCAAAAAATAGACTCATATATCTACTTCCGCGATCGCTCAAAAGATAATCCACTCTGCCAAAATTTGCGATAATTTTGGAAACGAAGATTTTTGCTGTCGTAAAGGCTGATTCGTCTGGGCAGAGAATAAATTTGATTCAACGAGAGAAATGATACACAAACGCCAAAATAAATTTATTTTCCTGCGCTGTCGGCCTTGATAAGACCTTGTGATCTATACTCCAGAGCGAGAATGGTCTTGTAGGCACCGGAATTGGTACCAAAAGAGCTGTTCTGGGGTTCGTAATTATTTTTGATTTCTGACAGATGTCACAATTTCGTGAGATGTTTTTTACGTCTTGTAATATTTTCGGCCAAAAATAGCGACTTGCTAATGTCGGAATTAGCTTATTCACTGAAAAATGTCCGAGAGTTGCGTGCCATTCTTGTAACAAGGTCGCAGTGTGACCTTGGGGGACACATAGCTAATACTGTTGTGGTCTGACTCTTTTTTTATTTTTTTCCTCTCGGCAGGGAAACTTTATATAACAAATCGTTTTCGATGTAATAATTTTCGGACATCAGAAGTATTTTCCTAGCTTTTTCGTTGTCTTTTGGTAGTTCCTCGTTTTTCAAAAATAGATAGATTGGTCCAAAATAATTATCAGTCAAATAATCGGTCATGGTAATTTTTGGTTTGTTCACAATTTCTGCTATTTTTTGGTTAATTTGTCATAATCCGTGTCTGTTGGAGTGCTCTGCAGATCTTCGGATTATTGATCAAAGTCATCAATTTGTTGGCCGTCCTTCAGTGTTTGTTGCTGATCTGCGTTGTGATCTACAGCGTGATCCCCCACTGAGTCATCTTTCTCATCATTGCTCGTTGGCTTGGTAGCATTGTTTTGATCCTCATTTGCCCTTTGGCCATGTGCTGCTTGCTGCTGCAAGCTTCTGGTCTTCCTAGCTGCAATTCTATTGCTGCGTCTGGTTGGTACTATGACGTTTAAAAGATTTTGCTGACCCTGATTATACAGTGGCGTTACGGGAGCTGTTATTTTTTGATTTTCTAATTTAGAGGGAACAAAAATTGCTGCATTTGGGTTTAATTCATGTAAATTTTTCTGCTTGCTTTCCACAGAATCGTATTGTATTCGGTATGCGGTCCAAATATTAGTCTCCCCCTTACAATCTGTCGTCGGTTTATCCGTTTTCAAATCCTTTAACGGTTTTGTCACTGACAAAATAAACTCCTCATCTTTCAGGTGTTCTGGCGATTCATAGGCATGAATTTTGCTGGTCTTAATATCAGCAGGCAAACGACTTAATGCGTCGGCCACACGGTTTATTTTGCCCTAAGCATAACGCATTTTGATCCTAAACTGTAAAAATGTAGGCCAGGAGACGGTTCTTTCTCGCGTTTAATGGCTTATACTTTTCTAAAGAAACGCATTGCGTTATCGGTAAAAATTTCGATTTCACTTTGCAAAAAAAGTTTTATTCTGTCTTAACGCCATTGCTATTGCGAACATTTTTAGCTGATAGCTATGCCATTTTTTATGTGCCTCCGTCAAAGCTTTACTCATGTACGAGCAAACCTGTGGTTTTTTTGATTGTTCATTTGCAGGCAGCATGCACCAAAGCCATGTAAACTTCCGTCTGTATAAATGTATACTTTTCGGTCACTCCTAAATGGAGCCATGATAGGTGCTTTTGTCAAAGCATTCTTTAAATCTTGCAATTCGCTTTCACATTGTTCAGTCTACTGAAATTTTGAATTTTGTTTTATAATTTGTCTCATATGAAATTTGCTATGTGGCGTCTAATATATTGCAGCAGCCCAAGCAATCTTTGCAAAGACTTCTTCGTGCTTGGCGCTGACATTTTTCTAATAGCTTTAGTTTTGGACTTCGATATACGTACACCGCGCGAACTAACAGTATAACCTAAAAGCTCGATTTCGTCAAAGCCAGCACTGGTCTTAGATGGATTAATCATTAACGAGTTAACTCTCAAAGTTGCAAAAACCTTGTTCAAATGTCCCAAATGTTCTGTAAAACTTTCCGAACTAATTATTATGTCGTCGATGTAATAAAAATGTATGGGAATTTGTGTTTGTTTTAAAAAAGATTATTGATGACGTAAACAAATGCACCGCTTGATACTGATAAACCCATCGGAAGCACCTGCCATACAAAACTTTGACAAGTTTTCGGACTGCAAAAAAACGGTAAGTTGATTCGTTTTAGGTGACAAGCGGTTACTGTTGTAGTTTTTGTATATATCGATCGGGTTTTGCGCCGCAATATCGTTCAAAATTTGATCGATTTTCGAAATTTGTGTGACAAATGGTTTTAAAAAGCGGTTAATTTTACGTAAATCGCAAACCATACGAAGCAAATTATTCTTTTTTTCATTATGAAGACAGCACTGTTATACGTGCAATTTTTATTTTCTGTGATTAGGCCTTGCTTTTTCATCTCCTCAATTTGCGCCTCTTCTGCTTCAAACTCTGGTAATTTGTATTGCCGTGTATACGCCTTTATGCCCCATAACCTGGGTTTTAATTCTAATTCGAAATCCTTCTAGGTTTTAATTTCACAGATGTCTCTCGCAAAAATGTCCCTATTTTGATACAAAACATTCATTAGTTTATAGCGTTGCTCTGTGGTCAATTCTGGAGATAAATTTAATTTATATTCTGCCACAAAGCTCTACAACACTTTCACTGATGGTTTTTCAGCATGCGTAAATTTATTCTGTGCTTCCTGGTCATCGTTGTTCTTAAATGGCGTAATCGAACTGACGTTATCGGGAAAAAATATGCTAACAACGAGTAAATTTCGTTTAAGAGTGACGGCGTGAGGTTTAAAATTTAATATGCGAATCGTCCCGATGCCATTTTGCACTGACGTGATACACCCCTTACAAGCACTGGTGTCAAATTGTTTTGCAACGATTCTAACTATGCTTCTGTACCGCGATAGTTTTTTGGCAGACAGACTGGTACGATAATCTCTGAAAAAGCTGGAATACAAACTGTTCGATGAATACATGCACAGTTTTTAATGCTATTAAAACACTGAAGAAAAATTGTTATTAAACCGTCATGAAATGTCACAGTATTATTAGAATAATCTATTATTGCACTGTTTTTTCGCAAAAAGTCAGCTCCGAGCAAAAAATTAGGAAATGGATCGTTTACCACGACAAATGAATAAACCACTCTTAGCCATTTTATATAGAAATTTAGTTGGCGTCCTCGTCGTCTCGATCCTGATCAGCTTCACTTCGTCAGATCGTGTGTCTGATGTCGGCGTCCAGCGCCTGCCCCGTCTGGTGTTGGCTGCCGCTGAAATTCTGTGTTTTAATTGTTTTCCATCAATTTTGACTTATTGCATTTTCGTCTTTGTCCCACGGAGCGATGAAAATCCACCAGGTGTAGGGGTTATTATTTGGTATCCCCCTTTTCCTATTTGTTTATCTACGAGAAGGTAACGGGCCGTGGGATAGAATTACATAAAACGTCTTTAATAAATCAAATCTGAGCAGCAACTGACAACTAGCTGCTGCGTTGCGTCAGCCCAGCTGCTGTCTAGCTGCCTTTGACCTCTTAGTTTACTTTAACCCATACAGGATCTTCATACAACACGAACACAAACACAGCAATTACAAACGAGAGAAAAATGAGAAATGAAAAATGAAAAATAAGAAATAAGAAAAGAAAAAAAATGAGAATATGAGCGGAAACACCAGTGAATATACACAAATAGAACATCACCAACTCGACCCCCAAGAGATACAATCGTACAGACAACTAGGTCTATTCGGCAATCAGCCGACGTGGTGGCTGGACATACCGTCTTAGCCTACGTGGGGATTCCTCACAGTCCTTGTTATTAACAACAGGGAGCTGGACAGGTTTTTCACAAGGCTCGCCTGATTCATAGCATTCCTTCACTTTATCAACATGCGCAACAAATGGTTGCGACTTCTTGGATTTTTGCAACAACACATTCACTGGAGACAACACCTTCTACACTCGAAAAGGACCAGTGTACTTTCTCTGCCACTTGTCGACATGTCCAGCACGTTTCCGAGGGTTGCAGTAATAGACAAACTATCCCACAGAAAAAAACTTGGGTTTAGCACGAAGGTCGAAATATCTCTTGTTGCGCTCAGCAGCAACCCCGAGATTGTCTCGCACCACTTCGTAGGCTGTCCTTATCTTTTCTCTCACAGATTCCACAAAATCGTCATACGACATCACTTGTGCAGGATTTTTTAGTCCATAAACAATATCAGCTGGTGTGTTTACCTCTCGACCCAGCATCAAAAAGTTGGCACTATATCCGGTGGATTCACTACGCGAAGCCCGTAGCGCGGCCGCTACATATGGCAAATGCTTATCCCAATCTGTCTGACAACTGGAAACCACCTTTCCTAACAACGAATTAAGCATTTGGTGCATTCGTTCACAAGCTGAATTACAAGCTGGATGATACGACGAGGTACGCAGCTTATCAATTTGCAGCAATCTGCACACTTCACGCATTATGTGTCCATCGACCTCACCGCCACGGTCTGACAACAGAGCTAGAGGTTTTCCATATCTGCAAAACACCTGCTCAACCAGAGCGTGCGCAATTGTCACAGCTTCTTTGTTTCTAAGCGGTATACACTCGCACCACTTTGAGAACGGACAGACAACGGTAAGGATATAAACGTGACCCTTTTTATAGCGTGGATGCGGATTAGTAAGATCAATCAACAGCCGCTCAAACACAGCTCTAACTCTACTGGGTTGCAGCAATCCTTGCCGAGGTAAAGTTTCGCGGTAATAACGACTGCACTGGGAACATCGCTTAAAATATCGTCGAAGATCAGCACGCCAGCCAGGTCACCAAGCTCGACGCGACAACTGATCCATTTTTTCCCATGCCAAAATGGCTTCCGGTCAAGCCAGTATGCACAAGGTCCATCAGTTCATTAAGCAACGGCATTGGGATTAACAACTGCAAACCCTCGGGTTGTCCCCTTCGATTGGAAGCAGTACAATAAACAACACCTTCACGAATAACAAGACGTGGCCATTGACTCCAATAATGTTTCATGTTCACACTTCTATCTCGTATCATGTCAAATGACGGCTGCTCTTCAGACTGCAAACGAAGCTCAAATATGGGACAAATGTCAGGGTCGTTTCTCTGCAATTCTGCCATTTCACCACTGGAATGTACATGCCACAGCTTCGGTACACCAGTAAACTTGGTCTCGTCCTCGGGCTCATTACAAGTATTTGTTCGGCCTGGATGATAATTTGAATTACCAGTAGCACAAGGTCTACGCATTGCACGCACCAAAACGTCATTGCTCTCGGGATCTAAACACGACGTTTCATCAACATGCGACTCCACTTCAGCAACTGGACGACGCGACAAAGCATCGGCATTTTGGTGTATACTACCAGCACGATGTTGTACAGTAAAGTCAAACTCTTCCATTATGGCTAACCAGCGACCAGCTTGTGCCATTGGCTCGGGAGTACGTCGAATCCACTGAATAGATGCATGATCAGTACGGATCACAAACTTACGACCAATCAAGTACTGTCGAAAGTGTTTTATCCCAAAACAACTGCCAACAGTTCTCTTCTTGTTACGCTGTAGAATCGTTCAGGGGTTGACAACGTTCGCAAAGCATACGCCAACACTCTTTCTTGATCATCTTGCTCCTGGGACAACACAATTTCAAGTACAAGGTCCGAAGCATCAGTATCGAAATAAAATGTGCCTTCACTACGTGCGGAGCCAAGAACATGTGCATTAGTTAATGCAGTTTTTAACTTATCAAATGCATCTTGCTGTTCAACGTTCTAGTGAAACCGAACATTCTTCCTTATCAGGTTATACAAAGAAGACGCGACAACACTAAATTCACAGAGGAAGCGACAATAATAAGAGGCCAAACCAAAAAAAGATCGCAACTCTGTGAGGTTATTTGGCTTGGGCCAACAACGCACTGCCTCAGTCTTCTCTGGCTGCACTTCAATGCCATCGCCAGAAATGATGTGACCTAAGAATGAAACCTTGCGTCGAAACAGCTCACATTTACCACAGTTGAACTTTAAGTTTGCGGCACGCAAACGACCAAAAACAACCTTAAACCTCTCCATTAACTGATCGAAACTGTTTGCAAGGATGATCAGATCATCCAAGTAAACAAACACTGAGTCGTACGTCAATCCACACATGGCCAAATCCATTAATCTCTGGAATGTACCTGGTGCTGTGGACAACCCAAACGGCATAAGCTTCCATCGCCAAGTGCCTCGCCGTGTCACAAATTGGGTTTTGTCCCTATCCTCCAAAGCAACAGGCACGTTACGATACCCTGCTCAAAGGTCGAGTGTACAATACCATGATGACCCACTAATCGCATCAAACGTCGCTTCAATGTTTGGGAGTGGATAACTATCGTGGTACGTCTAGGCATTAACTGCACGGTAGTCCACACACAATCTCAACCGACCATCCTTTCGTTTGACGACCACAATATTCGACGACCAGGGTCCAGCAGAAGGCTCATTGATATCATTCTCCAACAACTGTTCAACGTAACCATCAATTGCGTCCAAGTATGCCACAGGATGTCTATCGGTTGAGGAATTTCGGACCTGCGCGAGGTCGAATTTTGCTATTCTCCCTTGATTCAGACGATCGCCATTAACACAGGGCTGCGCGCCTGTGATTTGCAGGCTACATATAGATAATTTTGAACGTGAAAATAAAGCAGATTTCTTTGGTGAGATTGGTCTTACTCAGCGCCTCACCTACATGGCTGAAGTGCTGGCATTCCACGCTGCGTGATTTTTGATGCACTACAGCTATGTTGTAGGGCGTCTATAGCAAGGTTGTCGTTTGTCCATCTGTCGTCGTTTGTCTGTCGTCTGTTAGGGATGTATTGTGGCTGAACGGTGCAAAATAGGGCTTAGGTTGCTAATGATAACTAATTGGAAGCTGCTTATTAGCTTTCACATATCAAGTGGCATGTAAATGATTGACCTTGGATGACCTTGGAGAGTCATAACGTACTATGGTATGCCAGTCGTACGGTATTGTGGCTAAACAATAAGTCGTAGGAAGCCGACGATGGTACCATCGAAAAAAGCGGTGGCGACTTTCTATAGGCTGTCAATAGTAACCATGTCTCCATCTGCAGCGGTTTGGCCCCAATTATTAATGGAATGTTTCAAGCTATAAAAGCGCTAAGTGCCTGTATCTTGAAAACGGTGAGAGATAGCGCCAAGCGTACTATTAATCACTAATAGAAAATCGCATACGCCCTTTCAGATGAAAGAAAATCCTCGACTTTGGATGACATTAAAGGTCAATATTGCAGCAGTATAGGCTGTATCGCGTTTTCCCTAGCGACAGCTAGGTTTTCTTGTCTTGTATATGGCAGGTTTTCCCCTGCAAAAAAGTTATTCTTAAAGCGCGTTCAGAGCGACGTAACTAAACTGAACTGAACTAAACTGCACAGAACCGACATGGTAAGTTTTTGACAAACTGACCAATGGGAAAGCAGTAATGCATTACAGCAGGCACTGTTTAACGGCATCAGTGACTAAGCTCATGTACGCGTCAACTAATGACCGGTGGGCTCGCCCTGCTCGCCCATTGGTTAGAAACTAAGTTAGACCCAAATTTCAAGTTTAATATGCACATGGAAGCTACAAGGTGACCACTCATTTGGAAAGACTGGAAAAACCTGGAAAATCAGGAAATTTGAAGACAGTCAGGAATAGATCAAAAAGATAAAAAAAGTCAAAAAAAGTGAGGAAAAACTAAAAAAACAGGCATATTTTTAGTATGCTGTCTTTATTTTACATTCCCAGAGCTAGAGTGAAAATAAGTATAAGTTAAAGTCAACCAAACAAATAATAAGAATAAAAAAACTAAAACTAATACATTTCAAATACAGATAACCCGACAAAAACCTCACAAGTACAACTAGAACAGTAGAGCAGCAGAGCAGCTGGAAGGAATGAGATTAGTTGCGGAGTAGTAGAGTAGTAAAGCCAAGAGCAGTAGAGCAATAGAGTAGTAGAGAAGTAGAGTGGTAAAGTTGACTGAAGAGAAAACAAAGATAGAGGAGCCAGATATCTCCATGACTGATCAACTGTAGGAAAACGTTATTTTACTAATAAAACAGCAAATATAAATGTACAAAACATAAGTTTATACACTTGTTTACGGCAACATTTAAGGACTTGCACATCGAAAACAGCAAAAATTACAAAAAGTGATATTATTCAGCAGCACTCTGACACACAGTCAGTGTAATGCGAGCAATATCACCTTTTGTAATTTTTGCTGATTTCGATGTGCAAGTCCTTAAATGTTGCCATTAACAAGTGTATAAACTTGCGTTTTGTACATTTATATTTCTAATGTCAAGTCATCATATAAAGTGTACGAGAACTAATTATGTAATGCATAAGGAAAAAGTAGCAAAATGCACTTGAGTTTGGTATTACTACACAGCCCGAAAAAAGTACAAAGAATATTCAGATATCGATTTTGCTTATTGCAACATACGTTGCTGTTTATAATCTTGATCATCCTTTTACTCTTCCATTTAGGAAATTTGCTAGAACTCACTTATCCCACTTAACTTATGCCCTGTAACTGTTTATTTTGTTTCCATAATTGTTTGCTTGATGTTGTCTTTTACCAGCAAATATTTATAATACTTATCAAATATTTATTGATCAAAATTTGTAGCCTGTTAGTCATTTTTTTAATTGGTGGTTATTTTCATTGCATGTTTTATAGATCGTGGGGAAATTTGTGTACTGTACACCATTAATCTAGAGTTCCACTGACTGTTGTCAGTGCTTGATTACTTCAGTAATGATTGATGAAAATAAAATTATTCTGTGAATCTGTGTTGCATTATTGTGCTATTTTTAGTAGTTATTAACTGCTGATTGCTAAATGGTGTTTTAAACTTTAGTAACGACAATTAAGTTGTTCTTGTAGTTTGGTTCCTACGTGTGGCTAAAACATCAGTGATCTACTAAAGATAAGCATTACTGTGACGGACGATGCTGGAGTGCAATACTCACGCGTGCCTATGCCTGCAAATGGTCTGTGCGGCTTTAGTTGTATTGCGTACTGTTTGAGCGGTGATAGATATGCATACACGGATGTAATTGAAGATTCTTTTTGTGTTTTTGCTGAAAACATGAATTTGCTCATAGAAGATACAGAATTAGGCCAAAAGCGAAAAGACAGGTTCAAACTTGTCCATCTATTGTGACTATACTGATTTTATAAGGAACGCTGTGGCTAATGTTTCAAGGCAGTCGCTGCCTTCCATGTTCTGGCTAGAAGATGCACATCTCATTGCATTTTCGAAGCTGTATGATATTGCAGTGTCTGTGTACAATTTTTCTTGGAACAGGTGGGTGGTGTACAATGATGGTGGCAGGAGAGGCTACATTTGCCTGTATTTTAATAGTTCGCATTTTGACGTGCTGCAGGGTATTGGCAGTGGCTCAGTAAGGCCACCAATTCAAAGGAGAGTTGTACCACTACACCAAGATACGCATGTGTCATTGAATAACGTAAAACCATGCAAAACATACCCATTTCTAAGATATGGAATTAATGTGTAGATGACACTGCATCATTACATTTACCAACTATTATGCAGGAACGTAAAATAAGCAGGACGAACAAAGGCTAAATATGTTATATAATGCAAGCAAAACACTTCGGGTTCCAAAGGGTTGGTTTTGGGCCGCGGACAAAGACAGTCAACAAGGCATTTTTAATGAAAGCAGATGGAATTTTGTATTGCAAATGAACTAGAGTGCAAAGTAATACATTGCCGTCAGTGCAAGTCAACCGGCGTTCTGGTGGGACTGGATCAGACTGGTGCATTGAAGTGGTTGAAGATGACAGTGAACGTCGGCCAATATATAATGTGTCAGCAAATTTATGTTTCCCACATTTTTATTTTAATGCGGAAAAGTTACCTTTAGATTTCGAGGACTATAAACTAGTAAGGGATTTGCTCCGAAAACAATCGCTCTATTCACATAAAATGGCAGATGGGTCATACAGATGGAACTATGCTGAAGATAGCGTTTATCTGATGCATCAATTTGTAACAGAAAGGAGGGTTAATGCCATGGTTGGGTATTACATTAGTCAACATCCAGAAAAGATTAGTACTCCACTGCAGTCTGTACTGAAGGCATTCAAAAATGGTATGTTTGAAAATGGTATATTAGATAGTCAGCTGCCTGACCTTTCGGCAGTAATGTTTCAGATTCCTAATTCAAGACAGAAGTGGTTTTCAAAACGATTGGCGATAAAATCCATAAGTCGTGATCTCGGCGACGCCAATGTGTTTATTACCCTGAACATGGATCCCAGAGCATGGCCATACGTTAGGCAGCTGGTCTATAAGTTGGAATATGGATCTGATAGTACAATGGACAGAAACTGGTTTGAGTTAAACACTGAAAAGTATACCGAACTTTTAGACAAATTTGCTCCACAGATTAGCATTTACCTGTGCAGGAAGGCAAAAATTTTCCTTAGGGCATTTTTCTGTGGCATATGTCAAATTCTACCTCTAGAAATTGGTAAATGCCAGGATATCGATAAAAATTGGTCAGCAAATGATAGATACAAAAATGGTTCGTATTGGAGTAGGGTCGAATTTACGGAGACATGTGGTGTACAACATTGGCACTGTTTAGCGAAGTTACCAAATGTGCTGGATACTTCCATATTGGGAAGACTTATTCATAACGGCAGAGTAGTGAGACAAGAACTAAAGTGCGGAAATATTCTTCCGGATAAAACTGAAGATGCATGGAATATTGTGGAAATTGGCCTATTAGCCAACAGGTATGTAACGTTGTTTGCAGAAACCATATTAATAGCATCTTTCTACTCAGACGAGATGCGTGTTGACTGTCATGATGATAAGAAAGTCATAAATATTGAGAATTTGAGAAAAGAGTTTGTGAGTAATTACAAAAACAACTAAAAATTTGAAGCAAAGCCCAACGTGAGTCCGCCCGACGCCCTAAGTTTGATTGGAGGAAAATTAAGGAAAAGGGAGGGGGGTAAAATTTCTCCGGCATCAAAGTCACGTGGCCCAAACTCAAATGCATTGGCATACGCCGAACGCGCATTGGCGACTTAGGGTAGGTCAACATAAGCGCCTATAAATTTGTTCGCAGTTGTCCGAATTTTACAAAATTTTTTTGTTCAACGCCAAAAGAATCGCTCTCGTCAACGCCGTTTAGATTTTGTTTCTAGCTTCATAGTTTCCAGAGATATTTGCGCTCAAACTCAAAAGTTGTCGTAAATCGCACCGACTTTTAAACGTTTTTTGTTTTGCCAAATTTTAAAAGGGGTGGTGCCCCCAAAATTTGTATTTGCGTTAACATTCCAACCTAAAGACACGTCAAGTGCCAAAGTTTTGTCGGGCTACACAACTTAACTCCGAAGTTATAGGCGCTCATTTATTGCATTTTAAGTTAATTTTTGACCACTTTTTAAAAAAAGTTGTAAAGGGGCCCCCGTCCCCGGTGCAATCTGTGCTAGTAAAACTTCGTCAATCTCTAGCGCGGGTTAAAACTTGAAGGCGCAGCACCCCCTACAAGCTGAAATATGGTATTCCGAAAAATGCGTTTTCGGTGGGTACAATTCCACATCTAGATCTCCAAGGTCACTCGACCGAACTTCACCAGATTGTTTTGCCTAACGTGAAAGGTATTGCTGTCGAACGAGAAACTCACCGATTTTGAATATTTTTATGAGTTCCGGAGATATTCGCCGCCGAACTTCAAAGTCGACCGAAATCGGGCCAAATTTTGCATGTTTTTGGCTCGTAAAATTTTTTGGGGGAAGGCCCCCCAAAATTTTGGACCGGCGTTATAAAATTGGGCTTAGTGCTGACCGTCGTGCAAAATTTCATGCCGATCGGCCTACGCATCTCGGAGATCTCGCGCGGAAAAAAATTAAAAAAACTAGAAATTTGGGGCAAAGCCCAACGTGAGTCCGCCCGGCGCCATAAGTCCGACTAGAAGAAAATTGAAAGAAAGGGGTAAAATTTCCACGGCATCAAAGTCATGTGGCCCGAACTCAAATGCATTGGCATACGCCGAACGCGCTTTGTCGACTTACGGTAGGTCAACACGAGCGCTTATAACTTTGTTTGCGGTAAACGAAATTTCAGAAAAATTTTTTTGTTCAACGCCAAAAAAATCGTTCGCGTCAATGCCGTTTAGATTATTTCGCTATCTTCATCGATTCCAAAGATATTTGCGCTTAAACTCGAAAGTTGTCCTAAATCGCACCGATTTTTGACCGTTTTTTGCTTTCCCAAATTTAAAGGGGAACGGTGTCCCCAAAAGTTGTACATGCGTTAACACCCCAACCCAGATTCGCGTCAAGTGCCAAAGTTTCGTCAGGCTACACCCCGTAACTCCGAAGTTATTGGTGCTCATTTATTGCATTTTAAATCAATTTTCAACCCTCGCCTTTAAAAGAAGTTGTAAGAGGGCCCCCGTTTCCGGTGGAAAGTGCGCTAGTAAGACTTAGTCATTTTCTAGCGCGTGTAAAAATTTGGGGGCGCTGCACCTTCTAGGAGCCGAAATATGGTCTTCCAAATAATGCATTTTTGGTGGGTCAAAATGAGCGTTTATAACTTAGTTCGTAGAAGACCGAAGTTTACAAATTTTTTTTTCAACGCGGAATTAACCGTATTTGATAAAGCCTATTATTGCTTGTAGATATCTCTATCCAGTTCAGAGATATTTGCGGTCAAACTCGTAAGTTTTCGTAAAACGTACTAAATTTTGCACGTTTTTTGCCCTCTTAAATTTAAAGAGGGACGGTGCCCCCAAAAATTGTACTTGCGTTAAGACCCCAACCTAAAGTCGCGTCAAGTGTCAAAGTTTCGTCAGGTTACACCCCCTATCTCCGAAGTAACAGGGGCTCATTTACTGCATTTTAAGCCAATTTTGTACCCTTCTTTGAAAAAAGTTGTAAGAGGAGCCCCGTCTCCGTTGGGGGGGGTGCGCTAGTACAACTTGGTCATTCTCTAACGCGTGTAAAAATTTCGGGGCCCAGCACCGACCAGGGGCTGAAATATGTTCTTACGAACAATGCATTTTCGGTGGGTACAATTTCACATCTAAATCTCCAAGGTCACTTGACCGAACTTCACCGGTCTTGTTTTGCCTAACGCGGGAGGAATCGCGATACACAACAAGACTATCCAATTTTGAATATTTTCATCCGTTCCGGAGATATTCGCCGCCGAACTTTAAATTCGACCGAAATCGGGTCAAATTTTGCATTTTTTGGCCGCTGAATTTTTCTTAGGGTCTGCCCCCCAAAATTTTGGAACGGCATTATAAAATTCAGCCTAGTACTGATTACCATGCAAAATTTCACGCCGGTGGGCCCACGCATCTCGGAAATCTCGCGCGGAAAATAAAAAAAACTAGAAATTTGGGGCAAAGCCCAACGTGAGTCTGCCCAGCGCCCTAAGTCCGACTTGGGGGAAATTAGTGGAGGTGTAAAATTTCTTTGGTATCAACGTCACGTGGCCCGAACTCAAATGCATTGGCGTACGCCGAACGCGCATTGTCGACTAAGGGTAGGTCAACATGAGCGCTTACAACTTTGTTGGTTGTAAACGGAATTTCACAAGTTTTTTTGTTCAACGCCGATCGGATCCTTCTCGTCAACGCCCTTTAGACTTTGTTGCTATCTTCATCGGTGCCAGAAATATTTGCGCTTAAAGTAGAAAGTTGACGTGAATCGCATTTATTTTTGCACGTTTTTTTGTTTTCCCAAATTTCTAAAAGGCGGTGCTTTCAAATGTTGTATTTGCGTTAACATTCCAACCTAGAGCCGAGTCAAGTGCCAAAGTTTCGTCGGGCTACACCCCCTAACTCCGAAGTTATAGGCGCTCATTGATTGCATTTTAAGCCAATTTTGGATTCCCTTTTAAAAAAAGTTGTGAGGGGGGCCCCGTCCCCGATGGAAAATGCGCAAGTAAGAATTGGTCATTCTCTAGCGCGTGTAAAAAATTGGGAGCGCAGCACCCCTTAGCGGCCGAAATATGGTCGTAGACCCACCTTCACCGGACTTAGTTTGCCTAACGCGGGAGGAATCGCTGGCGAAAAGTAACTCACCGATTTTGAATATCTTTATCCGTTTCGGAGATATTTGCCGCCGAACTTCAAAGTCGTCCGAAATCGGGCTAAATTTTGCAGTTTTTTGGCCCCTGAAATTTTTTTGCAGGTGCCCCCCAAAATATTGGACAGGCATTATAAAATTCGGCCTGATACTGACCATCGTGCAAAATTTCACGCCGGTCGGCCCACGCATCTCAGAGATCTCGCGCGGAAAAAAACATCACGGCTAAAACATAAGTTCTTTTAAAAAATATCGTTTGCGAGCGGACTAACTAGAAATTTGGGGCAAAGCCCAACGTGAGTCCGCCCGACGCCCTAAGTTCGACTGGGGAAATTAGAAAACGGGGGTAAAATTTCCCCGGCATCAAAGTCACGTGGCCCGAACTCAAATGCATTGGCATACGCCAAACGCGCATTGTCGACTTACGGTAGGTCAGCATAAGCGTTTATAACTTTGTTTGCGGTGGACGGAATTTTACAAATTTTTTTTGTTCAACGCCGAAAAAATTTTTCTCGTCAACGCCGTTTAGACTATGTCGCTATCTTCATCGTTTCCAGAGATATTTGCGCTCACACTCGAAAGTTGTCGTAAATCGCACAGAATTTTGAACGTTTTTTGCCCTCCCAAATTTTAAGGGGGAACGGTGTTCTCAAAAGTTGTATTTGCGTTAACACCGCAACCTAGAGACGCGTCAAGGGTCAAAGTTTCGTCGGGCTACACCTCTAACTCCGAAGTTATGGGCGCTTATTTATTGCATTTTAAGCCAATTTTTGACCCCCCCTTTGAAAAAAAGTTTTTAAGGGGCCCTCGTCCCAGGTGGGGGGTTCGCTTATAAGACTTAATCATTCTCTAGCGCGTGTAAAAATTTGGATGCGCAGCACCCCCTAGGGGTTGAAATATGTTCTTCAGAAAAATGCGTTTTTAGTGGGTACGATTTTACATCTAAATCTCCAATGTACTTGACCGAATTCACCGGTTTTGTTTCGTTGAACGCGGGAGGAATCGCGATACACAATAAGGTTATCCGATTTTGAATATCTTTATCCCTTTCGAAGATATTCGCCGCCGCACTTTGAAGTCGACCGAAATCGGGCCAAATTTTGCATGTTTTTGGCCCCTGAAATTTTTTGGGGTGCGCCCCCCAAAATTTTGAACAGGCATTATAAAATTCAGCCTAGTGCTGACCATCGTGCAAAATTTCACGCCGGTCGGCCCACGCATCTCGGAGATGTCGCGCGAGAAAAATTAAAAAAAATAGAAATTTGGGACAAAGCCCAACGTGAGTCCGCCCGGCGCCGTAAGTCCGACTGGAAGGAAATTAAGGGGAGGGGGTAAAAATTCACCGGCATCAAAGTCTTGTGGCCCGAACTCAAATGCATTGGCATACGCCGAACGCGCATTGTCGACATAAAGTAGGTCAACATGAACGCTTATAACTTTCTTCGTAGTGGACGTAATTTTACAATTTTTTTTGTTCAACGCAGAAAAGATCCTTCTCGTCAACGTTGTTTGGATTTTGTCGCTTTCTTCATTTTTCTAAAAATATTTGCGCACAAAGTCAAAAGTTGTCGTAACACGTACTAAATTTTGCACGTTTTTTGCACTCCCAAATTTTAAGGGGACGGTGCTTCCAAAAGATGTACATGCGTTAACACTCCAACGTAAAATCGCGTCAAGTGCCAAAATTTCGTCGGGCTACACCCCGTAACTCCGAAGTTATAGGCGCTTATTTGTTGCATTTTAAGCCAATTTTTGACCCCCCTTTAAAAAAAGTTGTAAGGTCGGCCCCGTCCTTGGTGGAGGGGTGCGCTATTAAAATTTGGTCATTCTCTAGTGCGGGTAAAAATTTGGGGGCGCTGCACTACCGAAGGGCCAAAATATAGTCTTCCGCAAAATGCGCTTTGGATGGGTCAAAATGAGCGCTTATAACTTAGTTCGTAAAAGACCGAAGTTTACACAATTTTTTTCGTTAAACGCAGATTTAACCGTAGTTGATAAAGCCGTTTACCGCTTGTGGATATCTCTATCCAGTTTAGAGATATTTGCGGTCAAACTCGAAAGTTTTCGTAAAACGTTCTAAATTTTGCACGTTTTTTGCCCTTTCAAATTTTAAAGGGGGCGGTGCTTCCCAAAATTGTACTTGCTTTAACACTCTAACTTAGAGACACGTCAAGTGCCAAAGTTCCGTGGGGCTACACCCTTTAACTCCGAAGTTATAAGCGCTCATTTATTACATTTTAAGCCAATTTTGGACTGCCCATTAAAAAAAGTTGTAAGGAAGGCCTCCGTTCCCGGTGGGGGGGTGCGCTAGTAAGACTTGGTCATTCTCTAGCGTGTGTAAAAATTTGGGAGCGCAGCACCCCCTAGCGGCCGAAATATGGTCTTCCGAAAAATGCGCTTTCGTTGGGTACAATTCCACATCTAGATCTTCAAAGTCACTGGACTGAACTTCACCGGACTTGTCTCGCCTAACGCAGGAGAAATCGCTGTCGAAAGAGTAACTCACCGATTTTGAATATCTTCATTCGTTTCGCAGATATTTGCCGACGAACTTTAAAGTCGTCCGAAATTGGGCTAAATTTTGCATGGTTTTGGCACCTGAAATTTTTTCGGGTAAAGTCCCCCGAAATTTTGGATACGCATTATAAAATTAGCCTAGTACTGACCATTGTGCAAAATTTCATGCCTTTCGGCCCACGTAACTCGGAAATCTCGCGCGGGAAAAATAAAAAATAAAACTAGAAATTTGGGGCAAAGCCCAACGTGAGTCCGCCCGGCGCCTTAAGTTCGATTGGGGGGAAATTTAGAGAAATGAAATTCCCCCGGTAGCAAAGTCACGTGGCCCGCACAGAAATGCATTAGCATACGCAAAACGAGCACTATTGACTTAAGGTGGGTAAACATTAGCCGCGTAATTTCTGGTGTTAGTGAACCAAAGTTCACCAATTTTTTTATTTAACGCGGAATTAACCGTGCTTGATAACGCCGTTTACCTCTTGTCGATATTTCTATTCAGTTTAGAGATGTTTGCGGTCAAGCTTAAAAGATGTCGTTAAACGTACTAAATTTTGCACGTTTATTGCACTCCCAAATTTTCAGGGGGCGGTGCCCCTTAAAAGTTGTATACGCGTTATCACCCCCATCTAGCAGCCAGTCTCATGAAGCTATTCCATTTGGCTTCAAATATTTTTCTTCTAGAACGCTACATTTTAAGCCAAATTTTGACCCCCTTTAAAAAAACTTGTAAAAAGTGCCCCCATCTTCGGTGGGGGATGGGCTATTAAGACTTCGTCATTTTCTAGCGCGTGTAAAAATTTGAGGGCGCAGCACCGACCAGGGGCCAAAATATGGTTTTCCGAAAAATGCGTTTTTTGTGGGTACAATTCCACGTTTAAATCTCCATGGTCACTGGACCGAACTTTACCGGACTTGCTTTGCCTAACGCGAGAGGAATTGCGATACACAATAAGACTAGCCTAGTACTGACCACCGTGCAAAATTTCACGCCGGTCGGCCCACGCACCTCGGAGATCTCGCGCGGGAAAAAAATAAAATTAAACATCTAGGCTAAAACATAAGTCCTCCCGAAAACTATCGTTTCCTGGCGGATTAAAAAACATCTGGGCTAAAACATAAGTCATCCCAAAAAATATCGTTTCCGGGCGGACTAACTAGAAATTTGGGGCAAAGCCCACCATGAGTCCGCCTGGCGCCTGAAGTCTGACTGGGAAAAATTAGGGGAGAAGCAAAATTTCCCCGGCATCAAAGTCACGTAACTTGAAGTCAAATGCATTGGCATACGTTGAACGCGCATTGTCGACTTACGGTAGGTCAACACGAGCGCTTATAACTTTGTTTGTGGTAAACGGAATTTCACAATTTTTTTTGTTCAACGCCAAAAAGATCGTTCGCGTCAACGCAGTTTAGGTTATGTCGCTATTTTCATTGATTTCAAAGATGCGCTGAAACTCAAAAATTGTCGTAAATCGCACCGAGTTTTGACCGTTTTTTGTCTTCCCAAATTTTAAGGTTGGCAGTGCCTTCAAAAGTTGTACATGCGTTAACACCTCAATCCAGAGGCGCGTCAAGTGCCAAAGTTTCGTCAAGCTACACCCCATAACTCCGAAGTTTGTTTATTGCATTTTAAGCCAATATTTGACCCCCGTTTAGAATATGTCTCTATCTTTATTGATTTTAGAGATATTTGCGCTCAAACTCGAAAGATGTCGTAAATCGCACTGATTTTTGACCGTTTTTTGCCTTCAAAAATTTTAAGGAGGGCGGTATTTCCAAAAGTTGTACATGCGTTAACACTCACATTTAAAGGCGCGTCAAGTGCCATAGCTTCGTCGGGTTACACCCCGTAACTCCGAAGTTGTAGGCGCTCATTTATTGCATTTTAAACCCATTTTGGAGCTCCACTCTTAAAAAAAGTTGTAAAAGGGGCCCCAGTCCCCGTTGGAAGGAGCGCTAGTAAAACTTTGTCATACTCTAGCGCGTGTAAAAATTTGGGAGCGCTGCACCCCATAGGGGCCGAAATATGGTCTTCCGAAAAATGCGCTTTGGGTGGGTCAAAATGAGCGCTTCTAACTTAGTTCGTAGAAGACCGAAGTTTACGCAGTTTTTTTCGTTCAACGCGGAATTAAACGCGTTTAATAACGCCTTTACCGCTTGTCGATATCTCTATTTAATTCAGAGATATTTGCGGTCAAACTCGAAAGTTTTCGTAAAACGTATTAAATTTTGCACTTTTTTGCCCTCCCAAATTTTAAAAGCGGGGAGCGGTGCTTCCAAAATTGTACTTGCGTTAACACTCCAAACTCGAGTCGCGTCAAGTGCCAAAGTTTGGTCGGGCTACATTCTTTAGCTTTGAAGTTATAGGCGCTCATTCATTGTATTTTAAGCCAATTTTGTACACCCCCTCCTTTAAAAAAAGTTGTAAGGGGGGCCCATCCCCAACGGGGGATGTGTTAGTATAACTTAATTATTCTCTAGCGCGTGTAAAAATTTGAAGGCGCAGCACCCCCTAAGAACTGAAATATGTTTCGTCGGGCTACACTTTTTAACTCCAAAGTTATAGACGCTCATTTATTGCATTTTAAATCAATTTTTGACTCCCTTTTAAAAAAAGTTGTAAAGGGGGCCCTTGTCTTCGTTGGGGGGTGCCCTAGTAAAACTTGGTCATTCTCTAGCGCGTGTAAAAATTTGGGGGCGCAGCACTTCCTAGGGGCGGAAATATGTTTTTTTCCGAAAAGTGCGCTTTGGGTGGGTACGATTTTACATCTAAATCTCCAAGGTCTCTTGACCGAACTTTATTGGACTTGTTTCGCCTAACGCGGGAGAAATCGCGATACACAATAGAACTATCCAATTTTGAATATCTTTATTCTTTCCAGAGATATTTGCCGCCGAGCTTTGAAGTCGACCGAAATCGGGCCAAATTTTGCATGTTTTTGACCCCTGAAATTTTTTTGGGGTGTGCCTCCCTCAAACATTTAGACGGCATTATAAAAGTCAGCCTAGTACTGACCACCGTGCAAAATTTCACGCCGGTCGGCTTACGCATCTCGGAGATCTCGCGCGGGAAAAAAAATAAAACTAAAAATTTGGGGCAAAGCCCAACGTGAGTCCGCCCGGCGTTCTAAGTCCGACTGGAAGGAAATTATGGGAAGGGAGTACAATTTCTCCGGCATCAAAGTCACGTGGCCCGAACTCAAATGCAGTCGCTCGGCCCTCGCATCTCGGAGATTTCTTGCGAAAAAAAAACATCTGGGCTAAAACATAGGTCCTTCCGAAAACTATCGTTTTCGGGCGGACTAAAAAATAAAACATCACGGGTAAAACATAAGTCCGCTCCGCAAGCTATCGCTTTCGGGCAGACTAATAAAAAACTAAAAAGTTGGGGCAAAGCCCAACGTAAGTCCGCCCGGCACCCTAAGTCCGACTGAGAAGAAATTGGGGGGAGGGGGGTAAAATTTTCCCGGCATCAAAGTCACTTGGCCTGAACTCAAGTGCATTAGCATACGCCGAACGCGCATTGTCGACTTACGGTAGGTCAACATGAGCGCTTATAACTTTTTTTTGGTGGACGAAATTTCACAATTTTTTTGTTTAACGCCGAAAATATAGTTCTCTTCAACGCCGTTTAGATTATGTCGCTGTTTTTATCGGTTCCAGAGATATTTGCGGTCAAACTCAAAAGTTGTCGTAAATTGCACCGATTTTTGCACGTTTTTTGCCCTCCCAAATTTTAAGTAAAGCGTTGCCTCCAAAAGTTGTACTTTCGTTAACATTTAACGTAAAGGCGCGTCAAGTGCCAAAGTTTCGTCGTTTTAAACCCCCTAACTCCGAAGTTATAGACGCTTATTTATTGCATTTTAAGCCATTTTTGACCCCCCTTTGAAAAAAGTTGTAAGGGGCCCTCGTTCCCGTTGGTGAGTGCGCTAGTAAGACTTGGTGATTCTGTAGCGCGTGTAAAAATTTGGGGGCGCAGCACCCCCTAGCGGCCGAAAATATGGTTTTTTGAAAAATGCGTTTTCGCTTTGTACAATTCCACATCTAGATCTCCAAGGTCACTAAACCAAACTTCACCGGATTTGCTTCACCTAACGCGAGAGAAAGCGCTGTCAAAAGAGTAACTTACCGATTTTGAATATCTTTATGAGTTTCGGAGATATTCGCCGCCGAACTTTAAAGTCGTTCGAAATCGGGCTAAATTTTGCATGTTTTTGGCTTCTAAAATTTTTTTTTGGGTGTGCCTTTTCCTAAAATGTTGGACTGGCATTATAAAATTGGGCCTAGTACTGACCACCGTGCAAAATTTCACGCCGGTCGGCCCACGCATCTTAAAGATCTCGTGCGGGATAAAAATAAAAAATAAAACATCACGGCTAAAACATAAGTTCTTCCGAAAACTATCGTTTTCGGGCGGACTAAAAATGTCTCCGTATCTAGTCATTCGATTATGAGGGCATTTAACGATTCAGAATGCGACCCCAATCAGAATATTGAGAATGCTAAAGTTGCTTCGGTCTCCTGTATGCATCACTGTATCCAGAACATTTGTGGTGGGGATAAAAAAACATTGGTTGCAGGTTTTCATTCCCCAAAAAGCTTCTTCCATACACTGTACCAGCTATTATGCAGGTTAACGTCGACCGACTGGAAACGCAAGTGCTACTATAAAGAACCTGCAGTAGGGTTCCCAACTTAAACAAATATTTCTTAAGATTTTGGAGGGCCAATCACGACGTTTCTCCGCTAGTGGATGCAGCGCATAAATGTCGCTATGCAACAAAGTATGTCTCAAAAAGCCGAAAACAAAACGAGTTAATGGAGAAAGTGATTGATTATCTTAACAAAAAGTCAAATAATATTTTGCCTCCAAACATGAAACAAGCACTGAGTCATTTAATTTTGGCCGATTGTTCTCATCGTGAATTTTTAAGTAAATCCGAGTTGGCATATAAGGATTTAAATTTTCCATAAATTCGGAAAACCTTTAATGACGTGTCAGTTGTTGGTTTTTATCCACGTCGGCATTTAACTGAAAGTGTAAATAAGACTGATGTCATTATATATTTAGACAGAACGGAGTATTCTGCTTATGCAGAAAGGTGTAGATCAGACACTGTCTGTGTTGGATTTGATAAGGCAGAGCTGGAAGACATGTGTTTCAGGAAATTTGCTGAAACAATAAATCATACTTGAAAATTGAAAAAAAACCATTGCAAGCTAAACTGTTGTCACCCATTTCTAAACGAAAATTTAAGTCACGGGACATAAACTCCGGCCACTGGAAATTTAGAAAATCTCATGCACGTAGGCATGTGCGCTGGAGCACCGTGCTGTATTGTAAACTTGCCCACTTGTATGAAAAAGTCGAAGCCGACATAACGACGTCCCAGACGTTATACTTTGACCTTCCAATTAATAAGAGAAGGCAGCTGTATAGGGCGTATTAAGAGTTGATGTGTTATATGTCTTGAAAAAACAGTCCAGAAGAGTCTTTCTTGTCACTGGAGGTTCGGCAACAGTTAAACGCCATGGATCCTGAATTAGAAAATCGGTACAGTATCATGAAGTTGGAAGCATTTCAGCGAGTGTATAAGGATCTATGGCTTGCGAGAAAAGTAGCACCAGAGCATAGTCAGTGGTACAGAGATAATCAATATTCTTACACTATGTATTTAACTACACTTCATAACAGTGACATTCGTTAAGATAGATCTGGGAATAAAGGTATATTTACTGCCAAGTATAAGGCAGCAGATGAATTGACAGACATTCCTATCGACCTTCGTCCACCAATTAATGATGAGGTCAACGAGGCAGATGTCCGTTCTGTCTTGAATTTCTTGCCCCCAGAGGTCTTTCGAGATAATATACAACAAGGCCACCCCTGCAATGACAAATATTTGCGTTGCATTTCCCCTCAAGCACGCATGGCAAGAAAGAGAAAAAATGGTTAAAAGCAAAAAAAACACATTATTCATAACTGCTGCGCCCCCGCCAACTATCCGGAGAAAAAAAATGAGTTTTTGGCATAACAAGGCAATTGATTTAGCAGTTAGCGGCAAAGAACAAGTAATTTACATATACGGAAAAGCAGGCAATGGCAAAACAGAAGTAGCACTTTATATTTGTCAAGCAGTAAAAGGGCGGGTCCAAGCTGGTACAGGCACCGGAAAAGCAACTTCAAATTTTAATGGGCCTACCCTTTATGTCATGTTTGGCTGGGCACACAATGAGCAAAATCAATCAGTGCTCAAGGCAAATAAGGAGAACAAGTTAGATAACTTAAAAAAATTTTACGGGCATATTGACATTTTTATAATTGACGAAGTAAATGCGATGTCAGCTGCAGAGTTGGGTCTGTTGGACGAGACGATTGGCAAAATTTTCAACCCAGATGAAAAATTAAAAAAACAGAATTGGACCGTGAAGCCTTTTGGGGGTAAGACTATGGTTTTTGTTAGGGGATGCAGCTTAGCTTAGACCCGTGTACGGTGCAGCTATTTATGACAGTGGTGCTGGCAGCACTGGTAGTGGGAATAGAAGTGGGCGAAAGTCGTATCAGTCAGGGCAATATTAAATAAGGACAACAAAAGGTCAGACACTGTATAGGGAATGTTTAAGCAAAAATTGCATTTTGCTCGAAAGGAGTTTTCGGAATAAAGGGTAACTACAAGAAATTTTTGACCGTGTTAGAGATGGAAAACAGACTTTGGCAGATCTCGACAAGCTACTGTACCAACGGAGAAGGTATCCTGCAGTGCAGACCGCTTATGGTATTTACTACAGCAACGAATCATGTAGTATAGCCAACTGGCGTGACCTTTGGAGGACATGCACACAACACTAACCTGTTCAGCGATTGCATATATCTAAAGCTGGGTATCACACCACAGATGAAAATGACTTCATAGTTTCTTGTCTTGCATCTATACCTGCAAGTCAATACAATTTTGTTCCCGATATATTGTGTATTGCTGAGGGATGTAAAGTTCGTTTAATCATAAACTTAAACGTATCTGCTGGTTTAGTTAATAGCACTTCTGGCACAGTAGTCAAGATAATTTACAATAACGCTGATGTAAAAGCTTTGTTTGACAGGCAGAACCTTCCTCCATACTGTGTAATAGTCATTTTTTCTTAATTTTGTGGTTTTCTTGTGGGTAGTAAAAGAAAATATTCTTTCAGAAATCCTCACTGGGTTCCATTATATAGACAAAAATTTTTACCTCAACGTGTGCCATTCTGGGTTCGCAAAAAACAATTACCGTCATCATGCTACCGCGAGCAGTTTTCATTAGATCTTTTACGCCACATAACGGCACATTGGGTACAAGGACAGACATCGAAAAATAGGTTAGTGTCGGTTGATCTTGGGCTCGAAAGTCCCAATAATCATGTGCCGTCAGATATAGGGTCAGTAATATATGTTGCATGCACTAGAACAAATGAACTAAAAAATTTGTTTGTTAGTCCAATATTTCCCAGTGTGTGGGAAAATATTGGAAAATCTGATCACGATAAGTCAAGAAGAGAAAGCGAAAAAAACGCTAAAAATTGATGCAAAACAATTTGCTGAAAAGCATAAGTGTCATGTACAATTTCTGGAGAAACCGTTTTTTACTCCAGACTATTCAAACAACAACGACGAATAAGTAGCAATAATTAACGCCACAAAACAGCCTACTTGTTGTGAAGCATCGGTTTCAGTGGATACTTTAGATAAGCAAGAAGACGGGGATACGTTAGATCAGGATGAAGACGACACTGATAACACGCAAATACCGAGTTGATTGAAACCATCGCAACAGGACAGACATATAGGAATATACCAAGGTATAAAAAATTTTGCCATTGTAGCAGTGGATAAAACGTTTAATTCTCTGCCTAGAGTGGTGGGTGCTGAGCTGTATGATCTGGAACAAGAAGGACTTGATAGAAATTGTGACGTAAATGACTTAGTTGTTCATATTCAGACGAAAACTGTGCTAATGAATTGGATGCAGCAGCGTGGTTACGATTCAATTTTCCCTCACGTTGACAGAGTTATTGTCCACTTAGAACAGCTTTTTATTGATAACAAACGTAGCAAACTGTTTACTATAGAAGTGGGGCGATTGCTGCAGCGATTAGCAAATGTAGAAACATGCATTGTTAAGCTGTCACAGCCACATATACACAGGGGTAGTGGACCAATGTTTAAATTAGATGTTAAAATAGCTCAAGCATGTGATTTAAAAGTCAATAGTGTACTTATCCAATTCAAAAGGTTCAAGGAAAAGAGTTGCAAGTGCATGTTGTTCAACTCTGAAAAAAAAACAAAAAGACCTCGCAAGCAGCAATCTACTGCACAGTCAGATGTTGAGCCAGACAACAGTTTAGACACTGATGCAGCTGACGATCCAAACAATAATGCAAATATTTACAGGCTTAAAAAATGGCAAGTGACATTTTTAAGTATTTTATCCAGGCAACTTTGGATCAGCAGCTCGATCTTCAAGTTTATATTTTTGCTGAAGTTCAGTTGCACTGGAGAACGGTAATGTGTAAAACCATTGTAAAAAAGTTTGATGATTTAGGCGACTCTCTACTTCACGCGTTAAACAAAATCCTATGTGGCAGTTTAAACTACAGACCATTAGTACCTTATAATCCCTCAGTTCATATAAATCGCACCGTAGTACTAACGATTTTGCCAGACAAAATATATTGGGTTGTTTTACACTGTACTTGGAATCTTTTCATACTAGAGAATTTAGGCGTTTCACATTTAAACTTGCACAAGAATCAACGATTTGCTGCTCGTGAAACAATAGATCTTATAAAACAACACCTAGATTCATTATTCAGGCAAGCTTTGGTTGTAATGACGGCATGTGATGTCTACACCGGAGTAGAGTGCATCAAAATCGTTGTTAAACAGCTAAGAGGATATATACAACGCAACTTTTTAAATAAAGCAGCTGGAGCCTTGACTGCTTCTACAGTGGCAGCTGTCTAGGAAATTTGTGACTTGGCTGCTGGTGATGACAGCCAACTTTCTGTACGTAACACCAAACGCGAAGGCTGGATGTACAGTCGAACTATGCAGTCAGGTCAAAAGCTACAGATTATCAGAAGCACTGGTAAGCACTCTAATGCAATTATGGCTTTTTTGGAGTGGGCAAAAAAAACACGCTTGGTTTTGCTAAGAATCGGCCGCTTCACATGAATAATGCAGGCAAGATGAAGCTTTTTAAGACCCTGCAAAATCTTTCTGCAGTAGAAGTTGACAGTCACCGTATCGAAATGCTAACAAATATTATCTAATGTCGTCTAGCTGCTTTCCTCAAATACGTTTTCAGATACTAAAACACAAAATATATTGGCTGATCTAATACTTATCGGCTTAAACAAAAAAAGCCAGTATGTCAGTGCACTGGCTCTCAACTACCGGAAAAATGCACTCAAACAAAAAGCTTGTCAATGACATACAAAGTAAGATGTTTAGCTTTTTAGTAATTTTGAAAATAGGTAACACAGTTTTATTAAAGGGATCAGGCAATTACTGCATTAGTTGTAGATTGTTTTTTGCACTGGGTACTACAATTTTTTCACCAAAGTTTTTTATTTTGTTTTATTCCTGCCGCATAGTGAATCCTAACGTAAGTGGATAATTTAAGCAGTCCAACTAACATGTGAGCTGCTTTCTCGTGCTTTGAGTTAACTATCTTAAACGTACATAATAGTCCAATAACAGAAAACCCTAAGTTTTGTTTTCATCAAACTAGTTTTGAAAATTTAATATTTTATGCTGTTTCTAAGATCTGATATGTTTCATCATATACCTGATGAGACACAATGTTGCAGTAAATTTATAGATAGTGACGTAGCTACGTTGCCTAGCAACCTCGGGCTTGATTCTACACTAATTACTTTGTCTGGTGTATAGGACCTATGACCTTTGCTTTAAAGAACAAACACACATGTTGCTGTCAATCACGACAATGTTTAGGCTCTATCCGTCACAAAAAAAATTACAGAAACAACCAAATTCAGTAATTACGTTAAAAAAATTTACCAAAATCACGAAACCAAAACCACTAACACTCCACAATTAGCCGCAGCAATCTCAAAATTGTTTTGTTTAACAGTCTAACACCTGGCATCACGTTTCATGACAGCTTGTGTTTGTATGGTATTCTCAACGAAAATATTTGTTTATAAAATTAAAATGTCAGACAGTATGGTTTGTTCATGTGTTATGTATCTTGTTTGTTACGTATTTATAACAAAGATGATTGGATTGCTTTGACGATATGCGCCGTAGGGTAAAACTGAGTTGTATGCTAACGAATACTTTACCTATTGTCAAACATCACTATTTTCAAGTTCTTTGTATTAGGCAAGCAACAAGTTTCAACAAACTTGTGTTTTACTGCGAGTGTGTGACAGGACACAATGTTGCAGTAAATTTATAGACTAGCTAAGTGACATAACTGCGTAGCCTAGCAACCTCGGGCTTGATTATACACCAATTATTTTGATGTATAGGACTTATGATGATTGCTTTAGAGAGCAAACACGCATGTTGCTGTCAATTGCGACAATGTTTAGGCCCTATTCGCCACAAAGAACTACAGAAGCAACCAAATTCAGTAATTACGTTTAAAAAAATTACCAAAATTACTAAGACAAAATCATCAACGCTTTACAATTAGTCACAGTGTTCTCAAAATTATTCTGTTCAACAGTTTAACAGCTGGCATCACGTTTTTCACGACAGCTTGCGTTTGTATGCAGTAGCGGATTTAGAAATTTGAAATAAGGGGGAAGGTAAAAGGTGAGGTTTGAAAAGGGGGTTATACCCCCTCCCCAAAAAATGTTTATACAAAATAGTAAATTTTCGTGAAATATTCTTGCCTGCTTTAAGATGCATCCGGTCAACAGTGGGGAGGAGGGGCAGCCGCTCCCTTCCCCATCTTTCCTTGAATCCTCCACTGTTTGTATGGTATGCTTAGTGACAATATTTGTTTATTAAATTAAAATGTTAGACAGTATGATTTGCTAATATGTTATGTAACTTGTTTGTTACATAATTATAACAAAGGTGATTGTATTGTTTTGATGATACGCACCGACTTAAAATGATCAGTACAGTGGCAGCGTGTCAAAGTGCCAAAGGCATCGACGGCGAGAGAAAGCCCGATCCCCGGGCTTATGAGTTAACTCAAAACTTTCAACTGTTCAGTTATTTATACCTGAAAAATAAAAGATGTTAAAGAAAAATCACAAAATAGTATCTGGTTGGGCAACAATACGTTTGCGTTGGGTGTGTGAGAGATAGCAAATATTTTCCCTATGCCCATGCATGGAGTTGACACCCATGGATTTCTTTAGTTTCATAAACTTGTGGTATGAACTGTTGCTGCCAAGATTTTGTTACAGTCGTATTTTGTTCAAATGTAAAGTAAATCTAGTGGCTTCTATCCGTATACGTGGTGAAAAATAGGGGGATATCGTTAAGGTTCCCTTATTTTTCACTGTTTTCCTATTTATTAATCTACACCCTTAACAAAACTTTTCTTCAGGGAAAAAAGCTCAAAATAAAAGAAAAATAACTTGAGTCAAACATTGGGGGAAACCTGAGCCCAAAACTTGGAGGAAAGTTGCGCCCGATTTCGATTTTAGATTTGGCTGATAGAAGCCGCTAAGTAGACCTTCCGGTGTGCATCAAATACTGACTTATTTTCTAAATTTTTTTGCTGATAATATGTTGCAGTAATTGCAGTAAATTTGCAATTAAATGATTAGTAAAAATGGGAATTTTTCCTAACTGGAGGTATTAAAAAAGAAAAAAAAATATAAAAAAAAATTATATCTACCCATCCCTACTTTTTTGCAAGATTGCAACTTGAACTGTTGAAATTTTTTGGGTTGTGCATTTTTGCAGAACGCCCCATATCGCAGCAGAATTTTCTGGACTTGTGACGTGTTTATATTGTTTAATTTGTATGGTTTATGTATGGCTGTTATCGCATTTTATAATTTGAGCAATTTTTTTTATATTGTCATTTTTATGCAATGAAATGCTGATGCATTTGTTCAGTTAGGGTATGCTTGTGGATCTTATAAACTTTTATGAACACAGTCATTAGGCCTTTGGATTCTGCATATTGCTACTGTGCTCAGTAAAAATTGTGACTAATATAAACAACGTAGATTTCGCAGGTTGTGCGTTTTTATCTGCTGAAATGGACTTGTAAGTTTGTTTTGAAGACGTATACGAACACCGTGTAGTGGTATGCTCAACAAATATTAGTGCTTTGTTTTGTGCATCACGAATTTACAGCATCAACATTTGTACTTTGTGTTTTTGTCATGATTGTGTCATTTATTAGTCTTTTTGAACAAAACACTTGGTGAAATGAAGTTGATATCGTGTTTTACTTTTTTTATCCTTGCTTTTATTTCTGCCTTTTCGATATTAAGCTACATAAAACAATTTATCATTTATGCATAATCTCAATTTATATTTGAATGTGAAATATATGTAGACCTACACGTTGCAATGAAGTATGTCGCTGTTGTTAACCACTTTATCTACGTATAAAAGGCATGCATTATAATAAGTGAGCCTCAGACATCTAGTATGAAATAAAGTCCAATTAATAAGTTTACTTAGAAATGTGTAACGCAAGTGTTGAATTGAAGCTGGTTACAATAATCCGTTTAAAGTAAAACTGGGCTAATACTGAATGTGAAAAATGATAACTTTAGCTAAAGTCAACACTATACAACAGTTACTGATAGTTATTGAGAGGAAGTGACACAATTCTAAAACTAAGCCAGATAAACTCCAGGCTTGTAAACTGAATCTGGGCGAAGATAAGGTAACAGTGTGTAGAGTGCATAGGCCTACATATTTTTAAAAATAACATACATAATTTATTTAGACTTAAACAATTTTTATTATACAGTTAAAAAGTGAACAATGAACATAGCTATTCATTAGAAACAAGAAAAGCCCTGCTAACGCAAATGGCAACGCGCAACAGCGGTGCATGTTTGAAAGCCCAGTAAAACAAAGTCTAAGTCAGTCGCCAGAGGGCGCCAGACGACCGGTGGCAAAAGTGTTTTACTCCTACTCACCAAAGGGCGTAATTTAACTCGCTTAGCCAACGCCGTATCGGCTAAAAATTGCAATTTTTTCCACCCCCTCTCATTTAGCACCCTCTTTCGAGGTGACCCCCTTCGAATTTATGGAAAAACTTAACTGATCCTGAAACTAGAGTTTTCCAGGCAGGCGATGGTGACGATTTGGTGATCTTAGCTTGCATCGTTTTTAACTGATCCACCCGTGTGACGGACGGACAGACAGATAGAATTGCTATGGCTAAGACGCGCTACAGCAGTAGCTGCTGCTGCGCGTAAAAACCCATCTCAAAGCTACCTAACTTCACCTGTCATATCATCATATGACTCACGCGATCCATGATCATGCCACGTCACCATGTGATGCTATGTGTGCAAGTCGCATCACAGACCCGATTCCGATCACGCTAAGTGTTTATGTGGAGTGTGTTTGTTTTTAAACATTGTTTATTTAGCGGCTGAAAATGTCCCTGCTAAGCCTATGTCAAAGTCTATATAGTTTACGTGGTTGCTTATGGTTAAGTTAACGGAATAAAAATTTAGGCAGGTGAAAGGTAACGCTTAAAATTGTCCCCTTTGAGTGACGCGTTGCTATAGTCAGCAAACGTATATATCTTGTCCGGTTGCAAAACCGTCAATAGTAAGACAGCGCATATATATGTGTAAAAAACGAACACGCAGAAAACAGCTGGTGGTCAGAAACAGTCATCAGAAAACATTTGCGTTTGGGGCTGCGCTCAGTAATGTGTCCGCGAGAACGTGTCTTCATCTTCGAGGCGTTTCAAAAACAAATAGCAGTGTACTTGGCTTTGGCCTTGAGATAAAGTCGTCCGTCAAAATCCTAAGAATTGTCATAAATGCTCTTTATTGTTAGGTCTACAAATAGTTTGCGTACAAAACTGAGTAAAATGCTGACACTCGACATAGTTAAAATGGTTAAAGATGGTGTTGGAGCTGTTAATGAAAGCTCATTCTAAAGTACGGAGCGTTACCTGCCGTATGGGATCACACAGTGTTACCTGCCACCCGTCACATGTAAACGCGTCCCGCCCTAATCCCAGCCAGACAGGCCGGCACTCGATTTACCTAACCCGGAGGGATGAAAGACTGAGTTGACCTAGGCGGCTGGTTACATAGCGAAATTGTTTACCTGCCCGCAGGCAGTCACCCATTCAAGTATTAACTTGGACCGTCGTAGAATAGCTTTGTTAATCGGATGACATGTTGCCGCTACGCCACGCCACCTTGCAACCATATCTGGAGGCAACCTTGTTGGTAGCTTGGCTTGGCTAGAGACATTTATCTTACGCTGTAGGGCAGACAGCAGTGTTAGGAAGCAAGCTAGGTTTAGAATAGGACTGGCTCGTACTGGCTAAAAGCGTAGCTAGGAAAAACTAGGCACATTTGGCTGTAGGCTGCGTCTGTGACGTACTTGTGGTGTAGCTAGAATAGTTCTGTCTGCCACGAAGCGTCAGCAGCAGCGCAGGTCCTGTATCTAGTCAGTTGAGCTCTAGACGTCGGTCCGTGCTGAGCTCTTCTAGCTGTAGCAATGTAGCGCATGTGTTAGCGGCGTCATCGCTGTCGTGACGTCGTAGCTGTGTGTTCCTGACCTATAGAACTTCGCCATTAAATGTCATCATTCTGGATACCATCATGAGTCGTCTCTGTGTTTCGTAGAACCTTCAGTGTAAACGATATGGAAGAACCAATAACAGTCTGGTAGTTGGAGTGACGCAACCAGCCTGCCTACACTCTGATGGAGCTAATATACACTTTGATGGAGCTAATTCCCTTGACACCTCAACCTCCAGAACTCCCAGTAACTAGGCGCTATGATCTTTTTTTTATTTTGGTAGAGATTCAGTGTTGTTCCCGTTCCGTGCTCGTTCCAGGCTTGGTTGTTGCTTCAATTCCACCAGATTTGCTTTTGTGTTCCATGCTAGTCTGCTGCAAATGTGATTCGTCTAAGTTCTTCATTGTTTCATCAAGGTGGACAGTGGCAATTTTCATTACTTCAGGTTAGACGTACGTTGTTTTCTTATAATTTTAAATCATTGGTTAAATTGTGGGAGTCTTCATAGTGTCATCATTTTGTCATCATTATGTTATGAGGTTTGGACATGATTCAGCATATTCAGCATACATCTGAGAGTAGTAACAACATTATCGAGGACGACTTCAGTATGATAACGTCAGTACCAATGTTGCTAGTGCAGTCAGCTCTTTGAATTCAAACTTTTGATGGAAAAACGTTTTCCAGTTTAGCTGCGTGAGGATTTCTACTGTACGTAAATTGAACAAGTATCTACAACTTTGACGACGACAATAGCAACTTTTGTGATCATGTCCGGAGGACGCAACGACGATCAACAAGATGACAGTAATTCGCCGTGACCTTAAACATTATTTCTATGACACGTCGTCCAACGGCGGGCGACGACGATGAAACATTTTGCTAATGTGACGAGCTTTTGACGCACCATCGTCTATTCAACAGCTGGTTGACATGGTCGTACAAGAGCAGTACATGGACCTAAGCCAGATCGCCGACAAAACAGTTCGTGCCGCAGGTCGCTATTCAGATGAACCACTCAACGTCGCCGACAACGCGGAGAACCGTGGCACTTGAGCACAACTAACAATGACGCATCGACGACAATGCAAGCACAAGTTCAAGCAGCGGGACGAGTTCGACGACAATCGGGGACAATGACAACATCCGTGACATCGTCAGAAATCATGTCGGTACGCCAACGCATCGCGGTACATCAACACATCGGTTGTCGACAACATAACGTCAACGACAACTACTCTACACGACAGCTTGCATTTTAAAGGTCATGTTATAGTTTGGGTTAAAAACTGTGCATGGTCATTAGTTTAAAATAACGTGTATTATGAAATTGTGTTCGAATCGAGACTGCTGGTTAACATAAAAGAAGCTAATGTATAGGCCTATTTTTATTGTAAATTAGTGACGCAAATATGAGTTGTATTTTGATATTAAATATAGTTTGTCATTATGAGTTAAAAGTTACAAAATATGTTATATCACAATTTTCTTTACTTTATTAATTTTGGAAGACATTTCATTTAATTAATATTAATTGCGTTTGCTATTGTATATTATGGGAACGTTGTATACTTGTTAACTTGGAAAATTTGAAATAGGGGTAAAATTTTAAGAAAATTCAACCTATAAAGTATTTCGCTAAAACGCTATTTTCTTGTAGCCTAAGTACAATAATAGGCCTGCAAATAGGCCCATGTTCAATCACTTAAACATTGTAGTAAGCTACACTCGAGAAATGTTTAGACAGCTTTCTAAAGCACTGAAGCTGAAAGAAATGTTATTTTAGAATATGTTTTAGAATTTTTCAACGTACAGTTATATTCGTGAATTATTTTTTAGGACAGATTTGTTTTTTTCTTTCTAAGAGGTCACCTTGGCTATCGTAGCAGGAGCAGTGTTACCTTTCTAGCCTTGGCTGTCTACGTCTAGTAGCAGCTAGGCCTATAAAGCTATTTCGATACACAGACTGCAGGCAGTATAGGCAGACAGCAAAAGGAAACGCTCTGCAACGAGTCGTCTAAACAGCCCGTTTGGCTTTTCTTTGGCTCTCATTTCGACAGCAGTTTCGGTGTGAACAGGGAGGCAGCAGTCGGCTAACTATCATTCACGGACGAGACAAGGACACTCAGGTCACTGCAGCACTGTTCAGTCGTTTTTACGCTGTAGGCGGCTGGAGTGAAGAAAACAACTTAGTTGCTTAGTAGGGGAGCAGCACGACTGACTCGCCACATAGCGCGTCGAATTGCTGCATTCCAAGCTGTGTGCTGGTGTGGAGGCAACAGCTAGTCAGCGATGCTGTTCACAGCAGCTAAGCAATCGCGCCGCTCATAACAAACAACCGACGGCGTCGGCTGCAATGCAGAAAAACAAAAACAGCTGGCGCTACTTTATTTATCAACGCCTCTGAAGAGGTCGATCGAACACTGTCTAGGGCAAGCCAGCAAGAAAAAAAAACAGCAAATCAGACACCAGCCAAGAACATCACTTTTTAACAGAGCGTTGAGGCAGGCACTGCAACTCGCGCAGTTCAAAACACACAGAGCTGTACAGATATGCAGGCTGCATAGACTACAGTGCCTAAGCTTGCTTGGAGTAACTAGACGGCAGTCGCACCGCAGTAACTGCCAGCTCCGCCAGGTAACAGGTGGGTGCAGCGGCAGCAGTGCGCGAATAGACTAGAGGTATAATCCCTCTGAGGCAGGCAATATAGGCGTCGGCCTCGCTTGCTATAACAGATTGGGCATAATAACATGCCATCAACATCATTTAATTTAACTGGCCTGAGTGCGAACGGTTAAAATACTCATATCGCATCTTTATGCGGGTAGTATAGTTTTGCACTTCAGTGGACACAAGGCCACTTGTAGTCCATTTGCATGACATTAATCGGAGTTCTCTATGTACTTTTGTGGTTTATGATATTACGACGACGCGATATTGTCTCAGCGCTATTGCTGATTACGTAATCTATATTGGACCGCACGCGCAGTGCGTGATTGATTTGACAACTGCTAGAGATGGGGATATCTCACAGTTACCAGCGTACACTTTTATAATTACACGCTGCTAATACACAGCGACAGGCTGTTATTGTAAGGCATCATTGAGACACAATTACACGCTAATGTGTGGCATCATAGAGCTTGTCACGGATTGACACTACAGTGTCTTATTACGTCGATAGCTGGTGACAGCGTTCTGTCATGAGTCGCGTTTGGAACTATACATTGTATATAGTTGTATATAGCTTTGTCATAATTTCCATGCGTTTGTTTCTTTCGCGAAGCATGTCATGACTCTTGTTTGTCAGTGCTTATTAATCGACAAAAAAAATGTGATATGTGCTCGTATGACTAGCCGATCTTCTGTACATTGTTGTGTGAGACGCAATAGTGACGTATATGTCACGAGTCTCCGTTGCCCTCAATGTTCTTGAGGTCGTACAACGTATGACAAGCATAACCATTTTGTTGACAAGCCATGATGTAGTGAGAATTTATGAATGAAAGGCATGTTGCGCCACGTAAGTTCGGTGCACGCTTAGGCCTATTTACTTCGCAGGCGGCGGAGAGCTTTGCCGAATCTACTCAGCTGACAGGATATATTGTAGCTTGAACATGTGACACTATAGGGACTATCATCTACCCTGAACTACTGACAATGAATACATGTATTGGGGATTTTACTTAACTTAAAAATTAGTGACATTGTGGGATTTTATAAACATAAATTAATTTAATGTCGAAAATTAACGTCATTCATCATCATTTATTATTGTTAGTTTATTTGGAGCATATTCACTGTTGCTGCGCGTGTTGTTTGTTAGTCGCGTTCGTGTCAAGACGATGAACTGGTCGTTGGATGCCAGGCGACTTCGGTCACACGTCGGCAAGTGCACATAAGATTCCGCGGTCTACTTTTCGACCGTCACGAAATGAGACCGACAATGCGTTACCGACTCCGAGGTCGACTGTGTCTATTCGATCAACTTCATCTTTGCTGAGGTTTTTCTGTATGGTCATTGGAGTGCATGCTTCACTTTATTTTTTTGTTGTTGTAAGAAATCACTGTGTCCCTATGCTGATTTTGTTAAGATAGTCGTCTGAGTCCTGTTTAACTGAGGTCCTATGCGCTTTCTCATAACATCGACTATGACTACTTTGTATTTCTTTTATGACTATTCATTTAGTTAGCTTGGCCTTTGGTTCATGAACATTCAGAGCAGCATAAGTTCTGTCTATCTATATGAACATTAACCTTTGTTAGTCTTTTACATTTTTTATTGGTCGCAGACTTATTTTTTCAATTCATTCTTTATATAGTACAGGTATGGTACGTTATTTTTATGAGGGTTTTACTTCCTCTAGGGTCATTTTATGCTTTTATATTTGGTTTTTAAAATGTGCGGACACATTTTTTTCAGAGAGGGAAAAATGGAGGCAAGCTTGTTGGTTGCTTGGCTTGGCTAGAGACATTTATCTTACGCTGTAGGGCAGACAGCAGTGTTAGGAAGCAAGCTAGGTTTAGAATAGGACTGGCTCGTACTGGCTGAAAACGTAGTTAGGAAAAACTAGGCACATTTGGCTGTAGGCTGCGTCTGTGACGTACTTGTGGTGTAGCTAAAATAGTTCTGTCTGCCACGAAGCGTCAGCAGCAGCGCAGGTCCTGTATCTAGTCAGTTGAGCTCTAGACGTCGGTCCGTGCTGAGCTCTTCTAGCTGTAGCAATGTAGCGCATGTGTTAGCGGCGTCATCGCTGTCGTGACGTCGTAGCTGTGTGTTCCTGACCTATAGAACTTCGCCATTAAATGTCATCATTCTGGATACCATCATGAGTCGTCTCTGTGTTCCGTAGAACCTTCAGTGTAAACGATATGGAAGAACCAATAACAGTCTGGTAGTTGGAGTGACGCAACCAGCCTGCCTACACTCTGAAGGAGCTAATTTCCTTGACACCTCAACCTCCAGAACTCCCAGTAACCAGGCGCTATCGATCTTTCTTCCATATCTTTGACATTTATTGCGATCTTATGGCTAAGCCTAGTGATCTCAGTTTTTTGCGTGCAAGACGTAGCTGATGTAGCTATAGCACGTATTAACTAGGACTATGGTCATTCTGTCCGTCCGTCTGTCTGTCCGTCCGTTTCTGTGTCTTAAATCGGCATTGGAACGTGCCATCAGGACATCAGGAATCAGGAATCCGATCTAAGCACAAGAAAGATAGAAACGCGACCTTTCCATATGATGGCTTAAAGTCTCTAGTATTTCGTGACAAAATTTAATGCCGCTGGATGATGGGGTTCCCTCGAATGAAGGCGCGAAACCGAAGCGTTTCCCTAAAAGACGTTATTCTACCGTTATAAGCTCGTGTAGCGTAAAAGTGGTTGCAGATAGGCACAGAGATATGCTGCTTATGACAACAAGCATTGGTGACGCGCTTTTTATGTTTATTAACATTTATGACACCTTGGATGAACTTGGAAATCACTGACAACCAGTACGGTCGGCTATCATAGCGACAGCTGGACGTTTTTGCGATTTGTGGCTGCTATAGGCTGTCGCACGTCTCAGAAGCATTTATGTGATTTTTTCCTGCAGCACACATTTCAACAGTAAACTGGAACAAAACGGATAGAGACCAAAACAACCTGCACCATTGCACGTAAAATTTTCAGCATTTAGCATAGATTTTAGCAGTCCAAGTCACGAATTTTTATGTTCAAAGAGGCCTGCGCACGCGGGTGTAAAAAGGAATACTAAAGAAGTGATTATTTTATTACTATTTACACGTCTAGCGTTAAAACGGTTGCAGATAACCAGACATGCTGTTTACAGTAACGATCACTGCAGTGTGACGATCTTTTGGTGGTATCAACGTTGATGATCTTGAACGACTTTGATCCCTCAAATAGGGGTTTTTATTGATTAGCCGACCGTACTGACGGTCGAGTTTATGGTACGGTTGCCGCCTGTCGTCTGTCTGTCTGTCCGTCACAGATGTATTGTGATAAACGGTGCGAGATGCGGCCTAAGTTGCTATTGATCACGAATAGAAAGTCGAATATTGGTTTTCAAATTACACGAAATTTTAAAAATCACTGACCTAGAAGACCTAGAAGAGATAATGCTTATGAGACTCGCGACAACCTACCTATAGCAGCCACAAATCACAAAAAAATTCAGCTGTCGCTAGGATGGCCGAACGTATGACCTAGAAGAGCCATAACGCACTATGTTATGCCAGTCGTGCGGTATTGTTGCTAAACAATAACTCGTCGGGGTCGGCAATGCTACCGTCGGATAAAGCGTTATAGCGACTTCCTATAGGCTGTCAATAGTAACCATGGCTTCATTAGCAGCGGTTTGGCCGCAATTTTCAATAAAAGTTTTAAGCTATAAGTGTCCGTATCTCGAAACTGGTGCGAGATAGCCTTAGTTGATATTGATCACTAATAAAAAATCGCACACGCCCTTTCAGATGAAATGAAAATCATCCACCTTGGATGACCTTGAAAGTCACTGACAACCAGTACCTTCGGCCATTCTAGCGACAGCTGGATTTTTTTGTGATTTGTGGCTGCTATAGGTAGGTTGTCGCGAGTCTCATGAGCATTATCTCAGATTTCGTAATTGTTTTGCATTGTTGGCTTATTCCATGCTGCTACTGATACCGCCACAAAATACTGTTTTAAGTGCCAGTCTAAACTATTTTCGTTGTTTTGTCTCCTTGGTTTGTGTAGGCTGTTGCTGTTAGAGTTTTGAAACTGCTATTCTGTTAACAATATTTTAGAGTTTAGTCGCTTTGATTTTGACAGTGATTTCGTACGTGGTTTTCTCTGTCAGTTTATGCGTTGTTGGCCTATTTCAGCAGTAGGTCTACGATGCTACTAATGATTTTCGAAATATCCTATTAAAGTCACTTACCTCGGTTGACGGTAATGTGCCGTTGTGAAAGCATTTTTTTGTATGTCTATAATTTTGTCCTTGAGATTACTTTTGGCCTTGGCCTTAGTTCCAAGTTTCTGGCCTCAGTTGTTTGGAGTTTAGTTAGTTAAATCAAACCCTAGGCCTATGACGAACACTTTGATCGCTTTGAGTTACGCGGTGCTAAGTTTAGCAAGGGTAGGCCTATATATCTCATCCGGCCGAAAAAGCGTCAATAGGAAGACAGCGCATATTTTTAGCGATCACATGACCAAGTGTCTCCCGAACGCTCGAGCCTGGCAGCGAGCGCGCTGTATAATGACAAACAGCCGCAGGAAACGAACGGTTGTCACCTGCATATATATATATATATATATATATATATATATACACTGTGTCTCAAAAAATGTCCCACTTTGTAACTGTCTATATCTATGACAAATATTAGCCAATTTTCGAAATTTTTTCACTCGCACACTCTTTGGACAATTTGCAATAAAGCAGTTATTGAATATCCCACCACACCGTAACTGCGTCGCTACGCTACCTTGTAAAATATAAATGCAAGAAAAAACTAGCAATACTAAGCAACAGGCATGTTGGAAGATGAAAGACACTTCAGACCAAAATCGCGACAAATGATCTGTACAATGCTATGCTGTATTAGACCCGTCTTTGT
>Ga0209367_1000123_pt1 | contig 54646 bp, 39 predicted proteins | sample WorMetLIZISLAND2_FD_187412 | JGI IMG/M metagenome (GOLD analysis project Ga0209367, IMG submission 187412) | Marine gutless worms symbiont microbial communities from Max Planck institute for Marine Microbiology, Germany - Olavius geniculatus... ...
GAATAATGACAGCGTTGAACCGCAATGAGTTTGTAGCCGTGTGCGCTAAATAGTCATGATATCGATGTGATGACAACTAGGAAAATAAAGGACATGATATGGGACAATTTTGCACGTACTGTTTTATTTTGATTTTGACTTTTATTTTCATTGTATAATGTGCATTTTAGTGTATGCTTTTTAGTGTAGGCCGATTTTAACTGTAGAATTTTATGTTGCATGTTTGCGTGTGTTTTTTAACTGTATATATGTGATGTGCTGCCTTGCTGGCGTAATAAATGATGATGATGATAGTACGGTGTAGCCTGTACCCCCGCGTAACGACTCACCGGCTCGATACATGGCATCATGTAGCATGGGTTTCTGCTGTCAGTTTTTTCCCTGCTGTAAAATATTCATTATTATACGGCCGTCTTAATAGGCAGAATAACGGGTCTTGCTCGTCCGCCCGTTTTCTGTTCGTATGTCTGTCCCGTACGAGCTGTTTAATCGTAAACGACAAAGCGTACGTAGAAAAACCAAAATTGGCGTAAAGATTTATTAAAGCACAACTGTACATTTTTGGTTCAAAATGTCAAGTGGCTGGAGATAGACCGACAGTTTGCGAACAGTAACTGCTATAGGTTTTCGCGCGTCTCGTAAGCATTAGCTCAAATTTCTTGTTATTTTCAGCTGCAGTCATGCGTCATAAAGCGAACGACATCGTATATTCTATGCGATCTGAGCGGGGTTTAAGTACGATACCGCACTGTTTGGAGTGGTATGATCTCCTACTGCGTACTTGCTTATTCACTTCAGTAGTGCGGTATCTAGTAGGTTTATTTATTGCATGGCAGCATTAGAAAAGAATATACAAAATCACAGCGACAGTCTGCAATAACACGAAGTACAAATCGTACAAGAGCACGTATAAAACATAACAAGAAAGCCGCACTGTCGCATGGAAATCGCGCGATAATGCCGTGTAATTACTGTAATCTGTACGCTGCTGAAGCCCGACACATTTTGCGATGTTAACAATATACACGCCGTGATGGATTATGTATAAAAATGTGTCATTAATCATGGTGCAGTTTTTAAACAGCCAGACCGACTCTGGGCATGTTGTGAATAGCAAAAAGCCGCGCCGCATCTCCGTGCTGTTGCTGAATGCGTGTATAGTTAATGGCGTGTCTTGCCGTGTCGTGTACATATCGATGCCATCTACCTTTCCCAGTAGCATCAGTATGCTGGGAGCAAGCGGTGCAGACGGGCGAGGACATGTACTCGGTCTGGCTTGGCTTGGCTTGTCACTGACTGATCACCGTGTACGGCACTGACCGGTCTTCGCGTCCTGTCCCATCCTAGCACTCCTCAGCAGTGTCTCGAATGTGTCTCGAATGCCTCAGCATTCGTCGTCGCACGCAGCACTTGCAGGAACCCCCGCATAAATTTCAGTCTATCGGACATTTTTTTTCTTGTCGGAAAATTTATGTATCATCCTCATTTCACGCTGTTGCGTTAATATAAGTATCCGACTGCATTTTGAAGTACAAGTTCTTCACGCAGACTGATGTAACCTACTGCATGAAAGAATTTCGGAATATTTTTGACACGTGCAATATAAGCATTCTGAGCGAAAGTTTTTGATACTTTTTAATGCCTCGGAACTTTGCACTTTTTGCAGCCGTTGGTCGGAAATTGCGACTTTCAGTCCTCAGTTTTTAACTAACCCACGAAGTCGCTGTCCAGTGTCCACTTTTCGGCGTTGTCCTCGGCCTCAGTTTCGGTCTCGACTTCGGCCTCGGCCTCGCTGGGTCCGTTGCTGTGGCAGGGTTTGTATACCGTCACGTATAGTAGTCGTGCGTCTCATCAGTTGCGTGCCGAGCGCTTCGTCAACGTTTCAGGATGACGTCACACGCACCTGCTGCTGATGATGATTCGCCAGCTGTTCAGACCATCCTATACAATGACAATTATGTCATACGTCATGAGTTTAAGTAAAATCAAATTGTCACCATTATTACAAGTTATGGGTCCATGCAGTGCCTGCTGACGCCCGACGCCGACGTTCAGTGCTGAGTGACTCAGTTCCTGCAGATTTGCTCCGCACCACTCCTCAATATCATCCGTTCACTCTCTGTGTGGACGTCCCCTTTTGTTCTTGCCGTCCATTTCGCAAAAAGCAATATGTTTAGTTTTCTGTCATTGGACATAGGGCATATGTGTCCATAAAGCTGTAGCTTTCTATCAATTTCAGCAGATAGTGTTCTTTACTGATTTTCTTATATACAGGGTGGGCCATAAAAACGTGGCACTTTACTTTATGGCACTTTACTTTTGTCTATATATTTGCCAATTAATGACCGATTTTTAAAATTCCTCCACTGACACACGCTGCGGACAATTTGCAATAATGTGATTATTATATTTTACACCACACCATGAATGCGTTTCTACACTACCTTGTGAAACATGAATGAAATATGCGTGTATAACGTTAATAACAAACAAACATTTTGGTAAAATTTTTAAAAAAACACTTCAGATCAACATTGCGGTGAATGGTCTGTATAACATTAAACTGTGTGGGTCTAACACAGTTTAGTGTCATACGGATCATTCATCGCAATGTTGGTCTAAAGTGTTTTTGCATTTACTTAAATGTTTGCTATTATCGCTATTATTACCTCCGCCAAGGAGGTAATGTTTTTGCCGGTTTTTGTTTGTTTGTCTGTCTGTCCGTCTGTTAGCAAGATAACTCAAAAAGTTACGGACGGATCTTTCTGAAATTTTGAGGGTATGTCGGGCATGGCAAAAACTACCAGTGATTCAATTTTGGGAGTGATCCGGCAGGAATCCTGGATTCTGGATCACTTTAAAATTTTCGTTACCATTTCGTTAAAAGGGGCATAAGAGAACCGCTGGCAAAGTGAATATGGTGACGCCATCTGGCGAATAACATTGCCTTGGCGGAGGTACCTGCGGGCTATGACTGCTTTCTAGTTGTTAGTATTGTTATTATCATTCATGTTTCATATAAGGTAGTGTAGAAACGCATTTATTGCTTGGTGGGATATATAATAATCTGATTATTGCAAATTGTCCGCAGAATGTGTTAATGAAAGAATTTTGAAAATGGGCCAGTAATTGGTGAAGATATGGACAAAAGTAAAGTGCCACTTTTTATGGCCAACGGCGTAGTTCTTTATCAGTCATTTTCTGGGTCCAAGTAAAGTTTCTTCAAAAAAGGCCTATGACAGCATTGGTGTTAGATTGAAGCACTTTAACAAGCAGTTTACAGCTAAACCGTAATATGACAAAAAACAACTAAGCAAACACACACAAAAAACAAAATTGCATTGTTGTAGGCCTAATTAATCACATGTACAGAACTAGTTTTTAGATACGTGTAACTGCTAATTATTGAAGAAAAAAGTAGAAAAAATGGGGAAAAATGGAAGTTTTTTATGAGAAAGGGGGGTTCAGAGATGTGAGCCAAGTGTCTGAACCGAATGAGATATTTATTATCATCTTCACATTTTCATCAATGTTCAGTTTTCATGCAAACGATCCGGTGCTGCGATGTGCATTGAATCGGCTCTAAAGCAGTCAATTGATTACGTCGTCACTGAATGCGCACAAGCTGTGAAATCGCCTGCATGGCATTGCCAGGCTCAGAACATGCGAACGGTGCTTCAAAGCTGTGATTGATCGGATAATTGACCGGCGTTCTGTTCAGTGTCGCACAGAGTTCCGGCGATCAGACCGCGAGTCGAAGTTTGTCTCTACACCGTGTCTCAGAAAAAAACAGTCAAAATTGTTTTTGTCATAACTTTGTCAAATTTTCACTAAATTTGATAATTTTCGGCGTAAAGATGGCCAAGACGATGAAATTATGCAAGGTGCACTTACTTTCCACCATTCTTAATTTGTGTCAACGCACTACCGTGTGAAACATAGATTTTCCAAATGGTTGCATAACGCTGAGTTTTTCTGCAAGAAAACGCTGTAATAACTTGATTAAGCACAAAATAATACTCAATGTAAATCATTTGACAAAATTATAAGTTTGTATAACAACCTGCCTGCAAATCATCAGAATTTATGTCTAAAGTCGGCCCCGCGTACTAAGACAATGGTTTAGATGCAACGCCACTGGCTGATAGCGGAATGGTTTACTGATTAGACGGCATTCACTCACTGATTAGACGTTTTTAAGCTTATCAGTCAGTTGTTTGTTATTTTCACCATAAAATATTTGATACCACAAAATTATTAAATCGCGTAGCACCTTTTGTCAAATTGATGATGCAAAGGTGAACAACCTGATACAAATAATCACCACGAATAATGTAACAATTTGAAACATCTGTGTTTCACACGGTAGCGCGTTGACGTAAATTAGGCGAGGTGGAAAAAGAGTACACCTTACATAATTTTATTGTCTTGGCAATGTCTTTGCCAAAAAGTATCAAAGTTGGTTGAAATTTGACAAAGTTATGATGAAAACAATTTTGACTGTTTTTTTGATACACGGTGTATACGTGTACTAACTGTCAGCCGATCGACGAGTAATTCATGTGATGCTCATGATGATTTGCGGCTAAGTACAACGGCGAGTTTTTGATGACTGATGTGCAACGGCGTACGACGACCTCCAACGTCACATTTCCATATCGTCCGTCCGCCGCTTGATAACTGCTGGGTGCACTCAAGCGTGACCAAACGAATGACACTGTAGGCACTCACGACTGACCGTCGACTGGCGTGGAATGAGTATCCGTTAAACCGAAATCGGGAGTGTATAAGTTCGTTTAGTACTCACTCACTTTTCTCCCTTTAGACCGCGGTTTAACTTGAACACTCGCTGTGTTGTTTTACAGCTAGTCGCTCGACTTCGCCAAAAACAATCGGCTGAAAATGACACCACGACCGACTTCCTGACCGGAAGTGACGCAATGTGACGTGACGTCACGACGATGACCCGAAGCGAGGTGGACACTCCGCCGCCGGGCGCCGACGTCATAGTGGCGCTGGGTGGTCCAGCGGGCAGGCCTGTGCCCGAGTACGCTGTCGTGACGTCATGTTGTTCTAATGTGACGTCGGGCGGTGGATCGGAAGGTGTTCACGGTGTGGCGGCCAAGGCGGTTGTGCTCAGTGCTATCATGGCGTCTGCGGTACTGGGCAACCTACTGGTGATCGTCAGTGTACTGCGCTATGACCGGCTGCGTAGAGTCGCCAACTCGTTCATAGTATCACTGGCGTTTGCCGACCTCCTTGTTGCTGTGCTCGTCATGCCGTTCAACGCTTCACAGGTAGACGCATCTTGAACTCTTGGGTCCTTCTGCTGCTAAGTGGCTTAGTGATGTAACGGTAGAGCGGCAGACTTACTGTCAAGAAGTCGAGGGTTCGACTCCAGGTCGGGTTGCTCTCAAGTGGTTACTACCAGGATGCTACTGTGGACATGTAAACTATCTGGATATAACCAGCCACCAAAGGTCAACTTAACCTCCCATCCCTCCTAGGCAAGTAAATCGAGAACCGGCCTACCTGACCGGAGGTTCTCGTGTCGGGTGGCACGTAATACTGTGTGATCCTATATGGCAGGTGACGCTCCGTAGCGTTGAGACGAGTTTTTGGTTGACTTTTGGTTGACACGGTTGACTTTTAATTGTTTTTAACTTTTTACTTCTTACGTTTTGTTTTGCTTGACCTGTGCACTCTCTTTCTCCGTCTCTCAGTCAGTCTGACAAATAATATTGAAAACACTGATGAAGCTGCGGTGCAAATCAGTTCCCTAATAACAAACGTGCAAAAAGTTTATTATTCGTATAATTCAGACTGATAAATCAATATAATTTCGCTGCAGCGGATTGATCGGTAAATGGGCTCGCGGTGCGCATGATTTTGGCCATTTTTCATATCTAATGACCGACGTCCGTCAAATGCCAAGTGCAATTGCGGGGCACTGTGTTTGCGTTTGTTAATCCGCTCTGGAGGCCCATTACTATACTGTATTATAAGTTGTGCTGTTAGAGTGCACTACTGCTTTGCCATCTGCAGCTGCAGCACTAGCGCTTGACAATAAGCTGCTTTAACATTACCGTCATTTGCACTACTTTGACTCTTGTATTAATTACAAGCAGACAGGCGGACAGGTCGCTACGCTCCCGGTTCGCTTGATCTTTGCCATAATATCGGCCTGCGGTCTCCATTTTCAGGCCTCAACTTGGCCTGCGGCCTCGATCTCGGCCTGCGGCCTCAATTTTCGGTCCTTCGGGCCTCAACTCGATCTAGGTTCCTCAGCAGCATTATGGGCGCTCCAGTATGCGCTACAGCGCTGATGATGCGTCACCGTGGTGATGACGTTTGTATGACGTCACAGCCAATCGCTGTGCACAGCTTTGCTGCGGCCTAAGAAGTGTGCCTGCAAAATTTTAGAAAAAGTGAAATTTTTTTAAATGGACGACCCCTCAGCGACACCTGACCTAACCCATAACCCGGCCATGTAAGACACGGATCTGCGTCCTGGCGTTTACAAGTTATTAGCGGTGGCAACTCTCAAATATAGTATAGATGCTGCGAGCAGTCGATTAAAGCTTAACTTGTTAACGCTTACAGCACACATAATTATTTTATTCTACTGTATAATAAGCTACATCGTAAAATTTTATAACTTCTTAACTTTATCAGATATGGCAACATGAACAAAATATAGAGCCCGATAAAAAGTAAACTTTTAAGTTTTTCTCGTCAAATAGTAATTTTTTAAAAATATTTCACAAAAATTATTTGCCGCAAAGTTGCAAGTAAGTGATCATTAATTAATCTAACACGTCATTCCAAATGCGTTGCTACACAACCTTTTATAATAAATTAGTTTTAGAATAAGTTATCAGATAGCTATCAGTAAATCCAAAGCTAGCTGTTTCGCGACACGCGATAAACCCTTAACAATAATAATGTTATTATGTTTACCACTAATTTGGAGATAGCGATTTTTTAAAACAATTAATAGTTGATAAAGCTGTAAATGTACAAAAGTTAAGGGCTTACTTCTTATGTACCAGGTGTGTGTAAAGTGTTTAAGATACCAGCCACGTCATGACGTGTCGTGTCAGCGCTGATAGGTTTAATTCCGTACTGAATGTTGTCGAGCTTCGTATGATTAAACACCCTGATTAGATGACTGCGAAATGCAACATACTACAAGCCAGCACTACCTCTGCTGCAGAGAATTATAATAAGTAAGTAAAACTAGCGGCGATCTTAAGACTTAAGTCACGTGGTGAGCGTCTACGGGCACCTGTGCCTTGCAGTCTTCAGCCAGTTAGCTGGTTAGACAGTATTTATTGCAGAGCACTGGAGAGAAGTATCATCAGATAATGTCTGAGTGCAGAAACTGTCTGATTATTCTGATGCTGATTGCGAAGCGAGTACCGACTGACAACTGTCTAACGTGAAGCACTGAACTGGCTACGGTAGCTTCAATTAAATCATTTACTTCCAGACGCGGCGCCACTCTTTAAAAAGTGCCACAGCCACACGAATCAAGTACGATGCGTGGTCCACAAAGCTAATCCCCTGTGGCTTCTGGGAACGTCGTAACCAACAGCTAAGCCGTTTGCTTTGCTTCTTTTACGAACGCGGCATTTTTGCGGACACGGCATTTGAAATCCCGACATAAAACATCTTCTCTGAAGTGTGAAAGTGCACTAAGTGTACATATTTTTGCGCAAAAATTGCTAATGGTACAGCAAGTGATGGATAAAACACATTTAAGAGATGTGGACATAGTGACCATTCCTGTCTGTGTTTTTAAAAATTAACTTAACGAAAGCTGAATACTTGTTCGCAAAAAGATTTGCTATGTCCTCGTTTGGTGACGAACGCCGATAAAATTGACTGATTAATTGAATGAAATTGTGTTTATCTCCGCATGTGTTAGCTGATCATACATAGATGTTCGGTTATTAAAAACTTACAGACGTATAACGATGATGACCATGTATTGAGCTCATTCAATTAAACAGATAAAACTGATCGATCACGAACGCACTTGAACACCATGCATGCAATGGCCAACGGCGACGAAACCAGAAGAATCAATCAATCAACCAACTTGTTTGTCTAATAAAATAGTAATGAAAGGCGGTATACGACGCGTAGGTGGGACTGGGACTGTCAGTGCAAGAAACGGCCTAGATAAAAAAAAAACAAAAAAAAATTGACGCCCTATAAACATCACACGTTGAGTCAATCTTATGTTGTCTAACTTTTAGGTTTTAAGTTGTCTCTTTTCTATACACAAAATGTATTTTTTTAACTAAAAAACGGCCGTCTGCTTAGCTATTCAGCAAAAAAACATTTACTTTGCGTTTTAATAAGGAGTCCATTTTTACATTAATTATTCTCGTAAGCGATGCGCCTAATGTGCTTTGAGCCAGACCTTCGCAAAACCACGAGCTATACGTTAACAGTTATGCCAGATAAAAAATGCACCACTTTCTGTCTGTTTTGACGTCCAGTAAGTTCGATGTTTTTTCCTTAATAAAAACTGAAAATAGGCACACCACTTACTACCGCCGAAGGAAACATTCGCACAAAGTTAGGTATTTTTTTCGTTTACGAGGTAGAACAATGTCAGTATTAAAACGGCGACGAAAAATAGTTTGTTTTAACTTTGCAAACAGGGTAGAGCTTGTGTATGCTACCGTGTTGCCGTGGCAACCTAAGTTGCCTAGTAACAAATGAAAGCGTGGGAGAGGTGACATCTCGCGAGCATCGTCACTGATTGCTGGTACATCGAATGATTGAAGACGTAGCTCGCAGACGTCGAACAGTCAGATAGTGATGTCGGTTGACGACGAAGCGTACAACTGCCGCGAATTTGATGAGTCGATTTGCGTCAAGCGGTTTACGTGTGCGTTCATCAGTGACCTGATGTGCTGCTAAGAATAGATAGTTATCGATTCTGGTCTCCAACAGGTGACGGACGCTGTTTCGCCTGGAGTCATTAAGTGGAATTGCTGCCAATATCACCCGCACGCAATCATTAAAGCTGTCATCTTTAAGTGTTGACTGCACGACAAAATTACTGAAAAGTAATTTATCAAGAGCTATGTTTACCTCTCGTAATTATTCATACGACATCGTTCGTACTTTGAATTTAAGGTTCAAATTGAGTGTATATGTAGCTTATACGTCGAAACGTTACAGTACAGCTCTACGTTACAGTAATTATGAACCCGCCGTGCACATGTAAGTCGGGTGTTTTAGTTTTTGGCTTGGCCCAGTTTACCCCCTAGCTTCTTTACGGTACAATTTAAATCTCCCTACATTTCTATAAAATATTCCCCAAATCTTCTTCTGTGAAGTGGACCCGCCTTTTCATGCTTCTAAAATTTTTTTTGAAACTTTTTATAAACTATTTTTCTTTGACGCTTCCTATATCTTGTAGGGAATTTTTTCTTTCTTCTTTCTCCCCCTTCTGTGTCTCTGCTGCCCAGCACGGACCCCCCTTTTGGCTTCTCTCTTTGCTGTCAGCACGCCATACCTTCCCCCTTATCTCCTGCGGCCTTTGGCCAGCACGGACCACACCCCCTTCCTTTACTGTATATGAACCAGGACCAGACCATTGTCTCCCTCTCTTTCTCTTTTCTTCGGCTGTTTTCCGAGTCCGGCTGCTGTGCTTTTCTCTCTGCTTCTGTTTCCGTTGCTTCCGTGTTTGGAGTTTGACTGACCGTGCTGCCGCCCTCTCTACCGGTGCTGTACTGCATCCGTACGGCATCGTCGGCGGGTTCTGCTGTGCTCTGGTGATCTGTCGCTGATTAAACGCTGAACTGCTTCTGCTTCTGCTTGGTGCTATCCGCCGTAGCCTGCCTTGGAAGTCAAGCCAAGCGCTGGGTATTTTTATATTTTCCTGTCTTTTAGTTCTCACTTTTTCAAGGTCATTAAAAGGTAAAAAGGTCGTCAATTTGTATAGCGCATCGTCGCAAACACGCCTCTAATGCACTTTCGTCACTAACCAGAGCCGCCTGCCGCACGGCCGTCGTGTGCAGCCTGCAGACACAGGCTGGCGCAGCGGCCGGCTAGGCGATCCCAGTCAGCTGTACCAAGGTCCCCACCATCCGTAACTCATGTAAATGAGTTACTACTCATTTTACCGTCCCACGGAGGGTAGAAGGCTGAGTCGACCTAGCCAGGCTGAGTTTGTTTTTTTCTCCCTAAATTTTGGGTTGGGTTCTTTTTGGAATTTTCTTTTAGCCAAATTTTAGAAAACTTTCTTTTCGACAGCGGGCGAGGGTCTATTGCAGGCTTGGCCTGGAAATCAACTACGAAAATTCTTCCTGTACCACATCATGAAAACTAGGGAGAAGCGGGCAGCTTGAGTCTACTCACAGTCAGATGCACCCCAGACCCCACAGGTAACCAGGGAGAGACCCAGGATGAGGCATCTTATCCTCATAGCGCTTCGGACCCGGGCCAGCCCGCTCTTCATTTTTTCTGCTTTTGACGCTATATGTCAATTTATTGCGAACAATTTTAGTTAATTTATGATGCTGTATAAAAAGCGTTTAAACAACATAGAGCTTGTGTGAATGTGCGCATGTTTTGACTATAGATTTGAGCAGTCTTTATTTCATTTTATACTACTATCTGTTTCTTATTCGTTGCGTATTTCTTAATGTCCGTGTGTGCTCCTCTTTCGTACTATTTTTGTGAAACATGTTATCAGAATTAAACGAATTAACTGATTGGTTTGTATTAAACAGACCGATCCAGAATGCGCTCTGTGACGGTGAAGCCTATAGTAAAAAAAACAGGTATTAAAATTAGCCTATTAATTGAGTTTCATACAGCTTCTTGCATTTTTTGTGCTCGCCGATGTTGTTTCACCTTTGCGACGTTTGCGTGCATACAGACAGGCGCGCGTATAGGTTTACTACATACAGGGTGCGCAAAAAAGTAGACCCCTAAAGTTTTTCGCTGTTGTCTTAGCAACTGTTTGAAATTTTGATTCAAAATTTTACAGATTTGTTTACTGAAATCTTCTACATATAACTGCCAAGTAGAATTTGATTCTGTTGAAAAACAACAAAGTTACAGACTTTTTAACATGATCACCTACCGATTTTTTAGCATTCAAAAATGTTCTGGCTACAAAACCAATTTGATAACATCGTTGAACAACGCAGTTAAATAATGATCAGATGCCAGAATTCTTTTGTCACTGCAAATGTTCGAAGTGTTTACCGCCAGCTCTGAGCTACAACACCAGTCTCCAGTCCCTTATTTGAAAAATCTTTTACAGCCTTGTCGATCGATCCCTGTGGCAGGTTGCCCCAGATAACCTGAAGCGCTTCCTTGAGTTCGGCGCTTGTTTTCGGCTTTGTTTTAAGCTTGCGGTAAGCCTCCAGCATTGCATCTTATACGTGATAGTCCATTATGTTTATGTTCGACGAATTTGGAGGCCATTGGTCTTTTGTGATGATATCTGGACAGCTGGCCCGCAGCCAGTTCTGTGCTCTGCGCGGCGTTGCGCGATGTGTGTGCTGACGCGCCGTCCTGCTGGAAGATGAATCCGGCGGGCAGCTGGCGATTGCTTTAAAGGAACGATAATTTTGTGATAATTTATAAACAATATAAATTGCTGTTTACCAAAACGTCACTGTGACGTCATCGGCAGTAACGTGTAACCAATTTTTGAAAATTAAATAGCATTTTTAGCATGAACATTTTTAAATGCTGAAAAATCGGTAGGCGGTCATATTAAAAACTCTATAACTTCGTCGTTTTTCAACATAATTAAATTTTACTTGGCACTTAGATGTAAAAGGTTTCAATAAATAAAGCTGTAAAATTTTATATTAAAATACCAAAAACGGTTGTTAAGAAAACGGCGAAAAAATTAGGGGTCCACTTTTTTTCTGACGCACCCTCGGCAGGTAGAGTACTCATTAACGCAAGAAACAGCAGCAGCAACAACAACAATATTTATTTGTCAAACCAAAATGCACACAGTAGTAGTCGTTAGAGGCGATTTGCCAAAAGAGCAAACGCTCATTAACGCTGACCGCCCATGTCACTAACTTCGCCTGGTAAATAATAAAAATAAACCGTGTAGCAAAACAATAAATGCAGCAGAAAATACAGACAACATTAAGAGTGTCAAACAAAAATCACGTGCAATTATGGCCAATTTCCACTAGGCGAACTAATTGGCAACTAGTTGCCAACAAGTTGGTGAACTAGTTCGCCTAATAGAAATTGGCCATTATGGAAAGCCGATTATTGGTAGAAGCAGGAGACACACCTAGTCGGCCGTTATTTTTTGTTGTTTAACGTTGTCCTTTGTTTTAAACGGCAAAAAGTCAGCATATAAATTATAATTGTAGCTGACATTGAGACGAAATTTGACGTGTGCAATGTCCCCAGCTGTGACCAAAAATATGACGCAATGATACAATAAATGCATACGGCAGAAAGCCTACAAGTGCCTCTGAAGGTTATCAGTTCGGCCTAGTTGCAGCAGCATAGTGGCCGAACAGTGAATCCGCAATTTCTCGAGCGATTGCGTTATGACGTGACGCCGCGCTGATGCGATATTTCGCTCGTCATTACGCTCAGCTGGCGCCAATCGTCTGCTGCCTGTCACCTGCGACGCTTTCAACCGTCGGTAACCACTAACCGGGCTTTCACGGTTGCTGAACTCCGTGTCTGGAATACTGCAATGCAGACGTCAGAACAAGATCTCAGTAATTTTCGACTTTCTACTAACGATTCAAAGCCTGCTGGCTCTTTAGAAATCATAACCGGACAATGGGCATCATCGTCTAAATTATTTACTTGCAGTTATTAACCTTCAATGATTGTTCTGTTATTAAGGCAACGTTGATTGTTTTCAGTGCTAACGCAGCGCTTCTGGTTCACACATTGTGACAATGACTGGCGCTATAAAAATCGTTTTAGATTAGATTAGATTTGTTTGATTGTTTGTTTTGCCGATTGATTATAATTGGTTGATTAATTAACTGAGTATGCTGGTGTAGGTGCTGGCTGGTCAGTGGTTGTTTGGGTCGCTGACGTGCGACGTGTTCAACGCCAATGACGTCCTGTTCTCCACAGCGTCTCTGCTGCACTTGTGCTGCATCAGCTGGGACCGGTACATCGCCGTCACCGATCCGTTCAACTACGAGCGCCGCATGACACGCCGCCGGGCTGCGCTGACACTGGCCGGGGTCTGGACGGCTTCAGCCTGTCTCTCACACATCCCGATACACCTCGGCCTCTACACGACCGCATCACAGCGACACAAATTAGCCGCCGACATTAACGAGTGCTCTTTCAAGGTACATACTGCCGTGTGCTTACGTCAACTCAGCCTCTTACCCTCAGCTGGTTGAGAAATGAGTAGTGGCTTGCGCGTTACGGGGTGAAGGCATAGCGTTGCTGGTTGGGGTGGTGGTATGTCTATGTGTTGCACCGCGGGTTTAACTGCTCATTAATGCGGGCAATGAACGGCCGCTTAGTGCGCCGCAGTATCATTAGCTCAAGTCAGTCTCGGCTGTCACTTCGAAAATTGTAAAGCGCTCGACTATTGCATATTTTGTTCGTACGTTCATCACGGGACCTGGTCATGATATCTTTGTTTTAACTAAATTACTTACTGATGACGTTGTTTTCTGGATCACCGGTTTAAATGATTGCAAAAGAAAATGCAAGCGGTATGATTTGTTCTGTGTTTGAATTTTGAAATTATGCGGGAAAAGTTTAATATGCCACGTTTTCATTACAAGCCGGGGGTTCTATGTTACTTGAAGCTGAGGCTTGTAGTAAAAGTCATACGGTATATCTAGAGCGAGGCGTGCCGGTTGATCTGTGATCAGGTGAACCGTGTCTACGGTATAATCTCGTCGACCGTGTCATTCTGGACGCCGGCAGTCATCATGATCTTCACGTATGTCAAGATCTACCGCGAGGCAAGGCGGCAGGAGAAGCAGATTGCCGCGCTGGTGAGTACATTACCCAAGCCGTCGTCTCCGAGCATACAGCATCTGTCTACGGCCGGTCTCGGGCCGTCCCGCTCCGCGTCCTACGTCGACTTATCGCCGTCTTCGGACGTGAACGGTCGTGCCCCGGTGTCTCCCGGCAGACCCCGCGCTCTCAGCATCACGCCGTTGGATCGTCGGGCGTCGGCCACGTTCGATGGCGAAGGATCGCGCCAGCGTCGAGCGATGAAGCGAGAGCATAAGGCCGCCAAGACACTGGGCGTCATCATGGGCGCGTTCCTCGTCTGTTTCCTTCCGTTCTTCACTTGGTACCTGACAGCGACTCTGTGCGGGGACGCGTGTCCGGAGCTGCCTGACTGGGGCGTCACCGTACTGTTCTGGGTCGGCTACACCAACTCCGCCCTCAATCCCATCATCTACCCGTGCTTCAACCGAGACTTTCGCGACGCGTTCCGCCGGCTGCTGAGCTGTCGTGGTGGCGGTCGTACGGCCAGTGCGGCTCTGTCGCCGGTGGCTGCGGACGGTGGTCGTAATTGTGGCAAGTTGTTGGCGTGTCTGCACGTCTCAGCGCCGCGACTGCGTGGTCTGAGTGAGAGAACTCGACTCAAAGCTGCGACGTCGTCGGGCGTCAACAGCAGCAACGCCGCCGCCGTCGAGGTGAACTCAGCTGTAGCTGCACAGGCTTGCGTCCCAATGATCACCTTCACTGAGGAATCGTGATGATCTGTCCGTTCACAGGGTACAGACAATCATCCACCTCAAACCTTCTCACGACAAAAGCCCCTGCTGCAAACTTCTTCCCTAGTTCCCTTTATAACGATTATGCCATATTTCCGTACTTTGTTGTATGTTATTCTAGTTCTGAAGTCACGCGTTTTACCTGTAAAAGGGGGTTTTGTCCAGACGGGTTGCGTCTGACACGTATATTCACTTGCTTCTCCAACGTGGACCAGAGTTTTTTTATATCTTGACGGTTAGTATTTTTTTAGACTTAAGAGGCTTGTATGTGTTTTATAGAAATTAGATGCAATGCTATGATACAACGGTAAAGTAACTCGTGTTGCTGTATTGCAATATGTGCAAACCCCTAAAACAAAATACAACTTATTTGCAAGTTCGTGGCGACACATTATGCTTTATGATAAATAAACAGTGGACGGAGTCGACGGCAACCGTTTCAAGTGCTTTTGTGTAGTTTGTTTTATTAAGTAGCACATTATCAGTGTTTCTAGCTTCCATGACCTGTATTTCATGTAGGACCTATACTGTATAGTTGCAGAGAGCTTAATTCATTTATTTGTCGCCAAATGAAAAAAAATATTGTTTGCAGTAATTTCACAAGTTAACGGTACGCATTTCATATTGACAGCAGTGTAATTATTTCGTGAATAAGACCGCAGTACTAAAATGTTCATTTGTGTAGCCACGTTTCACGAAGGATATGTAAGTAATAAAGAGGGATTCTGAAATGTTGATTATTTCCTGTTTTCGCTAATTTCATCGAACTGTCGTATCTTTGGAGGAAATGCAAATAATATGATTTAGGCCTAATGCATCTCTATTGTGTAATTTTTATGCATATTTTTAGAAAAAATTCCCCGTTTTCATGTTAATAGCCAGTAGCCATTTTTGTTTGTAAGTATCTACATGTGATTTAAAATATTAAACGCGGAGCTTGATTTTGTATGCAAACAAACGGCAACGCTGAGTAACGTTATATGCAACTAGTGACATTTTAATATATTGTGTGTCAGATCGCCATTACATTGGTTTTGTTGTTGTCGATAAAAAGTGGAAATTTGCTATAGAGTTTCGAATATTATTTGAACAACGTTAACCAACCTAATTTTACAGCGTGAATCTCTGTAGTTGTTAAATCAGGTGTTGAAACAGTCATTAGTATGCTTAAGAATTCATCAGAATACACTGTTGTCAGATAATTTGTTGACGTTTCAGCAACTCGTGTTGCCTCTCTCCGTTTCTCGAAGAAACGATTTCTGTTCGCTGCTAGATGTCTCACTACAACGAACAGACGAATAAAGTTTGTATTTTATGAATTCATGTATAGCTTATCGATATTCAATATCTCGGCTGTGCGACACTGCAAGACCACAGAGAGTGCATGGCGTTGTATGCTCGCTCGTCACGGATACTGTGCGTAACTGTGCTGCTTGACGACAGAGGCTTAGATGTCAGTGTTTTAAACCGGTTATTTAATTATTTTGGTTTGGTTTGCTTTGGTTTTGGTTTTGGTTTGCTCCGTTTTAATTTTATTTTAGCGGCAACAGACACATAGGCCTAATTCGGCAAAAATCGATGATTTGTTGCTGTAAAGTTGAAACAGTTGTTTTCATTAAATTGCAAGTTGCCAGCTTGCGGACTGATAGCTTTGTTTTAATTCAGGATTGTCCTGTCCATCTATAGTTGCCGACTGCCGAATCCCGTGGCCCCAAACTAGTAGATTTACGGGTGGGAAAAAAGAGAAATAGGGGAAAAGAGTGAAAGGGCAGATAGGGTAAAAAATATTTTAAAAAAACAAAAAAAACAAAAAAAAGAAGGTCGCACCTCAATGATTTCTATCAGTCGGCGCTAGGTCTATATGCATTGAACTGTTTATTTTTCGCAAGTAGCGTAAAGTTGCATTTTGTCTGACTGGCTACGTCTAAGATCATGAGTGTTTTCACGCACATCACAGTTAGCACGGACCTAGCATCTGGGGACGTGCTTCGCTGATCGTGTGCATGCATAATAGATAATGTCTCCAAGCACACAAAACGACGCGCGTAACCTCAACGTTGCTACTACACCTTTCTATCAGTAACACAGAGAGGCATAGATGTCTTCAGGCTATTATTACCATCAGGAGGCGATTTATTGCAGCCGCTGAATTGCCGGATATCTCTGACAGTCTTGCCAGTCAGAAGGCACTGCGCATGCAGTCTTCCTATACTTAATGCCACTGCCGTGGTCGCGGGCGCTCGCAGAATATTTTCCAGGGTTACGAAAACAAGACGCAGACGTGGATTTGGATGTGAAATTGAATTATTTAAGAATATATGTCGTGAGAAAAATTGGGCGAAATTCGTTCAGTGCATATGGCGCATTTTCAGCCTCACAAAACACTCCTAATGGAATGATAGCGAGAAAGTATTTTTGTCTATTTTCCCGGATGTGATTTTCGGTCACAGGATTGGGACGTTCATCCCTGGTTACTTTAGTGACACGTTGTGAGTGGAGGTTAGACCAGATCTTTTTAACATAGCAATGAAAAAATGCCGCCATTGACTGTGCCTGTCAGATCCTGTTTAGTATTTTTAAACCTATTTGTTCTAGAAATTTACTCAGTGAGTAGAGAGCGAAAAGAACGCCGATTACCTATTGTTGTCGTTTTGTGGATAGTTTCACTCATGCATGGTAGTTTCTACGGACAAAGACAGACGACTGTTTTTGCTTTTTTACGGCGGCTAAACTTCTTAACTGCTCCCTTCCCAGGGCACCTGTTTCTGTGGTCAAAATTGTCATCTCTTGGTCGACGAAGTGATTGATTCGTTGGCCATATTAAAGTACAGTCACCTACAATAATTCTTGAAATGATTTATAGTTTGAGTTGTATTTCAGAATAGTTTCTGTACCTTGTTTGCGAACTACACCGTCTGTTGTCATTTTAGCAAACTATAACTAGGTTTACTTGATTACTTGTTTTACATATTTACATTCGCCAAACTGCTATAAGTTAAACATAAGGTGTTCTATTAATAATTTGGTGCAAAGCGCTTTTGATACAATTTTATTCTAAGCTGCACTTATTCAAACACTTAATATATGGCGTAAACTTTTGTTAGCGATGCATATGCATATTCTGTACACTTATAAATACTTTTGTAACTAAGAATTGCATAGCCTTAAGTTGTATGGAAAACTAAGCCAATAGTTGTACACAAAGGCTAGCATATTAGCGTGACCCGAGAGCAGTAAAAATATTAAAATTATTGATGCAACGTGCTAAAAACAAGATTACAAGTCACGATTTTTCGCCACAACATGATAAATTTAGCAGAAACGCTTGCTAACGAATTAGTTGAATTAGTTGACTATAAATATAGCGAAGTGATCATACAGCTAGCTATTTCATCTTCTCTTCGGCATTAACCCTTGCTTCTCCCTTCGCTGCTGCTCCGCTTCGGACGCCTGTATCTATTTTTACCGTTTAGACGTTAGTATTCATTTTTGGCATTTTTTTGCGCATAGCAGCCATGTCGCTGCGAAATTTACTAGGCAGTGATACTGAGACGAGGACTAAGGAAACTAAACATTTAAATACATTTACTCATCTAGTCGGCCTGACCGTCACGTGACATTTCTGATGCATGCCTGTGCGCATCTTAACGGTCCTATATGATGTCTGAAACCATTTATGAGCTAAATGAAATGCCTATCTTCGAAATTGGGTTTTATTTATTATTATTAGCATTAACAAATTTTTTTGTAGCTCGGATGGCACTAGCGTTATCGGCGAAAGCTTTTAGCGTTCCTTTTGTCTGGAACTCCCTGTCATGCGCTGACTGTAGATCCGTCGGCTGCCAAGCTTCTCGGCTCATTTAAACGTAGTTTGACAAGCTCTAAAGTAATCTGGTCTGAAGAGGCATCGCTGACCGATGCTGCCACCCGGTAAATCATAAATCATCTCTTTTCGTAAGTCGGAGGCAATTGCATGTTGTGGTTGAAAGTTCGACCCCGAATATGAATATCCCCTTTTCATACAGAGTCAAGAACCTCTACCATCTCCATCTAACCAAGTGTGTCATTGGACCCCACAAATGTACCTGCCAAATAGCTTCTAAATCTGTCAAACGGCTAAAGCAAAACGTGACAGACGACAGGCAGACGATAGATAGAGAGACCGCGTTACGGAGAAATGTGTTTAGTAGGCGGAATGGCATACAGTGGCGCCGACTAAAAGCTGAACTATCTGACATTGCATACAGCAAACGTGAACACTCAGCCTATAGTCTTTTGTCACAGTACGCCTTTGATTCGTTCTAGACACAATGACGCCACGTACTGTAGCCTACATGTGCTTTGATTGATTTTATCTGTCGCCCACAAGGGACCACGAAACACAAAATTTCAATTCGAGTTAAAAAAAACCGAAGTACTTGAAAGTGAACGTTTTAGCTTTTTAATGTCGCGGTGTTTTAGTGTGACAATACGTCATTGAGTCAGTGAGTTGGATGGATAGGCAGAGTGGCGTCACGTGAAGAGATGTTTGCTGTGCTTTGGCCTGCAGTGAAAAGATGATTCTGTTGACTCAGTTGCCGCAGCTGCTGCTAAAGTCGCTCTCACTGCGCAAGCTGAATGGCCGCAGCGCTACTCGCTACCGAGAAGAGCCATGCTACAAGTCACGCTGTTTGTGTCACGTTGACGGTGCCTGTGGGGCGTCATTGCATAAAGTACTAAATACATGAGGCGATCGTCGCCGCGATCTTCGCGGCGACGATCGCCACGATCGTCGCCGCGACCGATCGCCGCGACGATCTCGTGTATTCACTACAGGCGATCGGCCGCCGCGATTATGCAAATGAGCGCAACGTTTGGCGAGGATATATTTACTGTGTTATTACGCTATTGTTGACGTCACACTGTTTACGTTGGAAATGGAGTCCGACGATGATAATGTCAATGTTAATTTGTGAAATTAGTTGAAATATATCTGGTATTGTGAGTTTCAGCTTGAAAGCTAGGTGTACTGTTCTGAAGCTCCGGCGACCTGGTAATTTTTTTTTCTTATGCCAATCTAGCCACTGGCTGCCATACGCAATAAAACGTACATTATTATGACCGTTTAGGTCCCAGCAATAAAGCTTATTTTTGATCGATATAATTTGCATATCGGCGACGATCCGCGAACGGGTTGCTTGAACGATCGGCGATCGTCGCCGCGATCGTCGCCGCGACCAGTCACCGCGACAGTCGCCTCATGTATTTATTACAAGCAACTGATCGCGGCGATAGTCGCGTCCACGATCGCCTCGCGTAAACACGGCATAACGAAGCACGAGCGATCTTTAGCTGCGCACAGTCGCTGCATTTGTATACCCAGCCAATTTCAGCATCTTTGACGCAGCGTATATACGCATCCTCGTATGTCATGCGTAGAAAATCATGTCAACTATCACGACTTGGAGTTAGGTGTTTTATTTGTCCGTCGAAAGATCTTTGACCTGCCTAAGGCGCGAAATGTTCACCCAGGTTATTTATGTAGGCTGTACTTGCGTGAAAAGGGTGACTAAAAGTAGCTGTCGTGAGAATTGCTTGACGTTATGAATTTCGGTTCCATAAAAACATTATACGAGGACTATAATCTTTGCAGTTTGATTTTTATAATAATGCCGTAATAATCGATAAAGCATCAGTTAGATATAAATGCTTTTAATGATCTCATGTCCTGTATTCTATTCAGTCACGCGAGCTTATTTAGGCACGCTTAGGCCTATGTTGTAGGTCTTCTCTAGCAGTCAAGTAACAATAATTTAATCAATATAGTGTTTAAACTATAATCTTTTTACTGTCTTTTGTGAATATTTGGCCGATTCTACTGGATTACGATCTGGGCTGTCTACTGTCTATAAGTGTTTAGTGTCTAGAGTTTGATTTTAGTTACATAAATGATATGAAGTTCGGACTCCAGGAAAGATATCGCATGTTATGACGTCAAATAATGTTAACAAATAATAAACAGTTTTAGTTTCTGTTTATCGCTTAGTGTTTTTTAAACGTTTCAAAAAATTTTGAAACAATAAGATATACTGCAGCTTCGAAGGCCTACTGTAAAACATCAGGACATAAGATGTACATGCATGCAAAAAATACGAAAAAACCGTTGGTCGATTAATAATTAAAATGACCGTTGATTAACTGTTACTCGACCGCTAAAGATGTACAACGGAAACATCTCCAATTAATTAAGCGTGCGTGACAAAATGAGGCACGGGATGGATGGAAAGGGTCATTACGCGCAAATATCTGAATTAGTCTGGCTTCGTATCGATTACTAATGAGTCAGAAGCTCAGGTGTCGCAGAAAATCAGCACCACAATACGTGCTAATTGGAAGTTTTCATGTTGGTAAAAGTCACCACGTCAAACATCTTGAAATAAACGCTTTGTTTCTGTACATATACACTTCGTATAAAAAATGTTTCGTTTCTATCGCGAGCGAGAATGATTTTGTTCACAAACATTTTTGATCTCTTATATTCAAGAAGTCTTCCGTACGGAGGCCTCAAATTTAAGTACTCTTTTAAAATGCATTAATATCTTATTGTTGTAGGCCTACACTGATTGCCAAGTGGCAGGACCGCTGCTATCGCTCGTCACGTGAGCTTTGCTCAAATTACTTGTAGATTTATATCATCATTTACACTGGTAAATAATTTTATCAATGTCTTCGAATTTTGTAATTAAACTTAACTTAAACTCGCAGTCATCAGCAACGGTTAAATTCTTACCAGTTAAATCGCCGACTGTGTGGCTTGCTAGTGTTGCGGAGTGCGTGGGACTGGTGACCGAAGCAATAAAGCAAATAAAAACACAAATTTATATTTTGTCGCCCATCTCTCACTGCAGTGTCTGAAGTGTTATAACTGCGAATAATCTCACTCCAGTCACGCTTGGCAACCGAAACTTAACTCAAGTCTGTGCACAGCATTTATTTCCATTTTCAGACAGAACTCACCGACGATCAGGGTCATAAAATAAGTACAGGGTGGACCAAAAAATGACACAACTGGTTTTTGTCAGAACTTCGTTAAATTTGCACCAAATTTGATAACTTTTCACACAGATAACTAAGACAATAGAAATATGTAAGGTATACTTATTGTCCACCTCACATAGTTTATGTCAACGCACTACCGTGTAAAACGCAGATGCTCCAAATTGTTGCCTTATGTTTAGTTTTTGTCTCCGTAAAAATTTTAACGACTTAATTATGCACACAGTAAACTAAAATGTGATTTATTTATTGGAATTATAAGTCTGTGTAGCAACTTGCTTCCAAATTATCAAAATTTTTGCCCAAATTGTACACAATGGCTTAGACGTGACGCCACGGCTGACAGTAGCATTAACAATCAACTGATTAAAATGCACATCACTCATTCATGGACAAAATGTGTTTTAAGCTCATTAATCTGTTATTTTGTTGTCTCTGCTATTTTTAGCGTAAAATATTTAATACCACAAAATTATTACATCACACAGCATTCTCTGTCAAATTGATAATATAAAAGTGAGCAATCTGATACTGATTATCACTGTGTAATGCAACAATTTAAAACATCTGCGTTTTACGCGGTAGTGCGTTAACATAAACTACGTGAGGTAGACAGTGAGTGTACCTTACATATTTTTATCGTCTTGGCTATCCTTACGCCGAAAATTATTAAATTTGATGGAGATTTGACGAAGTTCTCACAGAAACAAGTTGGATTATTTTTTGGCACACCGTGTATGTTTCAGCACTGTCTACAGTGTATTGTGCCTCGTTATACTCGCACGATGCACTGTAGACCGTGTTTAAACACAAAGGCTTATAATGATGCCAGTTAAACTCAGTTAGAATATCACAGTACGAAACCACGTAGTACTGCGCTTTGCCATAGCGTCGGACGGCAAAATACAGAAGTATCAGTGAATCGATCTTAGTACCGACTAGCGAGTGCATCGATCAATAAATCAATCAGTGTGTAAAAAGCACCTTGAACAACGTTATCAGAGAGTAGATCAAAAAGGCACGCTTTAAGGCGTGACACATGTCAGTCAGTCTGCACGTTGTTTTCTCTCGCACGTGACTAATTTTAGTTTCTCCTGCTATCGATCACTTCGTCGTAATTGACGACGACTACTCACTTGTCAAAACCACTAACGAAAAATGCGTTCAACCCGGAACTATGATGGCAAGCTTGCGGTCGCGGAGTGTGCTTTCTCGGACTTATTTTACTGTTGACATTCGTTTTCACTCGGCACTCAGCAGACTAAGATGGTTTACTCTTTGATGGCTGATATTCAGACAATAATTATATACCGTATCCATCAACGTCTTTTGGCTTCATGATTGGCTAATGCTTATTTCAATACTTTTATCGCAAATTACTTTACATCAAAAGACACTTCAATCAACGCCAAGCTCATTATCCGTGCATAAAAATTGTAATCTAAGTTCCATGCATATTTACTGTTTTTTCTGCCGCCCGTCATTTGTGAGCCATTTTTCACAAAATATTTGTTTACTGGCGTTTCAGCAGTAAGTTTGCAATAAAATACTTATTAATGGTCTATCGCATCTTAGGCCCTAAACACTTCGCTACATCATTTTGTAAACAAAAAGTCCAGCTGTCGCTAGGATAGCCGACCGTTCTGGTTATCAGTGATCTTCAAGGTCATCTAAGGTTGATTATTTCCATTTTATCTGAAAGGGCGTAGGCGATTTTTTATTAGTGATTTATTGCAATCTTTGGCTCTACCTCTTACCGTTTCCGGGATACGGCCACTTGTAGCTTCAAACATTTCGTTAAACAATGCGGCCAAACCGTTGCAGATGGAAACACAGTTACTATTGACAGCCTATACAAAGTCGCCATTGCTCTATTCGATAATACCAACGCCGACCGCACATGACTTACCGTTTAGCCACAATACCGCACGATTGGCATGCCGTAGTGCGTTATAACCCTTCAAGGTCATCCAAGGTCAATGTTTTTTAATCTTATTTGAAAAGGCGTATGTCACTTTCTATTAGTAATTAATAGTAACCTTAACCCTATCACTCACCGTATTCGAGATATGGCTAGTTTTCCATTAAATTTCCTACCCCCTCCATTCAACCCTAAATTTGAAAATGTTCCCCTCGCACTAGATCGATGAAATGTTGCATGCCCGAGTTTTAGGCACAGGGCTAATTATTTTTGTAAAGAAAATTTTCTTTACGACTTAACGTTTAGCCACAATACACCCGTGACACGACAGATAGATGGACAGATGACAACCGTGCCAATAGCTCGACCGTTACTTAAATACGGTCGGCTAAAAACTAGTATAGGCCTACGAAAACTAACTTTAATATTTTACAAGTAAGCTTAATGATGCACAGTAAGTTTGTATAAAATCAAGTGCATTGCACATGAGAGCCCAAAATAAAACTAAACGTTTAATTTTTACTCGGCGACATGTTTTAAGTTACCAATCCGATTTCGCTGTGAAATTTTCCCATTCGATTTGCTTGTGCCTGGTTTAGATTATTTAATGTTCTTGGCCGTTCGTCCTGTCGACAGCGATCGACAGCTGTCCACCTTTCTGTCAATAGGCCTACTGCCACCGTGACTTGCCCGCAACTGCAGTAGGCCTCGTAGCAAACTGATTGGAAGTTTTTTTGGAAAACGATTGACGGTGTAGTTTAGATTTAGAAACCAAACCAGGTTTTGGTTTTTTCTCAGTTTATTTATAATATTATTACACCTAGCTTACTTTAATCACAATAGCTCGGATATTATAATTATTAAGCAGTATAACAAGTAAATAATACAGGGCCGTAGAAAGCGGTCCGGCAGGTCCGGCGGCTGCCGGACCAATATTTGGGCGATGCAAGATTTTTTTCTCCGACTATATTTGACAAACAAAACAATTAGCCTAAAACAGCAATAAAGAATGATTAGGGGGCCTATTTTGAATTTAGCTGCTTCATTTCGTCTTTCTATAATTTCTAAAAGCCAAATCGCGGTGCACCGGGCCAGGTCAATGACAGCTCGTATCTGGAAGTTATCGTTAGTGATGCATCTAGAGAGCTGGAACTACACTGTTCGCGGGAGTCTGCATCTGCATTCCGGCCGCGGAAAGAAAGCGATTTTCCAGAGTGACTACAGTGCTACACACTCTATGGTGACGCTGCTATATCAAACGCTACATTTAACTCTATGATACGACATGATAATTCGACGCACATGGTAATAGCTACAGACAGCAACTTTGCATTTAAAAGTGCGGCCAAACTGCTGCAGATAATCCTACAATTTTCTCTTTTCGTAATCACCCTATTCAACGGCACCGTCGCCAAACCTACGACGTACGGTTTAGCCATAATACCGTACGATTGACGTAACAGAGTGCGTAATGATCCTTTAAGGTCATCCAAGGTTGTGTCATATGAAAGAAATTAATGCGACTTCCTATTAGTGATCACTAGCAACCTTGGCCCTATAATTTTATGCCACCGTTTCTGAAATACAGCGACTTATAGCTTGAAAATTTCAAGCTATAAGGTGTGTAAGTGAATGACAGTAGCATAATATTGTAAAGAAACGGAGAAAGCAACGTTCCGAAGCGGGGGGGGGGGAGACGAAGGTTAGCCCATAATAAGAAGTCTGCATAAAAGCAAATTTAGGAGGGACAAGGAAAGACTAAAATCTGGAACCCGACAACCAACGCTTTTCGGGAATGAAAAAACGCTGGAAATGCATGTTGCTGGGTATAAATTTTGTCAATTTCATTAGACAGATTCATAATGCACTCATTGGCAAGGCAAAACAAAGCACAGCTCTTTGCGACATTACTCCGTGACCGTATTCTCTTTATCGCATAAGTCGATCTCTATGACAGTTCATACATTCTGGATGCATTTTTACTGCTTTTTGTCATAGGGAGAAACAAAATTTAGCACAGAAGAGTCCGCGAAAATACGCCATTTCGACATTTAAATATCAAAAAATGCAAAAAGTCAGTGCCTTCTCCTCAGTCACCATATCCCTTTCCTGTGCGGAAAGGGTAACTACTCCTCATACCCCACACCTTCCGCGATTTCGGCGCCTAGACTCGGCTGCTCGACCTTTTCTCCTTTTCAAAAAATGCGACTCTTAGATTCGCCTACGCAGTTGCGGTTTCATTCCCGGGCCGGGGGCCTCCAGTTTTGCTCCAGGCCTCCCAGTTTCATAGCCACCCATAATTTTTTGCAACGTTAATACAAATAATCTGATTTCTTTGCGTTTCCAAATTTAAAAAAATGGGCAAATTTGCGGCTTTCATTGAACGTCCAAAAACCAAAAGCGCTTTAGCTTTAAGGGGCTTCGCCCCCTGGCTCTCTGACCAGGGGCTCTGCCCCTGGACCCCGCTCGCCCAGATATTGCTGGCTAGAACCGCCACTGCGCCTCTGCCGGTCAATCAAAATACAGCTGCTACGGCCCTGTAATAACTGTACATTCAAAACTAACTGATACATGTAGCTTTGAGTTTAGAAAAAAAAGTGCCCAACTGTTCACAGCGTCCCTCTTTTTAGATGTTATTTTCGGTTTTTTGCAATACTATAGTTATAAAAGTGCGATTGCATTTTCTTTATAAGAAAGGGCCTTTTCAGATAAGTTAGAGATTCTGATAACGAATTTATCTGCTCTACTTAAAAACTGCAAAAATTCGCGATTAACAGCAAAACGTATGCAGTTAAACACTGTATAAAGCCTGTGTGTTTAGTATAAAGCAACATAATTCAACAACGTGCGGAGTCCGAACACAGCATTCCATGCAGTAGTCCATCTTCATATCGTACTGAGGGACGCTGGAAAATAAGAGTTAGTTATAGCAAGGTAGAAGCGGCCAGGATGGTACAGAGGAATCCATCGTATCAAAAACTCGCTCGGTCTTCAATCACGCGCTGCATCTATACCGCCCTCTGTCTGCTTGTCACGGTCAGTGTACGGTGCTAGTCGTTCACACCAGCAGTCATCGATCATCTATTTCGTTTCTTAACCGTCTGCGTATGTCCACGCTTTCGTCACACATACCCCTTTTGGCCACGTCAATTATATAATGCCATATAAACCACAAAACACCAGACATCTGTTTAAATAATTGTAGCATTTGCTGTTTGCAATTTATTAATTTGTTTGTTTATTTGGAAACGTTTTTATTTTTTTTTCGGAACGCCAGCGTTTCTTCACACTCAGATTGTAAATCAAACAGCTATCATCGTTGGCTAATTCAACCATCGTGACCAGATTACAATTTATTTGCATAAAACAAAACTTTTTTTTACATCGGCAGTCAAAAACGAGTTTTTTAATAAAAATGATATAGAAGTAAATAAAAATTGCAAATATAATGCATCTGTAACAAGACAGGAAACTCAAGTAACAAAAGGATGTCACTATTGGTCCACTCTGTACACTCGACTGCACGACGTCATAGTCCGTCAACACACGTCTTACAGCATACTAGGCGCCCCATATAGGCAAAAATCTTGTGAGGGCAACGCCCCCGCAGACATTTAATTCCTGAAGATTTTTTGTAGCGATAAAATTAGCCAATGTTCGCATCTCGGCATCCGGTTTATTAACATTATCGTTATTTTTATAAGTCGCCATTTTATATATTAGGTCTAAAATGTGTCTTGTGTTCGTGACAACAGTGCGCAGCTACAGAGCTATAACCTCAAAATCTACGGTCTGCCCGACCGCCAAACGGCTTTAGGTACATCTGAGGCTAAAACTGTTCACTTTTTGTCACTTGCACTATGACGTATTTGTATTTTAGTGGGCTAGAAAAAATACAACAATCCTCAAAAGCTCGTAGTTGGATTTAGCAGGTGGGAAGAAAAAAATAAAAGTATTTCTAAAAGTCTGCATCTATGCTTATAGGCCTACTCTTCGGCACGTGGTTGCATGTGTCTGCAGCTAGACGTTGGAAAATCAATTCCTCTCACGCCGTTGACAAAAGCTTATCAATGACGCGATACGTAGGCGTACAACATACAACGTGAGCGCATATTCCTTGAATGACGAAACGAACGGCCCGTCTCTGTCTCGCCACCGTCGACTTTGCTCATGTTTGAATTATTAATACAGCAACGCCTGTCGCCGGCATGCAGCATTAGGCCTACTGTGCTTTATATCGACGTTGGCGTGAACGAGGGGGAGTAAATATTAGCAAGTGTCAAAAAAGAATTATTGTTTCAGTGGGGTCCGAAGTGCAAACCCCCACCGGTAAAGGGTTTGGAAACGGAGCCAGTCCCTGAAATGTGTTTTGTGTAAGCATTTTCTTTTGTAAATGCTACTAGTCAATGTTGCGATCAACTGAAAATGAAGTATACGGTAGACCCTACAGTTTGTTAATGACGAAGGCAGAAATGTAGGAAAGCGCAAATCACAGTTTTCTGCATTGTCGGTTAATTGTCATAGTTGCAGTTCTGGCCAGGAACAAAGGGCGTCGTCGTCCGAAAAAGTTGAAAACGACAGCAGATTAATCTTTTCGAGATGACAAGTTAACGAGTTAGGCAACTTAGGCTACACGTCGAAAACAAATTCATACAGAATTCTCAGCTCTTATAATCAAGACAACTTATGCAATAACTTACATAGCAGACTTGGAGTCTTAAAGTAAACGTCACCAAAAATCAGCCTAGTCCGTCCACTAACTCCACTCAGTCTTCGTGATTCAATTTTATGACATCACAGACCTCACCTAGAAGAAGCATTTTGACTTGCGCTTGCTCATTTAAGTCAACATCACAAATGTGTATTCAGTCACTTGAGTTAGGCTTGTGCAGATTGTGGAAAAGCGTACTTTGTAAGCAGAAAGGCAGACACTGGACAGATTCCACGGTATTTTGTTTTCACACTGATCGTCTAGACAAATTTCAGCAGTTATAGGCTTGTAGTTCAGTACAATCCGGCAACAGCGTTAGTGCTGCAATTAAAGAGCCGAGTCTAAAGCCAAACTCCGTCGTCGCATGTTTCCTGCTCCCAGCTTTGGCTAATTTTGGTTATGCGTTAATTTCATTAGTCGTCGTGGTTGGCTGTCGCTCTGGGGTGCGAAAGCTGAAAGAGCCGTAATGTTGCAGCTATGAGGACATTGGGTCAGCGTTCAGGCCGCAATTCAACGCAGTCGCCGCATGAAATGCGCCTATATACAGCACAGTCTCGGCCGACTGATTTGATGAGATATATGGCACCAATGCGCTAGAAGTCCGACTACCGCTTTCAGACCAACTGCAGAGGCTTCTTTACCCTTTTAATTGCAATTCGAATTACAGCTTACATTATGGTGTGCAAGAAAAACCGCACGAAGTTTTACACCAAAAAAATTGAATCATTCGCCGTAAAATTACGTCTAAACCCGAAAATTTTTAGAAAAAAATTATTTTCTACTAATCAATACACAATTTTTGTAGGGCTTACATTAGTTAAATGCTAAATAACAACACATAATGGTCAGACGTCGACACTGGCGTTACTTGCATTTTCTTTTACGAATACAGCGTTAACAAGAACATTATGTATAAAAAGACTGTTGATAAAATGATTGTAAGTTTCTAACGACACTGCGCTTAAAACAAAATCGCATGCAAGTTTTACATTTTCTCTAGTTTTATCGCATGATGTGGGTACCGCCTTAACGAGAGACGACGGCCGATACTAGAGTACTTGGCCAATACTGCAGCGTTTCATTATTTTCAGAGCTGCCAATATCTATGCCCAATCAATTCTTCATACATATCAAACAGCCCTCCGTTTCCTGAACTAACTAACGTTTGCAACAAAAATGCGCCAAAACTTCAATGAAAACAATTTTCAACGAATTTTTCTTTAATGTCCCGGTCAATTGCTCAGCGTTATTTCAGTTTTAGCGATGCCACTATCTGGCCTTTATAAGTTCACTTATCTGCTGATAAACAAATAAAAATGTACTTGTACCGTTCGTATTTTGCCGTTTTTTAATAAAAAAAAATCGAAATATTTCGGTAAAACCCGCGTGTGTTTACGATAGTAAAGTTATCTGCTAAGGCGCACTAAACTTGGTACGTTTTACTGTAACATCCTGCATAATAAATAGTTCTTACGCGCAAAAGCAGCTAGTGTTTTCAGCGCGTCTTAGCCATTGCAATTCTGTCCGTCCGTCCGTCTGTCACACGGGTGGATCAGTCAAAAACGGTGCAAGCTAGGATCACCAAATCTTCACCGTCGGCTGCCTGGAAGACTCTAGTTTCAGGAACCGTAAAGCTTTTCCATAAATTCGAAGGGGATCACCCCGAACGAGAGCGCTAAATAAGAGGGGGTGGATAAAACTTGCGATTTTTGGTCAATAAGTCGCTGCATCTCAGTAACGGTGCGAGATAGGGCCTAGATTACTATTAACCATTAATAGAAAGTCGTACACTGGCTCTCGATTGGCGCCGAATTCATTTACATATTTTAAGTTTGGAACTTGCGACTGCATTTGGTAAAAACAATTTTCTATCGTTGCCAAGAGTGACATAATGTTAAGTGTGATGAGATCAAAGTAAAATGCGCGCCAGACGCACGTGAGATGCGTGCGACTCGGAAGTCCGAGTCTGTTAGGCCCTACATGCAACTGAAGAGTTAATACGTACACTGCAACTATTCAATATCGGCACATCAATAAATACATCGTCCTGTGCGTCGTTCATCAACGAAGGCTGCGATGTGGCGTCCTATACAGCAAATGGTCTGTCAAGTGTTCAACATTCGCACACAGACGACGGACATTTTAATGTGCGACGAACAAAACACAGATCAATTAAAAACCAACAATAACGTAACCGTCAATGCAGCCATGCTATATACAAAAAATAACATACAGTATAGTAATAATATATAATATGCACAACGCAAAATCACAAGTAAAGAGAACACTCCGTAGACCGCAACAGCAATCTAGACCTTCCCCAGAATCACAAAGATTATTGACTACATGATGCCAATATTTTTTACGAGGTTCATTAAATTCCATTTTTAACTGATGAGACATACTGCTACGAATCACAGAGACAATAAGAAACAGACAGAAGACGAACTATGTACACATAGGCCCACATACACATTGGACATGTAACTAACAATCATAAATAACTAAGCACAAATCAAAATGATAATAAAACAGTTTATATTCATTTACAACTCGTTCTTAGTGCTTTCGACAGAAGACAGCCAAGTTGATATACGCAGCCGTCTTACTTTTTACGCGCAAAAGCAGCTACTGCTTTAGCGCGTCTTAGCCATCGCAATTCTGTCTGTCTATCTGTCTGTCACACGGCATCTTCAACGTCGGCTGCCTGGAAGACTCTAGCTTCAGGAGCCGTAAAGCTTTTCCATAAATTCGAAGACGGTCACCCCGAACGAGGGCGCTAAATGAGAGGGGGTAGAAAAAAATTTGCGATTTTAGCCAATAAGTCGTTGTATCTCAGTAACGGTGCGAGATAGGGCCTAGGTTACTATTAATCACTAATAAGAAGTCGTACACTGGCTCTTGATTGCCACCGAATTCAATGACCTTGGATGACCTTGAACGCCAAAATAGAGGTTTTCATGGATTTTGTTGCCGATTTCGGGCTGCGAAACACATATCAAGAGCGAATTGCGTCGAAATCAATTAAGATAGACATAGAGAAACTGCGTTATACGAAATTTTCAGCATTAAACGTAGATTTTGACGGTTTAAGTCCTGATTTTCTGGGCTCAAGAATACTTGCGCACGAAGGCATCAAAGAAAGGTACTTCCGCAAAAGTCGTTATTTTACCGTTGTTGGCCACTTTTTCGTAAAAACGGTTGCAGATATGCATGGGCATGCTGTTTATCACTACAAGCACTAGTGACGAGCTTTTTAGTCATATCAACATCGACGACTTTAAAAAATCCTGAACTTCCAAAGTAAGGGTTTTATTGATTTTTGCGATCTTCGGCTGCAGCGCACACTCCAAGAATGAATTGCGACGAAATGGCTGGAGACAGACTGACAGTTTGCGAACAGGAACTGCTATTGGCTTTTGCGCGTCTCGTGAGCATTAGCTCAAATTTCTTGTATCACTGCCTATCAGCTGACATATTCATAATTTGCGAGCCCATAATGCACGAATCTGATTCGCGTTTGTCTTTCTTCTATCTATATTCATGCAATCTTTTATGAAATCTTTGTCGTTCAGAGATAAACTGAGGAACAAAAAGTCAATTTCATGCAACTTGCCACCTTAGCTGAAATGTGTTGTTGCACTACAGTGCAAAATCTTGTGCACTCATTTTCATTTTGTTAACATTTATGTGCTATTTCCCACTAATAAATGTGTACATAAACAAAATGGGTAAGAATAAGTAGCCCTGAAAGCTAATAGCTTACGGCGGTGCAAGTCGCATATGTTTGGCTAATCAAATTGCAGCGATTATGACAGTGATGACTATTAGAACAGATCGGTGAGGTGAGCGGACGTTAAAAATTGATGAGTCGCCGAGACAAACAGAACAACGGCATGAATGTCGAAAAAACAATTTTAGTCTATACTGTTTTTAGTAAAAGCTGTAAGCCTTAACAAAACGTCAAGTAAACTGTAATTACATTACAGCTATATAATAGAAACAAATATGTGGCCCAAAACGAGTCTGATATATTTTTCTTTGAATAGACTAACTCATAAGTTTTATCAGCAGCTGTTAAATTATATAAAGATTAATTCACCCAACTGCAATTTTCATTTAATAATTTGTTGACGTTTTGGCAACAGTTGCTGCCTTCCTTGAAACAACTTCTTTTCGCCGCTAGATGTTGCCAGGGCGAACAACCTGTCACAGATATGACCGAGGAAGTCGGTAGGACCTCCCCCCTCGGCACGGTTCATCAACTTCATGTGTCTTGTTTTTCCTGACCTCAGTAATCTGTATCGCTTCCTTGATTAACCGGTCTATTTTGTTGCTTTCGCTATCTCTTGACACACGGTCTTAATCCATGAGAGAAACGAATTAACTACGAGTGAATGACGAATTAACACGTTAAATTACAACACTATACAGTATACAAACAACAACGAATAAATACAGATTAGTGACCGAGCTGTACGTTAAGCCTTGTTTTAAGTGAACTGAACTAAAATGAACTAAACTCGAGTTCAGTTAAGCTAGCGTTCAGTTCAGTTCGGTCGCATAGTAGTTTATAAACCTACAGGGCTTTACGCAGCTCTGCATTTCGATTTATTAACGCCTGGTTTCCTTCCATCCAACGCAAAGCACGCAACGAACGCAAGGAAGTACGCAACAAACGCTGCAGCTAACGCAAACGACATAACGTAACGGGCAAGACGCAAGGACGTAGGCGGTGTCTATTCTTGCGTTGTATTCGTTGCGTTGCGTACGTTGCGTTAGATCCGTGGCGTCGTGGCCGAGGGCAAGATAGGCATCCTTTCCCCACCCCGTAAAAATCTCTCGGCTGTCGGAAAATTGGCGGGAATTTTTTGGTCGAAAAATTTTTGTCCCAAAATGAAAAAAAAATTCAGAGCTGAAAACCCCCATTGTGTGAAAATTTAGAGGCATAATTAAAATTTCGAGCACCATGCACAACCTTCTGTGTCGGAATTTCTAGTATCTGTCTGAAAATTGCATTTTCCTGCCCAGCTTACTTTTTTAACGACGACGTTGCTGCGTTGTATGAAAACCAGGCCCACTTGACGGAAGGCGGCACTTGTTGGTCACGTGAACTGGGCAAGCAGTCTTGTCATGGAAGCCAGCTGTGCGGCCAGATCATCGCGCCTCTGTCTCAAAGCGTTGATCCACGTCTGGTACTCAGTAAGCGTCGAGCGCATGCCGCCAGCCACCGAATCCCACGACCTCGAGTTCACGTCATCGCGGGTCCGACGTATGTCGGCGCTCAGCTGTGCAATGGCCGCAGCCGTGACGCCAGTACCCACGCCCTGGGTCAGTCCGGCCAGCTGGGTGCGTAGAGCGGCTAGACGGGCAAGCAGCAGGCGAGCCTGGACGGCGGACGCACGGACGCCGGCGTCAGCGGCCAAGCGCCGGGCTTCCAGGGCGACCGTGGCGGAGGCGACCTGATCGGCGTAGGACGCTGCCGACGCCACGTCACTGGAGTTAATGACAGAGATTTCACGGTTGAGAGAAGTAGCGTCTTTACTGCTAGCGCCGCCGGTGATGTTAACTGCAGTCGACTGCAGCGACGTCAACCTCGACAACACTTGGTCCATCGCCTGTATACAAACAAGCAACGCACAGCCCCACTCGTTGTTGTATAGCAGATGTTTATATAGCCTAATAAATGTTTACGAACGTTTGATCGGTGAGCTATTTTATACAAGAAGCGCATTTTAACGTTATTCTTTTTACTTTTCAAACGTTTTTTAAAATGTACTAACCGATAAACAGCAACTGTAAAAATGACAGTGAGGATTCGTAACCATTATAAAACAGACTTAAACTAAAGGTGACAATTTGTAGTGTATCTCAGGCGAATCATGGATGGATTTTGACCACATTTCGCGGACAGGCGGGCAGTGGCTCACGGACCAAACATTCCGATTTTAGTGGCGATCCGATTCAAGATCACATATTATGAAAGTCTTTTATTCGTGACAATCTGACGGTACCAGAAACGAACAAGAAAACACGTAACTGAGTTTTACCTAATAGCGCCAGATATCAGAGCTGTCTGTAATGAATTGCTTCTTACTTAGCCGATACAGCTGCTGCATTGCTGTAGTCAGGCGGTTGTGTTTGCCGGGCGTCAGAACTGTTCTAGGCGGAGGTGTGTGCTGTCCCAGCATTGACTTACTAGCTATCAGCAATGATGACAGAAAACTGACCAGTGTCATCACCATATTATTGTCCATCTGCGTTTAAGTAAGAAAGCGCAGACCTGACTGAGCGCGTTGGCGGCTGTCCGTTGCTGAGTGGTACGTTGTAGAGCGTCCAGCGCGGCGGCCTCACTTGCGGCCAGGTTCGCCTGTAAAGTCAGCGACTCGTTGACGACGTCACGACTCAGCTGGAAGACCGCATTCGCCGCAGCCAGTGACTCGTTTGCTCGACGCTGCTCCGCTGTATGCCGATAACACAAGGTTGTATTATCGATTCGATAAACTTACATAACTCATTAACTTTACTGTTACAACCTATGAGTCTAAAAACACATCACCAGCACACCAGCTGCATGCTGTCTTAGCATTAACACAACTGTAGTACGCAGCGGAATCGTTGGTCAAAGAAGTAGGCGGTACAGGAAGTTGCAATTTTACGACAGATAAGGGTGCTCAAAATTTTAATTTTGTCCCTAAATTTTCCTAATGTGGTTTTTTTAGCTTCAGGTTTTGCATTTCTAGACGAAATTTTTTCGGCAAGAAAAAACTAAACAAAATTCAGTGCGGGGCGGGAACAATTATTGTACCCGTGTCTCCCTGCCACGACGACACTGGACGACTGCAGTACGAGTTTTCTAAACTCATGGCTCATTTGATTTATAGGACTTAAACGTTGAATATCTGTGTTGAGTTCATTTCAGTTCATTGCAATTCATTTTGGTAGGATAGTTTGTGTTCGCCTAATGTGTGTCTGTCAGGCCGATGAAACGCTTTAAAACGTCGCTGATGGTGTTCGAACAACGGCGTGACAACAGCAATGCAAATTGTTTTAACTGCTAGAAATCGAACGAGCCACAAGTTAAGAAAACTTGTGTTGCACACTCCAGCGATCTTGGTTGCCTTGCTTTAAAGTGTTCCAGCAGACAAACAAGCAGACACATAGAAACTCGAATGAATACAGAAGACACAGCTGCACCAGCGCGCAATAAGACACAAAGTAGCCCAAAGTTCGCCAACCTTGCGAGCGCGCGTCAAAGTCGGCGAGTATTTCGAGCATGTCACGTGCTTGCGATGACGTCATTTCTGCCTGTGACGCCATCTCGTCTATGGTCAGCTGCGCGGTATCGGCGCGATCCAACCACGTGTCCCACTGACTGACCACCTGACTGACGTTGCTGGCCAATCGCAGCGTCTCATTGTTCGCTCTGTTTACATCATCTTTTCTAGCCGACACCTGACTGGCTGCCTGCTGAACCTTCATATCGACACAATTATCAATAACAAAACAATGCACAATGAATTTATATAACGCAGAGGCACAAAAAGCTTCCAATTTGCTCTAGCATCGGAGCTAATGACATCAAAAAGCGAGCACTCAAGTTTCAGCCAATCAAACACGACTGCAGGTAATAATAATAATAATAATAATAATAATACAAGATTTATACAGCGTCATAAAGTCTGAAGACACAGGGGCGCTAGATGGCGCTAGACTAAGGCAAGTTAGATGGCTTGATGGCGTAACAGTAGGGGTCGCTAACGAATAAGTGACTGTCTGCGGACAGGTAAACCATCTCAGTACCAACGAAGCACCAAGTTTACTCAGACTTTCATTCTTCCACGAAGGTAAATCGCGTACCAACCAGCTTGGTCGGAATTAAGGCGAGGCGCGTTCAACTGTGTCCAGTGCCAGGTAACACTACGTGATCCCACATGCCAAGTGACGCTTCGTAGCTCTGAGGTGGATTGGCATTAAGAACTATACATGTGTATCTTTCAAGTTTTAACCTTTTCAACTTTGAGCTGACATAAAGCTGCTATACTTCTACGTGCTTCACCAAAGCTGCTGCTAATCGAAAGTTAGCAACAGAACAACTGGTTAGGACAGAATTGAAAGAAACAGCAGACAAGCACCTGGTTATCAACGTTGATGACATCTAGTTGCAGTTGCATCAAGCGCTGCAAGGCGGCGCCACTGTCGACAACTCCCGCCATCACGGCGCTGATGTTCTGCTGCACAGACTGTGCTGACGTCATCACTTGTGACGCAGTAGCCGTGGCGTCATCGATAGCTGTGTTGATGGCGTTGATCACAGCGTCGGTATCGTTCAGCTGACGACGCATGCTGTTCAAGTCGATGGCGAGTTCACTTTGTTGAGCGATTGCCGACTGCGCCAACTGCATCAAACCAGTCTCGTCTTACTCGCTGGTCATATAATAAAGACTTTAACTACACGCACGCCGCAACACTTTAAATAAGTAAGTAAGCAAATTAAGTGAATTTATGCAGAGCACCATGTCCAAGAAGAAACCAGCCCAATCTGACTGGAACGAATTACCACTGTGAATAAACAAAGACGTCGCCCCAGTGCCGATATCATACGCGGCAGTCGGTACAACCTGGTGTGCCATGGGGTCGTGAGATAAAAGTAAATAGCCTATTTATGCAAGATATACCTCGTTTTCGGGAAGTTTTTTTTAACGACTGGTGACCATAATCTGTGATATTTTTGGAACTGAAAATTGGCACACCGGTTACATGGTCCTGTAGAATAGTAGCACCAATTATGGCGTTTCTATGCCATTTCCGTTTGATTTAAAATTTCGTACGGAGAGAAGAACAGGCAGACGGACAGACGGACGCACGGACGGGCAAGACCCGCAATGCGGCCTAGTAGGACGACCGCATAAGAACTCAGGCGTGGCGATGCCGCAATGCTGAGTGAATATTCACCTGCAGTGCTTGTTGACTGGTGCTAAGCGCATCAGCTGAACGCGTCTCGATGTCAACGACCGTCGAGTTGACAGTCTGTAGAATCTCGACCGTGCTCTGAGCAGTTTGTTCCACGCGCGCTCTGACCGCCTCCAGGCTGGACACTTCGTCCGACATGGTCTGCTCGTAGTCCGGTACCGTGCCTGTATCAGCGCACCGTATCATCAACAACAGTTCGACAAGTAACATCTGCATCATAACCCTCAAATACTGACGCAATAACTTTGATCAGTTTTGAATTTTCTATGAATATTTGTGACATAAATGAAATAAATATGTTACGTTATGTTACTAGACAAACAATAACCGAATTCGCGCTAACAACATGTACGCAGGCAGTAACTTTGCGCTAAAAATTGCTGCAAATGCACATGGTTACTATTGACAGGCTATATACCAAATCATCATCGCACTTTTGCCAGCGCGCGGACCTTGGTACTGACTTACCGCGGGGCCCCTGATACCACGAAGTGACCTATGAGCAAACTGCAAGATAGGCCTAAGTCTGTAAGGTATAGGCTGTATCTTCTATTTTCTGGCAAATTCGCGAGTGGAGCGAGTGAAAAAAATGGGCCCCGAAATTTTGAAGACCTTCTAATTCAATATAAGTTGTGACATAATTCGTTACATTTATCGATCGACTTATCGTCCGTTGCGGCAATCACCGTCGAAGCGCGGGGCCCCATTGGAGCGCGGGGCTTTAGGCACGTGCCAGTGCCACCCCCCTAAAGACGAGCCTGTTTACGACGCACCGTTTATCCACAATGCAGACAGACAAATGACGAAAGACGACGACAGACAGACGGTCGGCTAAAACACCTTTGGTTACAGCTAAAAAAAGCTACAAAACACACTACGTCACCTACGTCAACAACAAAGCATCCTGACTCTCTAGGACTAAGATCAGCTTCTCAGACTCATGCTCCGCTTAGGTGAAATTCAAAGATAAAAGAGTAAAACTGACTGATGAGTTCCATACGGCTGGCGTTCCAAGTTCTGAGGACGTTTTCGACGTTTTCCTCCGAGTCGCTCACATGCTGGTCCGCTTGTCGCAGGTTTGCAGTCAACTGATCGACCGTAGGACCGATGACGTCATCCAGGTGTGTAGTCAGCACAAGCAGACTGGCGTTCAATACAGGTACTTCCACTGTGACCACGTGCACTTGACTGTGAGCTGACGACATCTGTGCGCATGAAAATAATAATTAAATAAAAAAAAATAAGCAAAAAAAATAAATTATAATAGTAAAAAAGAAAACATTAAATCATAATGGATGTAACTTTATTATGCCTGCCACCGAAACGTCAAACTGTTATGGGGTGTTTACATGATCCAGCATTCATCCAAGTTCTATGGTAATTAAGAGGGCGGGCGGGTTGTAACCACAGATTTAAATATTAACGATATTGGTGATAGGCATATTGGAAAGCCTATATAGCACGTATGCCTATCAGCTGTGGGCTAAGCCTAGGCCCGCCTACGGCTTAGCCCACAGCTGATAGGCGGCGCGGTAAGCAGCTGACAGGCTGATAGGGGGCGGGGTTCCATCAGGCCCGCTGGATGTTTGCTGGACGTTTGCTGAAACTTTGCTGGAAGTTTGCTGGATCTTGTAAACACCCTATTACTGCTTATCATTAGAGTTGTTCGTCACATAAATATGAATGTTCACTGCGAACTGAGAGCTGACGTCTGTTATCTGTCAGCTCAAACTGATGTTTGTCCGCTTCTTGTTGTTTGTTTTATATGTCGTGCTATCGATAATTCGACAAATACAAAACACTGCTCGTTAAGGCGCTAAAGTACAGTTTCTGTCAAAACATTAGAAACAGCTTACAAAGCGAAGATGATCGTCCAGACTGTTCCTGGTCTGCTGTAGTCGGACATAGAACATGTCGCCACTGATGGCTGAAGTGTTGTGTGGAACGATCGTGTCGGCGACGGTCGAAATGTTAGCCGCCAGCTCGCTGAGCTTGTTCACTTCCCCAGTTACGATACCGTAACAACTGTCGCATTCTAACAACAAACAATAGCATTATTAGCATGCTTTACAGCGTTTTTTGCGACGAGCTAAAACAAAAAACCCAGCTGTCGCTAGGAAAAACGTGCTATACAGCCTACAGTTCTCGTTGCAGTACAGACCTTCAAGATCACCTAATGTCGATCTCATCTCATCCGAAAAGGCATGTGCGATTTCCAATTAGTGATCAATAGCAACCTTGACCCTATCTCCTACCGTTAGGCCACAATACATGCGTGACACACAGACGGACAGACATACGGACCGACGACAGACGCGTACATCGTGCCACAGACGCGCTACAGCGCGTCAATAATGCAAACTCCACCGACTGGGACAGATGCATAATCACTTTTTCCTGTAAAACTGAGACGAAAGGCGTAAACTTATGTCCTCCAAAGTTTCAGTGTTTGATCCGGAAACTTTATGTGCAAACAGCGTCCACTTGTAGGCCTGTAGACGACTTGATCTGATGATGTAATCTGACATTATTTTCACACGCGTGAAGCCAACTTCCCGATCCACTAGAATCTGCAGCAATTAGCCAACTATGCAGCATTTTCGTCAGGTAGACCTAACTCAATCTTTTAGAAAGCTTCAATACTAGGCCATTTTGACTTTTTGGTGCACAATAGCCTGTTTTACTGTATATCTGCGCATTAAGTTTGCGTGATGATGATGATGATGATGATGATGATGAAATGCCAAACAAAACCGCGCACAGCAAAGTGAAAACGGTATAGTATACCAGTACATCCGGTAAGCGATAGGTCGACGAAGTTGTCTTCACAGCGGTCACACGTCCGACCAGTGACATGGTCTCTACAGATGCACTGGCCTGTTGTCTGGTCGCACACAGCGCTCGTCGAACCCACCGCATCACAGCCGCAATCTGGACCCAAGCACAGACATTCAGCTCTAAGTTTAATAGTAAAGAAAGTTAAAGGGTTAAAGGGTAGAGTGTGTACAGCTGGGAAACCCATCGCAGTATTACCTGCCACGGTGCCACAATCACAGCGATCATTCTCGCCATATCGCAAACATTGAATATTCCAAGTAAGTTTGAGTGAATGAGTTCTCAAAGTGCAAAATGCCAGTTCGTGCACTATCAGCCAGTGGTTAAATATCCTCAAAAAATAATGCAGTATCGACAAAAAATGACCACAGACAACGAGCAGTACAGACCGCGACACCCGTCGACGTCAATGCCCCAGTACTCCTGCTCACAGGTCGCACACTGGGCGCCCGGCACGACATGTGCGCCGCAGTCCTCACAGTGAGGTCCAGTGGTTCCCGGCCGGCAGTTGAGACAGACCCCGGTGATGTGGTCGCAGTGTGGGGGGTCGCTCTGCGCTCGACCTCCGCAGTCACAGGTTGAACACTGTAGTACAACCGCACCAGCAGAACTCGTCCGGTAGAACCCGGTAGCACACTGGTCGCACGACAAACCTGTCACGCAAACGTATTGCGCTACCATCATCACATGATGAGGTTTAAGTCAAAGTTACATGCAGATTCGTATAACCGACGCCAGAAAGCCTGAGATAAGAAACAAAGGCACTTGCTACGTTACCTACAGCGACTCATCTCACTAGGCAAACATGGCAAACATCTGAGTCTTGAGTCTCAAGCTGAAAAATGGCAGACTGTTTGCAGCGAGGACGTCGACCGGTAGTTTGTTCCAGACAATCAGGACAGTACGGGTGCGTGGAAGAGGATGTGGTGAGGATCTCGGACACACTGAACAATCGAAACACTGGCTGGAAATAAGCTGATGACGATCAGGTTGAGTAGTGGTAACAAGGAACAAAAAATTAAATAATAATAGCGCAAAAAGAGAAACTTAAATCATAATTGATGTAACTTTATTATACCTGCCACTGAAGGGTCAAACTATTACTGCTTATCATTAGAGTTGTTCGTCACATAAATATAAATGTTCATTGCGAATTGAAAGCTGACGTCTGCTATCTGTCAGCTCAAACTGATGTTTGTCCGCTACTTGGGGACAAAAAGCGTTGCAAAAATGTCCAAGGTCTCACTATGATAAGCACGGTCCACAATACGGTAACAGTCATCTACCAGTTTCGGATTAACAAGAAATGTCGTTGCCGAGTGCCAACATAATGTGCCGCCGTCCATTCAGTTACTGAGCGCCTCAAGTTTTGTAAGTAATGGATCTAGCAGTAGTTTGTATTATTAAGGCTACTTTAAAAATCCAAGATTGATTGATTGATTGATACGTTTAACCATTGTTAGGCCAAGTGTTCAGTCGGCGCCTGAGTCGCCCGGCAATTGATCCGTCACGCGTAATAAACACGTGCCACAGATATGCGACAATATTTAAGTTTTTTTGACGTCTGGTGACCTCGGTCTTTGACCTTTAAAAGTGAAAATTGGCACAGCGATCGCTACTTTCATACACCAATTTTCGTTTTCGTACGCCTTTTCGCTTTTGAGTGACGAGCCGGTACTGGGCAAACAGACGGATAGACGGATGGACTTACAAGAAGCTTAATACACAACTTTTATTCACCAAATATTGGTAGTACAAAAATACAAAGAATAATAATAACAATTCAAAATAAACACACATGCAACAAAAAGTCAATCAATGCCATCAAAATAATTCATGCACAAGACCATAGGCTTATTACATTGTGAACAAATAAGCACGCAATATTTAAGAGCCAATCAAACTCGTGTGAAACAAAAATTAACATTATTACTGAAAAAATTTATAATTAACATTTCAAGTCAACTATATCAGCGTTTGCAAACGTTTGACACGCATAACAGATGAAGTTATCTATGCTTGTGTACTTAGCTAGGAACTTATAATGGGCAATTAATTGATTAATTAATTGACTGACACGTGATGACGTCATCAGCCACGCCCACCTGCAATGTTGACCGCGTTGTTGCACGTGCAGTTTTCGACGTAAGTTACGTCCAAGGCGCTGCTAGTGGAGACCGCCACCGTTTCCATGGTAACATCACCGACCTCAACGTAGTCATAGTTGAATCGTCGCTGAATGAACAGAGCTGACAGGCCGAATAGCACCTCTGCAATAACCACAAGCGTCCATCTAAACTGACATGAACTGTGAATTTCTGATTTTCTGATATTTCTGACATTTTTGCACATGTTTTGTTATATATTGTACTGTAAATACATATGGGCCTATGAAGTATTTTTGTATTTACAGTCTTTTTATTCAGCAATTCAGCATTTAGCTGCGTGTTTAATAAACTCAGTATTCAGTGTTCAGTGTTCTGTGAAGTGTGAACAAATCGTTTACGTGACAACATTATGTACGTTTCACAGACACGCCGGTCTATTTACTTGGAACCTCTAAGGAAACATTCTTAAATGCAGCACATGCTCTTTGCCCGCTTTTAGACAGTCATCCGAAACATTTTTATTTTTTTACTTCGCGTTCTCGTTCTACTAGCACATCGAGCGCGTACGAGGCTATTACAGTTTAACGCCCTATATAAATTATTTACTTATTTACTTAATTACAGATATCTGCTCACTCCGCTTTAAAGCATTCAAGACTGAAAAAAGTACAGTTTGAAGACTTTTGACTGTACTGTTTTGATTGTACATTTTATCACTAAGTTCTTTTCTACGTTTCTGGAATCGTGAGACAGCATCACCCCTGCATCACACATGCTATATTTCAAACAAGAAATTTGAGCTAATGCTCACGAGACGCGCAAAAGCCTATATCAGTTCCTGTTCGCAAACTGTCAGTCTTTCTCCAGCCATTTCGTCACGACTTTTATGCTCTCGTGCGCAGGTTTTTTGAACCTAAAAAATCAAGACTTGGACCGTCGAAATCTACGTTCAATGCAGGAAATTTTATATGCAGCTTCTCCACGTCTATTTCAATTGGTTTCGGCGCAATTCGCTCTTGAAATGTGTCCCGCAGTCTGAAATCGCCAAAAAAATCCATTAAAACTCCTATTTTAGCGTTCAAGGTCATCCAAGGTCATTGAATTCGGTGGCAATCGAGAGCCAGTGTACGACTTTCTATTAGTGATTAATAGTAACCTAGTCCCTATCTTGCAACGTTATTGAGATACAGCGACTTATTGGCTAAAAATCGCAAATTTTTCCCACCTCTCTCTCATTTAGCGCCCTCGTTTGGGGTGACTCCCTTCGAATGTATGGAAATGCTTTACGGTTCCTGAAACTAGAGTCTTCCAGGCAGCCGATGGTGAAGATGTGGAGATCCTAGCTTGGACCGTTTTTGCCTGATCCACCCGTGTGACGAACAGACAGACAGACGGAATTGCGATGGCTAAGACGCGCTGAAAGCAGTAGCTGCTTTCGCGCGTAAAAAAGATCTATACTATATTGGCAAGTAAAAGATAAAGATAAGCAAGTAAAACAACAGTAATGTGACCCCTTTAAATAGCGTTAAGGTAACTAAAAATAGGCCTATCAATAGCGCCAGGGACGTGTGAAAGCAGGAATCACCTTGCACGTCATACGTATTAGCTGGTAATGTGGTCGTATTGTCGACAAACCAGAAACTCTCGTGCAGCAAGACTCTGAATGCGGTCCAGCTAGCGTCAGTAGATGTACTCCAGTTACTGGCCAGAAAGAACAACGTCTTTCCTTAAGACACAGACGCAAGCAACACGCTATCAAGACATACATGCAGTAGTTCTTAACAGAATAATTGTGATGTGTGAGAAAGTGCCAGACAGCCTACGATAGGTTAAAATACGGATACTTTCAATAACGCTGCTTATACCCCGTTACACAATCAAGCAAACATCGAGCAAGCATCGAGCAAACATCGAGCTGGCTCGTCCAGCTAACATATGTTAGCTTGACGAGCCAGCTCGTCGAACCAGCTTCATCGTGTAAACGGGGTATTACACGATGCGTGATCAGCAGCAAGTTGTGTACAATCTTGAAAATGGTACCGCAGCGCAATATTGTCGGATTTTTTCTTAAAAATACACAATCCAGAGCTGGGTGTCCCACATTTTGGAGAAATTCAAAAGCAAAGTTAAAATTGTGTGACCTCAACCTCATATTTTTCCTGCGCTGTACGAGTAACTTCAGATTATTTATCCGCACTTGTAGTAATAAAAAATATAAACAAATCTATATCTGTTAATACTAATTTTGCTGCCGAAAATTTGCAGCCGTCTGCGGGAAAATTGCAGCATTCTGCGACCTGCAATTTTTTTCTCAACCTGCGACGCGGGCCGCTCAACTGAGCGAAGCGTTTGCAACTCACAGAGTGCAAAACTGACCGCTGCCTTCCATGATGACAGGCAGTGTGCCATTCAGTTGAACTTGAACGCCGAGGCGTGAACGGAGGCTGAACGTCAGATACGTGGAGTACGACGCGAGTCTATTGCCATAATACTCGTCAGGTGCTTTGACGTAGAACAGGCGCCGCATCTCAACCGGCCACGACAGAGTACTGCAGTGTACAGGCAAACAAGACAAGATGCCGTCCCAGTGCTGACATGATATGCGGCCGCCCGTTTAGTTATTTGTACACGTGCAATGCACTGCGCCTAGTGTGCAGTGGGCCAAGCCGCCGGCGCTCGATCAGCCGGCCGTAAGTAAACACGAGGTACACGACATACGCGTCACTTTGGAGATCCGGTGACCTTGTTCTGTGAACTTTAGGTAAAAAATGACACTTCAGTTGCATCCACCCATTTAACCAATTTTGGTTTTTCTACACCGTTTTTGTTTTACACAAAAATATTCTGATCAAAAAAATCCATTTATTAACAGACTATAATGCAACAGACTGAAAAGAGATAATACTCGTAGAAATAAATTCTCAGACAAATCCTTTCAAGATAGTGAGTGACAGTTCAAAAACCCAGCAGGCCGACCTGTCTGAATGTAGGAAGGCTCGCATGAAGCCAGTGGCCGATGTGCAAGTGTCGCCGCGGCCGGAGCAGAAGCATTTCTGACATCCTTCTGCGTTGTCCATGGCGAGGTTGAACGTTCCATCGACGCACGTGTCGCAGCTGAGACCGACGACGTTGCCCTTGCACGGACACTGGCCAGTCGCGTCACAACTGATGTTGGTCGATCCCACTGGATCACAATTGCACGCCCTGCACAGTGCATACACGACGACACACGCACCCGTCCATACAGCTCGATAACTTAAAGGTTTACGGGAACCCATCGCAGAGCATCGGAGTGTCACCTGCCACATGGGACCACACATTGTTACTTGCAAGTGATTTGCGCGACGGATGTGGGAGGCGTTTGAGTTTGTACTAAACGAATCGCTTAATTGCAAATTTGCTGCAAAGTTTACTGCTGAAAAAAACCCTGAAAATACTACAATATTTGTGACGTCCCACTGACTGAATGATGGAATATTAGCCTTATTGTCGGCATCACGTGGGAGCGGACAATGGAAAGTAGCCCTATAGCTGTAGGCAGATAGTCGAACTTGAGCACGCGTAGCGTGCATTGCCGTTTTTCTCAAGTTTTGATTAGGGCCTATATGATTGTATTTTTTGTTCTGACTAAATACGTTCATTTAGAAAAGAAAAACAGTCTCATATAACGTCGGGACAACATTGTCTTACATGCATCCGCTGGCGGAAAAAAGGAAGTAGCCAGGAGCGCAGTGGGTGCACTTGATGCCGACGATCGTCTGTTTGCACGGACAGACGCCGGACTCGGAGCACTGCATCGAGCTGCTGCCGTCTGCGTCGCAGTTGCACGGTGCACAGCCCTGGCCTGACGCCAGTCCGTAATACTCGGCTTTGCACAGCGAGCAGCGCGTGTCGGCCGAAGTATTGCTGCGGGTCGTTTCCGAGGCGCGGGCCACGTTGACTTGGCACGCGCACTGACCGGTCATGACGTCACACACTGGACTTGACGACCCCAGATCGTCACAGTCGCACGCTGTCATCAGCGACAACACACCTTCAGTACGTTGTGTCGCAAAAAGCAACGACCGAACTAATTCGGCAAAAGGCGAAATCACTGTGCCAAGTTCACCCAACTTCTCGTTTGTGTTTAACAGGTGATAGGACTGATGATTTGGCTGCAATTTGCAGTTGCATGTTTTGGCTAGGGATTTGGCTCCCAAATCACCCCTTCGATCAGGTGGCAAGGACCCCCCATCTAACACAATGTGTTACTGGATCCTACATGTGTACCTGACAAACGACATCTAAATCTGCGAACAGTTTACGCAGAATGCACGAAGGCGACAGATGACACAGAGAAGAGACCACGCTACGAAGAAAATGTGTGTATACCTACGTTTTCACGTAAATCGCCTCAAATTCAAAATTACCGCCATGACTGCGCCGAATACTACTGGTTAATGTTAAGATGTACGTACGCGAGCATCCAGTTGCTGAGAAGCTGTAGAAGCCCGGGAGGCAATAATCACAGCGACGACCTGAGACCCCGACTAGGCACTGACATTGACCGCCATACGCAGCGCACGTTGTACCGGGCACGGTCCCGTTCACGTCACAGTCACACGCTAAACACGCCACAGACCAGATACTCATCGCAAGGGCTTAAAAATGGTCAGATGTTTGCATAGCTTTTCACTGGAATCTTAATCATTTCAAATAAAATCTCAGAGCTATGGAGCATCACCTACCATAGGGGATCACAGCTTCATCACAGACCGTTGCCTGCCACCCGACACAGCTGAACGCGTTCCACCTTAAAAAGTATTAAGCCTAACCTTACGATTTTCGTACCGCAAAAAAGTAACAGACTGGCAGACAGAAAGACGGACATTCCGACAAAGACCTGTAATGCGGCTATTTAGAATGGCAGTGTTATGTCTAACGAAAGCATAAGAACGGTGACTATGATAGAGCCAAAGAGACACCGTGTTATCTGCAATCAGTTAGAATTACGGACGTACGCAGTGCTCCGGATACGAACTCCGCCATCAGTGACGTCATGAATGACGAGCAGGTGACGTCAGACGTAGCCTGGTCACGTGATCTCAGAGCCAGCGCCGTCTGAATGCAGCCATCAGCTGAGTAGCTTCGAGCAACTGCGTTATAACACGCGATGAATAATTAATAATAATAGCATTAATACGTAACATAACATGCGTATAATTTGCTACATAATGTTCATAAATTGTATAAAACCAGAGTTTTTTTATTTTTCTACTGCAAGTTATTGTCTTTCAAACTACTTGTGTTAATACTTTGTTTTCACGTTGACATTTGTCTTAATATCTTGCAGCTCTTTAGAATTATTCAAATAAGTAAATCAGATTAATATAAAACACACAAAATGTAAGACCACAAAAATACAATATACAATTCATACATGTTTTTGTACTAAAATACAGTAAACGAATCGCTATTAAAAGCCAACAACATACCGGGTGGTAAAATAAAAAAGTAAGCCCCTAACTTCCGCACATTCATAACTTTATCATTTCAAATATTGACCAATTTTTATGTTCTTTTACCAGGTAAATCAATAGTAAACATGAAAAACCCATCATTAAAAATGACATTGTATTCTAAACGCATCGTGAAATACACTGAAAACATTTCACAAGGTATAGTGTAGCAACGCACTTGAAGTCTGATAAATTTTTGATAAATGCTTAATTGCAAATTTGCTGTAAAGTTTACTGCTAAAAGAATTCTAAAATACATTAATATCGGATGCAGTTATAAGTTTATGACAAACATTCAAACGATAACTTTTTAGCGCGACACTGCGTACAAATACCGCAAACGACACGCTGCAAATAAAACCTTTTTAAGCCGAGAGATTAGTTCAGCTTACCAGCGTCAGAATATGCACGGCTGTGCTTGTAGTCTGGTGTGAAGACTATGGAATCGATAAGTATCGAGTTGGAAGAATTGTAACCGGCGTCGTCGGAGGGCAATTGCATCGTCAGCCGGTACTTACACCTCACGTCAATCATCACTGACGCGTTCTCGTTCACCGATGCGCTGCCGGATCCTGCACAATCCACGCTGATATATTACACACTTTGAAACAAAACTTTTTAGCCACAACAGCCACGATGTTGCGAACGCAATCACTTAACTGTAGATAAATATATTACGCGACCGTCCATTTGCGAGTTGCTATTCGCATACAGCACTTACCTATATTAAATTTCAGTCGAAAATCCTGTTTTGCACTTTTTATGTATACACGCCTTGGTCTACTTTAACACGAATGTCATACGCGTTTTCATAGGCGTCATAGGCGTGGTCATAGGCGTTTTCAGGAGATTTTCACGACCGATAGGCTTGTTCTCTGACTTTCTAAAATGTGCAAAAATTAGCACCATTGTTACTCCAGCTGAGGAAATCAGTTGCACTAATTTAACTGCTTCTATGCTTTTCGTTCTCGAGTTAGAAGTCAGCACGGGTCAGACAGACAAACAGACAGACGAACGAACAAGACCCGTAATGTAGCCTATGACGACGGCCGCACACAACGATAACACAACCAAATGACCTGGATCAAGTTGTGGCAAAGTCAGACTGACTCCGTTTGGCATGGGACATGCTGAAGTCGAGCCCTGAGAATAGCGACTCATGTTAACGGCGTCGTTGTCTCCCGTTGGCGTGAGCTCAAGCTCAACAGCCGGCCATGGACCTGTGCCGTTCAGACTGTAACGAACGGCGATCAAGTACGGCCTGAAAATAAACAACAGTCACAACACTTAAAACACATTCAGCTTGCACTGCTACCGTTTTCACAATTTTCGGCTGTAGTCATGCGTCACAAAGCAAACAACGGTGTAGTCTATGCGATCTGAGCACGGTTTAAATACGATACCGCCAAGCGGGGGACCAGGGGGCCCAGCCTCCCAATCCTCCGGACAAAATATAAGCATACATATAAACTGCACAAAATTTGCCAATTTAATCAGTTTATTTTCGGGAAAATAATTAAAATTGTTGCCACCAGATCTCATCTTTTAAAGCTAAAATGCACCAAATTCGATTTTGGCTGGGGCTCCGCCCCAGACCCCGCTGGGGGAGCTCACAGCGCTTCCGCAGACTTGCTAGCTGGATTTTAGGGGGTCTTACTTCTGAGGAAAGAGAAAGAAGAGAAAAATGGAGGGCACGGGAAGGGAGGGGAAAAGTAAATAAGAGAGGTAAAAGGCAGGAAAGAAAGGAACAAAAGGGAAGAAGGGGGAAAGGGAGACGAGCCCCCCAATTGAAATTTTTGGCTACGCCACTGGATACCGCACTGTCTGGAGTAGTATAAGTTCGTACTGTGTACTATTTTATTTACTTCAGCAGTGCGGTACATAGCACAGAAATTGTTTCGACTGCTAAAACGTCAGCAAATCAATAAAAAATTAGCAATTTGACGGATTAATAATCCATTACTAGTTACTGCTGCAAAATGTAAGTTTACTGAAAAATAAAGCCTAACTTTTATCTCTCCTATAAACGTCTGAACGTCTGTTTTTGGATTTTGTTTCTGTTTTTATGTAACAGTACATGGTCCATTTCTCTCATTTCAGTTTTGTTTAAAAACTGTTTTTGTTTTTTGTTTTGGTTTGTGTGCTAGAAGTGGCAACTTGCATGTCACTGTTTTAGTGCAAATCATTCAGCACATCATCTCATATATCTATATCGGCTGACCACTAGACTGACCAGGTGATGTTAGACTGCGGCAAAGTGACGGCAATATCGTCAAAGCTGACGTCATCGCCGAAGCTACAGACCAGGAACTGACCGCCAGGGCCTGTCACGTCATCCCGCGGTAAGGCGACTTCACTTTGACATGACGACGACGATGTCGGCTTGAAGACGAGTGCATCTAGGCTGGGTACGTAGAAGGCGGGGTCGGGCTGTGAGCAGCGGCGACCCGTCATGTGTGGTCTGCACGTACAAGCACCTGTCGACTTGTCACAGCTCAGATCCGTCGAGCCGCCGGCGTCGCAGCCACAGTCCTTGCAGTCCTGCATCGTACAGTTCATTCACACTACAGATCTCTATGGAAATGGAAAAGACCGGAATCCCGTCGGTCTAATGGGATTCCCACGTATGGGATGAGACTGGGAAAAGTTGAATGGGAGTGGGAATTACCGGTAAGACGCCGAATTGAAAAAAGGTGCCAGGAACTGTCAACAGTTTTCCGTTCTTGCACAGCAACATAGAGTGAAGACAGTACAGTTGCACTAAAGGGTAAAACTGTTGGTGGTTTTTATTTCACAGTGCATTCAATTCAATTGAATTGAAAAAAAATCTACAAATTGTCATAGTAGTGCATATTTTGCGTAAATGTTTATTTATATGGCTTGTGGCGTCGCGAGCGTTGACGTCATGTGGCCTTAATCTTTGAGTTGAAAATCGGCAAACAAGTTACTACTGCTTTGAAGAACAATCCAACCAGGTTCAGTTTGTCTACGCTATGCTATTCTCAAGTTAGGAATCTGTGTACAGGACAGACAGACAAACGGGCAACAGATTAAAACCCATAATGCTGCCTAGTAAGACAAACGCACAAACAGGCAAACAGCTATGGACAGAAAAGCAAGTTATGTGTATATGTGTGAAGCCTTTACCTCGGGGGACAATTGATAAGCAGGAAAGTCATAGAAACCATCTCTGCACAAGCTGCAATTGAGCGAGAAGATGTTAGGCTTGCAGTTGCACTGTCCCGTCATCTGATCACAAGAAATGTCTCCGCCCACAGTGCCCGCGAGATTGCACAAACACGCTGCAACATTTCAACCGAAAATTAGTCGAATAATTAGCAACAAAGTGGCTGAAAAGCTGCGTAATTGACACGGACATGCTATCTGTTTTAGCTGGACATACCGGCGAACACTTTCTGACATGAGACGTCTTCTCCCTCCCTCTATTCTTCTTCCCAAGAAGTCTAGAGTTAGTTTTTAATAAAAATTTCGTAAAATTAAGTAACAGCCATACTTTTTTTATCATATCCGTCACTTGGTGTAGGTCTACAAAGTTGCGTATTACAAAGTATGTTATTTTATGCTGCTGCTGCAGCTAGATCAACTATACAATATAATGTAGGATGAACTGACGCGTGCAGGAGCCGGGCGGAACTGATATCAGCAGTCCATAGAATCCGTCCAAACACCCATCACAACGACGTCCTGTGATGCCGAGTCTACACTGACACTGACCGCTCAGACGATCACATGAAGACGCGTTCACATCCAGCAGCCCCACCGGCTCACAGTCACACGCTGTACACACACATACCGCCATGAAACAAGGGTGTCTACAGCTCTTTGTGGTAACCCACCTTACAACTACGGAGCGTCACCTGCCGTATGCAACTACCTGCCACCCGACACAGGTGAGAGCGTCTGCTTTAACCCGAGCCAAGCAAGCCGTTTACAAACAACAACAAAACATATCAATAAACCTAATCAAAACTATCGTATTTGGACAAAATGCATAGCAAAAAATTTTTTAACACTTAGATTACTGAATTTTATGATGCTATTTTTCAAACTGCTCTAGACCGCATTTATCCTTTCAACGAAAAATGTTTTCGGACGTTTAAACTAGAGTAATTTCAAACCGTTTGTACTCATGTCCACATGATGCACTATTTGCTCTCAACGTAAAATTTTGTTTTGTAAAACTTTCGTCTAGATATCTCGCTGCTGAAAACAGTTTCCGAAGTAAGCTAACGTTAAACGACTTATATAGAATCAAACATTAGACATCAAAGAATGAAAACCATGCGGTTGCGGTTGCAGTGAGAAGAATTAAAGTATATATTCTGGTACGCGTATTACTGACGCAGGCAGACGTTCGGGTCATCGAGAGACGTCGAGCTGTTACGGAAGAATCGATCGACGCACTGTTCGCACTGATCGCCGACTGTGTTATGCCGACATTGGTCGCAACGCGCATAGCCGACGCTCGCGTTGTACGTGCAGCTGTCCGCGTGCTCGTGGCACTGGCACTCTGCAGCAGTGACAAACGACAACAGCGATCAGATAATAGAGGCGAAGTCTGGTAGAACAGACACACCCTGTTAGCTGATGAAAAACGCAGCTTTGTACTCATGACACATTATGATGTCAGCATTACGTCACGACTAGCAAAAAAATATTTAATCAACTGCCATTATTTTGTTTAAATATTTCAAATTAGTATTTCTTCGGCTACAACTGCTAAAAATTTTATGTAAATTGATCATCATTTGAGTGAATTAGCCCACTTTTATGAAACATCGTGTATATACATCTATAATCACCACAAACGATGGTAGCGTTATAGGTTGTGATGTTAACCTCTCTTTTAGATCATTAGACGAATGTTTAATATGATACCGTATGATATGTTCCTACACACTTTGGCACTCATTGGCGGTGCCGTGCGGGTACGGCAGGTAGCTGCCGGGCTTCCATGGTCTAGCATTGTACAAAGGCAAACACTGATCACAAGAGTCGCCGGCAGTGTTATGCTGACAGACGCACACTAGACGTCCGCCCTTCCGTTCACACTCATTCCCGTGCAAGTTGCACCAGCAACTGTAGCATCAACACCAGCAATCATCAATCGATCAATAGAAAAAAATTGTACAGCGCCTCTTACACAGTCAGCGGCAGTGCTCAACAATAAAAAACACCAGACCCAAACAGTAAAACAAATACGTAGGCGTAGTGGTAAAATCTAGAAAGCTGTGTCATGAAAACTAATGTCCGTAAGCGACGTTAAATAAAAATGTTTTAGAATTATATTTTAAAGTTCAGTATTTGTGCCAAATGTCAGCAAGCAATTGATTCAAGGCTTGTGGTGTCTGCGATGGAGAAAGCTTTTGAACCAAACAATGTCCGTGATCGTGGAACATGGAAAAGGCTGTCTTGCACTGAACGTATGACATCTTCCAGCGAGGTCTGCTACTGGCTCGATTCCCGATCGGATCGTTATCAGGTGGTTGTCATTTGAATATATGTGGACAGATAAACCATCTTAGCATACAACCAATTACCCAGGTTAACTCATCCTTCCACCCCTCCGGGGTAGGTAAATCGAGCACTGGTCTGGTTAAAACGGGGTTTCAATATGCTTTGCGCCTGAGTGGTTTAGACATCTTAACTTTTATTTGTCTATTACAAGTTTTGCTTTTGAACTGCTTAGAGCTTTAAAGCAACAAGCTGCACCAAAGCTGCTCATCAGAACATTTCTGCATTTGAAGAATGATCAATGGGCGTAACTCCGACCAGTTTGTTTTAACCTCTTGGCCAGCTTTAAATAGTGGCTGAAAGATTTTGTCTCTACGAACGGTGTTTAAGGTGTTATTAGCATCATGTCAAAAATATTGCTTTCTGCACGCTTGTGTTCTCAATGCTGAGAAACTGTTAGTGCCATGCAGATTGTGCCTTGTTGTCCATAGCTGCAATACTATCAATCTATCAATCATTCAGTCAATCAAAACGTCAAGATTAAAACGACGTAAATGCCCTAAAGCCACAACAAAAGCGCCATAAGAGGAAAAACGCCACAAAACAAAGTAACTGAAATGATACAACATAGGCCAACATTCCGAAACAGTGTATGAAGTATGTATGCATCAAATAAACAAAATAAATAAACTAAAAGGCGCTCGTTAGATTTAGAGGGCATATCTCCGCAAATTCGTGTACACAGACAGACAGACAGACGGACACACAGACGGACAGATCGACCAATCTCATAATCTCCTTCAATTCACTTTGTTCCATTGGCGGAGATAATGACTCAATAAGTTTAACCCTGCGACGACGTCGATGTTGGCGATGGCGTAGTAGTACTTGACGAGGTCTCGCGCTAGTCCAAGTGTCTCACTACCGTCGGTGGCTGGGTAGACGAGTTGTAGACGCAGATCCGTGAATAGCAGAAACTGCGCCAAACCCAGCGACTGCAGCGCTACATGCAGCCGACTGTAGTCGTCCAGACCAAGAAACGGCTCGAAACTGTCACAATATAACAAGCATTACAGGCAGCGTCAACATTTGTCTGTCCTAAAACACTTAACGTTTGTAAGCTTCTACAGAATATTTATCAAAACTTTGACTGACGCTACAATATAGTAACTATACACTAGCACTTAACTATAAGACAAACAGAATTAATCACAAAAAATTTGAACTAATGTGTGAAGAAGTCACATTTTTAGCATTATCATCCTTACTTACTTATTTTTTAGTTACGGTATTCGTTTCAGTTAGTTTGGTTCGTTTATTGATGCGTTCGGCGCCAATTGTGGCAATTATTGTCTGTT